>Ga0070682_100000289_pt1 | contig 35805 bp, 30 predicted proteins | sample KBSC63LmetaG_FD_64668 | JGI IMG/M metagenome (GOLD analysis project Ga0070682, IMG submission 64668) | Corn rhizosphere microbial communities from Kellogg Biological Station, Michigan, USA - KBS C6-3L metaG | ecosystem: Host-associated > Plants > Roots > Rhizosphere | place: USA: Michigan...
TCCCCGGAAAACCCGTATCACGCGAGCATTACCTGCCTCAACACGCGCTATAACCGGCGCTGCTTCAACGACGGCTATCACGTGCTCCACCACGTGAAGCCCGCGTGCCACTGGACCCAGCATCCGGTCGAGTTCGAGCGCGCGCTCGCCGAGTATGCGCGGAACGACGCGATCGTCTTCGACGGCATCGATTTTTTCGAAGTGTGGCTGTCACTCATGCTCCGGCGCTGGTCGCACCTCGCCGAGCACGTCGTGGCGCTCGAGGGCGCGCCCGAGCGGACACGGGACCAGGTGATTGAGATGCTCAAGACGCGCGTGCTGCCCGTCGACCGGCCGCTCGCCCTTCCCGAGCCCGGCACGGCCGCCGAAGCCTGAGCACTCCAATCGCAGGGGTGATAAATACCCACGCCCGAGTGCGCTCGTGACCCCGACCCGACACGAAGGTAGCATCGGTGGCAGATTGACCGGCTCCGGAACGTCGAGACCCCGAGGCGGCCCGCGCGTTGCCGTCTTTTCGCATTTCGCGAGCGGCGAATACGAGGGGACGCTCGTGGAAGCGGCCCGCGGCGTCATCGAAGCGGCGGGCGGCAGCGTGATCTGTTGCGTCGGTGGGGCGCTTTCCGATCCGCATCCGGAGCATCCGGGCCGTGCGTTCTTGCTCGACATCATCAACGCGACGAACGCGGACGCCGTGCTCTCCGTCTCGAGCGTCGTCGGCCAGTACGTGGGCGCCCAGGCGATGGGCGACTGGCTTCGCGCGAAGGGCTTGCCCGCCTGCAGCATCGGCGTGGCGGAGGGCGTCCCGAGCGTCGGAATCGACGGCTCGGACGGCGTGACTCAGCTGATGCGCCACCTGATCGAGCATCACAGCTACCGCCGCATCGCGTTCATCCGGGGGACGGAGAAGAACCAGGAAGCGGAAGAGCGCCACAGCGCCTACGTCGCGGCGCTCGAGGAGCACGAGATCCCCTACGATCCCGAGCTCGTGCTCCCCGGAGAGTTCACGCGCGAGAGCGGCACGCGCGCGATGTCGGAGCTGTTCGACACGCGCCAGGTGCCGGTCGGCGAGCTCGACGCCATCGTCGCCGCCAACGATTACACGGCTTTCGGCGTGATTGACGAGCTGTCGCGCCGCCGCATCGCGGTGCCCGATCAGGTGGCCGTCGTGGGGTTCGACGACATGGCGCTCGCGCGCATCCATTCGCCGTCGCTCACGACGGTGAGGCAACCGCTCGAGCGGCTCGGCGCGCAGGCTGCGCGCCTCTTGCTCGACCTGCTCGGCGGCAAAGCGGTCGCGCCCATGACCGAGCTCGGCACGGAGCTCGTGCTGCGCCGTTCGTGCGGGTGCATTCCCACCGACTTGCCGCCGCCGCTCGAGCCCGACGACGACGAGCCGACCACGGTCGCCGACCAGCCGAGCGACGAAATGCTGCGCGCGCTCTCGGCGGAGATTCACGGCAGCAAGGGCGAATTCGCGCGTGCGCTCGATCCGCTCTTGCGACGGCTCGCGGCCGGGAACGCGCGCGAGCTCGAGCAAAACCGGCGCGTCGCGGACGAGCTCGCGACGCGCCTGCGCTTGGCGAAGGAAGACCTGTTTCACGATCTCACGCACCGGTTGGCGCGCGCTCTCTCCGCGCGCATGTTCGGTCCGCAGGCGCAGCTCTCCACGGCGCTGGCGGCGCATCTGCCGAACCTCGGCGTCGACGCGTGCGTGGTGTCCGAGTTCGCGGTCCCCGGCTCCTTCGAGCAGCTGAAGCTCGCCTTCGGCTTCGACGCGAAGACGCTCCAGCCGGAGATGGCCGTCTACCCGACCGAGCGGCTCGTCCCGCCCGCCTTCGAGCAGCTCGCGCGGCGCTCGGTTTTCGTCCTGCCGCTGCACTACGGGGACCAGGCGCTCGGCGTCGCGATCGTCCCCGCGAGCGAGCGCGACGGCAGTTTTTACGAGGTGCTCGGGGACGTGCTCGGGGTCGTGCTCAAGGCCCTCGAGGTGCGCCGGCGCGCGGATTCGCACTGATTTTCCGCCTTCCGTTGCCACTGTCGAGAGGGCGGCCGGGGTGCTCATGCACGCGGACGCTGGCCGAGCGCCCACTCTTGAGCTAGAACGTCGCCACCTTCTGACCTGACCGGCGAGTCCGCTCGCTGTTCGGCCCGCCCGGCGGGCATTCCGATAAAGCGTTCTAGCGCGGCTTCGGTAGGTCGAAAGGGAGAGCGGCCCCAGACGGGTGCCGCCAGGCGTGTCGACCCGCGGCGGTCACGACCGCGCCCCACCCTTCAAGACGACGCCCGAGGTCACTCGGCGTCCGCCGCAGAACCAAGATCTAAAGTGAATTCATCGATCCAAAATCCATTCTCCGACCTCGGCCTCCTCCCCGCGATCGTTCGCGCCACCTCCGACGAAAGCTACCTCGAGCCCACCCCCGTCCAGCGCGAGGTGATTCCCGCTGCTCTGACCGGGCGCGACGTGCTCGCCTGCGCCCAGACGGGTACCGGCAAAACGGCGGCGTTCGTGCTGCCGATCCTGCAGCAACTGGCGTCCCTGCCGCGCGGCAACGCAATCCGAGTGCTGATTCTCACGCCGACCCGCGAGCTCGCGGCGCAGATCGCCGAGCGAATCGAGGCGTACGGCCGGCACCTCAACGCGCGTCACGCCGTCATCTACGGCGGCGTGAGCCAGTTCCGCCAGGAGCAAGCGCTCCGTCAAAAGCCCGAGCTCCTCGTCGCGACGCCGGGACGCCTGCTCGACCTGATGGGGCAAGGGCTCGTCAAGCTCGACCAGGTCGCGCACTTCGTCCTCGACGAGGCCGATCGCATGCTCGACATGGGCTTCATCCACGACGTGCGTCGCGTGCTCGCCGCGCTACCGAAGCAGCGGCAGACGCTGTTCTTCTCGGCGACCGTGCCGCGCCCGATCGAGCAGCTCGCAGAGAGCATGCTGAAGGATCCCGTTCGCGTCTCCGTGACGCCGAAGGTCACCGCCGCCGAAACCATCGACCAATCGGTGGTTTTCGTAGCGAAGGATCAGAAGGGCGAGCTCCTCGAGCAGCTCCTGCGCGGCGCCGAGATCGAGCGCGCGATCGTGTTCACGCGCACCAAGCACGGCGCGGACAAGCTCTCGCGCCGACTCGAGCGCGCAGGCATCGACGCGCCCGCCATCCACGGCAACAAATCGCAGAACGCCCGCGAGCGAGCGCTCATGGGCTTCAAGCAGGGCAAGACGCGCGTGCTCGTGGCGACCGACATCGCTGCGCGCGGCATCGACGTGGACGGCGTGTCGCACGTGTTCAACTTCGACCTGCCGAACGTTCCGGAGAGCTACGTGCACCGGATCGGGCGCACCGGTCGGGCCGGGTCGCTAGGACGCGCCATCTCGTTCTGCGACCGCGAGGAGCGGCCGCTGCTCGGCGACATCGAGCGCCTGCTACGCCACCGCTTGCACGTGCTCGAGATCGCCCGTGAGCGCGCGTCCGCGGCGTCTGCCGATGCCGCGCCGCCCGTGGCGAGCGACGCCAACGGTCACGGGTCGTCGCCTCGACACCCGGACGCGGGCTCGGGCGATCGTTTCCGACAGGCCCAGCGTCCGCAGTCCCAGCACCCCCACGCGGGCTCGGGCGATCGTTTCCGACAGCCCCAGCGCGTGCAGCCTCAGCGCTCGGACGCGGGCCCGGGCGATCGTTTCCGGCAACCGGAGCGCGCACAGGCGCAGCGCTCCGACGCGGCCCCCGGCGATCGGTTCGGTCAGCCTCCGCGTGTGCAATCTGACCGCCAGCCGGGCCGTCCGTGGTGGCACGGTCAGAAACGACGCCGCCCCCTCGACGGTCGCAGCAGTTGACACCCCGGGCGCTCCGCCCTAAACGGGCGCTCCCCTTTTCCGGATCGGTAAGCAGAAATCATCATGGGTAATCGTCTCTTCGTAGGAAATCTCTCGTTCGGTACGACTCAAGCCACCATCGAGGCCACTTTCGCCGCTTGCGGCGAGGTGCGCGAGGTGACGATGCCCACCGATCGCGAGACGGGTCAGCCGCGCGGCTTCGCGTTCGTCACCATGGGCACGCCCCAGGCGGCGGCCGCGGCCATCCAGCAGCTCAACGGTCAAACGCTCGACGGCCGCCAGATCAAGGTGGACGAAGCGCAAGAGCGCCCGCAGCGCAGCGGTGGCGGCGGCGGCGGTGGCGGCTTCCGCGGCGGCGGCGGCGGTGGTGGTCGCGGTCGCGATCGCTACTGAACACTGACGCGACGTAAGTCGCGTCAAACGGACCTTACGATCGTCTGGGTGGCGTCAGCCGCCCGGGCGGTCGTGTATTTGTTTTGTGGGGTTGGGGCAGGGGCCCCTGCCCGTGCCCCTGCTTTAGGCGCTCGCGCTCGTCTCTTGCTCGCTGCTCTTGCCGGCGCCCTTTTCGGGGCCGTCGTCGCCGCCGAAGCGTTCGACGTAGTCGTCGTAGGTGCCCTGCCAATCGACGAGGCCGTTGTCCGTGAAGGAGAAGATGCGGGTCGCGAACGACGCGACCAAATCGCGATCGTGCGTCACGACGAAGGCGGTGCCCTCGTACTTCTCGAGCGCGTCGCCGAGCGCGACGATTGACTCGAGATCGAGGTGGTTGGTCGGCTCGTCGAGGATGAGGACGTTGTCCTTGGTGAGCATGAGCTTCGAGAAGATCAGGCGCACGGCCTCGCCGCCGGAGAGGGCGTCGGTCGGCTTCATGCCTTCCTCCCCCTTGAAGAGCATGCGGCCGAGCAGGCCGCGGATCTCCTGCAAGTTCGCCTTCGGGTCGAACGAGTGCAAAAATTGCGTCACGGTTTGGCCGGCGGGGATGTCCGCGCGGTGATCCTGCGCGAGGTAGCCGATGGTGGTGCCTGTGCCCCACTCGACCTTGCCGGCGTCCGGTTTGACGTCGCCCATCAGCATCTTGCAGAGCGTGGTCTTGCCGACGCCGGTGCGGCCGATGATCGCGACCCGCTCGCCCTTGGTGACGACGGCGCGAAAGCTCTTACAGACCGTCACGTCGGGCCAGGCCTTGTCGAGCCCGTCGATCGTCAACGTCTGCTTGCTGGACTGCTTCTTGACGAGGAACTGAATGAAGGGCCGCTCGATGTTCGAGCGCTTGAGATCGGTGAGCGACAGGCGGTCGATCTGCTTTTTGCGGCTCTGGACCTGCGAGGCGCGCGTGCCGGCGCCGAAGCGCGCGACGAAGTCCTGCAGCTGCTCGATCTTCTTCGAGCGATCCGCGTTCTCGGACTCGATGCGCGCGCGCACCTGGCCCTTGGCCCGCACCATGTCGTCGTAGCCGCCCGTGTAGACGATGATCGTCTCGTAATCGATGTCGGCGATGTGCGTGCAGATGCGGTTCAAAAACCGGCGATCATGCGAGATCGTGATGAGCACGCCGCGGTAGCTCGAGAGAAAGCGCTCGAGCCAGCGGATGCTGTCGATATCGAGGTTGTTCGTGGGCTCGTCGAGCAGGAGCGCGTCGGGGCGCCCGAACAGGGCCTGGGCCAACAAAACGCGGAGCTTGTGGCCGCCGGGCAGCTCGCCCATCACCTTTTCGTGCTCGGCCTCGGGGATGCCGAGACCGGACAGGAGCTCGCCGGCGTCGGATTCGGCGGTATAGCCGTCCTCTTCGGCGATCGTGCCCTCGAGCTCCCCGAGCCGGATCCCCTCGGCATCCGTGAGGTTCGGCTTGCCGAGTAGCTCGTTCTTCTCGGAGATGGCCGCCCAGAGCTTGGCGTTGCCCATCATGACGACGTCGATGGCGCGCCAGGACTCGAACGCAAACTGGTCCTGCTTGAGGACGCTCGTTCGTTCGGGGCGGCGCACCGCGCCCGTGTCGGCCTCGATCTCGCCCGACACGATCTTCAGGAAGGTGGACTTGCCGGCGCCGTTCGGTCCGGTGAGGCCGTAGCGTCGCCCGGGGCTGAAGGTCGTCCTGACCTCGAGGAAGAGCTTCTTCCCGCCGTAGGCTTTGCTGACGTCGTCGACCTCGATGGCTGCCATGGGGGCCGGGTACTAGCAGGTTCGGCCCGGAACGCTAACCCCGCGCTGCGCGGCCCGTGCCGCTCAGGCCGGAATCGCCACCACGACGGCCGTGGCGTTGTGCCAGCCGTCGCTGCGGCCCCGATAGCGTGCGATTTCACCGTAGGTGAGAAACCCAGCGACCGGCACGTCGCCGAAGGTCGACCGCACGGCCTCGATCTCGCGCTGGAATTTCCCCTTCAGGATCATGCCCCGACACACGCAGTCGAAGAGCAACACTCCGGCGGCGCGGCGCTCGCCGAGGCTCTGTTTCGCTTCCGTGGCGGCGGCTCGCGCCGCATGAATCATGCTGTCCGGCTCGCCGTCGAGGATGCTCACCATCGAGCCGACGGGGATCTCGGCGGCGCAGCTCAGCGAGCCGTCGCTGCCGGCGCTGAGGGGCGCGCGCACGCGCTCGATCTTGTCGAAGAAGTGAACGCCGAGCTCGTTGCCGATGAGGTACGGGGAGGCACGTTGCGGCGTGAGGTCGACGCCGCGCGTCGCCGCGTGCTCCTGGTACGCGCTGAACGCGGGCCGCCCGTCGAGCTCGTGCACGACGTTGCCCGTGGCACGGGTCACCCGCATGCGCTCGCTCGTGGGGCGGAGCCCGTGATCGACCCCGACGCCCCAGCGCGTCGCATCGAAGACGTGGAGCGCGGCCGCGGCGTCGCGCGCGCTCTGCGCGTCGGCACCGACGACCGTGCGGAGGAACTTCCCTTCGTCCCCCGCGGCGCCCCCGACGATTTGCGCGCCCGTCTTGGCGCGCCCGTGCAGGTCGTCGACGAGCCGCTCGCCCGTGCCCGCGAGGCCGTCGGTGAGGACCACGCTCGTGAGGTGCGGCCGTCCGTCGGCGGCCGCGAGATGGCCCGCTTCGGTGAGGCCGTGGTCGAGCTGATCGGCCACGTTGCGGGCGTTGTGACGCAGGCCTAGCGAAAAGCCCGCGTGCGCCGCGATCGTATCGGAGGCGACCAGGAGCAACGCGAGCCCGCCGTGCGTCAACCCGCGCTCGGTGATCTCACCTGCCGTCGAGCAACCGATGACGTTCGCGCGCGATGCCTCGCGTGCGGCGCGAAGAGCGCGCCCGAGGTCGTGCGCCGGCGACGCGAACAGAAACCCGACGCTCGGCTGCCGGCCGTCGAGCCCCGCAAGCGCCGCACGCACGGCTTCGCGCGCCGCGGCGTCACTGTCGAAAAGCTTCGACGAACCACTGGCAGTAACCGTTCCCATGACCCAACCAGCTTCACGTCTAGCATGGGTCTGTTTCCGAACGGCGCTCGCGGTAGCATCACCCTCGGGGATGATGTGAAATCACTCCTACATCGCCTTACACGGCGGCGAGGTCCTTGAGCATCGTCGCGGCGTCGCTCACCTCGAATTTTCCGGGAGCCTCGATGTGCAGGCTCTTCACGACGCCATCCTGGACGAGCATCGAGCAGCGCTGCATGCGGACCCCCATGCCCGAGCTCGTGAGGTCACGCGACAGGCCGAGCTTCGTCGCGAACTCGGCGGAGCCGTCGCCCAAGAAGCGGATCTTGCCGAGTGCCTTCTGGTCGCGACCCCAGGCGGCCATCACGTAGCCGTCGTTGACCGAGACGCACCAGATCTCGTCGACGCCCTTCTGCTTGAGCGCGTCGTAGCTCTCGAGGTAGCTCGGCACGTGCTGGGCCGAGCACGTCGACGTGTACGCGCCGGGCAGTCCGAAGATCACGATGCGCTTGCCGCGTGACGCCTCGGCAACGCTCACGGGGTTCGGGGCGATCGGACACGCGGCGCCGAACTCGATCGATTCGCGCAACGTGGCGTCGGGAAGACGGGAGCCGACTTCGATGGTCATGGGGTTTCCTCCTACGGTGGAAAGCATGGTACCTCTTTCGAAAGGCGCCATGCTGCTCGACGAAATCAAGGCTCAGATGTTTCGCGCGATGAAGGCCGGCAACATCGTCGAGAAAGAGATCCTGCGCGTCGCCGTCGGCGAGATCACGACGGAGGCCGCACGCGAGGGGCGCAAAGGCGACGACGACGAGTCGCGCGCGATCATCAGGAAGCTCATCAAGTCGAACGACGAGTCGCTCGCGAGTGGACCGGACGCCGAAAAGCGGCGCGTGCTCGAAGAGGAGACGCGGATCTTGTCGGCGTTCCTGCCGAGCGTGCTCGGCGTCGACGCGATCGTCGCGGCGCTCGAGCCGGTGCGCGACGCCGTGCGCGGAGCCGGCAACGACGGGCAGGCGACGGGCATCGCGATGAAGCACCTGAAGGCGAGCGGGGCGAGCGTCGGCGGAAAAGACGTTGCAGAAGCGGTAAAGCGCCTGCGCGCGGGCTGACGGAGCGCGCGGCTCCCCCGCGACGCTGGCGCCGCTCGCGCGTCCGACTGCGGTACACGCATGTGCGCAAAGGTGCGCGAAATCCGCGCGTGCACGCTCGCCTCACCCTGGTTCGCGCGACCGTTCTCGGATAAATTTTCGAGTCGAGGTGCGCGCGATGGTCGGAATGCGGACGTCGATCTTGGGCTTGGGTGCGTTGCTCACGCTGTTCTCGACGTCGAGCTGCAGCGGCTCGGACGAGGATTCCAAGGCGGGCACAGGTGGCGGCTCCGGGAGCGCCGCGAGCGGCGGCTCGAGCGGCTCATCGGGTTCGAAGAGCACTGGCGGAACCTCCGGGAGCGCTGCAAACGGCGGCTCGAGCGGTCAGAACGGCAAGGGCGGTAGCAGCGGCTCGAGCGGCCAGAACGGCAAGGGTGGTAGCAGCGGCTCGAGCGGCTCGAGCGGCCAGAGCGGCAAGGGCGGCTCGATGAGCGAGGGCGGCAGCAGTGGGAAGGGCGGCTCGGGCAACGCCGACATGGGCGGCACGAGCGGCGCCTCCGGAGCGAGCGGTTCGTCGGGGGCGAGCGGCGCGTCAGGCAGCGGCAGCATCGACAACCCGCTCACGAACCCGGAGGACGGCCCGCCGGCAGGCAATCCCGACGGCCACGCGGACGTTCCCGCCGAAGCGGGCCCCGCGGACTCCTCCACGCCCGATCACGTCGTCGGCACGGGCACGCCCGCAAGCTGCACGGCGCAAGACTTCATCGACGCGGTCGCTCTGGGCGGCGTCATCACCTTCGATTGCGGCGACGACCCCGTGACCATCACGCTCACGGAGCCGGCCAAGGTGTTCAACGACGCGAGCGACCAGGTCGTCATCGACGGCGGCGGCAAGGTGTCCCTCAGCGGCGGCGGAACCACGCGCATCCTCTACATGAACACCTGCGACGAGGCGCAGCACTGGACGACGAGCCACTGCGACAACCAGCCGTACCCCGAGCTCACCGTGCAGAACATCACGTTCCTCGACGGCAACGCCAAGTCGTACGGCACGGACACGGATGGCGGCGGCGGCGCCATCTACGCGAGCGGTGGCCGCTTCAAGCTCGTGAACACGCGCTTCTTCAACAACGTGTGCGCCGACACCGGTCCCGACGTCGGCGGCTCGGTGCGCGTGTTCCAGCAGTCGGAAGGCAAGCCGGTCACCGTCGTCAACAGCACGTTCGGCGGCGCCGAAGGCTTCGGCAACACCTGCTCGAACGGCGGCGGCATCAGCAGCATCGGCGTGTCGTGGTCGATCTACAACAGCGTATTTTCCTACAATCATGCGATCGGCAACGGGGGCAATCCGGCCGACTCGGGGACGCCCGGCGGCGGCAGCGGCGGGGCCATCTACAACGACGGCAACACGATGACGCTCGCGATCTACGGTTCTCTGATCGAGAACAACGACGTGAAGGCGTTCGGCAGCGGGATCTTCTTCGTGAGCAACAACATGATGGGCACGCTGCGCATTCACGACTCGACGGTGCGCGGCAACACGGGCGGCGGCTGGAACGTCCTGCCCGGCATCTCGATGCACGACACGACCGTGCAGGACATTCAGAACTCGATCATCCAGTAAGCGCGGCGCGCCCGCGCGCGCTCAGTCGCACTGCGTGGAGTTGCGGATGAGCGGTCGGTTCTTCTCGAGTGCGTCGCAGAGGCCGCGACAGACGGGAGTGTCGCCCATGTTGCAATCGAGCTCCGTCGTGGTTTCGGTCGGGCACGTCTCGGGGAGCACCCAGCAGACGCCGTCGTTCGGTGCCATGCCGGAGCTGCAAGAGTTCGTCGAGCGCGTGCGGTAGCAGGCCGCGCGAGCACGCGCGGGGATGCAGGAGCTTCCGCCGTCGGTTCGGTTGCAGGTGATGGCACCGGCCTTACAGGCGCCGGTCGCGGCGACGTTGATGCCCTCGTGGGCCGCGACGCACGCCGTGTAGTACGTCATGTGATCGCAGCCGCAGACCGGGTCCACCGTTGCGTCGTCGCCGGTACAGCTCGCGGTGCGCGCCGTGCAGACGCCCATCGCTGCGTCGCATTTGGTCTTCTTGCAGTACTCGGTCGAGGCGCACTCGTCGTCTGCGCCGCAGGTGCTCGGCTGGCCGCCGGTGCCGCCGGTGCCCGCACCGGTGCCCCCCGTGCCGCCGCCACCAACGGGCTCGCCCGCCATGCCGCCTTCGCCACCGAGCGGCTGGGTGCCGCCGGTGCCGCCGGTGCCGGCGGTCCCGCCGGTCCCTGTCTCGCCCGCGCCGTTCTCGCCGCCGACGCCGCCGTCGGTGGTGGTCCCGCCGTGGCCGGTGCCGCCCTGGCTTGGCGTGTCGCCGCCGGAGCCGCCGACGCTGGGGGTTCCGCCGGTGGGGTTGGAGCTGCCGCCCTTCGCGTCGCTGCCGCCCGAGCCGCCCTTCGTCGGCTGATCGCCGCCGGAGCCGCCGCTCGGCGTGCCCGAGCCGGCCGTCGAGCCCCCGGTTCCGCCGCCGTCGGTGTCGCCCGTTCCAGCGCCGCCGGTGCCCGCCGCGCTCTTCCCGGCGGACGGGTAGGGGGTGTCGAAGTAGTTCGTCGCGTCACTCGAGCAGGCGCCCGCAAAACTCATCCCGCAGAGCGCGGTGAATGCGAAAAACGGCAGACCCGTGACGGACCGACCCGACATGAGCCACTAACTTAGCATGCTCGCGCGACGTCGCAGCGAGCGTGTTCACTCACAGCTCAAGGATCTTTCGCGCGGGCGCACCTACACCACCTGCATCAGTAAGTGTGTCGACTGCTTCGCGGCCCGGATCGGGACGGCGCACCCGCTCGTTTCGGGACGCCGGCTCAGCAGAGCGTCCACACGCTAAAGTCACGCACCGGGCGAAATCCAAGCCGCTGGTAGACACGGTTCGCGGTTGGATTTTTCTGGTCGGCGAACAGGCAGACGAAGCGGTCCCCCGCGTCGAGCTCGCGGCGCGAGAGCGCGGCCGTGACGGCGCCGCCATAGCCCTGTCCGCGCGCCTCGGGCACCGTGTAGACGGGCCCGATGGCACTCCCGGTCGGCGTCTTTCGCGCCCGGCACGCCATCGCCCGCGGTCCGCCGTCGTCCCAGAGCAGCGCCGTTCCCGCCGCGACGTGCCGCGCTGCCAGCTCGTCTGCATCCGGTCCGCGCGGCAGCGCCACCTCGCGGATGAAAGCGTCGAAGTACCCTGTCAAGAGCGCGCGGTCGCTCTCCCCGGCCGCTCGCGCGACTCCCGGCGGCGGCGCAAGGGTTGCGACGCGCGTCAGCTCGTAGATGGTCTCCGCGGAGAGGAGCTCGACCCTCCCGCCAAGCTGCTCGCGCAGGGCGACGAGCACGTCGCGCCCGTCGTCTCCGGGGCCGCTCGCGCCGTCGGGCACCGCGCCGAGCGCGATGAACCATTCCGCGACGGCGCGCGCACCGCCCGCGGGTAGCTCGGTCACGATGACGTACTGCGGCGGCGTGCGTACGGCCGCCGCGACGAGCACGCCGTCGTCTTCGAGGGCGAGCCAAACCGCGTCGCTCTGGGGCGTCTTTCGCGCGACGTGTTGCGCCAGGATGCCGAGGATGAGGTTGTGCTCGACCTCGCGCGCGGCGAGGAACGGCGCTACCTGCGCCGAAAATTCCTCGACGCTCAGTCTCCGGACTTCCAGCATGCCCTGCGCCCTCGTTCGAGCCCCGCGTCAGGTCCCGACGATCGCGTCGATCTCGGCGAGCTCCGCGACCGAAAATCCGAGGTTGGCCAGCGCCCCGACGGCGTCCTCGATCTGGCTCACGCGGCTCGCTCCGACGAGCGCGGAGGTCATTCCGGGGTGCCGCAGCACCCACGCGAGCGCGAGCTGCGCGAGCGTTTGCCCACGACGCCGGGCCAGCGTGTCGAGCTTGCGCACCTTCGCGAGCGTCGCTTCCGTCACCTGCTCGGGTCGCAGGAAGCCGTGCGGCTTCTTGGCTCGCGAGTCGTCGGGAATGCCGCCCAGGTACTTGTTGGTGAGCAAGCCCTGCGACAGCGGCGAGAACGCGATGCAGCCGACGCCCTCCTCCGCGAGCACGCCCAGGAGCTCCGGCTCGATCCAGCGATTGAGCATGCTGTAGCTCGGCTGGTGAATCAGGCACGGCGTGCCGAGCGCTTTCAGAATGCGCGCGGCCTCGCGCATGAGCGGCGCCGGATAATTCGAAACGCCTGCGTAGAGCGCTTTCCCGCTCCGCACCAGATGGTCGAGCGCTCCGAGCGTTTCTTCGAGCGGCGTCTTCGGGTCGGGACGGTGATGGTAAAATACGTCGACGTAGTCGAGACCGAGCCGCACGAGGCTCTGATCGAGGCTCGAGACCAGGTATTTACGCGAGCCCCACTCGCCGTAGGGGCCGTTCCACATGAAGTAGCCCGCCTTGCTCGAGATCACGAGCTCGTCGCGATGGGGCATGAGGTCGCTCGCGAGCACGCGGCCCATCGTCGTTTCAGCGGAGCCTGGCGGGGGCCCGTAGTTGTTGGCGAGGTCGAAATGCGTGATGCCGAGATCGAACGCGCGGAGCAGCATCGCGCGCGCGTTCTCGGTGCTGTCGACGCCGCCGAAGTTGTGCCAGAGGCCGAGCGAGATGGCGGGGAGCTCGAGCCCGCTCCGGCCGGCTCGGCGGTAGTGCATTGCCTCGTAGCGGTTCTGGGCGGCCGCGTAGCTCATCGTGCCGGAGTATTCCTCGTCCTTTGCCTTGCTGAAAGGCAAAGGCTCTTACTAGAGTCCGGGCCTCGCGCCGGTGAGGTTCCGGCCCGAGTCTCGGAGGATTGCATGAGAAGCTCGTCCTTTTTCTCGATCGCGGCGCTCGTTCTGTGCGTGGGAGCGTCGCTGGCCGGCTGTGGTGGCGACGATGACGATGACAGCACCCCGCCGCCGCCCCAGAAGACGAGCGGAGAGGGGCAATCCTGTGCGAGCGCAGCCGACTGCTCCTCGAGCCTCGTCTGCGTGAACTTCACGTGCGTGAAGCCCGGCACGGGTGACGCCGGCGCCGACGGCAAAGGCGGCTCGGGCGCCACGGGCGGCAGCGGCGGCACCGGAAGTGGCGGCAAGGGCGGCTCGGCCGGCTCCGGGACCAGCAAGGGCGGGAGTGCGGGCACGCTGCCGGCACCCGTCCTCGGCACCGAGGGCGAGAGCTGTACCAAGCGCGCCGACTGCGCGGCGGATCTACATTGCTATAACCAGCGCTGTACCGCGAGCGATGTGAGCGGCGCGGCGGGCGGTGGCGGGATGGGCTCGGTGGAGATGCCGCCGGTGCCCGTGCAGGGTCAGGTCGGCGAGACCTGCGTGCTTCCGTCCGACTGCGCGGCGGGGCTCACGTGCCTCCCGGAAAAGAGCGATCCGCCGCTCGGCGTCGGCGTGTGCGGAACCGCCAACACGGGCATCGCAGCAACCGGAAAGTCGTGCGTCGGCGAGTGCGCCACCGCGGCCGACTGCTGCCAGATCCCGGTCGCGCTGCAGGAAGACACGACGAAATCGTGCGCCGATCTCGCGGACAAGCTCGACGGCGTCGACTGCAGCGATCCAGGCGCGAGCGCGAGCCTCTGCTTCGTCCAGGCCACCTATTGCACCTGCGACAACACCTGGGCCTGTACGAACAACCTCTGCGTCTACAAGCCCGCGTGCAGCAACGACGATCTCACGACGGAGGGCTGCCCGCCCTTCACCCGCACGGGGCGTGAGCTTCCGACCACCTGCATCGACTCGAAGTGCGCCGACGAGGTGACGACCGGTTGCGAGGCGGACATCGATTGCGAGGACGGGCCGGTGAGCGACGATCAAGCCGACTCCTGCAGCCCCGGCGAGTGCACCTGCTACAAGGCGAACGGGCAGTGCTACAGGAAGTGCGACAGCAATCTGGATTGCCTGTTCGGCTACAGCTGCGACACGAAGAAGACGCACGTATGTGTCGCCGAGCCGGAGTGCACGGACGACCGGTTCTGTCAGCAGAAGCGCAGTGACATCAACGCCGTCTGCAACGCCGGAACGTGCGCCAGCGGCTGCAAGACCGACATCGATTGCAACCCGAACTTCGAGGGTCAATTCAGGCTGGTCTGCAACCAGGAGAAGCACGTGTGCGAAGACCTGGGGTGCCGTGACGACTCGGATTGCTTCCTCAGCACCGTGCCCATGTTCTGCGTCGCGACGCCCGAGCCCGCCGCTTCGGTGACGGTCCAGTCCGCGCTCACTGACTGAGCCGGTTTTCGCCGAACAACGGGGAGAAAGCCCGCGGCGCGTGTCGCGGGCTTTCTCTTTTCGAACGTCAGGCGTCGGCGGGCGCGCTCGGCACCGGCGCGCGGATGAGCTCGACCACGAGGCGAAAGCCACGCCGGAGATCGGCGCGAATCGCGTCCATCCCGATCTGGCGTAGCCAATGACGGCTGATCAAGAAGAGCCCCAAGAGCCCGCAGACGTCCCAGACCCCGTCGCGCACGATGGTCCGCGCGCCCGAGACGCGGAGCGCGATGTCCACGAGCCCCATCCCGAACACCCAGAGCGACCGCGCGTAACGGCGATCGGGCAGGACCATCGATTCGAAGAGCGTCCGCATCGACAGCATCCGCAAGCTGAAAAGCAGCGAGAACGGCACCGCCGCCCAACCAATCCGGTCCTCCCACGTGAAGTCGAGCTTGTACTGCGCGTAGAGCAAGACGAGCGAGAAGGCGCCCCCCACGCCGAGCGGCAGCACCCAGCCCGCGGCGGCGGCCAGCGTGGCGGCGTTCGGCCCGTCGAGCCCCACGCTGCCGAGCGCGCGAACGATGGGTCCGATGTCGCGCGTCGCGTGGAACCCGTAGATGTAGCGGTAGTTCTCGAGCACGAAGAGCGGCAGCACGAAGCCCCCGAGCAGGAGGGCCCCGGCGGCAAGGGCCGTCCCCCGCCGGAAGCGCAGGAAATTGGTCAGAAAGAAGATCGGCGTCAGCTTCAAGCAGACGGCGAACACCGCGCTCAAGATGGCGGCGCTCGGTCGCGCGCGGGCGAGCATCACGCCAATCATCAGGAACAGCACGACCGAGAGGCCGTTCAAGCTGCCGATCCCCCAGAAGCGGTAGGCGAGGAACACGTTCGTGTAGAGCAGCGGAAAGAGGTACCAGCGCACTCGCAGCGCGTAGGCGAGCATCAACCCCATCAGCAGGAAGTCGACGCCGATCAGCACGCCGTAGAGACCGATCCCCGACGCTTCCCCGAGCGCGTGCGCCCCGGCGAGAAGGAAGAGCTCGGCAGGCGGGTAGGGCGCGACGCTGCGCTTCGGCCAGTACGTCTCCGCGGGCGTCTGCTCGGTCAGACGCCGCGTGTACATGTCGGCAGGGTGGTTATAGACGGTGCGCGCGCCGTACGCGTCCGAGTAGTAGTCGCAGCCGTAGTCGACGCCGTGGTTCAGCCACCCGAAGTCGTGGTAGCTCGCCGGCACGTAGGAGAGCCGCACGAGCACGGCGAACGCCACCGTGAGGGCGAGCACCGCCGCACGCACCGCGCGCGAGCGCCCGAGCAGCCAGGCGTCGATGCGAGCGAGCAGCTCTGCGGGGGGCCCGGGCTTAGCCATACGAGCTCGGTCGCGTCCTTCAGCCGGCGGCGCGTGCCTGGGCCGCGATGATGCGATCCATGAGCGCATCCGTCGCGCCGTCGACGACGCGACGTGCCGGGTCGGCGTCGTACCAGGCGAGCGTTTCGCGCGCGCCCGCCGCGTACGGGATCGTCGCGGCGAAGCCGGGCACGACGCGTTTGATCTTCGAGTTGTCGAAGATCATGCTGTGCGTCTTGTCGCCGAGCAGGCTATCGCCCCAGTCGTGATCGTAGCCGGCGATCGTGCTCGACGGCACGTGCACGAGCTTCGCCTCGGCGCCCGCGGCGGTCGCCAAGAGCGCGTGGATCTGGTTCCACGTGAGGAGCTCATCGCTCGTGATGTGAAACGCCTCGCCGAGTACGTGGGGATTGCCGATGAGCCCGTTCATGCCCTTGGCGAAGTCGTCGTGGTGCGTGAGCACCCAGAGCGAGCTGCCGTCGCCATGCACGACGACGGGCTTGCCGCGCCGCATGCGGTCGATCACGGTGTAACCGCCGTGCACCGGCAGCGAACGGCAGTCGTAGGTGTGGGACGGGCGCACGATCGTGCAGGGAAACCCGTGCTCGCGGTACGCGCGGATCAACAGCTCCTCGCAGGCGATCTTGTCGCGCGAGTATTGCCAGAAGGGGTTCCGGAGCGGCGTCGACTCGGTCACGGGCAGCCGCGCGGGCGGCGTCTGGTACGCGGAGGCCGAGCTGATGAACAGGTACTGCGCGGTGCGCCCGCTCCAAAAGTCGATGTCTGCCTGCACGTGCGCGGTCGTGAACGCGATCCAATCGACGACGGCGTCGAACGTGCGGCTTCCGAGCGCCGCGCCGAGCGAGGCCGGGTCGCGCACGTCTCCCCTCACGACCTCGACGCCCTCGGGGATGGTCCGATCGGCTTTGCCGCGCGTGAGAAACGTGAGCTTCACGCCCGGCTCTCGCACGAGGCGCTTCGCGCAGCCCGAGCTGATGATGCCGGTGCCGCCGATGAACAGAACTCGCATGGCCCGGACGATAGCTCGCCGCGCGGCTTGCCGCCCCCCTGGGCAGGCCCACGGGCTAGGCGCGGGCTCGCCATGAACCCCGTGGCCGCCAGCTTTTCCGCGAGGAAGTCGATGAAGACCCGCACCTTCGGCGAGAGGTGATGGGCGCTCGGGTGCACGGCGAAGGCGGCCGATTGACGCGCGTCGCGAGGGGGCCGATTCTCGAAATCATGCGGCTTCTTGGGCGACCTCGCGCGCGCTTTGGGCGGTCGATCGCTTGCCGGTGCGCGCCGCTGCTGGCGCTCGGTGCGCTCGGTTGCGGCGGCGGTGATGACGACGACCACCAGGCCGCCGCGTTCACCGCGACCGAGCCTCCCGACGACGTCTGCTCGATGCTCGACACGGCCGACGTAGCGACGCTCCTCGCGGGCAACGACGGCGGCATGCCCGATCAAGTGCGCGCCGATGCCGACATTTGGCTCCGAACCTGCACGTACACGAGCGACGCGGACCCCACCCAGCAAGTCGACCTCATCCTCGAGGGAGCGATCAGCCAGGCGGGGAGCGATCTCATCCACAAGATCGTCGACGAAGGACCGAGCGGCGTGCTCAAAGAACACGTGGACGGAGTCGGCGATACTGCGACGTACTGGGCGGACGACGCCACGAGCGCACTCAGTCTGATCTCGGCGTGGCACGGCTACGCGGTCGGCGTCACCACGTACTCGGTCGCGCCCCGGCCGAGCAAAGACCAGCTCGTCCCCTTGGTGGTGAAAGTGATAGGAAAGCTGCCGTGAGCCTCGTCAAGAAGCTGAACCTCGAGCCCGAGGCACGCGTTCGCGTGGCCACGCGCTTCCGGCCGAAGCCGTAGTCGCCATGGCCCTCGACGCACGCTGGCACGAAGCACACCGCATGCCGCGCGGCGCGACGCTTTCGCAGCGCGTCAGGTGGCACGTTGCCCATGCGAAGGCGTGCGGATGTCGCGCGATGCCGGCGAGCATTCGGGCGGCTCTCGACGCCGGCCGAAAGCCAGTGGTGCCGGCGCAACGGCCGAAGCGCGCGAAAAGTAAGCGCACTCGGAAGTAACCGAATTCGAGAAAGACATTCTCGGTGTATTCCACCGCTACAATCGCGCGACGGACGGGACCGCACACTGGTGCCTGGGCCCGGCAGATGGCATAGTCCTCGGCTCCCGTCGTCCGGTTCCGGTGAGCCGCTTTGTCCCCTCGTGACCACCGAGGGGGCAGGCTCCTGCCGCCAGACTTGCGCGGTCCTGACCGTCCGTCCCACCCGAGGTAACGAAACATGGGCAGCAACTCGATCCGCATGCTCCTCGTCGCGTCCGCGGCCGGGGCCTTCTGCTTCGCCGCCTGCTCCAATAACCCCGACAGCACCTCCGGGCTCGGGCTCACCACGCCTTCCGGCGCTGGAAAGCCTGCGATCGGGGGCTCCGGTCCTGGCTCGGGCGGGTCAGCGGCGACGGGACAGAGCGGCAGCACCTCCATTGGCGCGACTACGGGCGTCGTCATCGATGCCGGCAGCGGCGATGCCGCCGCGAACGCGGAGTGCGTCGGGCTCGAATGCCAAAAGGCGTCGTGCACGGCCGGCGCGTGCACCGTGCCGGCCTGCACCGGTACCGCGGTGACGACCCTCAGCGGGACCGTCTACGAGCCAGCCGGGAAGGTCCCGCTCTACAACGTCACGGTCTACGTCCCGAACGCGCCCGTACCCGACATCAAGACGGGAGCGACGTGCGATCGCTGCGACACGACCATTCTCAATCCCGTGGCTTCCGCGCTCACCGACACGCACGGCAACTTCGTGCTGAACGACGTTCCTGTCGGTAACGACATCCCCGTCGTGATCCAGGTGGGTAAGTGGAGACGGCAGATCAAAGTGAACGTTGCGGGCTGCACCGACAACGCCGTCGGGGCCGAGCTCACTCACCTCCCGCGCAACCAGAGCGAGGGCAACATCCCGCTCATTGCGCTGACGACGGGCGGGCTCGACTCGATGGAGTGTCTGCCGCGGCGCATGGGCATCGACGACGCCGAATTCACGACCGACCAGGGCACCGGGCGGATTCATCTCTACGCGGGGCCCGATCTCACGGGCGGCATGATGTTCACTTCCACCAAGGCGTTCGAGACCACGCTCAACGGCGGCGCCGCGTTTACGGCCGCGACGACGCTCTGGGCCGGCACCGCGACGCTCGACCGCTACGACATGGTGATTCTCTCCTGCGAGGGCGCCACGTTCGAGGACATCAAGCCGCGCACGGCGCGGCAGGCCATGTACGACTACGCCTCGGCGGGCGGCCGCGTGTTCGCCTCGCATTGGCACCACATCTGGTTTTCGGGCGGACCGGCTCCCGTTCCGAGTGTCGGAACCTGGAGCGATCTCAAGGATCCGCAGAGCCCCGCCGTGGGCACGATCAACACGAGCTTCCCCAAAGGTCAGGCCCTCTCCGACTGGCTCACGAACGTCGGCGCCTCCACGACGCCGGGTCAGCTCGACATCATTGCGGCACGGGACAACGTCCAAGCGGTGACCTCGACCGAGGCGCTCGAGTGGATCAGCGTGCAAAATGAGATGTCCCCGCAGGACCCGAACGCGGTCCAGTACCTCACCTTCAACACGCCGCTCGGGATCCCGGAAGCGCAAAAGTGCGGGCGTATGGTGTACACCGACCTTCACGTGTCTTCGACGGGCGCGGACAAGCCGGGCCAGCCCTTCCCGACTGGGTGTGAGGAGCGCGATCTTTCACCGCAGGAAAAGGCGGTGATGTTCATCCTCTTCGACCTCTCGTCGTGCGTGATGGACGACCACGAACCGCCGAAGCCGCCCAAGGTGCGCTGAGAGCGAGCGCAGGGGCCGGGGCCGCTCGTCCGGGTGACCAGGGATGACGATGCGCCCCTGGTCTTGGCTCTGCGCGTGCGCGGTCGTCGTGGCGCTCGGGCTCGGGTGCTCCGCCGAGAGCGCTTCGTCGCGCGGGGGCCCGGGACACGGGGCGGGCGGCACGGTGTCGGGGCAGAGCGGCACGTCCGGGCGCAGTGGGGGAGGGAACGGCGGCGCAACGGCCGGCAACGGCGGCGCAACGACGGGCAACGGCGGCGCAACGGCCGGCAACGGCGGCGCAACGAGGGGCAACGGCGGCCAGCTGTCAGCCGGAAGAGGAGCCGAGGCCGGGCACGGCGCCGCGGGGAGTGCGGGTGACCGCGGAGGGGGAGGCATGGCCGGCTCGGACGTGGCGTCCGGCGCGGCAGCGGGTGCGCCGGAAGTCCCGAGCGATTGGCAATGCCCGAAATCCGCCTACGGCGATGGCAAGTGCCACTGCGGGTGCGGCGCAGAAGACAGCGACTGCGACGGCAGCGTGCGGCTCGCCGATTGCGAGGTCTGCGACGCGCTCGGTAGTTGTAACCCGGTAGGGTGTCCGGGCCGAATCGATCGCGGGGTGACGACGCGTTGCCAAGGCCCACCGGCGCAGTGGACCTGCGCTCCATCGTCGTACGCCGACGGCCAGTGCGACTGCGGCTGCGGCGTGACCGATTTCGACTGCGAGGGCGCTGCGGCGAGCGCCTGCCCGATCCCTCCGGCGTGGCGCTGCCAGCCGTCCCGCTACGGCGACGGCACGACGTGCGATTGCGGCTGCGGGGCCCCGGACCCCGATTGTCACGGCAGCGACCTCCCGTCCTGCGACAACTGCTTCGCGTGTAGCAACAGCGACTGCCCGGGGTCCGTCAGTGCCGACGACACGACGCGCTGCGACCTTCCCTCAGGCTGGAAGTGCGGAGCGGACACGTACGGCGACGGCATCTGCGATTGCGGCTGCGGCGCGATGGACGACGACTGTCCCCCCAACTACGACACGCGCGTTTGCGAACGCTGCCCCGACGGCGGGTGCTCCCGCGGCCAATGTCAGTACATCGCTGACGACAACCTCGGCGCCTGCTTTGGAACGCCGCCGTAGGTGCGCCGTTGTCGCTGAAATTTTGCCGGCCAAACGGCAGGTCCTGCCGATGCTGCGAGGGATCGCATTTGGTCTGACACTTTGTTGTTCGTCGCGACAGTCACTGACGAATGCGCGAAGCACCATCCCCGCGCGGCCTGCTGCTGGCCGCAGTCCTCGGAGCGGTCCCGTCCGCCATCGTTCTCACGCCGTCGCCCGCCTTCGGCGCGCCCCCCGTCGACAAGCTCGCGGCCTTCCCCCTCGACCAGGTCCAGATCACGGACGAGTACCAGAAGAACCTGTTCGCGAAGGACATCACCTACCTCATCACGACGCTCGACTCCGATCGCCTGATGGCCGGCTTCAAGGCGGTCTCGCAGGGCGGCAACCCCACGAACCTCTACGGCGGCTGGGAAGGCACCAACATTCGCGGCCACACGATGGGTCACTGGCTGTCCGCGGTCGCGCACGCCTACCAGCAGGCCTTGGGCAGCGATCCGACCTTGGCCGCTCAGATCAAGACCAAGCTCGACGACGTCATCGCGAAGCTCAAGACCTATCAGCTGTCGAGCGGCTTCCTGTTCGCCTCCCCGATCTCCGAGTTCGACGGCTTCGACGCCGGAACCGGCGGTTGGGTGCCGTACTACACGCTGCACAAGATCTTCGCCGGCCTGCTCGACGTCTACGAATACGAGCAGAACGCCGATGCGTTGGCCATCGCGAGCAAGCTCGGTGATTGGCTCTACGCGCGGACGTCCGCCTGGAGCTCGAGCGCCAAGTCGCGCGTGCTCGGTCAGGAATACGGCGGCCTGAATGACTCTCTGTACGAGCTCTACAAGTACACGAACAACGCCAACCATCTGACGGTCGCGCACGTCTTCGACGACACGGGCTTGTTCACGACGCTCGCCGCCGGCACCGACAACTTGAGCGGCAAGCACGCCAACACGACGATCCCGAAGTTCATCGGCGCGCTGAATCGCTACCGAACCCTCGGCTCCGGCGAATCGTCCTATCTCGATGCCGCGAGCGGATTTCTCGGCGTCGTCGCGAAGGACCACACCTACGTGACGGGGGGAAACAGCCAGGACGAGCATTTCCACACGCCCAACGCCCTCAATCAATACCGCGACAACGTCAACAACGAGACGTGCAACGCCTACAACATGTCGAAGCTCACGCGCGACTTGTTCAGGGCGACGGGTGACATCAAGTACGCGGATTTCTACGAGCGGGTCCACATCAACGAGATCCTGTCCTCGATGAATCCCGACACGGGGATGACCACCTATTTCAAGGCGATGGGGACGGGCTTCTTCAAGGTGTTCGCGACTCCGACCAACCATTTCTGGTGCTGCACCGGAACCGGGATGGAGAACTTCACGAAGCTCGGCGACAGCGTGTACTTCCACGACGACAAGGATCTGTGGGTCACCTATTACGTGAGCTCGGCTTTGAATTGGAAGGACCGCGGGCTGTCGCTCACGCAGACGACCGACCTTCCCCTCACGAACAAGGTCACCTTCGTCGTCAACACGGCACCCGCGGACGAAGTCGGTCTGAAATTCAGGAAGCCGGAGTGGACGTCGACCTGTCAGATGGCGGTCGCGGTCAACGGGCAGACGGTCCCTGCCACGGAAACGGGCGGCTTCATCAGCGTGAGCCGCGTGTGGCAGGCGAACGACAAGATCGAGCTCGCTTTCCCGCTCTTCCCGCAGGTGTCCAGGCTTCAGGACAACCAAAACGCCGTCGCGTTCACGTACGGCCCCTTGGTTCTGAGCGCCGGTCTCGGGACCGCCAGCATGACGACGGAGGCGCACGGCGTGCAGGTGCTCGCGGCGACCAAGCCGAGCGGCCTCCAGGACACGATCAAGCTCAACGGTGGCACCATCAACGACTGGATCGCCAACATCCAGAGCAACCTGGTGCAAACGCCCGGCAAGCTCGAGTTCAAGCTCAAGAACACGGACTCGGATGACACGCTCGTGTTCATTCCGCACTACTCCCGCTACAAGGATCGGTACGGCATCTACTTCCTCCTGTCGGGCACGGCGGGCGGAACCACGCCGGCGAATCTGGTTTGCCCAACGGTGACGGCGGGCGGAACGGACGGCACCGGCGGTGCCGGCGGCATGAGCTCCGGCGGGAGCAGCGGCAGCGGCGTTGGGGCCGGAGCCGGCGGCCGCGGCGGCGCTGGGGGTGACAGCGGCGGCACCACGGTGAGCGCGGGCGGCAGCACAGCGGGAACAACCATGGGCTCCGGTGGCACCGCCACGGCGGGAACGAGCAGCACTCAGGGTGGAACGGCTGGGAGCAGCGGCGCACCTTCGGCCGGCACGCAGAGCTCCGGCGGCGTCGCGACTGGCTCGGGAGGCAGCTCCAGCGGGAGTGCGGGCCATGCGGGGAGCGGCGCAAGCAGCAGCGGCGCGACCAACGCCAACGGCGACGCCGGCGGCACGGGCTGCGGGTGCCATGTCGGTAGCCGACGCGCTGCCGAGCCGTGGACGATGGCTCTGCTGCTCGGCCTCGGGCTCAGCGCTCGACGTCAACGGCGACGAAGCCATCCGTGGGCAGCGTGAAGCGTGAGCCCTAGCCGAACGCCTTGACGCTCGTCAGCCGGGGGGCGGATAATCGAGAGCTGCGGGCGAGGCTGCGGCGTGACGGCGGGCATTTTCAAATTGGCTCGGGCGGGTGCGACCCTCGTGCTCGTCGCCGGAGCGGTCCTACCCGGCTGCAGTGGGGACTCCCGGAGCTCGGGTACTGACGACGACTCGGCGGCTAGAGCGGGCAGCGCCGGTCTCGGTGCGTCCGCTGCGGGCCGCGGAGGAGCAGCGGCCGGCCGCTCCCCGGGAGCGGGGCAGGGCGGTCACGCGGGAGCAGAGCAGATTGCAGCGGGGCGGGGCGGTGCCGGCAGAGGCGGCGGAGCCGGTGGAGCGGGTGGAGCCGGCGGAACGGCTGGCGGCATTGGTGTTGGCGGAGACAGCGGGGCCAATGCTGGAGGCGAGCCCGCGGCGAGCGGCGGCGCCGGCGCGGCCGAGGCCAGCGCGGGCCAGAGCGGCGCGGCGGAGAGCGCGGGCGACGACGGAAACGGTGGTGCCACGAGCGGCTGCGAGCCGGTAAGTGTCACGGCGAGCGTCGTCGTTCCCACCGTCGAGCTCCTGATCGACAACTCGGCGAGCATGTTCTCCACCACCCCGACGGCGTGGGCGAGCTTCTACGGGGCGCTGATGGACGCGAGCTCGGGCGTCGTGAAGAATCTCGAGGACAAGATCCGTTTCGGCTTCCTGAGCTACAAGGGGTCGAAGGGGACCTCGGAGACCGACCCCGCGTGCGCCACCATGACGGGCGTCACGCCCGCGCTCGACAACTACGACGCGATCAACGCCACCTACGTAGACCTCGGTGGAGATTACAGCCAGCAGCATCCGCCGCCCCGTTGGGAATCGCCCGGCAACTACGCCATCGCCTACGCCGCCGCGACGCTGACCGATCCGGGCCTGCCCGCGGGCCCGAAGTACATCCTGCTCGCAACGGACGGCAGTCCCAACACTTGCGAAGTGTTGGACCCGCAATGCGGCGAGGATCGCGCGGTCAAAGCGGCTCAAGACGCCTACGCGGCGGGCGTGGGGCTGATGGTCGTGGGCCTCGGCGGTGACTTCTCGCAAGCGGACTCGGGCTGCACCGATGGCCAGGACCATTGCGGGCTCGACCATTTGAACGACCTGGCCAACGCAGGCGTTGGTGCTCCCGTGCTGCCGCCCCCGGGGTGCGACGATCCCACCGCGGACAGTTGCTTCGCGCGGTTCGACATCTGCAACAAGGGTGCGCTGATCGCCGCCTACACGCCCGACGCGGCCCAAGTGGGCACCACGTTTACCGTCGACCCGAGCGACTCCGATGCGGCGAGCACCCTCGCGAGCACCCTCGGCACGCTGCTCCAGCACTTGGCGGCTTGCACGCTCACGCTGGATGTCGTCGTCACGGGCGATCCGTCCCTCGTCAGCGTGACGGTCGGCGGAGTGTCACGCACCTACGGCGCCCCCGACGGCTGGGTGCTCGCATCGGACCAAAAAACCATGACGCTCGAAGGCGCGGCCTGCGACGCACGGAGCTCGGGCGCCGAGCTCACCGTCGCGCTCCCTTGCCACTGACCCGCGCTGCGAAAGATTCCCATGGCGATCGTCTTCGAGAGCAAGGTCTTGGTCCGTTTTCCCGACTGTGATCCGTTCCGTCATCTGAACAACGCGCGTTACCTCGACTACTTCATGAACGCGCGCGAGGATCACCTGAAGCAGAACATGGGCTTCGACGTCTACGCGAGCGCGAAGGAACAGGGTCTCGGTTGGGTCGTCAGCGGTCACCAGATCGCGTACCTGAATCCTGCCGTGCTGATGGAGACCGTGATCATCGACAGCAGCTTGCTGGAGTTTCGCGAGCGCGACGCGCTCGTCGAGATGCGCATGTGGGACGAGCCGAAGAAGGTTCTGAAGGCGCTCCTGTGGTCGCGGTTCGCGCTCATCGACTTGAATACCGGTAAGTCAGTGCCGCACTCGCCGGAGCTCCGGGCTCGGTTTGCTCCCGTCGAGTCGCGGCTTGCCGAGCCGGACACCAGCTTCGAACGCCGACTTGCCGCGCTCCGTCCGCGGACGGTCACGGGCTCGCGCTGAAAGAGACGGCGGAGGCCGATTTCAAGGCTGCGGCCGAGTGGCCGGTCTCCGGCTTCGTAATCGGCGCTGCGGCCTGCCACTCACCGGCATGGCTCGATTCACCCTTGGGTGCGGTTCCCTTGCTGCGCTCGCCGTGTGCGCGGCCTGTGCCTCGGACGATTCGGACTCGCACGGCGGCGGTGGTCACGCCGGCTCGGCCGTCGCGAGCGGCAGTGGTGGTCGGGGCATCGAGCTAGGCGGCGGCGGTCCAGCGGGCAGTCCTGACTCCCCCGACACCGGCGGCTCGACGAGCACGGGCGGCTCGACGAGCGCGGGCGGAGCCATGACGGGTGGAGCCATGACGGGTGGAGCGGCGACGAGCGGTACGGGCGGCGCGACGATGACCGACACCGGTGGCGCTGCCGACGACGCGGGGATGACGGGCAACGGCGCCAGCGGCACGCAGCCGCTCGGAGCGATCTGCTCGAACGACGGCAATTGCTCCGACTCCGCGGGCGCGGCCGTTTGCTGCCGGCAGACGTGCACACTCGCCGAAGCGTGCCCGACCGACACCACCTACCTCCCTTGCGAGACGGCTGCCGATTGCGACAAGTACGGTGGCGGCAAGCTCTGCTGCGAGGTGCAAACCGCCTCGGACACGATGCGTTTCTGCACGAAGCAGTCGGCGTGCTCCGGCAAAATCCTGCCCTAGGCCGTTCGTTCGACTCGACGATGTCCTCTGCGGGGCGTCACGCGGACGCGAGCTCTGGCGGCCCCGAGTTGTGATACAAGCGCCGGAGCTTCGAACGAAGTACGGGCCCCGAGGAAGACCGCCGCGTTCGGGCGGCGTAGAAGGCACAAGGCAACCCGCGCGGGCGTGAGGGTGCGGCACCACGAGGAGGCAGCGGTGATGCGAACAATGAGTTGGTTTGTCGGACTCGCGCTGGTGAGCGGCGTGACGGGCTGTGGCTCGGACGACTCGAGCGAGACCTCGAATGGAGGCTCGAGCGGGACCGGTGGCGCCGCCGCGCACGCCGGCTCGTCGGGAACCGGCGGCTCGTCGGGAACCGGCGGCGGAAGCAACGGCGCCAAGCCCAGCGGGCTCACCATCTTCAGCATGGGGTACACGGCGCTGCAGGGCATCGATACGGGCTCGCACGAGGTCGTGCTCCACGCGACCGTCACGACGCCCGACGTCGAAGAGTCGGACATGGACGCGAGCCCAAGCACGGTGTGGATTGCGCGCGACAACGGAACGGTGACCGTCGTCGATCGGGGCTCGCAAAAGAAGCTCGCCGACGTGGACGTAACGCCGTTTGCAAAGGATCCGGAAGAGTCGGCGCTACTCCCGGCGGTCGCGGCCTCCGACGACGCCGGCTACACCGTGCTCGAATCCTACGAGACGATCTCGGTGCTACGCATCGACGGCAACACCTTCGACGTAACGGCAGCCCCCGACGTGCTCGACTCCGTCGGCCATACGGACGGCATGCGCGTCGACGGCAAGGACCTCTGGGTGCTCACGGAGAACGCGTTCGAGGTCGTCAAGCTCGATCCGAAGACGCTCGAGCGCCGGGACGGGGTCTGGGTCGGCGCGCCCCCTGGCGATACCAAGGCATTCGGGGACTACACGGGCTATGGCGAGCTGGCAATCTCACCGAACGCCGTCTTCGTGCTCGACCAGTACAGTTCGCGTCTGATTCGGGTGAACAAGGAGTCGCTCGAGCCGAACGTCGCCGACGACCTCTCGGATCTGGATCTCGACACCTCGCTAGAGTTCGTTTCGCGCGGGGGCGATGTGTACCTAGGGTTCAACGAGACGAGCATCGTCCTGCGCTTCGACGGAACCACCGGCGCGCGCATCCGGACCTACGACATGATTGCGCTCGGCGCCTCCTCGATCATCGACGTGCACGGCAGCTCTCTCTTCATGGCGCCCGCCGATTTCTCCGGCCGCAAGGTCCTCGAGCTCGATGCGGACACGGGCAACACGCTGCAAACAATCCCTTCCCCGACCGAAATGGAATACCCGGTGATCGTGCGCTGACGAGTCCCCGGGAGCGCGGACCTGCGCCACGCTTAGAGGTAGCGCGTGAATGACGTTGGATGCGCCGCTCGGTAGCGGCGGTACCAGGTGCACGCGGGAAAGAGCAAAAGCGCCGCCAGCGCGGCAAAACCATACGTCGCGCCGAGCCCGAGCTGGTGCTCGACGCCCAGGACGTGCGCCCCGAGGGCCAAGAGTGGGATGTGGAGCAGGTAGAAGAACATCGGCGTTTGCCCGAACACGACGAGCGGGTCGCTGCCGCGCGACGGCGACGGCCCGTCGACGCGTGCCCGTCGCGAAAGGGCAGCGAGTACGAGCAACATGAGGCCGAGCTCGAGCGCCACGTAGCTCACGCTGGGCGGGTATTTGCTGACGTGAAGCCATTGCACGAGCGAGCCGTCCTCGCGCAGAAGGCCCAGATTGCCGTACGCATTGACGGAGCGCACGGCGCCGAAAACGGCCAACGCTCCGGCACCGGCGAGGAGCAGCTCGAGCGGACGTAGCTGCCGGGCGCTCGGCCGCGCGCGGAGCGCATGCCCGAAACCCCAGCCGAGCAGCATGATCGCGAGCCACGGCAAAGTCGGGTAGGCGACGAACAGCCATCCGCGCGGGCCGCCGCTCACGAGCAACGAGGCGAGCCAAGGAGTTTTTTCGCGAGGACCCCAGCCAGCGGCGCCGATCAGCGCTTCCGCGCCGAGCACGACGCCGATCGCCAGGCCCACCGCCACCGGGACGGGTAACCGTCGCAACGGGATCATGAAGAGGTAGGCGCTGCCGATCGCATACAGAACCTGAAGCAGGTAATGCCCCTTGGGCATCCAAAAGTACGAGGGTACGAGCTCGGCAGTGACGATGATCAGTCCTCGCACGAGCAAGTAGCGATCGATCGATAGCGGACGCTCGCCGCGCTCGACGCGCCGCGCGAGGCTGAACGCGAGCGACACGCCCGCCAGGAAGACGAAGGTCGGCGCACAGAGGTGGGTGATGAAGCGCGTGAAAAACTGGGCAGGCGCGAGGAACGTTCCGGGCTTGTAAAGGAACGTGCTGTCGGTGACGAGGCGCCCGGCGTTGAATTCGCCCGAGGAGTGGTCGATCGCCATCAGCAGCATGACGATGCCGCGCATCCAATCGAGCGCCACCAAGCGGTAGCCGGCGCTTTTCACCGACGGGTCCGGCTCTTCCGCGGCAGGCTCGGCGCGCGTCGTCATCTCGACTAAGGCTTTTAGAACATGTTCAAGCCGCGCGTCACTACCGGCCTCGTCGTCTGTCTCTCGCTGCTCGCTTGCGCCCGCGCGCCGCTGGCGGATCCGAAACGGGCACCCGTAGCTCCGGCGCCGAGCGCAACCGCATCCGCGCATGACGCCGCCCTCGCACTGCATCGCGCGGCGATCGTGATCGACACCCACAACGACGTGACCCAGCGGCTGATCATGCAAGATGCCGACCTGTCGCGGCGCTTGCCGGACGGTCAGACCGATCTGCCGCGCATGCGCGAGGGCGGGCTCGACGCCGAGTTCTTGTCGGTGTTCGTCGTGCCCGACATTTACCCGAAGGAACAGGCCTACCAGCAGGCGCTCGCCCAGTTCGACGCGATCGACAGGCTCGTCGCCGCCAATCCGGGCTCGACCGTCCTTGCGCGAACCACGACGGACGTGCGCACGGCCGTCGCTGCGGGCAAGACGGCGTTTCTGATCGGTGTCGAGGGCGGGCACGCGCTCGGTGACGCCGCCGACGCGGAGCTCTTGCGGCGACTCGAGCAGTTCTACGCCCGCGGGGCCCGCTACATGACGCTCACTTGGTCGAACTCGAACCGCTTGGGCGGAAGCTCCGGCGACGAGGGCAAGACGCAGGGCCTCACGCCGTTTGGCCGAGAGGTCGTCCTCAAGATGAACGACCTCGGCATGCTGGTCGACATCTCACACGTCTCCGATGCGAGCTTTTTCGACGCAGTGCGCGTCTCGAAACGGCCGGTCTTGGCTTCGCACTCCTCGGCGCGCGCGCTTTCGGATCATCCACGCAACATGACGGACGACATGCTGCGCGCCGTGCACGACAACGGCGGCGCCGTGTGCGTCAACTTCGGGCCGCAGTTTCTCGACGCCTCGTGGGCCAAGGCCGAAAGAGAGGCAGAGGCGCGCGCGGCGCCCGAATTCAAAGCCATTTTGAGCCAGGGTGGCTCGGATCCGAAGGCCGTCCAAGCCAGCATGTGGAAGCTCTACAACGGGCTCGGCGCGAGCTTGCTGCGTGTCCCGGCGTCGCTCGTCATCGACCACATCGAGCACGTCGCCCGCGTGGCCGGCATCGACCACGTCTGTATCGGTAGCGATTACGACGGCATCGCGGTCGCTCCCGCCGGTCTCGACGACGTTTCCAAGCTGCCGTTCGTCACTGAAGAGCTGTTGCGACGCGGCTTCAGCCCCAGCGACGTGCGCAAGGTGCTCGGCGAGAACGTGCTGCGCGTCCTCGCCGCAAGCGAGCACTGAGCCGAGCGCCGGAGCTTCGAGGTAAGTACGGGCCCGAGGAAGACGCCGCGTTCCGGCGGCGTAGAAGGCACCAGGCAACCCGCGCGGGGCGTGAGGGTGCGGCACCACGAGGAGGCAGCAATGATGCGAACAAAGACCTGGTTTTTCGGGCTCGCGCTGGTCGGCGGCGTGACGGGCTGTGGCCCTGACGACTCGAGCAAGGCCTCGGATGGAGGCTCGAGCGGGACCGGCGGCGCCGCCGCGCAGGGCGGCTCGTCGGGGACGGGCGGTGACTCGGCGCGCGGCGGCTCGTCGGGAACGGGCGGCGGAAGCAACGGCACCAAGCCAAGCGGGGTCACCCTCTTCAGCATGGGGTACACGTCGCTGCAGGGCATCGATACGGGCTCGCACGAGGTCGTGCTCGACACGACCGTCACGACGACCGACGTCTCGGCGTCGGCCATGGACACGAGCCCAAGCAAGGTGTGGCTCGCGCGCGAAAACGGCACGGTGACCGTCGTCGATCGGGCCTCGGAAAAGAAGCTCGCCGACGTGGACGTCACCGGATTTGCAAGCACTCCGGAAGAGTCGGTGCTGCTCCCGGTGGTCGCTGCCGCCGCCGACGCCGGCTACACCGTGCTCGAGTCCTACGAGACGATCTCGGTGCTGCGCATCGACGGCGAGTCCTTCGCCGTCAAAGCAGCTCCCGACGTGCTCGACGCCGTCGGCCATACGACCGGCATGCGCGTCGACGGCCAAAACCTCTGGGTGCTGACGGGCAACGCGTTCGAGCTCGTGAAGCTCGACCCGAAGACGCTCGAGCGCCGGGCTGCGGTCTCGCTCGGCGCGCCCCCTGACGATGCCAAGGCATTCGGCGACTACTACGGCTATGGCGAGCTGGCCATCTCACCGAACGCCGTCTTCGTGCTCGACGACTACACGTCGCGTCTGATTCGGGTGAACAAGGACTCGCTCGAGCCGAACGTCGCCGACGACCTCTCGGATCTCGAGCTCGACACCTCGCTAGAGTTCATTTCGCGCGGGGGCGATGTGTACCTCGGGCTCGACGAGCCGGGCACCGTCGTGCGCTTCGACGGAACCACCGGCGCGCGCATCCGGAGCTACGAATTGAATGCGGTCGGCGGCTCCTCGCTCATCGACGTGTACGGCAGCCTCCTCTACCTGACCCCTGCCGATGCCTCCAACCACGAGGCCCTCGAATTCGATGCGGACACGGGCAAGACGCTGCAAACAATCACCTCCCAGAACCAGATTTTTTACCCGGTGATCGTGCGCTGACCGGTCGGGAGCGAGAAATCACCCTCGCACGTCACAGCGCTGGCTCCGCTGCCGGCCGCTGCGGGAAGGCCAGCGACGGCCGAGGAACCGGCTGCCCCAGGAGGGTTCGCTTCGGAGGAAGGACGTTGGGACTTCACGACACGCGCTCAAAGCGCTCTAGCGGCGCAGCTCGACTTCGAACGACGGGTAGAAGCGGGCGCCATAGAGCACGTCGGAGATCGAGCCGTAGTGGAGGCGGATGCTGCCGAAAAGGCCGCGAGCCAGGCGCGATCTCAACCCTCCCTCCAGCGTCCAAGTGCGCTTGAACGGCACCTTGAGTGTTCGGTCGTCGAGGGGCACCGCGCTGTAGAGGGGTAGCTTCGTGAAGAGCTCGAGTGCGGTGTGATCCGCAAGGTAGAGGCGTGCCCCGGGGCGCACGAAGAACTGCAGGAGCCCGATTTCCGTCTCCGTGAACACCGAGCGCTCGGGCGGCGATGAGCCGAAAAACCGCGCGTAGGAGTAGGCCGCGCTCAAGTCGAGCTCGAGCCAGCGCGTCGGCATGCTGCTGGCGGTCAGCTCGAGCGGCAAGCTCACCACGTCGAGCTTGGAGACGAGCTTTTCCTCGATCGGGGTCGCGACCCAGTACCACTTGCCATGGCCGTACCAAGCGCCGAACCGAGCGCCGAGGGCGAAGTACCGCGTGTCGACGAACTGATAGGCCGCGGTCAGGTTGAAAAGGCCCACGCTGTAGTGTGCGAGATTGGCGCTCAGCTGCACGCCGGCACCGAGCCCGTAGCTGACGCCCAGCACCGCGACCACGTCCCCGCCGCCGACGCCGAGCGCCCCGACGTCGAAGCTCCAAAGCTTGGCGGGTAAGGTGTAGGCGGAGTGGCGGGTGCTCCTCTGCTCGGGGCTTTGCAGATCGCCCGCTCCGCCCTCGGCGGCGATCGCTCGAGCGCCGAACGCCGTGAGCGCGCACGCCAGCAGCGCGCCGGCTGCTCCGCGTCTCACGGCCTCACCCCGACGAGCACTCTGCCCAGGAACCCGCTCGGGATTACGCCGTTCGCTTGGGCCAGGTAGTCGAACCCGACGCCAGCCTCGAACCAGCGGTAGGGCCAGAGCAGGGCGACGCCCGGGGCGACGTGAAGACCGACGCTCGGGTTCTTCGCGTCGTCGAAGGGCACGAAATCTCGCGGCGCCCCGACGAGCTTCCAGGGCATCGAGGTCACGCCGAGCATCAAGCTGTAGCGGAGCGTCAGCGCTTGCAGGGCAAGGTCCCACCCCAGCGAAAAGCCGCCGTTATAGCTCGACGTGTCGGCGGTGAAGTCAAAGTCGCGCCCCCTGCGTACGTCGCGCTCTTCGAGCACCCGGCGACCGAGCGAAGCGTCGAAGTGCGCCGCCAGACGAAAGCCGACCGGCCACGTGTAGCCCACGTCGACTCCGAAGCTTGCGCCGTACGGCGCGAGCTCGAGATCGCCAATCGGGGCCGTGCTCGCCCCCCATCCCGCGCTCGCAAGCACATCGAAGCCTTGGATCGGGGGGTGCGCGCCGGACTGGGCGCGTGCGGGCCTCGCACTCACGGCGACGGCCAGGGCTGCTGCGAGGGCAACAACGCCCCGCTTCAGAGGGACCGGTCTAGCCAACGGCGCGTACATTCTCACGGCGTTTCACGCGAGGTAAAGCGCAGGTGAGCGAGCGTCGGGCTCGGGAAACCCGCGCCCGACGAGATCCCGAGGACGTTTCGTCGCACGCGAAAACTCGTCGCACCCACCTCCAAGTGACAAGAGCCTCTCGAAACCCGCTTGCTATCAGCGCGCCCGGCAGGATTCGAACCTGCGACCTACGGCTCCGGAGGCCGTCGCTCTATCCAGCTGAGCTACGGGCGCGTATCGATTGGGACGGGCTTCTTTCGCATGCTCGACCGGCTCCGGCAAGCGCCGCCTCGCAGCTGCGTTTTGCGGCCGTTTCGTGCCTCCGCGGGCTCGGTGTACCTTCCTCGCTCATGACGAAGGGCCTCGGAAACCCCGGCGTGGCGGCGCGCGTCGCCTTGGTCGGGCTCGCCGTGCTCGTCGGTGCGCTCGTTGCCGCGTGTCGGAGGAACGGGCCGAATCAGCCGGGAACTTGGGGTGCCGCGGACGTGAAGAACGACGTCGGGGCGGATGCTGGCGACGCGGCCGTGGACGGTCAGGCGGGCGGGGATGCGGCGCTCGCCGATGGAGGGAAGCCGTGCACCCTCGGCGGCGCCACGCAGACCGTGGGGACGCAGGTGATGATGTTCCGCGAGGCGGTCGATTTTGCGAATCTCCTCGCCGCGGCGGACGCGGGCACGAATCAGCAGCAGCGCACGGAGCAGTTTCGCACTAGCGGCGGCGTTCTCGTTCCTTTCGGCGCGCGCTGCACGGTGCTCGAGACGATGTCGTCCGTCGTGAAGGTGCAGGTCACCGACGGCGCTTGGATCGGTACGCAGGGCTGGGTGCCCGCGGACTCCGTCTCGATTCAGTAGCGCTCAGCGGCGCTTCTTCGCGCCGGGCTTCTTCGCGGCGGTCTTTTTCGGCGCCGCTTTCTTCGCACGGCGCTTCGCGGGCGCGGGCCGCTTGACCGTCTTCTTGGCGGCCGGCTTCTTCGCGGCCGCCTTCTTCGCAACCGGCTTCTTCGCGGCCGTCTTCTTTGCAGCCGTCGTCTTCGCAACCGTCTTCTTTGGAGCGGGCTCTGCCGTTTTCTTCGCTGCCGTCTTCGGTGCGGTTGCGTTCGTCGTCGTCGCGGCGGGCTTCGCGGGCGCTTTGCTCGGCACTGACTTCGGGCCGACCTTCGCGCTGGCGGGCGCGAGCGTGGGGCGTTTCGCCGCGGGCTTCTTGTCGAGCTTGGGCGGCAGCGAGCCGAGGTAGCGCATGCCGCGCGCGATCCACTCCTTCAAGGTCCGATCCTCGAACTGGCCGATTTGGATCTCGACGTACTCGGCCGCCGAGCGGCCGTGCGGGGCGAACGGGCGGGCGCCGGCCTCGATGCAGTCCAAACGGTCGCTCTCGGAGAGGTGCAGCATGAGCGAGTCGCCGAACACGCTGACGAGCATGTGGCCGTTCAAGAAGCGGCTCGGCATGCCGAACATGCGCCGGGCCTCGATCGGGGGACCCGGGGCGATGCGCTCGAAATAGTCGATGGTTGCGGCCGCCGGCTTCGTCCACTTCATCATCGCCATCCTCCTAGAGTCGGCTGGCGGCCGGCCCGCTGCAAGCCCCCGCGGCGCGCGCTATGCTCGCCCGCGTGGAAGTCGCGATCATCCCCTGCTTCAAAGATAACTACGCGTACCTCCTCACGACTCCCGGCAGCCGCACGGCCGTCGTCGTGGACGCGAGCGAGGCGGGTCCGGTGCTCGCCGCGCTCGAGGGGAGGGAGCTCACGCTCGGCGCCATTCTCTCGACGCACCATCACCCCGACCACGTCGGCGGCAACAGCGCGCTCGCTGAGCGCTTTCCCGGCGTCGCGATCTACGGCTCGGCCAACGACCGCGGACGCATTCCGGGTCAGACCCATTTCGTCGCCGACGGCGACGTGATCGACGTTCACGGCTTCAGCTTTCGATGCTTGCTCGTGCCCGGGCACACGCTCGGTGCGGTGGCGTTCTTCGGTCACGGTGCGGTGTTCACGGGCGACACGCTGTTCGCCGCCGGCTGCGGGCGCCTGTTCGAGGGCACTCCGGCGATGATGTACCACTCGCTGAATGTGGTGCTCGGCGCGCTGCCGCCGGACACGCGCGTCTACTGCGGCCACGAGTACACCGCGAGCAATCTGCGCTTCGCCGCCCATGTCGAGCCCACCAATCACGCCGTCGCCGAGCGGGCGGCGCGCGTCGCTTCGCTGCGTGAAAAGGGGGAGCCGAGCGTACCGTCGACGCTCGCGGAGGAGCGAGCCACGAACCCGTTCATGCGCTGCGATTCGGCCGAGATCATCGCGCACATGGCCGAGCGGCTGGGCGCGACGCGAACGCCGGAGGCCGTGCTCGGTGCCATCCGTGCCGCCAAAGACGCCTTCTGAGCCGCGAGCGACGCGCCGCTCCCTGATCTTGGGTGTAGCGGCGGCGGCGTGCTCGCGCCGCGAAGATCCGCCGAAAGCGCCCGCGGAGCCGGCGCCACGCGCGTCCGCGAGTGCCGCCCCGGAGCGCTTGCCCGCGGAGGAGCTCACCTGGGACTTTCGCGAGTCGGGCGTGGGACGCATGCGCGTCGTCGTCGTCGTTCCCGAGCGCGCCCGCGGCGAGCGCTTGCCGGTGCTGATCGCGATGCACGGTCGCGGCGAAACGTTGAAGGGCCCCGAGCGCGGCGCACGCGGCTGGGTCGACGACTACAAGCTCGGTCGCGCCGCCAGCCGGCTCGCGCACCCGCCGCTCGTCACCGCCGACTTCGAGGGCTTCGTCGAGCCGCCGCGCCTCGCGGCCCTGAACGCCGCCCTCGTCAGCAAGCCGTACGGCGGCTTGATCGTCGCCTGTCCGTACGTGCCCGACATGCTCGGGGGTGACGATCCCTTTGCCGTGGCTCCTCCGCTCGCGCACTTCCTGGTCGACGTG
>Ga0070682_100000290_pt1 | contig 35754 bp, 28 predicted proteins | sample KBSC63LmetaG_FD_64668 | JGI IMG/M metagenome (GOLD analysis project Ga0070682, IMG submission 64668) | Corn rhizosphere microbial communities from Kellogg Biological Station, Michigan, USA - KBS C6-3L metaG | ecosystem: Host-associated > Plants > Roots > Rhizosphere | place: USA: Michigan...
TGACGGTCTCAAATTTTCCATATACTTATACACAGATTGATGCTGAGCATACTACCAATAATAACGGATTTATAAATTCTTGCAATTCTGCAATGAATGACGGAACATGGTTTACCTTCGTTGGTGATGGTTTTCTGCATAAGATTACGGTTTCAAGACCTTTAAATAGCACATTTAATTTTGGTATTGGTGCCTATAACGGAAATTGTGGAAACTTAACGTGTGTAAAAAGAGTAAATTTTACTGGTTCAAGTCCGGTTATAATGGATTTGCCAACTATTGCAGGAAACGTATATTATATAAATATCGGAGATCGGGATTACGATACAGATACAGTGGAAGGCGTTTTTACCATTACTATAGAAAAGGTAACCAGCCTTGGTACTCTTGAAGTTACTGATAAAAAAGAAAGTATAGAAATATACCCAAATCCATTTACAAGCGTACTGAATATTATAAAACCACATAACGTCAAATCAGTTTCCATTCTGGATTCTTCCGGAAGATTGATAAAGATTATTGATAATCCTTCTTCTACGCTTCATCTTGGAGATCTGAAACAAGGAATGTATTTAGTAGTACTGAATATGAAAGACGGATCTAAACAGACAATTAAAGCAATTAAGAAATAAATAATTTCTTAAAAAATAGGATACAGAGGCTGCTCAATTTGAGCGGCCTCTCTTTTTATAAGTGAAATTATCTTTTATAAAAGGAAAAGTTTAATTCATTGTGATATAATTAAAAAAATATTTTTTTTATTGTTGATTTTCACTAGATTTGATTAACTAATACTGTTTTTTATATGAGAAATTTTTTACTTGTTGGTTTCTTAATGACCGGCTTTTTATCCTCCGCACAGACTTACTGTACGCCTGCGTTTGCAAGTGGGTGTAGTGGAGGAGATGTGATAGACTCCTTTGCAATTCCGGGTGCCGGATTTGATCACCCTAATACGGGTTGCTCTACTGATGCATATGGAGATTATACTTCAATGACAATCAACCTTAGTGCAGGTTTGAGTTATGATTTTAGCGTTAAACATGATTACAGTGATCAGAATGTAAGGATTTGGATAGATTTTAATAACGACGGAACTTTTGATGATGCTGCTCCGGAACTTGTAGCTTCTGCGAGTAGTACTTTTGTTGGAGGAAACAATATTACCTCTGGGCTTATTGAAATTCCTTCTACGGTTACTCCAGGTACTTACAGAATGCGAGTAGGGGATAGATTCTCCAGTGACCCTATTCCGTGTAATACTGATGGGTATGGAGAAGCCCATGATTATACTGTAGTAATTGGTGCAGTTCCAACTTGTTTTGCACCGTCTGCTTTAACGGTATCTGCAGTGACGGCAAATTCAGCTCAGATTGGATGGACAGCTCCGGCTTCTGCTCCAGGCAGCGGTTATGAATATTATTATTCAACTTCCAGTACTTATCCTACAGCTGCTGCTGTAGCTTCCGGAACTAGTACCGGTTTAACTGCTGGCCTGTCTACATTGGCTCCGGCTACTGTTTATCACGTGTGGGTACGTTCTGTATGCAGTACTTCAAATAAAAGTGCATGGTCTCAAATGGCAACATTTATGACATCCTGCGTTTCTGTAGCAGTGCCATATGCATTGGATTTTGAAAGCATAACTCCACCTGATCTTCCGAGCTGTACCTCAGTAGTAAATGACGGTTCAGGAAATATGTGGGTGACGGGCGATTTGGATGCTCAAGGATTTACGGGAAATGTTCTTCAGTATTCTTACGACTATGCCAATAATGCTGATACATGGTTTTTCACCAATGGAATAAACCTTACTGCGGGAGTTACCTACAGAATTAAATATAAATATGCAAACGCAGAAGGAACTGTATATGCCGAAAAGTTAAAAATTGCCTACGGAACTTCGGCTACAGGTGCAGGAATGACCAATGCATTAGCCGATCATTCAAATATTGTTACCAGTACAGCAACCAGTGCTTTTGTAAATTTTACACCAACTGCCACAGGGGTCTATTATTTTGGATTCCAGGCATATTCTGATGCCAATATGAATCAGTTGTATGTAGATGATATTAATATAGATGTAGCACCAGCTTGTAGTGAGCCTAATGCATTAGTGATGTCTAATATTACTGCCGCAGGAGCTACGGTTTCCTGGACAGCTGCCACTCCTGTACCGGCAAGTGGATATGATATTTATTACAGCACAACCAATACAGCACCTACAGCTACAACTACTCCTAATTTTACAGGAGTTACAGCAACTACTTATAATATTCCAGGTTTAGCTGCCTCCACTGCTTATCATGTATGGGTGAGATCTGCGTGTAGTGCAACCAGCAAAAGTGTTTGGAGTGATTCTGTTACGTTTATGACATTATGTTCAAGTGCGAATCTTCCTTATGCAATAGATTTTGAAAATGTTACTGTTCCTGAACTTCCAGGATGTACAATGAATGTTAACTCGGGAGCTGGGAATAATTGGGAAACAGTAGATCCGCCTTCTGACAGCCAGGGATTTACTACCAATGTATTAAGATATCATTATAATTCTTCCAGTCCTGCCAATGCATGGTTCTTTACCCAGGGATTGAACCTGACAGCGGGGACACAATATACGATTAGCTATAAGTACGGGAATAACTCATCTACTTATGTTGAAAAACTGAAAGTAGCTTACGGAACTTCACCAGTTGAATCTGCAATGACTAATTCAGTGGCAGATTATCCGTCAATCAATGATGAAATGGCTCATACAGAATCTATAACGTTTACAGTTCCTACGACAGGAGTGTATTACTTTGGATTTAATGCCTATTCAGATCCGGACCAGTTTAATCTGTATGTAGACGATATAAGCATTAATAATGCAAATCTGGCAACATCTGAAGTTTCTGCAGCGAAAAACAGTATCAAAGTATATCCTAATCCATTTACGGATGTATTGAATATTTCTGATGTGAAAAACGTGAAAAATGTATCAGTAACAGATGTTACGGGAAGATTAGTGAAAACTATTGCAAACCCTGAATCTACGATACACTTAAGAGACTTAATGCAGGGTGTTTATTTAGTAACGTTGGAAATGAAAGACGGATCTAAACAGACTATCAAAGCCATTAAAAAATAATTTATCATTTAAATAGAAAGAAAGAGACGGGTCATTAGTGATCCGTCCTTTTTTATGAAGTAGACATTTACTTTAAAAATCTACAGATCAAAAAAAGATGAGCGAAATATTTCACTCATCTTTTTATTTTGTTAATGACCGTTATATAATATAAATCATTATAAATTATTCATTACCTATTGTTTATTACTCATTACTTATTAGGCACCGGCTGAATCTCACCCTTGTTCATAAGGTCAAAAACAGTTGGAAAGAACATTACTAATATAAAGTAGACGATGATCATCAGCACCACCAGTGCAAAAAGAATGATCACTAAGCTATTCGGTTTGTTTTTCTTTTTAGGTTCCATGATTTTGAGGTATTTGGTGAATAAATTTTACTTATACCAAATATTAAGCTAATTTCTTGCCACATTGCTTACAATATCTGGCATCATCATCAATATCTTCGTTTCCACAACGTTCACATACCATTTCCAGATTTTGTCTTTTGTTTCTCATTTCTGCTGTGACAATACCGGTAGGAACAGCAATAATGGAGTAACCGGCAAGCATCAGAACAACCGCAAAAAACTTTCCTAAAGGCGTAATAGGTGATACATCACCATATCCTACGGTAGTTACGGTAACTACTGCCCAATAAATAGACTGTGGTATAGTTTCAAATCCCTGGCGTCCACCTTCTACCATAAACATCAGTGATCCTACAATCACAGAGAATATAATCAGGAATAAAAGGAAAATATAAATCTTTCTCGAACTGTTTTTCAAAGCCCGCACAATAAGATATCCGTCATTCATAAAATCCAGCAAATTGAAAATCCTGAAGATTCTCAACATTCTCAGCATTCTGAAAATCAGAAAATATTTAGTGATAGGAAAGAAAAAGCTGAGGTAAAAAGGTACAAGAGCCAGGAAATCTATAATTCCAAAAAAGCTGAATATATAATTCCGTTTATTCTTCACCACAGCAATACGCATAGAATACTCAATAGTGAAGAAAATGGAGATCACCCATTCCAGAATCAGGAAGGTATAATGAAACCTTTTATCAAGCTTAGGGACACTTTCCATCATAATAATGGCAGTACTTGCAAGAATTAAAGATAATAAGATGATATCGAACAGTTTTCCGAGCTTCGTATCGGAGCGATAAATGATCCGGTAAAGGAATCTTTTCCAAAGTTTGTCTTCAGGAACAAGATTATGTTCTCTTTCCATTTATATAGGTTATTTCACAGCGAAGTTAATAATTTCTATAGAGTATAAGGTAAAGATATGATTGTTAAAAGAATCCTGCAAATGTTAAAGTAATTTTCATCATTAAAAAGTGAATTATTTACACTTAATTTAATGATTTTCAATACATTATAATAAGTAAAGTACGAATAAAAAATGACATATAAAAATTTTTTTTTTAACATAATATTAATTCAAGTTTGTAATTTTATCCAACAAAAGCTTTATATCATGAGAAAAATTTTAACCTTGTTTATTCTGTTTTTCATAAGCAGTTTTGTAGATGCTCAGGTTGGGATTAATACTTCAACACCCAATGGTGCTGCAGTACTGGATATAGTCTCCAACCAGAAAGGGATTCTCATTCCTCGTCTTTCAGATACTGACCGGGATACATACCTGGCAGATAATAATGTTTCCACAGTACCACCTGCAGGTGTTGTGAATGCTAACCTTACTGCAGGAACACTTATTTTTAATACGACAACGAATAACTTCCAGTATTGGGATGGTACCCTCTGGAGACAGCTTTTTGTTCCCACATCTTCTCAGGCTGGTAACGACGGTGTCGTTAAAATAAATTCTGGAAACGCAAATGTAAAACCCTCATTCAGTTTAAGTGCAGCAGGAAGCGGGTATGGCCCAAGACAACAGGTGCTTTATGCCACACCGCTGGTCTTTGCAGCAAGTCCTACTACAAGCTGGCCGGAAACCACAGTTCCATTTCCGGGAGTTACCTCCAATATTTATATTGCAGCTACTGGTAAATGGAGAGAAAATGAAATTTACGGACAAGTACATGTCTGGAGAGCCATTGCTACAATTACTCCAGGGTCCAATTCATCAGGATCAATAAAAGCTACTTTTAAAAATCCTGACTCCGGTTTTGAGATTAACTCTATCCAATTAGTCCCAAGTGGTTCAAGTGGAGCAGGGAACATTCTTACATTCTATTTCTATACTATTGCAGATCCTGCGAGTCTTGATCCGGGAAGAGGCTATCAGCTTTTTATGGAAGCCGATATAAACTGTAATGTGGTAATGGAATCCTTTACAAGAGTATCGCTTTTCAAAGATTAACAGTCTATTTATTTTTTTAATATCAAATTCAAACCGGCCGATGAAAGCCGGTTTTTTTATTGCAGCAGAAATATTCTTTGGTTTTTTAGTAAAATTAATATCTTCGCTGTAACCGTAAAATATAAATTAATGAAGCTAAAAACTGTAATTGCAAAGATTGAAGAGGAAATAAGTATCAGACAGGCAGAAGATTTTGATAACGTAGGCCTGTTGTGTGGTGTTTATGATCGTGATGTATCCGGGATTCTGGTTTGTCATGATGCTTTAGAAAATGTAGTAGATGAAGCTGTTGAAAGAAACTGCAATCTTATTGTATGCTTCCATCCCATTATATTTTCCGGACTCAAATCTTTAACAGGGAAAAACTATGTGGAAAGAGCCGTCTTAAAGGCTATCGAAAATAAAGTGGCGATCTATGCCATTCATACAGCATTTGATAATGATTTCTTTGGAGTCAACTATGGAATTTGCAGACAGTTGGGATTAAAGAATATGAAAATTCTTCAGCCGAAAGAAAATAATCTAAAACAGCTGACGGTTTTTGTACCGAAAGAGCATTCCGAAAAAGTAAAAGAAGCAATGTTTTCAGCGGGAGCGGGAAATATCGGTTTCTATGATGAATGCAGTTTTACGGTGAATGGTAAAGGAACCTTCAGACCGGTGGAAGGTTCAAATCCGTTCTCAGGCCAGCAGGACATTCGTGAAAATGCAGATGAAGATATGATTTCTGTGATTTTTGAAGGCTTTAAACAGGGGCAGATTGTGGGCGCAATGAAAGCCGCACATCCTTACGAAGAAGTGGCCCATCAGATATACAGCCTTGATAATAAAAATCAACATGCCGGATTGGGAATGTATGGCGATCTGGAAGAGGAAATGGATGAAAAAGATTTCCTGGGGTTTGTAAAAGAAAAGTTTGGTCTTGAAGTGATAAAGCACTCCTCTTTCAACAATAAAAAAATCAAAAGAGTAGGGGTTCTGGGCGGTTCCGGAGCAAGTGGGATAAGATCTGCAGCTTCCAGAAAATGTGATGCTTATCTTACCGGAGATCTTAAATATCACGACTATTTTTTAGCAGAGTCTAAAATGCTGATTTGTGATATTGGCCATTATGAATCAGAACAATTTGTTACTCAACAATTATTTGAAATTTTGTCACAAAAATTTAGTACATTTGCAATTTCAAAATCTATTGAAAAAACAAACCCAGTAAATTATTTCATTTAAATATGGCAAAAACCAACGATATTTCAGTTGAAGAAAAATTAAGAGCTTTATACGATTTACAGATCATTGATTCAAGATTGGATGAAATCCGAAATACTAGAGGAGAATTGCCAATTGAAGTTGAAGATCTTGAAATCGAGATTGAAGGTCTTGAAAAAAGAGCTGAAAAATTTCATGCTGATATCAAAGATCAGGACGATCAGATCAAAACAAAGCATGAAGTTATTAACCATGCTAAAACTTTAATTGAGAAGTACAAATCTCAGCAGGATAATGTAAGAAACAATAAAGAGTTTGAAGCATTAGGAAAGGAAATGGAATTCCAGGATCTGGAAATTCAGCTTGCTGAAAAAAGAATTAAAGAATTCGGAGTTAAAATTGCTCACAAAAACGAAACTTTAAGTGAACTGAATACGAAGATCGACGATTTGAAAAGCCACTTGAAATTCAAGAAAGAAGAATTAGAAGGTCTTATCTCTGAAACTCAGAAAGAAGAAGAATATCTTTTAGAGCAGTCTAAAGAATTCGCAGGTAAAATCGATGAGAGATTATTAGCTTCTTACAACAGAATCAGAACAAACTCTATCAATGGTCTTGCAGTAGTAGGATTAGAAAGAGGAGCTCCAAAAGGATCTTTCTTTACAATCCCGCCTCAAAAGCAAATGGAAATTGCTCAGAGAAAGAAAATTATTATTGATGAGCATTCAGGGAAAATCCTTGTTGATGACGAATTGGTAATGGAAGAAAACGAAAGAATGAAATCTGTAATTAAGTTCTAATTATTGATTTTAAATCATATAAAAGCTGTTTCAGAAATGAAGCAGCTTTTTTTGTGTATATTCAATGGGAATGGGCTTTAGTTCGTTTAACCTTTTGCGGTGTGTTGTCATTCCGTAGGAATCTCTATACATTCTTTTAATATAATATGAATTCCTACGGAATGACAATAGTGCAATAATAGGCCTATTGAAACGCAACGGAGAATAATCAATAGAAACGCTTTAGCACGTTTAATAAAAAAAATAAATTTAGCCAAAACCTATAAAAAAACCGCCTCAAAACGAAGCGGTTGGTATTATTTATTCCTGATGATCATACATCTTATTATACAAAGCAATAAACTTCTCTTTTACCGCTTTTCTTTTCAGTTTTAATGTTGGAGTAAGCAATCCGCTTTCAATGCTCCATACTTCAGGAGTAAGTTCAATTTTTTTGATTTTCTCCCAGTTTCCAAGATGTTCGTTGATCCCTTCAATCTCTTTTTCAATTCTTTGCTTCAGCTCAGTGCTTTTTGCAATCTCTTCCGGTGTGGAACCGATGTTCAGATTGTTTCTCAAAGCCCAGTTTTTAGCAAATTCAAAATCTGGCTGTACTAAAGCACATGGCATTTTTTCACCATCACCTACCACCATGATCTGCTCAATAAACTTGGAAGCTTTTGCTAAGTTTTCAATCGTCTGAGGAGCAATATATTTTCCACCGGATGTCTTGAACATTTCTTTCTTACGGTCTGTGATCTGTAAAAATCCGTCACTGTCAATATGCCCGATATCGCCGGTTTTGAAAAATCCATCTTCTGTAAAAGCTTCTTTGGTCATTTCTTCGTTTTGGAAATATCCTTTGAAAACTGATGGCCCTTTTACGGTAATTTCACCATCTTCCTGGATCTTTACCTTTAAATTATCCAATGGAATACCTACCGTTCCGACTTTCATTTTCTCAAAACTGTTGACGGAAATCACCGGGGAAGTTTCTGTTAAGCCATAACCCTCCAAAATTGGAATTCCTGCATTTTGGAACATTAAGTTAAGTCTTGTAGATAATGCGGCAGATCCTGATACTAAAGTCACAATTTCACCACCTAAACCTTCTCTCCATTTAGAAAATACCAGTTTGTCAGCAATAATTTCCTGAAGTCCGGATGGTTTTGAGATTACTTTCTTTTTACTGATGAGGTTCAATGCCCAGAAGAATATTTTTGATTTCAGTCCTCCGGCAGAAGATCCTGTATTGTAGATTTTATCATATACCTTTTCAACAAGTCTTGGAACTACGGTCATATAATGAGGCTTCACTTCTTTTACGTTTTCCCCCATTTTCTCGATGCTTTCAGCAAAATAAAGAGAAAAACCGTTGTATTGATAAAGATAGAACAGCATTCTTTCAAAAATATGACAGATAGGAAGGAAGCTTAATGCTCTTGTTTCCTTATAATCGAAACTTCTTTTCTTTGGAATCCTAGGAATAGCCCCCAATACGTTTGAAACAATATTGTTGTGGGTAAGCATTACTCCTTTAGGTCTTCCGGTAGTTCCGGAAGTATAAATAATAGTCGCCAGATCCTCTGTATTGATGGCATTGGAAAGGTCGTCTACTTCAATTTGTGTAGATTCATCTTTACCCAGATCAAGGATTTCTCTCCAGTTGGCAGCACCGCTGATGTTGTCAAAAGTAAATATTCCCTGTAGAGTAGGGATGTTATGTTTCACTTTCATTACTTTAGTCAACAGCTCCTTATCAGAAACAAAGCAGTACTGAATTTCAGCATTGTTGAAGATAAATTCGTAATCTTCAGGTGAAATACTTGGATAAACAGGTACGGAAACAACTCCGATCTGAGAAAGACCAAAGTCCATAATCGCCCATTCAGTGCGGGAATTGGTAGTAATCAAAGCGATCTTATCACCCGGTTTTATGCCCAGCTTTAGTAACCCTCTGGATATCTTATTTCCCTCATTAATAAACTCCTGCGTAGAAGTTTTTTTCCACTCACCCTGATACTTCGTTACAAACATATCCGTTTTAGGATATTTTTCTAAAGCGTAGTGCGGAATATCGAATAATCTCTTGATCGTCATGATTTTTTAAATAAATTATAAAGAAATTTAAATATAAGCATTTTTTTTAATTGAAAACATATGAATGTAATAATTAGGAAATAGTTAAATGCTTACCATAATATATTGAATCAAAATGGGGACCAGAGGTCTTTAAAAAGTGGTTACAACAGCTCATTCTGGATTTAGCATACCTTAGCAAACCGTTTTTATTTTTCGTCCTGAATAGTGTGGTATTCCCGATTGGTAAACCTGCATGTCATTTATTGCTATTTCAAACTTTAAAACCTCTTTCAACTCCCTTTTTCTGTGCGTTTTTCCTGCTTTTAATTTATTTTTTCAGATTTGCTTAAAAAGTGTAAATTTACGGCTATCTAATTATTTTTTTTATGGACTTTAATTTATCGGAAGAACAGCTGATGATTCAGCAGGCAGCAAGAGATTTTGCACAGAACGAACTATTACCTGGAGTGATTGAAAGAGACCGTGACCAGAAATTCCCTGCAGAACAGGTGAAAAAAATGGGAGAAATGGGCCTTTTGGGAATGATGGTAGATCCACAATACGGAGGAGCAGGTATGGACAGCGTTTCTTACGTGCTGGCAATGGAGGAGATTGCAAAAGTGGATGCTTCTGCAGCTGTTGTAATGTCTGTAAACAATTCATTGGTTTGTGCCGGTCTTGAAAAATTTGCTTCTGAAGAACAGAAAGTAAAATATCTTACTCCACTGGCGAGCGGACAGGTAATCGGAGCTTTTGCATTATCTGAGCCTGAAGCTGGTTCTGATGCGACTTCTCAGAAAACAACTGCTGAAGACAAAGGAGATTACTATCTTTTAAACGGAATCAAAAACTGGATCACCAATGGTGGAACAGCTACTTATTATATTGTAATTGCACAGACTGATCCTGAGAAAAAGCACAAAGGGATCAATGCTTTCATCGTAGAAAGAGGATGGGAAGGATTTGAAATCGGGCTAAAAGAAGACAAACTGGGAATCAGAGGAAGTGATACACACTCTTTGATCTTTAATAATGTAAAAGTTCCAAAAGAAAACAGAATTGGTGCTGACGGATTTGGATTCAACTTTGCAATGGCAGTATTGAACGGAGGAAGAATCGGTATCGCTTCTCAGGCTCTAGGTATTGCTTCAGGTGCTTACGAACTGGCATTGAAATATGCTAAAACAAGAAAAGCTTTCAAAACTGAGATCATCAACCACCAGGCAATTGCATTCAAATTAGCTGATATGGCTACGCAGATCACGGCAGCAAGAATGTTATGTTTCAAAGCAGCATGTGAAAAAGATGCAGGAAAAGATATCTCTGAAAGTGGAGCTATGGCAAAATTATACTCTTCTCAGGTAGCAATGGATACTACTATTGAAGCAGTACAGATCCACGGTGGATACGGATATGTGAAAGAATACCACGTAGAAAGATTAATGAGAGATGCGAAAATCACTCAGATCTACGAAGGAACTTCTGAAATTCAGAAAATCGTGATCTCAAGAAGCATCGCGAAATAACATTTTATCAAACACACTACTATGAAAAAATCTTTGTGGATCACCCTCGGTGTTGTACTGTTGTTACTAGGCGTATTTGTCTGGTATAAGTACTATTTTGTTTTCGGAGAAGGCGTAAAATCCGGATACCTGAACTATGCCATGAAAAAAGGTTATATCTTCAAAACTTATGAAGGTAAACTGATTCAGGAAGGCTTTGGGAGAGGTAAAACAGGAACAATTACAAGCTACGAGTTTGAGTTTTCTGTAGATGACCCTGAGATTTTCAAACAATTGGAAACCAACAGTGGTAAAAGCTTTGATCTGCATTACAAAGAATACAACGGTGCTCTCCCATGGAGAGGAAATACAAAGTTTGTCGTAGACAAAGTAGTGAATATGAAATAAAAACAAATAAGGCTCTCCATATGAGGGCCTTATTTTACACCAAATCACAAAATATTAATATATGAAATAAAAATTTCCGGTTTTGTGGTGAATCCTGTATAATAACAAAGATTCATTGTTTTTATCTACACTTAAAGTTAAGAGTAATTTTCCTAATAAACAAGCTGTTTTTATTAATGTTGTAAAATTAAGTATAAGAATTAATCTTACCTTCTAAACCTCATTAAAAAAACATTAAAAAATCCGCCACGAGGATGGATTTCAAATCTAATGAGTGTCGTTATCAGGAACATTTTTATTCTTCTTTTTGTAAAAGTAATATCCAATACCGACAATAAGAAATAACGGCCACAACGGAAGAATAAACAGGAAAATAGACGTTATTACCTCCCAGCCAGATTCAATGGCTGCCAATGATTTTCCACCAAAAGTTTTAGGTTCTTTTTCTGTTTGAGCCTTATCACTGATACTTACATTGATCGTACAGATGGTATTGTCTGCGTAATTACGCCCTGAAACCTGAATATCTTTAGTATCAATATCTCCAACATTACTGTTGATAGCATCCATTAAACCATCAAAATGCTGGATCGGAACTTTGATATCAAGACTGTATACTTTTTGATTCTCACCATAAGGGCTGGCAGATTCAACATAAGAAAGATTTTCATTTTTGATGTAACCATTATTTTTATTGGCCTCTTCTCTGATGATTTCCTTCACCGTTTCCGCATTGTCTGCTTTTATCGCAAGATATCCTGATTTCACCATTTTATCTTTTGGCATATTCAGTTCGTAACTGTCATTCTTAGGCTTTTCTTTATAAATGATTTTGGTTTCTTTAATAACCTTTGTTGCTGGAGCTTTTACAGCTATTTTTTCAGATTTTTTTTCAACAGAATCTTTTTTCTCTATTTTGGATTCCAGTTTTGTAGCGGCAATTTTCTCGGATATAGAATCTACCATTTTTGAGGTGCTCTCTATTTTTTGCTGGATGTCACTTTTAGTATTTTCAAAATCTTTTATTTTAATATTGGCAGAATCCATTACCTGGTTTGCTGCTTTACTGGCATTGTCAATGGTTTCTGTAGCGACAGTAGTTGCGCTGTCAGCTTTATTGATTACTTCATTAATTTTATCCTGTGTAGCTTCTGCTTTTTTACACATAATGAAAGTGCCTGATACAGCAACGAGTAATATGAACTTTTTCATAACATTAATTTTTTTGATGAAGTAAAATTAGGAGGGAAGTTCTTGTAAAGATTGTAAATAGAATGTATTGTGCTGGTAAAATGATAACTGTTGTGTTTTCAGTGTTTTGTATTTGTTTTACAAAAGATTTACAAATCGTTTTTCTTTTTTTGGGGTATTAAAAGAGTAGGATATGTTTTCATAGAGGTGTTTAATAACAACATTTTATTATTTAATAGATTAGATTTCTACGGAATGACATACAGAACGCTGAATTTTATCCATACACTTTGTCATTCCGTAGGAATCCAGATATATTGAAAAAATAATAAAATTTACATCCTTAAAAATGATTCTATAGTAATAAAAAAATCCGTAGAAATTTTCTACGGATTTTATATGATAAGCAATTTTACCTTTAATTAATGTTCCTGGAATTCACTGATGAAGTGTAATTTCACATTCGGGAATTTTTCCTGTGTCATATGAATCGTGAAAGATGAGTCTGCAAGGAATACCAGTTGATTGTATTTATCTCTTGCTAGGAATCTCTGCTTTAATCTTGCAAATTCTTTGAATTCTTCAGATTTCTCATCAGCTTCTACCCAGCATGCTTTGTGCATGGATAGAGGTTCATAAGTACATTTTGCTCCATATTCGTGTTCAAGACGGTATTGGATAACCTCATACTGAAGGGCACCTACAGTTCCGATGATCTTTCTTCCGTTCATTTCCAGGGTAAACAGCTGCGCAACTCCCTCATCCATCAACTGATCAATACCTTTTGCCAATTGCTTAGCTTTTAACGGATCATTGTTGTTGATATAACGGAAATGCTCAGGAGAGAAGCTAGGAATACCTTTGAAGCTTAATTTTTCTCCACCTGTAAGTGTGTCTCCGATTCTGAAACTTCCGGTATCATGCAAACCTACAATATCACCAGGGAAACTTTCTTCCACCACTTCTTTTTTATCAGCAAAGAATGCATTGGGAGAAGAGAATTTCATTTTTTTACCCTCTCTTACCAATAAGTAATTTTCGTTTCTCTTGAAGGTTCCTGAAACAATCTTTACGAAAGCAAGTCTGTCTCTGTGCTTAGGATCCATATTCGCATGGATTTTGAAAACAAATCCTGTGAATGTACTTTCTTCAGGTTTTACAAGACGGGTATCACTTTCTTTTGGCTGTGGCATTGGAGCAATATCAATGAAAGCATCCAATAATTCACGAACACCAAAGTTATTTAAAGCCGAACCGAAAAATACAGGCTGAAGATCACCTTTCATATAATCCTCACGGTTAAATTCAGGATAAACAGATTGAATAAGGTCAAGTTCTTCTCTTAAAGTTTTTGCTGCTTTTTCACCAATTACTTCATCAATAGAAGTATCATTGATGTCATCAAACTTGATAGAATCTCCAACTTTCTGTTTTTTCTCCTCTAAGAATAACTGAATGTTGTCTTCCCAGATATTATAAATTCCCTGAAAGTCACTTCCCATACCGATTGGTAAAGAAAGTGGACAAACTGTTAATCCTAATTTTTGTTCTACTTCGTCCAACAGATCGAAAGCATCTTTACCCTCACGGTCAAGTTTATTGATGAAAACCAACATAGGAATGTTTCTCATTCTGCAAACCTTAACCAGTTTCTCCGTCTGTTCCTCGACCCCTTTTGCAACGTCAATTACAACGATTACAGAATCTACAGCAGTTAATGTTCTATAAGTATCTTCAGCAAAGTCTTTGTGACCTGGAGTATCGAGGATGTTGATTTTGTGGTCTCTATATTCAAATGCCAATACAGAAGTCGCTACAGAGATCCCTCTCTGTCTTTCGATTTCCATAAAGTCGGAGGTAGCTCCTTTTTTTATTTTGTTGGATTTTACCGCACCCGCTTCCTGGATAGCACCCCCGAAAAGAAGTAACTTTTCCGTAAGAGTTGTTTTTCCGGCATCCGGGTGGGAAATGATCCCGAAGGTCTTTCTTTTTTGTATTTCTTTGATTAAGTCTGACATATCGTATTTTGAAGTTGCAAAAATCGTGATTTTTTACGAGGTTTTCAAATTTAAATTAGACAATATTAATTACGCAGAAGAATAGAAGGATAGTTACGTTTGAGAATAATAAACAGGATTATGAACCGACTAATAGTTTGCTTTACCTGAGCTACTTATCAAACAAACATTTTTATTAGCAGCATAAAAACATAAATCAATCCAACAGCAATCAGTATAAAAACTGCAGACATGATGTATTCAAATACACCAAATTTAGTTTTTTGCGGTTCTGAAGTAAGGTTGTACTGCTCAATAGTCTGTAGACTTATTTTCAGATCAGGGCGGAAATGTTGAATACCTTTAAGAAAATGGCGGTACAGATCATATTGGTTGCTCAAAATAACAAGTTCAAAATTGAAATCTACAGTATATGGTATAATTTCCCCTGCTATATTTTTCTGATAAATTTGTAATGTTGTTTTGCCATATTTTACTGTTTGAGTGTTTCGGACATATACATCATCATATGGATTTTTAGCTGGCTGAAGATCGCTATACAGGATCGTTTCAATAATGGTATTTTGAGTGTTGTAGAAAGTAACTCCTTTTTCATCTACAATGGCTTTTCTTGTCTTTTCTTTTTTTCTGTACGTTAAAGCCATTATCAAAGCTATACAGCAAAAAATAAGAAAAAACTGGGCAATAAGAAGGATGAAAAAAATACCGGGATCATTTTCTAAATATGGCCTGAAATGATTGTAAATATGATCGAAAACGACCCCGATTACCACAATAATCAGAATGATGGCTATCCAGATGATTCCCATTAGAAAATAAGTAACGGGTTTATTGATTTTGGATTCTATGATCTGGAATTTTTCTGTCATATTAATTCTTGGTTTCAGATAATATAAAAACAAATCCGCATATAAGTGCCGTAATAATAAGAGCCGTCAAGATTACAAGCCAGCCTCCCAAAGAAACCCCTCTGCTATTCACCTTCCATGTTTTAGTATCAATAGAATAGCTTCGGAAGACCATCGGGTCCACCTTTAAATCAGGACGGAAATTCACAATGCCACGCAGGAAGAATGCATATAAAGTATATTTATTTTTTACCACCTTCAGAGGAAGATTCATATCAATACGTCTTGTGGTCTCCTCTTTTTTCTCTGATTGGATGGTTATTTCCAGTAAAGGAGCAATACCAGAACCCACCGGATTTACAATATAAATATCAAAATTTTGTTTTGAAGGCCGAAGATCTTTATAAAGGATCTGATCTGCAATCTCATTCTTTGCATTATAAAATAAAAGCCCGGTTTCGTCCACCATAATTTTACTTTTTAATGTTTTTCTTTTTATATAATAACGGACTGCAGGAATTAAAATAAGTGCCGAGATCCCCCAAAAAAACAATGCCGGATAAATCATTGTCTCAAATCCTCTTTTATAAATTCCGTAAACAGGTCCCAGAACGAAAAGTATCATGAAAGGAATAAATATAACGAGGAATAGTGTATTCAGAACGACCGTCATCAATTTGTTTGTTGTAGACTCAATACTCTGAAACGGAAATTCTGTATTCATTTTGTGATGTTCATGGATAAAGGAACGAAAATAAGAAAATCCTTTTTTAGTTGCCTGTGGCAGTCAAAAAAATTATCTTTGTTTCTATATAAACTTTTTACAGAGAAAAGGATGGAAAATAGCAAATATCCGAAGTTTACGTTCACATGGTTTGGCGGTGTTGTTTTGGTGGTTGGATTATTCGTGGGAACAATGGCTGTTTCTTTATTCAGCACCTTTTGGAAAGTTGTTTTCAGGGAAAATATTGAATTGAAAGACTGGTTTCTGATGGTTGCGAATTCTGTAGGATTTCTTACTGCTATTGCCTTTTTTGATTTTTTCATTGTAAGACGTACCACTCAAAAGAAGCTTAACTTCAATTTATCATCCGTTAACTTCTCTACCTATCTCCTTATTTTTCCAATGATGGTGGGGATGATGTTTATTTCAGAATTTATTGCCGCTCAGATTCCTACTACAGGACCCTTTTTTGGTGACTTTTACGAGTATTTTACCCGGTTGATGAGCCAATTGACCGATAATCCGGTAGTAATGATTATCATGACGGTAATCATGGCTCCGATTTTCGAGGAAATAATATTCAGAGGGATTATTCAGAAAGGATTGATTAATAAAGGAGTAGAACCATGGAAAGCAATTTTATATGCTTCCATTATTTTTGGAGTGGTTCACGGAAATCCATGGCAGTTTATCAGCGCAGTGATGCTGGGCTGTGTACTGGGATTGGTTTATCATAAAACAAAATCTTTACTGATGCCTATACTGCTGCATGCGTTTAATAATTTAACCCTGTCACTGTTGGTGCTTTATGGTAAGGATGAGAGTTTTGCAAAAGTTCTTCATGTTTCAGAATGGCTCGTACTGAGCGTAGGAATTGTACTTTTTTCTTTATTTTATTATCTTTTTATGAAAAAGTATAAAGTGCATTATGCTGAAATGTAAGTAACCAAGTAAAAAAGTAAAATTGAAAATGAATATAGAAATGGAATTATTAGTAGCTACACATAACGAACATAAAAAAGAAGAAATCCAACAGATCCTGGGAAGTGATTGCATTGTGAAAAGCCTTACCGATTACAATATTCACGAAGAAATTGTGGAAGATGGAGATTCTTTTCATGCCAATGCTCTGATCAAGGCAAAATACTGCTTTGGAAAAACAGGTGTTCCAAGTTTGGGAGATGACAGCGGCCTGGTAGTAGAGTCTTTGGATGGAAGACCTGGTATCTTCTCTGCACGTTACGCTGGAGATCATGATTTTGCGAAAAATATTGAAAAGGTGCTGGGAGAAATGCAGGGAATAGAAAATAGAAAAGCTTATTTCGTTACCGTTCTATGCTACTATGATGAAAAAGGAGCTCAATATTTTGAAGGTAGAGTTCACGGGAATTTATTGACAGAAAATAAAGGCTTTAAAGGCTTCGGATATGATCCTATTTTTGTTCCTACAGGGCATGAGAGAACCTTTGCAGAGATGAATCCGGAAGACAAAAACAAAATCAGCCACCGCAAGCAGGCCTTAGATTTATTCATGGATTTTTTAAAAGTGACTGATTAAGTTTAAATATCAGGGTGAGCCGACCATTTAGATTTTCTGTCGTACATTTGTTATAATAAATTATTGATTTGAGTACTTATTTAACAATATTAGGCTTCAATTCAGCGATTCCAACCATCAACACATCACCCACAGCCCAGCTGCTGGAAATGGAAGAAAGACTTTTTCTTATTGATTGTGGAGAGGGAACACAGGTTCAGCTGAGAAAAGCAAAAGCAAGATTTTCAAAAATCAATCATATTTTTATCTCCCATCTGCATGGGGATCACTGTTTCGGACTTCCGGGACTTATTGCCTCGTTCCGTCTTTTAGGAAGAGATACTCCGCTGCATGTTTATGGTCCGAAAGGAATTAAGAAGATGCTGGAAACCATTTTCCAGATTACGGAAACACACCGTGGTTTTGAAGTGGTCTATCATGAATTGGATAAAGATTATTCTGAAAAAATATATGAGGACAACAGAGTAGAAGTATACACAATTCCGCTGGATCACAGGATTTACTGTAACGGTTATCTTTTTAAAGAAAAACCGAAAGACAGACATTTGAATATGAAAGAAATTGCCAAATACAGCGAGATTGAAACCTGTGATTACCACAATATAAAAGCAGGAAAAGATTTTGTACTGAGCGATGGCTATGTTCTTAAAAACGAAATTCTGACCCTGGAACCTGCTCCACCGGTTTCCTATGCATTTTGCAGTGATACCCGCTACCTTGAAAGTGTTATTCCGATTATTAAAAATGTAACGGTTCTCTACCATGAATCAACATTTTTACATGATTTGAAGGAAATGGCTGATTATACAGGACATACCACGGCATTGGAAGCGGCAACTATTGCTCAGAAAGCTCAGGTTGAAAAACTGATTTTAGGCCATTTTTCCAACAGATATGGAGATCTGACTGTATTTACCGATGAAGCAAGAAATATTTTTCCCAATACATTTTTACCAAAAGCATTGGAAAGTGTAAAGATTTAAAATGAATATGCTGAAATTTGAAGAACTCAGAGATTTTCTCAACGAAAAAGCAGATCGGTATAATACTCCTGATTTTATTGAAAATGATCCCATACAGATTCCTCATCGTTTTTCTTTAAAACAGGACATTGAAATTGCAGGATTTCTGGCAGCTACAATTTCCTGGGGAAACAGAAAATCGATCATCAATTCTGCGAATAAGATGCTTGATATTATGGGGAATTCTCCTTATGATTTTGTGATGAATTATTCAGAAAAGGATCTGGAAGATATTCAGGATAAAAGTATTCACAGAACTTTCAATGGGCAGGATTTTTCCTACTTCATCAGACAGTTCAACAGAATTTATAAAGAAAATAAAAGCCTGGAAAGTCTGTTTGAAGTGAAAGAACCGGAGAATAATTTTCTCCACGCGATAGAACGATTCAGGAATGGGTTTCTGGAAGCAGAAAAACACAGAAGCCATAAACACATCAGTTCTCCCTATAAAAACTCTTCTGCCAAAAGGATTATTATGTTTTTGCGGTGGATGGTACGCAAAGATAAGCGGGGAGTGGATTTTGGAATCTGGGAGAATATAGATCAGAAAAACCTTTCCATTCCTTTGGATGTGCATACCGGAAATATCTCCAGAAAACTGGGATTGGTTTCCAGAATACAGAATGACTGGAAAACGGTGGAAGAACTGGATGCTGCCATTAGAAAATTTGATGAAGCAGATCCTGCAAAGTATGATTTTGCCTTGTTTGGATTAGGCGTTACCAAAGAACTGTTGTAAAAATATAAAGGATGAAAAAATATAACGAAAAAACAGAAGTTCTTGAAAAAATAGCGGACAGTATTACATCATGGATAGGATCTATCCAGTCTCTGATTGTACATACTCTGCTGTTTCTTACTTCGTTTTTGCTTCCGATGCTGCATATTGTAGACTTTGATAAGATGCTTCTGATTCTTACTACAGTGCTGTCTCTGGAAGCTATTTATCTGGCTATTTTTATCCAGATGTCAGTGAATAAAAGTCACGAGAAAATTGAAGATATCCAGGAGGATATTGAAGAGATCAGTGAAGATATTGAAGACATTCAGGAAGATATTGAAGAAATTAGTGAGGATATTGAAGAGATCAGTGAAGACATTGAAGAGATTAATGAAGATATAGAAGATATCCAGGAAGACATTGAAGAGATCAATGAAGAAGAGGAAGAAGAAGATCACAATGAAAGAGCAAAAAATGTAATATTAAGGAGTAATGTCAACTCTAATAAAAACGAAATAAAGGCTTTAAAAGATATTATTTCTCAGCTGCAAAATGAAATTGAGCAATTGAAAAAAGAAGAATAGCTGCAACTGAAGTATAACAATAAAATATAAACAGATCAATACAAATTGGTCTGTTTTTTTATAAATTTCTGTTCCAGAATGATTTACGGAAAATGTAATGATAAGAAAAAAATCTTATGAATCTAGGTGTTTATTTGAAAAATAGTAACATTAAAGGCTGATTTGTTATTATTATTTTTGCTACATTTGAACAAATGAAAACAAAATGTTAATCTATAGACTAAAAAACTATTTTTTCCTTTTTTCTTTTTTATTGATTTCTGTTTCTGCATTTTCTCAAACGAGACCAGTCAGAAAATCAGAAAAGATAAAGCCTTCTGCTGCCAGTCTCAGAGCTGGAGCATTCATAGATGTAAATGTACCTCCTTACACTCCTTCAAATTATACACCCGAGCAATTGGTGAAGAATATTTTGATCAACGGTGGTACCAATTGTACAACAGCCAATGTTACTAATGTTACAGTATCTCCTAATCATGATGTGACTAACAGCAACAGATTTTGGGGATATTTTCATAAAGGAACAACAAGTTTTCCTTTTACTGATGGTATTGTTCTGACTACAGGGTATGCTTCGGAAGCAGGTAATAGCTATGTGTCAGCTGTTGGGCAATCTACAGGAACCGGGAGTGATGCAGACCTTGTAGCAGCTACCGGAGCCAATGTCAGCTTAACGGATGCTGTAGCACTTGAATTTGATTTTGTACCGAATTCCAATCAGGTAAAATTTAACTATATATTTGCTTCTGATGAATATACTTCGGATTATCCATGTCTGGGTTATTCTGATGCTTTTGCATTATTGCTGAAGAAAGTGGGGGATCCTACCTATACTAATCTTGCGGTGCTGCCGGCAAGTGCAGGACCTGTAAGTGCGACCAATATTGTTCCTGCCGGCAATGGATTCAGTTGTGGTCCTATCAATGCAGCTTATTTTGGAGGATTGGCAAACCCTCACCTGCTTATTAATTATTTTGGAAGAACAACACCTTTAACAGCTATAGCAGATGTAATTCCGGGGCAGACGTACCATTTTAAAATGGTGCTGGCAGATGCAAAAGACTCTACCCATGACTCAGCTGTGTTCCTGGAAGGAGGATCTTTTGATGTCGGAATTAAAATTGTAGATGAAGCCGGAGCAGTTTTACCTGGCAGCATCAACATGTGTGACAATACACCAAAGCAATTGAAAGCACAGGTAGCAGCCATTCCGGGAATGACATATCAGTGGTATAAAGACGGAGTTGCCATTCCGGGAGCAACCAGCGCTATTTATGTTGCTACCCAGCCAGGAGTATATACTGTGAAAGTAATGGTTCCGGGCAATCAGTGTCCTAGTGAAGCAACCGTTACCATTATCGGAGGAACGAGTCCTACAGTACAGAATGCTGTGCTTAAACTCTGTACAACACCTGCACTCAGTACCTTTGATTTAGAAACGGCAAAACCTCTGATCAGTACCACGCAGGGAGCGGTATTCCGTTTTTATGCTAATCAGGCGGATGCACAGGCTCAAAACAATAGTTATATTACCAATCTGACAACCTACAACGGTACAGATGGACAAATATTATATGTACTGGTTTCCAATGGAGCTTTCTGTAGTAAAATTGCAACTTTAACATTAAGAAAAGAAGAAACTCCGACAGCATTGCTTACAGCTCCAAGATTAAAAATCTGTGCAGGGGAATCTGTGTTGTTAACAGCTTCTGGTGGAGTAACATACCAGTGGAGTGATTCTGCAGCCACTACAGGTGGAATAAGAACTGTAAGTCCTACCCAGACAACAACATATACTGTATATGCTATCGGAGCACAGGGATGTAAATCTCTTCAGCCGGCACGTATTACAATAGAAGTAGTACCGGCTATCGTTTCAAACTTAAAAGGAGGACATATCTGCCAGGGAGATAAAATCATTCTGGATGCAGGTTCAGGTCCTGGGTATACTTATCAGTGGAGTAATGGAGAAACAGGTCAGAGCATTACTGTTTCTACTCCGGGAGAATATTCTGTAATGATAAGCAATGGGGTATGTTCAAAAGAGTTTAAAGCACAGGTTATTAAAGCTGTGATTCCTGAAGTAATAAAAGTAGACTATAATGAAAATGGAGTAATGATTGTTACAGCAAGCAATCCAAGCAATGGTATTCTGGAATATTCAGTAGATAACGGAGTTACTTGGCAGTCTTCCAATGTATTTAACAATGTCCCTAAAAATAAAATTATTTCAATCAGGGTGAGAGTTAAGTTTACAAGCTGTGTAGGCTTCCTTGAATTCTTTACATTCGTGATGAAAAATGTAATTACTCCTAATGGGGATAATATTAATGATATTATAGATTTCAGCGGAGTGGTCAACTATAAAGATTTCAGCGGACAGGTCTTTGACCGATACGGAAGAGAAGTCTTCAAAGCTGAAAAGATAAGACCATATTGGGATGGATATTTCCAGGGTAAGAAACTGCCTACTTCCACCTACTGGTATCAGGTAACCTTTGAAGATCCTGCGAGTAAGGAAGTTACGGTGAAAACAGGATGGATATTACTTAAAAATATAGAATAATTAAAACTATAATCGAAAGACTGGCTATTTTGTCAGTCTTTTTTTATTATATTAAAATAAATAGAGTTGATATCCTAACATAAATAAATTTGCGTTAGTAATAATGTAAATTGTGTTAACTTGAATTTCAATCAAAAAAAATAGTATTTTTGTTTAAAATAATATAAAATGTTAAATAGGAGGAGAGGAAATTTATTTTTAGCGTTATTTTTAGTTTTCTTAAGCAACTTTATTTCTGCTCAAAATAGAGGAAGGGTAGAAATTGCGAGAAAACCGAGTGCTGCTTCCTTGAAAGCAGGTGCTTTTATAGATGTGAATGCACCAAGTTACCCGGAATCAGGCTATCCTATAACCCAGCTAATCAATGATGTTCTTATCTCAGGAGGCACTACCTGTACCAGCTCAAGTGTAAGCAATGTAACGGTGTCTCCAAACCTGCCGGCTTCCAATCAGAACCGAAGCTGGGGATATTTTAATAAATCAAATACCAATTTTCCGTTTAGTAAAGGGATTATACTTTCTACCGGATATGCCAATAAAGCAGGAAATACTCTTCAGGGAACTTTAAGCGATGACCTTGGAACAGGAGGAGATGTAGATCTGGCGAACGCTTTGGGAATCGGTAATAATAACCTAACCAATGCTACTTCAATTGAGTTTGACTTCGTTGCAGCTTCTACTGAAATTACTTTCAGATATTTATTTGCTTCGAAAGAATATCAGCAGAACTTTCCATGTACCATCACCGATGGTTTTGCCTTGCTTCTAAAAAAAGCATCTGATCCTACTTATACCAACCTTGCAGTGCTTCCGGCAGGAGCAGGCCCTGTAAGTGTAACGAATATCCACCCGCAGTATCAAAACTGCGGACCTAAAAATGAAGCCTATTACGGAGGTACCAATACTGCTCAGATTGAAACCAATTTTAACGGGCGTACCATTCCTCTTACAGCAAAAGCAACTGTAATCCCGGGAGAAACCTATCATTTTAAAATCGTTCTTGCCGATTATCAGGATCCTAATTTTGATTCTGCCGTATTTTTGGAAGCAGGATCTTTCGATATTGGAGTGAAAATTTTAGACCCGGCAGGAGTACAGCTGCCTGCATCTGTAAATATGTGTGATAATACACCACAGACTTTTACAGCTTCTGTTCAGGGACCCAATATAACCTATCAGTGGTATTTGGGAACCAACCCGATTGCCGGGGCAACCAATGCAAGTTATACAGCAACAGCACCGGGAGTTTATACTGTTAAGGTTTTTATACAGGGAAACAGCTGTCCGGGAGAAGCTACTATTACTGTAGTGGGTGGGACATCTCCAACAGTACAGAATGCTACACTAACAGCCTGTTATGCTGCCGGAAATGCAACATTTAATTTAACATCAGCACAGGCTTCAATAAGTACCACTCCGGGAGCCGTGTTTTCATATTATACCACATTAGCGGATGCTAATGCAGGAAATACAAATACAATACCTAACCCAACGGCTCATCAGAGCGCAGGTGGAACGGTATATGTAAGAGTTGCAAACGGTTTCTGTGCAAAAGTAGCGCAGCTTCAATTGGTGAAAGCGCCACAAATGATCCCTACTATTGCCCCTCCTGCAGTACTTACTTGTGCTAACTCTCAGACTACACTGGATGCCTCAGCTTCCGTTTATCCGGCAGGTGCTACATTCAACTGGACAACTACAGGAGGAAATATTGTTTCAGGAGGAACTACCTTAAACCCTGTTATCAATGCTGCTGGAACCTATACTTTAACCATAACAAAAGTTTATCAGCCAGGAAATATTAGTTGTACAGCAGTGGGCAATGTAACAGTAACAGGAAACAGTGCTCCACCGGTGACAGGACTTACTGCAAGCAAAATAAAAATCTGTAAAGGTACATCTACAACACTTACTGCATCAGGAGGTGCTACCTATAACTGGGGCAATGGTCTTACCGGAAACGGAAATACACAGGTGGTTTCACCTACCGTTACAACTACTTATACTGTAACAGCAGTAGGTGCTAATGGCTGTGTGTCTCAAAACCCTGCTACCATAACAATTGAAGTGTCAGAACCTTTTACGCCACAGAATGCAATACTACATAAATGTTATCAGCCAGGATTAATTTATAATCTTACAGAAGCCCAGCCTCAGATCACAACTACTGGTGGAGTTACTTTTACTTATTATGTAAACCAGGCTGATGCCAATGCTGCTAATGGAAACTTTATTGTAACTCCTACAACTTATACGCCGCCGGGAGGAAGCCAGACGATTTATGTATTGGTAAGTAATGGAGGTTGCAGCTATGTAGTATCTCTGCAATTATTAAGCACGGCTCAAACTACTCTTACAATTGCTGCACCACAAACAATTACCTGTACAACTCCTCAGATTACAATCAATGCTTCAGCATCTGTTGTTCCTGCAGGATCTACAATTACATGGACAACAACGGGAGGAACTATCGTCTCAGGAGGGAACACTCTTACCCCTGTTGTAAGCGCTGGTGGTACCTATACTTTAACAGTTACTAATGTATCACAGCCGGGTAATTTAAGTTGCACATTTACTTCAACAGTAACTGTACAGGAAGATAAAGTACAACCGGTGGCTGCTGTTGTTTCGTCAGTACCTCGTATTTGTATTGGGGAATCTGTAACATTAACAGCTTCCGGAGGGGTAACTTATAACTGGGGCAATGGTCTTACAGGAAACGGAAGTACTCAGGTTGTTTCACCTACTACAACAACGGTATATACTGTTTTTGCTGTTGGAGCTAACGGATGTATTTCTGCAACACCGGCATCGGTTACTGTTCAGGTAGGCCCACCTATAGCAGGACTTACAGCATCCAAATTAAAAATTTGTGAAGGAGAATCTGTGACACTGACTGCTACGGGAGGGATTACTTATAACTGGATAGGACTTACAGGAAATGGAAATACTCAGGTCGTTACTCCTACCACAACAACAGAATATTCAGTATTCGCATTGGGAGGAAACGGATGTAGCTCTGTGAATCCGGCTAAAGTAACCATTGAAGTAGTTCCGGCAATTGTTTCTACATTGAAAGATGTATTTGTTTGTGCCGGAGATAAAGGAACTCTTGATGCTGGTCCGGGACCAAATTATACTTACTTATGGAATACTGGAGCAACCACTCAGACGATAACAACTAATGTTGCGGGTGCTTATTCTGTAATAATCAGTAACGGAGTCTGTTCCAAAACGTTCTCTGCCCAGCTGATTAATCCTGATCTGCCACAATTTACCAATGTTGTATATGATAATCACATTCTTACCGTTACGGCAAGTAACCCAACTGGAGGTGTTTTAGAATTTTCAATTGATGGAGGGCTGACGTGGCAGCCATCGAATATATTTACCGGTATCCTGAACAATACAATGTATTCTCTGATGGTAAGAGTAAAAGGTGCTAAATGCGGTACTTCACTGGATTATTTTACATTCGTTATCAGCAATGCTATTACTCCTAATATGGATGGTGTAAATGATACTATCGATTTCACAGGAATCAGTGGATACAAAGATTTTGCAGCTTCTATCTTTGACAGATATGGAGCAGAGGTATTCAAAGCTTCAAAAGGCGATGTTATCTGGACAGGATCTTTAAAAGGAATTAACCTTTCTACAGGGACATATTGGTATAGAGTACAATGGGAAAACCCAGCCAGTAAGAAAATGGAACAGCGCTCAGGCTGGATTCTCTTAAAAAACAGAAATTAGAATTTATTAAAATAAAAAATAGACAACAAAATCTTTCAGTAATGGAAGATTTTGTTGTTTTATACAAGAAACGTTGTTGTGTTTTGTGAATTATTTTAAATAGAGGATAAATATGTTAAAACAATTTCTAACACGATGCTACCACATTGTTTATGGTTTGTACGAATAGGGATTGATTAACGAAAATTTACTTTAAAACGTTCATATATTGTTTTTTTACAGTAAAAAATATAAATATGTATGTGAGATATTTAAAAAAAAATTAAATTTGTTGAAACAAAAATATTATGAGAAGATATCTACCGCTTTGTTTATTTTTTTTAGTCATCTCGACTTTTTTATTTTCACAAAATCTGCCCCCCAGGAAACATGCAAAGGAAACCCCTTCAGCATTATCCAGAAGGGCTGGAGTTTTTATTGATGTAAATGCTCCGCAGTATGCTGAAACAAGTTACACGATAGAGAAAATGGTAAAAGATGTATTGATCTCATCCGGGACCAATACCTGCCTTACTCCAAATGTAAGTAACGTGAAGATTACTCCTAATCATGCTGCAAGTGATGCAGACAGAGCATGGGGATATTTTCATAAAGCTACAACCAATTTCCCTTTTAAAGACGGGCTTATTCTTTCTACAGGGTATGCAAGAAGAGCTGGTAACAGTTTTGAAGGTGGGCTGAGTGATGTCAATGGTGGAGGATCAGATGCTGACCTTGCACAGATAATCGGAGTAGTGGAAAGCAGATTGAATGATGCCGTTCTTCTGGAATTTGACTTCGTTCCTACGACAAGCCAGATTAAATTTAACTATTTGATTGCATCCGAAGAATACACGGGTTCTTTCCCTTGTACTTTTGCAGATGCATTTGCCATCTTATTGAGACCTACTTCAGGAGGACCTTATGTAAATATGGCTGTACTTCCCGGAGGAGCAGGACCCGTAAGTATTACGAATATCCACCCTGCAATACCAGGAAGTTGTGGTGCGGTAAATGAACAATATTTTGCAGGATACAATACAGGTAACGTTGAGACCAACTTTAATGGAAGAACAATTCCGTTAACCGCTACAGCAACCGTAGTAGCAGGACAGGAATATCACTTCAAAATGGTAATTGCCGATTATAGTGACCACAGTTATGACTCTGCAGTATTTCTGGAAGGAGGATCTTTCAATATCGGGGTTGACCTTTTAGACCCGGCAGGTACAAAATTACCTTCAGATATCAACGTGTGTGATAACGTACCTCAGGTGATCACCGCTTCAGTAAGTGATCCTAACCTTGTGTACCAATGGTATTATAATGGTGCACCGGTACCAAATGCTACTACCAATACAATTACGGCTATACAGCCAGGTACTTATACTATTGAAGTAAGTGTTCCGGGGAATCCTTGTCCGGGTAAAGCTACGATTCAGATTCATGGAGGAACAACTCCACAGGCTCAGGATGCTACATTACTGCTTTGTACTACACCGGATATTACCACTTTTGATTTAAGCACAATTACCTCTACCATCAGCCCGACACCAGGAGCTATTTTTAAGTTCTACGTAAATCAGGCGGATGCAATTGCACAGAACGGTAATTATATTCAGACTCCATTAAACTATAACGGTAATGATGGTCAGATTCTGTATGTTGTAGTTTCCAATGGCGGTTTCTGTAGTAAAATGGTTGAATTGAAATTACTGAAAGAAGTAACCCCAACGGCCAAAGTAAAAGCTTCCAGAATAAAAATCTGTCCGGGAGAATCTGTAACCCTTACTGCTGAAGGAGGAGATACTTACCAATGGAGCAACTTCATGGGAACTGGAAATATGCAGACTGTTACTTTATATCAGACAACAACATTTACAGTATACGCTATTGGAACAAAAGGTTGTAAATCTCTTAATCCGGCAACAATAAGAATCGAAGTTACTCCGGAAATCACTTCCCCATTAAAAGATGTTGAAATGTGTGTTGGTGATAAAGTGACTCTTGATGCAGGTGCGGGACAAGGCTTTAAATACCTTTGGAGTACAGGGGCAACAACACAGAAAATTGATGTAGACCAATGGGGTATCTATTCCGTAGAAGTTGATAACGGAATTTGTAAGAAAGTTTTTGAAGCTAAAGTAATGGGTGCAGCTACACCTTTTGTGACTGGATTAAACTATGAAAGCATCAAGAAAACAGTAACGATCACGGCTGAAAACCCTCCGATGAACAATATGCCAAGTACTTTGGAATATTCTATTGACAACGGAATCAGCTGGCAGGATTCAAACGTGTTTAGCAATCTTTTAGACAATACAAACTATACCGTTTTGGTAAGAAGAGTAGGGACGCACTGTGTAGGATCACTTGAATTCTTTACCCTGCAGATCAACAACATTATTACTCCGAATGAAGACGGAATCAATGACGTGCTGGATCTTAAAGCTCTTGGAGAATTTAAAAATTTTACAGGTTCTGTGTATGACAGATATGGAGTGGAAATGTTCAGATTCTCAAAAGAAAATCCTATCTGGGACGGAACAGTTGGAGGTAAGAGACTTCCTACAGCAACATACTGGTATAAGTTCAATTTTGAGTATCCAAAATCAAAAGCTCAGATGAACTGGTCAGGATGGATTATGCTGAAAAACAGAAATTAGAATTGATAATGTAATATAAAAGAAAGCCTTTCAGATGTATTTTGAAAGGCTTTCTGCTTTTTAGACATAATATTATAGTTGATCCAAGAAAAAAGCTCCTTTATCAGGAGCTTTTATTATTGAAGTTTATTGATTTTCTTTCCAGAGATTGGCGAAGTGTATAAAATCTGCTACACTAAGTTCTTCCGCTCTCTTATCCAAAAACTCATGGCCTTTTAAAGCTTCAGGAATATTTAAGGATTTCAATGCATTAGACAATTTTTTTCTTCGCTGATTAAATCCTGTTTTTACAATCTGCTTAAAGAGAATTTCGTTACCTGCAAGACCTTCCTTTGGATTTCTTGTAAGGCGGATCACTCCGGATTTTACTTTAGGCGGCGGATTGAATACGTTTTCATGTACTGTAAACATATAAGATACATCATAATAAGCCTGTATCAGGACAGAAAGAATACCGTAATCTTTAGTTCTCGGAACGGCAGCTGTTCTCTCAGCCACCTCTTTCTGAAACATTCCTACCATTTCCGGAATCAGTTGATAATGATCTACAATCTGAAACAAGATCTGTGATGAAATATTATAGGGGAAATTCCCAATGATAGCAATCTGATCATCTTTGATAAAACCGAAGTCCTGTTTCAGGAAATCTCCCACAAAAGTCTCTTCAGTAACCTTTGTATAATTCTTTTTCAGGTATTCGATAGACTCTGTATCGATCTCTGCAAGATAAATGTTCTGATCCTTTTCAAGAAGATATTTGGTAAGAACTCCCATTCCGGGACCTACTTCCATGATGTTATTATAGTTCTCAAAACTAAGACCTTCTACGATTTTTCTTGCGATGTTTTCATCTGTCAGGAAGTGCTGTCCAAGATGTTTTTTTGCTTTTACACTCAAGGTTTTTTATGATTTTATTAACAATGATTTTCTTTATTTCGTCCCAAATTTCGGAAGTTTTTTTCTATTTTAGCCAAAAATTTTAATATTAATGGCTAAATCTGTAGATGAATTTAATAAGAAAAGGCTTCGGTCCAGCAATATTACAGTAGTGATAAGTATTGCCTTAGTGTTATTTTTGTTAGGGTTAATGGGGCTTATTTTAATTAATGCCCAGAAGTATTCTGACTATATCAAAGAACAGTTGGTGGTGAACGCCTACTTTGATGAAAATTATGATGCTAAAGACTCTGTAAAGATTGCAAAACTGGAGGAAGAAACTTTTAAAAAGGTACAGACACTAGCTCCGGTAAAAAAAGCAACCTATATTTCAAGAGACATGGCTGCAAAAGAAGCCAAGAAAAGTATGGGAATTGACAGTGATGCATTGTTTGAAGAAAATATCTTCCCTTCCTCTATTGAAGTGGCTTTAAAACCTGAATTCGTAGATCCTGCAAAAATTGATGAAGCTATTAAAGAAATCAAATCAGTTCCAGGGATTATCGATGTTAAAAATGACAGTACCTTGATGGTAGATGTTTACAATAACCTGAGCAGAATCTTAAAGTGGATCTTCGGATTTTCAATTCTGTTCCTGGTATTGGCTGTTGTATTGATCAACAACTCTATCCGTCTGAAAATATTCTCAAAGAGATTTATTATTAAAACAATGCAGCTGGTAGGAGCGAAGAGAAGATTTATTCTTAAGCCTTTCATCATAGAAGCTATCATTTTAGGAGCTATTGGCTCTGTAATTGGTCTTATTGCTTTAGGGGGTGTCTGGTATTATTTTACAAGCCAGATTGGTTCTGCTTTCGTACAGGATAACAACCAGTATTTCTGGTTAGTGATCTTAGTATTGGGAGTAGGAGTCTTTATCTCTGTCTTAAGTACAATTTTCGCTACATGGAGGTTCTTAAAATCAAACGTTGACGATTTATATTACTCTTAACAATGAGCAAAAAAACAAATAAATTTTCCGCTTCAGACTTTGGACATGAAGCTGAAGTACCACAGGAAAACGCTTTCTATTTCGGACCGCAGAATTTCAAGTGGATGCTGATAGGACTGGCATTTATTGTCGTAGGATTTCTATTGATGATGGGCCCGGATGCCAATACGGTAGATGGTAAATTTGACCCGAACTCATGGAATGATGATATCTTTTCTATCAGAAGAATCAGGATAGCACCTCTGTTTGTTGTTATAGGATTTGTAATAGAAGTATACGCGATCTTAAAAAGAAAATAAATAAATTTTTATATTTTGAGATTAAGAGATTAAGAAATTAAGAATAATGCATTCTGAATTTCCGGATCTCTTAATCTTTTAATTTTTTAAAAGAATATGGATTTAATCAAAGCAATTATTATTGCCATTGTAGAAGGGTTAACGGAATATCTTCCAATTTCCTCTACCGCACACATGGGATTTACAGCTAACCTTATGGGGCTTGAAGAAACAGAATTTTTAAAGATGTTTCAGGTATCCATTCAGTTTGGAGCTATTTTATCAGTGGTAGTGGCATACTGGAAAAAGTTTTTTGACTTAAATAATATTCAGTTTTATTTTAAACTCGCTTTTGCTGTAGTTCCGGCTTTGGTTTTAGGATATTTATTCGATGATAAAATTGAAGCTGTACTGGGAAATCAGATTGCTATTTCTTCAGTGTTGGTTTTAGGAGGTGTTGTTTTACTGTTTGCTGACAAATGGTTTAAAAATCCTAAAATAGACGATGAAAAAGGAATTACCATAAGAAATGCTGTGACCATTGGTTTCTGGCAGTGTCTTGCAATGATGCCGGGAACGAGCCGTAGTGCTGCTTCTATCATTGGAGGTATGGCACAGGGGCTTAACAGAAAAGCGGCCGCAGAATTTTCCTTTTTCCTTGCAGTACCCACAATGCTGGCAGTAACCGTATACTCGGTTTTTGTGAAAACATGGGGGAAAGAAACACCCAATCCGCAGAAAGGATATGAAATGATTATGGCGTCACAGGATCACATTATGATCTTTGTGGTAGGAAATGTTGTCGCGTTTATCGTGGCACTTATCGCTATCAAAGCATTCATTGGAGTGCTTAATAAATATGGATTTAAACCTTGGGGATGGTACCGTATTTTTGTTGGAGTTGCCCTTTTGATTTATTTTTATTTCTTTAAATAAGAATTACCCATTTATACCCATTCATGACTGCTGAAGAACTGAAATCAGGATACGTTTTTTTATTGGATAAGCCTTTGGACTGGACTTCCTTCCAGGCTGTCAATAAAATGAAATATAAACTTAAAAGGGAGTTTGATCTTCCTAAAAAATTTAAAATCGGGCACGCAGGAACTTTAGATCCCAGAGCAACGGGACTTCTGATTGTCTGCTGCGGAAAATTCACCAAGAAAATTCCTGAAATCCAGGATGCTCCTAAAGAATACTGGACGGAGATTAAGATTGGGGTACAGACAGAATCTTATGATACCGAAAAACCTGAAATCCTTCATCAGGATATCTCTCATATTACTGAAGAACAGGTAAAAGAAGTACTGGAAAAGTTTGTTGGAGAAATTGAACAGAAACCACCCGTTTATTCAGCCATTAAAATTGATGGTGAAAGAGCTTACAATCTTGCAAGAGCTGGGGAAGAAGTGGAAATGAAGGCCAGAAAAACCACCATTCATTACATTAAAGATGTTAAGATAGATTTTCCTTTAGTAAGTTTCATGGTAGGCTGTTCAAAAGGAACCTATATTAGAAGTCTTGCCCATGATATCGGACAGGAATTGGGAGTAGGAGCCTATCTGACTCAATTAAGACGTACTAAAATCGGTGACTATGCTATTGAAAACGCTACTGATCAGTTTTTAAATAACGAGTACAGATTTGAAAATCTATGAAAATAAAATTATCCTTTTTCATATTTGTATTTGCCTTTTTAAAGATATTTTCTCAGGATACAGAATCTGGAAAATCAAAAATGGATTTTTATTTTAATCCTTCCCTTAATATCGGGTTTAATATTAAGAAGAAGGATCAGGCCAACAATTCGCAGTATATTGAAAACAAATCTTCATTAGGAAATCTGACTTATGGTGTTACTGCTATCGGTGGATATAATTTTCTTCCTAACTTTGCATTAGGAACCGGAATCAAATATAGCTTTATACAGGATAATTATCATCTGATGTATTGGGTTATTCAGCCAAAGATCATTTTTTCTCCCGGAGAAAGACCATTTTACATTGATATTAATTATGGAAAGCAGCTTAATCATTCTGCAGTTTCAGATACTGAATTCTGGGGTGGCAGATTGGGAATGCAGGTTTCTTATTCAAAGAGATTGAGTCAGGAAGGAGGAATTGTTTTTGAATCACATAAACTCAAAGATAGGGCTGATGGATTTTTCATAGGATTAAGCTATGGAATTACAATTTTCAGCAATAAAAATTATACCGGCTACGGAAAAGACTAATGGAAAAAACGCGCATCAATAAATATTTATCAGAAGTAGGATACTGTTCCAGAAGAGCAGCAGATAAGCTTTTGGAAGAGGGCAGGATCAAAATAAACGGGAAAATTCCTGAAATGGGAACAAAAGTTTCCGATGAAGATCTTGTGGAGGTAGACGGTAAAGCTATCAGAGAACCTCAGGAAAAGCCAGTATATATCGTTTTTAATAAACCGGTAGGAATTGTTTGTACTACGGATACAAAACGTGAAAAAAATAACATTGTAGATTATATCAACCACCCGAAAAGAATTTTTCCTATCGGAAGATTAGACAAACCAAGTGAGGGACTGATCTTATTGACAAGTGATGGTGATATCGTTAATAAAATCCTAAGAGCCCGTAATAATCACGAGAAAGAATATATTGTTCGTGTAGATAAGCCGATCAATCCGAGATTTTTGGAAAAAATGCGAAATGGAGTTCCTATTCTGGATACCGTAACCAAAAAATGTGAGGTAGAAAAGATTGATGATATGAATTTCAGAATTGTTCTTACCCAGGGACTCAACAGACAAATCCGAAGAATGTGCGAATATCTTGGATACGAAGTAAAAAAACTGAAACGAATCCGTATCATGAACATCAAACTAGACCTCCCGATTGGAAAATGGAGAGATCTTACCGAAGATGAACTGAATGCATTGAATGCTCTGCTCACAGATTCCAGTAAAACATTCGACTAAAATTTATACAATACTTTAACGATTTTCCTTCTATATTTTCCGGTATAAGTTACCGGAAATAGTATTGTATTATTTTCATTTCATTATTTTTCACATATTGGTGTAATATATTTTATTTTTCATAGAAAATATATTATATTTATAACTATAACACTTATAACCTGAAAATCATGAAATTAAAATTTATTGCAGTTCTTTTATTTGTGACTTTGATAACTTTTACCAGTTGTCTAAATGAGCATGATCCGGACCATTCACATGATTCCTCTTTTTACATTGATTATAGAAGCTTAAAAGGATTACCAGACGGAATTGCCGTTATAGAACTTGATCCTGAAGCCCCGAATTTTGGAAATATCAGCAGCAGGCTTGAATTGGGTGTTGGTGTATTACCCCATCATATTTATTATAACCAGAATGCAAAAAAAATGTTCACCACTGCTTTGGGGGGCAGTTATCTCTATGAGATAAAAACAGGAGAAGATCAAAATGGATTGCCAAAATTAATTGATGCAACGCCTATTGATACTGGTGAGAATACGGTAGGAGAAAATTTATTTTTCACAACTGACGGAAGATATTTTATGACCTTTATGGGAGGAGCAGGAGGTCCGAAGGATGGTAGCATAGGTGTTTTTAATGCTAATAATAATCAGCTGATCAAAACAATTAAAGCACCCATTCAGGCTAATCCCAATCAGTTTATAATGTATCCGCATGGTATTTCAATTAATGAAGAAAAAGGATTGATGATGGTCAGTTCAACCATTCACCCGGATCTCACTACGGGAATGGGCAATACCTGTACTTTATTAGATCTGAATACTTATGAAATAAAGGAAACCTATCAGGTAGCAGACTCCCCAACTGATTTATCTGCTCCTGTGGAAGTATTATTACTACGCGGAAAGTTTCCACAGTATGCACTTGCTACAACAATGCTTGGCGGAGATATCTGGATTGCCCCATACAATACTGCCACTAAAAAATATGATGCTTTTACTAAGATCTTTGACGGAAGCACAAAAGGTTTAGGCTGGGCACTCGAAATGTATATTGATGATTCAAACAAACTGTATGTGAGTTTTGCAGATCCTGGAAAGGTACTGGTCTTTGATTTAAGTAATCTTCCCCAGCTAAAGCTTTTGAAGACTTTTGATGCTGATAAAGGGGCGCATCATATGGCTTTCTTTAAAACCAAGTCAGGAAAAGAGGTTGTAGCAGTACAAAATAATTTATTGGATCTCCCTAACTTGAATTCAGGAACCATTAGTGTAATTGATATCAATACAGGAAAAACCTTAGGTACAGTCGATTTGCGTAACCGCTATGGAATACTGCCGGAATCTATTGAAGGAACCAATGGTCCAAGCAATTATATGCATCATTAAACTTTAGAATATTTCATATAATCAACGATTCCAAAATATTATTTTTTGGAATCGTTTAAGCTATTTTACATATAGTCTCATCCTTTCTTCATACTCAGGTTTTAGTTTTAAAAGTTTCCATATTTTTCTGTCATCAGGATTACTGATCCGGTAGAAAATGATTTTGTCTGCAGAATATTTG
>Ga0070682_100000291_pt1 | contig 35747 bp, 21 predicted proteins | sample KBSC63LmetaG_FD_64668 | JGI IMG/M metagenome (GOLD analysis project Ga0070682, IMG submission 64668) | Corn rhizosphere microbial communities from Kellogg Biological Station, Michigan, USA - KBS C6-3L metaG | ecosystem: Host-associated > Plants > Roots > Rhizosphere | place: USA: Michigan...
CATATTTTTTCAGTGATGATCTACGACGACGCCACCGAAGCCTGCCGGCGCGGCGCCGTGAGCCAGTGAAGCGCGAAAGTTATTGCTGACACGGCGCTGCTACACGCCTCCCGTGACAGGCCACACCGGCGGTAGGCAACGGATTCCACGCATGGACAACTCCAACATTGGATCTCGAGCTCCGCTACTCGCGCTTGCGGCGCTCTCCTTCGGAGTCCTCGCGCCCGCGCGGGCGTCGGCAGCGTCGCTGGTGCAGGTGACGCGCTCTGATTGGGTCGGCAGCGCGAACGTGCCGAGCTACATGGAGATGTACGTCTACGTGCCGGACAAGCCCGCTACTGGCAAGGCGCCCGTCATCTTCTCCGCGCACTCCTGCGGGTCGACGGCCACCGGACAGATGGCGAACATCACCCACATGAAGGCGGCAGCTGACGCCCAGGGCATCGTCCTCGTCCTTCCGGAAGACAAGAATCAGAACTGCTGGGACGTGGGCTCGACCAAGGCGCTCACGCACGACGGCGGAGGCGATACGCAGGCCGTCGCACTGATGGCGAAGTACGCGGTCACTAAGTACAACGCCGATCCCGCCCGCATCTACATCATGGGTGGCTCAGGCGGGGCGATGCTCGTACAGGCGATGCTCGCCGTGTACCCCGACGTCTTCAGGGCCGGCGCGGCGCGCGCCGGTGTGCCCGCTGGGTGCTGGGCGGACGGATACGACAGCAGCCAGCAGTGGAGCAATAACTGCGCGGCCGGCAATACGATCAAGACGGCGCAGCAATGGGGCGATCTGGTGCGCGCGATGTATCCCGGCTACACGGGGCACCGACCGCGCCTTCAGACGTACCAGGGCGATATGGACACGACCGTCAGCTACAAGAACACGGGCGAGTCCATCAAAGAGTGGACCAACGTCATGAACTTGAGCACTGCGCCTTCGTCGACGGACACGGGCTTCAAAGCGCAGATTGCTACCTACAACCGCCAATTTTGGAAGAACTCCTGCGACTACGTCGTCTTCGAAGCGTGGACGTCACCGGGCGGCACGCACTCCATGGGTTACGAGGAAGACGACATGCTCAAGTTCTTCGGCCTGAGCGCAGCCGGCACTCCTGATCCCGAGCCCGACTGTACCGGTACCGCTACGGGCGCTGGCGGTATGGGCGCTGGCGGCATGGGCGCCGGCGGCATGGGCGCTAGCGGCATGGGTGCTGGCGGCATGGGCGCTAGCGGCACGGGCGCCGGCGGCATGGGCGCGGCCGGCATGCTCGGCACGGGCGGCATGCTCGGCACCGGTGGCATGGTTGGCGCGGGTGGCATGGCCATGCAGGGCGGCACTGGCGGCGCGGGCACCTCAGGCGTCGCCGCGGGAACCGGCGGCACCACGATGACGACCGGCGGCACCGGCCCCACGACGGGCGGCGCCGGCGGCACGACCGGCGGCACGACGATGACGACGAGCGGTACCGGCGGCACGGGCACGAGCGCCGGGCGCAGCGGAACCGGTGCTGCCGGGACGGCGGGCACTACGGAATCACCTGCTCCCGAAGCCCCGGCGGGATGCGGCTGCGTCGTCAAGGGCGCCAAGTCGAAGCACGCGTACTCCGCAAGCATGGCCTTGGGGTTGGCACTGCTCGCCTTCCGTCGTCGCCGTCGGCACACGGCGAGCTGACCAGCCTGGTCAGCCACATCGTATCGCCAGGCCACGGCCGCCTAGCGAACTGAATGGTATGCGTAGACGTTCAGCGTTGGCCGGGCCTCCACCTTGGGGAAAGTCCTGGCCTGCGTGACGCCCTTCACGCAGTCGCGCACTGCGTCTGACGTCGCCACGTCCAACCCGACGGCTGCAACCGATCCGTCCGGATCCACGGTCACGTGGAACGTGATTGGCTCCATCTCTTCGGCGCGCGCTGAGAAGCACTGATGAACGGCGGGCATCATCCCTTCGATGGCCTGACGGATCAACTTTCGGTTGTTGTCGATAGCGGGCTTCGCGTTCTGGTCGGTCGACGCTGCTGGTGCCGCACTGCCGCTCGGTGCGCTTCCGGGGGCCTGTGTCTCATGCGATGATTCTCCGCGCGTTCGCTGGGGACCCATCGGAACCGCCATCGGGACAGGATCGATATCAGACTCCCGCTGCTCTAGGGAGCCTGGAAACTTCCCTGGGGTCTTCATCCAATTCTTTATCGTCTCGATTTCTCGGTTCGTCGAGGCCAACGCCGCCGCACTCTGAATGTCCGACGTCTTCACCTCGGCTCGCAAAGATTGGAGCTCACTCTCGAGACGGTAGTACGCGCCAAGCACAGCGGCGAGCGCGGCGCCGAATGCCCACCAGCGACCAAAGAACGCGCTCACTGCATGTTCCACGCGATCTTCCGGTGTCAACACGGGTTGCGCCACAACCGCACGTCTAGAACTCTTGGGCATTTACCGGTCCGCGCTAACCTGGTGGCCTCGCAGCGACAAGAGGTCTATTGCGAGACTGCTATGCCTCTTGACGCAGTCATTCTCATGCAGATAACTGCCTACTTCGTGCGCGGTACCTTCTGCCACCTCCGTAACCTCTGTCACTTCTCTGCCTTGTTGCCCTTGCATCCCGTTGGTACCTGGACCTGAAATAGCGCACGCGATTGAGCAGCGCGCAGGTGCACCACTTCCAACACCCTGCTTGATTGGCACGTGCATCCGCCCGCCAAGAAATACACACTTCGTCCAATAGTGCTCGGACCTCTGGGGCACGCCCCGCAGGGGGGCTTTGGTCCAGTGCCTACCGCACCCCGCGCCGGTACGCCGTCGCGAGCGAGTCCGCATACTCGTTCCAGCGATTCCCCGCGTGCGCCTTAATCCACTGAAGCTCGATCTCGGGCCGAACCTTGAGCGCGCGGTAGAGCTCCTGCACGAGATCCAGGTTCTTGATCTCGCCGCCTTTGCGTTTCCAGCCGCGTGCTTCCCAGGCGGGCGCCCACTCGGTGAACGTCTTTACGCAGAGCTGGCTGTCGCTGTAGACGACGACGCGGGTGCCGGCGGGGACGATGCGGCAGGCTGCCATCAGCGCGAGGAGCTCCATGCGGTTCGAAGTGGTCGCGGGCTCGTGGCCGCAGTCTTCCGTGACGATGCGGTCGTCGTGGACGTGGACGACACCCCAGCCGCCGGGGCCCGGGTTTGGATCGGCGGCGCCGTCGGTGAACACGCCGGTCTTGGGACCGCCTTGGTATTTGCGGAGCACCTCGGCGGTCGTGAGGTTCTCTTCCTTGATGGAGGCGATCAGGCGCCGCGAAGCATTCCGCGAGGGTTGCTTGCAGCGCATGCACATCTTCGGCTTCCAACCCGGATACTTGGCGAGCGCCTGCTCGCTGATCTCGAAGCGGCGGCCGCATTCCTGGCAGGTAAAATCAGGCACGGGGGACGTGGTATCATGATAACTCGTGGCAGCGAGCGGCAGGGGCACCGTTGCGATCGTGGGTGGCGGGGTCGCTGGACTGAGCGCCGCGCACGAGCTTGCCGAGCGCGGCATCGCCGTCTCCGTTTTCGAGAAGCGAGCCGTTCCGGGCGGTAAGGCGCGCAGCACCCGCCTGCCGAGCACCGCCGCGGGGGACCGCCGGCCGCTGCCGGGCGAGCACGGCTTCCGGTTCTTCCCGGGCTTCTACGTCCACCTGCCTGACACGATGGCCCGCATCCCCGCGGGTGACGGGTCGACCGTCGCCGACCACCTGCACGCCGTCGACACGATGACCTTCGCGTTCGACGACGCGCCGAGCTTCACGCTCCCGGCCCACCGCCCGCGCAACTTGAAGGAGCTCGGGCAGCTCCTCCGCTACATCGCCGCCCTCGGCGACATGGGCATCACGAGCGACGATCTCATCTTCGTCGCGTGGCAGCTCTGGCGAATCGTGACCGCGTGCGAAGCGCGCCGCATCGACGAGCTCGAGAAGCGCGCGTGGTGGGAATACGTCGATGCCTCGAATCGCTCCGAGGCCTTCCAGCGCCTGCTCGTGATCGGCGTCACGCGCAATCTCGTCGCGAGCAAGGCGGAGAAGGCGAACGCGCGCACCGTGGGTCAGGTCGGGATCCAGCTCTTGATCGACCTCTTCACCGGCGCGCGACCGACCGATCGCATCCTCGACGGTCCGACGAACGACGTGTGGATCGACCCCTGGGTCGCGCATCTCACGCAAAAGCTCGGGGTCGCGTACGAGCTCGGCTGGGAGCTCGATCACGTCGAGCTCGACCGCGAAACGCGTACGGTGCGGGCCGTGGTCCTCCGTTCGTCGGCCGTGCCGGCACCGGTCGCGCCCCAGAGTACGCTACTCGCCAACGCCTCGGCGCCGCTCGATACCCGGGGCCAGGCGAGCTCCCCCGCGCTCGAGAGCGCGCGCTCTGAGGCACGGCACGACCGCTGGCGGCTCGCGGCACGCGAGCGTCGCGCCGAGGAAACGCTCGCAGCCGAAGCGCTCCGCGCCGCCCCGCCGGAGCCCGCGACGCGCCGCATCGAGGCCGAGCACTTTATCTTCGCGCTTCCCGTCGAGGTGATGGCGGAGCTCGTGGCGCGCCAGCCCGAGCTCGTGGAGCTCGCCCCGAAGCTCTCCGGTGTGGAGGCCCTCGGCAAGCACCAGGTCGAGTGGATGAACGGCATCCAGTTCTACCTCACGGCCGACGTTCCGATCGCGCGCGGCCACATCAACCACGTGGACTCGCCCTGGGCGCTCACGAGCATCTCGCAGTCGCAGTTTTGGCCGGATTTCCCGAGCTCCGGCTTCGGCGACGGTCGCGTGCGTACCATCCTTTCCGTCGACATTTCGGCGTGGGACGTGGCGGCGGGTCCGCTCGCCAAGGAGGCGCGCGATTGCGACTTCCAGGAAGTCGCCGAGGAGACCTGGCGCCAGCTCAAGCGTTCGCTCAATCGCGACGGCGAGGTCCTGAGCGACGCGATGCTCCACCCGACGACGCCCTGGCACATCGACGACGACATCACCGAGCGCGTCCAGAAGGAGAAGTTGCTCGGTGGCCGGCGTCGCGAGCACCGGCGCCTGCAAAAGGAGCGCGCGCAACGCCCCGACGAGCCCGATCTTTTGACCAATGCGGAGCCGCTGCTCGTCAACCTGGTCGACAGCTGGGAGCTTCGACCGCCCGCAGCGACGGGCATGGCCAATCTTTTCGTTGCTTCCGACTACGTCCAGACGAACACGAACCTGGCAACGATGGAGGCCGCGAACGAAGCGGCCCGCGCCGCGGTGAACGGCGTGCTCGCGGCGCTCGAATCGCCCGCGACGCCCTGCGCGATTCACCCGCTCGGTGAGCCGTTCGCGGGGCTCAGGGCGCGCGACGCCGAGGGCTATCGGCCGGGGCTGCCGCAAAAGAACCCGATTCTTGTCGATGCGCTCGCGTTCTTGACGTTGTTCGTCGGTTTGACCGCGGTGCGGCTCGTCGCGTGGATGAACGCCGTCCCGAAGACGCTCTGGCTCTTGATGGGCGGCATCGGTGCGGCGCTGTTCGGCTTCTCGCGCATCTACGACCAGGCCTGGACGTTCACGGTCGAGCACGCTTGCAGGGCCAGCTTGGAGCTCCATCAACTCCCGCGCGCGTGCGACGGGGCCATGATTGCGCCACCGAGCCCGGCGGGAGCCGCTCAGTTCTGGTACGCGGCGTACATGGCGCTCTTCGGCGTCTCGCTCTTCTTCATGCCGAAGAAGACGCTCGGGCAGCTCGGGTTCCCCGCCGAGCACGGGCCGTGGATTCCGATCCTGGGGGTTGCTCCGCTCCTGATCGCTACCTTCTACACGGTCGCAGCCGCCTTCGACGTGCGGCAGTTCTTCTGGATCTCGGTGTTCGGGCGTACGGCGGTGTTCCTGTACGTGCTCTGGCTCACGGAGGGACGGCATCGCGGCTCGCCGTTGCTCCTGATGGTCGCGGCGCCCGATCTCGTGAGCGCGATGTGGAGCGGCAGCCTGCTCGCCGCGAACGCGCTTGCCGGTCGCCTCTTGGTGCTCGGGCTCGCGAACGTCGTCGTGGCGTTCGCGTTCCAGTTCTTCCCCGAAGGGTCGCTGGCGGCGCTCGGCTTTCCGCGGCGCGCGGGGGCTTGGGTGCCGATGGCCGCGATTTTATTGTTCTTTTGGGGTGTCTACGACGTGCTCGCGGTCGTGCTCGAGCTCCAGGCGCTCGTGCTTGCGGGCGTCGTCTGTCAGCTCCTGTTCGCGGCGTTCTGCGTGGCGGCGCCGCTCGTGTACCGGGCACGCTCGGAAGCGATCGCTCCCGGGTTCCGTCTCGTGCTCGTCGGCGTGACGTACGGCGCGTCGGCGTGGTGGCTCGTGCGCGCCGCTGCTTAGAAGTAATACGCGAAGCGCAGGCGCGCCGCCGTCATGGCGCTGTCGTATTCGGTGAACGTGATGGGCATCTCGCCCGGCGCGCTCGTGTGCGTGAAGGAGGAGAGCTCGGCGCGCGAGACGACGAGCTTGACCATCGCGTCGTTGAAGCCGAGCGGGAAGGCGATGTACGCCGCGCCCTGCAGGTGCTCCTGGTAGTCGTTGGTGTCGGCGACCCATTCGCTGTGCTGCAGACCCACGCCGAGGATCAGCGAGCGCTTGAGCAGCAGCTTGCCCGGATCGACCTGGAAATAGCCGCCGTAGGTCGTCCGCACGCCGGTCTCCGCGGGGAGACGCGGGGCGCCCACGCTGTTGCCGGGACTGTCGTGCGCGAGGTCCCAGCCTTTCGCCAGGCCGCCGCCGGCCTCGAAGATGAACGCCTTGACGACGGCGCTCCCGCCCAAACCCTTGAAGTCGCGGGTGTTGCAGTCAGGGCATTCCTTGTAGATGGGCTCGTTGTTGGCATCGAGGCCCACCTGGTTGAACTTCGGCTTGGCCTGCGTTTCGAGGCGATCCTCGGCGCCGAGCGACACGCGCGCGAGGACCGGTCCGAAGCGCTTGTGAAAGTCCGCGGCGAGGCGGCCGCCGAGCGTGTTCGCCTGCCCGGCTTGCGACTGACCGTACGCGCCCGTGAGCTCGAACCCGAGGAACGGCGCCGGGAAGTAGTGGAGCGCGGCACGTCCTTCGAATTGCTCGTTCCCCGCGGCGACGCGCGCGTGGCGGTAGTAGATGTAGTTCACCTCGTAGGTGTGGACGCCGTACTCGGCGCCCTGCGCCGCCGAGCCGCTCTTCACGGCGCCGTTGTCCTCGAGCGTGTAGAGGTCGTAGCCGAGCCCCTTCTGGTAGACGCGCCAGGTCATGAAGCGGCCGACCTGGAGATCCCAGTGGCCGGACCCCGCGCGTCCGCCGAACTGGCCGTACACGTCGTCGACGTTGATCTGGTACTTGTCCTGGTCCTGCTCGCGCACCCAGCCGACCATCTGTCCGGTGGCGCGCACCCAGTAGCCGCTGTCGCCGAACTCGTGATGCAGCATGGGGCCGACGACGAAGCGACCGCGCATGTCGTAGAAGTCTTCGTACGGGCCTTGTGGCTGGTCCTTGTACGTGTACTTCGCGTACCCCACGTCGAGCTCGAGCCCGCCGTAGAGGTAGACGTTCTTGCTCTCGAGCCGCCCCTCGTAGCACTCGCGATCCTTGTATTCAGGGTGATCGCCCGCTGCGAGGGGAACCTTGCTGCAACGAAACGCGCCCGGCGCCGTTTCGACGGGGTGCTCGAGTGACGGGCCTTCCCCGTCCGTGACCTCGGGTGCGTCGGCGACGGCAGTGACCGCGCCGCTCGTTCCGGCGCTGGCGTCGACCGACGCGCTGCTGCTGGTCGCAGCCGGTGCGGCGGCGTCCGCGGCTGGCGCTGCGGCGGGCGCGGGCTCGGCCGCCGGCGCTGCGGGCTTCTCGTCTTTCGGCTTGTCGGCGGGCTTGTCGCTCGCGGGCTTGTCACTCGCCTTGTCGTCTTTGGCCTTGTCGTCCTTCGCCTTGTCGTCGGCGGCAAAGCTCGGCGACGCGGAGAGGAGCGCAACGGCAACGGCCGGCAACAGGGAGAGCGGCCTGAACGAGATCCAGCGATTCACGAATACCTCACGGTTCGGGGGGGCGCCGTAGCAACGGCCGACGTTAGCAGCAGGCGCGTCTCAGTTGAGCGTGAAATCAGCCGACTTGAGCGTCGCGGGATCCGCGCTCGGTCCCACGAGGAGCTTGTAGCTGCCGGGCTCGAACGCCCAGCCCTTCTTGTCGTCGTAGTAGCGGAGGTCGCGAGCAGGAATGTAAATCGGCACGACCGCCGACTCGCCGGGCTCGACGTGCGCGCGTGCGAACCACTTGAGCTCCTTCGGCGGGTGGCGATTCGGGCTGCCCGCCGGAAAGCTGATGTAGCCCTGGACGACCTCGTCGCCGGCCATCGTGCCCGTGTTCTTGATCGTGACCTCCGCGTTCAGTCGGCCGCCCTGGGCGACGCCCGTGCAGAGGATCTTGAGATCCGAGTACTCGTAGGTCGTGTAGCTCATGCCGAAGCCGAACCACCACTCCGGCTTGTCGCCGTTGGCCTCGAACCGACGGTAGCCGTGCAGGTAATCGACCGTGAGGCTCGAGCCGGCGTTGCCGAACATCGGGTACTGGCTCTCCGCCGTACCGACGGTGAAGGGCAATTTGCCTGAAAAATTCAGCGTTCCGTAGAGCAGGCTCGCGACCGCGGTGCCGCCTTCCTGCCCCGGGTAGAACGGTTGGACGATGGCGCGCGCGCTCGCCATCCAGCCCGAGTCGATGACGGCGCTGCCGACGGCGAGCAGCACGATCACGTTGGGGTTCGCGTCGTGCGCTTGGTTGATGAAGTCGCTCGCCTTCGTACTCCAGTGCACGGGGTGCGGCCCGCTGATGGTCAGGTTGTCGCGGTCGCCGCCGCCGCTATACGCCTCGCCCTCGTCCTCGTGCGCCATCGTGACGGGAATGATGACGATGTCCTTGCCCGCCGCGTCGGCGGCGTTGGCGCTCGAGGTGACCGTCACGCCGGACGGGGCGCTGTCCTGCAAACCCTTGAGGTAGGAGACGGCGTGGGGCGGGAAGTTGTTGCTGCTGCCGCGATCGCCGAGGCCGTGCGCGCCGCTGCCCGTGTCGGCGACGGGGACGTTCGCGTCGGGTCCGAGCACGATGATCGAGGTGATCGCGTCGCTGCCGAGCGTGCCGATCTTCTTGCCGAGCGGCAAAATGCCGTCGTTCTTCAAGAGGACCGCGCCCTCCTCTTCGGTCTGGCGCGCGAGGTCTTCGTGCTTGGCGACCGAGCTCGTGTCCTGGCTGCCGTCGTGCTGGCTGATGTACGCGTCGGTGAGCTGGCCGAAGCTCCCGCGCACGTCCAGGATGCGTTTGGCGGCGACGTTGATGCCGTCACTTTGGGCCGTGCCGAGACCGGAGAACGCTTCACTCGTCGGCATCTCGCAGTCGAGACCCGCGGCGAGCGAATCAGGCCCGTGGCCGGCGCCCGGCCCGTCGCCCGTGGCCCACCAATCGGTGACGGTGAAGCCCTTCCAACCCCAGTCGGTGCGCAAGATGTCGGTCAAGAGGTGCTTGTTCTCGCTACTGAGCGTCCCGTTCACCTTGTTGTAGGCGGCCATGATGCACGCCGGGTCCGCCTTCTCGACGATGATCTCGAACGGGCGCGTGTAGTTTTCGCGCATCGTCTGCTCGTCGGGGTAGACGACGTTGACGGCGCCGGGCGTGTTGCCGCCGCCGCGGTTCTCGTCCGTGTCGTTCCCGACGTAGTGCTTGGGGCAGGCGGGCATGCCCTGGCCCGCGGCGGGGCCGTCTTGCATGCCCTTGGTGAACGCCGCGCCCATCTCGCCGACGAGCACCGGATCCTCGCCGTAGGTCTCCTGAGCGCGCGCCCAGCGCGGATTTCTGAGGGTATTGATGGTCGGCGCGAGCAGGATGTCGCGCCGAAGGCCGCGGAGCTCCTCCGCGATCGCCTGACCGACGCGGTACTCGAGCGCGGTGTCGAAGCTTGCGGCGCGCGCTTCGGCAACCGCGAACGCCGTGGTCGGCGTGCTCTCGTTCGAAGCGGCGTTGCCGCGCACGCCGCGCGGTCCGTCACGCATGCGGAAGTCCGGGATGTTCCGACTCGACAAGCCGAGCGCATCGAAGCAGGCAAAGCTCGGACAGCTCGAGGGCCCGCTCATGATGGTGAGCTTGTCGCTGGTGGACATATCGGAGAACCGCTTGGTTTCGTCCGGATGATTTTCTTGCACGTACTTGGCGCGCTCGTTCTGCGCCGGGAAGTCCGCGCAGCTCGGGTCGTCCATGGGGGGCACGGCGCCCGTATTGCCCATGCCCGCGTCGCCGCTCGAGCCGCCCGTCGCGCCGCTCGTCATGCCGGTGCCGCCGTTGGCGCTCATGCCGCTGCCACCGCTGCCGCCGCTGCCGCCCGTCCCGGTGCCGCCCTTGCCGGTCGTCATGCCGGTGCCGCCGTTGGCACTCATGCCGGTGCCACCGTTGGCGTTCGAGCCGCCTCTGGCACCGGTTCCAGTGCCGCCCTGCGGCGACGTCGAGCCACTCGTGCCACCGGTGCTCGAGCCACTCGTGCCACCGCTCGGCTCGACGACGACACCGTTCGGTGCCTCCGAGCATGCGCCCACGACGAACGAGATCGTGATGAGGCTCGACAAGGAAGCGACGCCGCGCAAGCGGGTAGGCAAAGGCTGCATACCGAACAACAGTGACTTCTTTCGCAGATCGAGTCAACGCTCCGCATCCGCTGCGGAGTGCGATTCGGCGCACGAAATAAATTCACCGTAGAGGCAGAAGTTCGAGCGCGATCCTTCTCGCCTCACGAAGCGACGAGTAGAGCCTGCGCTCGCGCCCGCGTCGCGAGCGGCCCGATGTCCGCGCGCTCCGCGCTCTCCACGGCGCGCGCGAACAGCGAGCGCGCCCGTGCGGTTTTTCCGCGCAGGCGCAGGAGCTCGGCGTCGGCGAAATCCGCGTGCGCGCCCATGAGCGGAAAAGTCTGGGCGAAGCGGCGCAGCGAACGACACGCCGCGCCCGCGATGGACAGGCGCTCGGCGCGTGCGCTCGGCTCGGCCCGCTCCGCGAGCCGGAGGCACGCTTCGGCGAGGGCCAGGTGGCCCGCGCCCGCGGCGCTCACGAGCGGAATGCGCCGGCCGATCGCGATCAGGGTTCGATCGGCGAGCACCGCAGCGCGCTCCGCGTCGCCGGCTTCGAGCTCGGCGAGCGCTTGGAGGCCGGCCACCCAGACGCGTTCGTCGCGCCCGAGGCCCTCGGCGAGCGCCGCCGCCGTGTCGAGGTCGCGGCACGCCTCGTCGATGCGGGCGAGCGCGAGCTTGCCGCGGGCACGTTCGATGAGGCTCCAGCAGCGGGTCTGTGGGTCGCCGCGCAACGACGAACGGTAGACGCTCTCCGCCTCGTCGAGCGCCTCGCGCGTGAGCCCGCGCATGCCGTGGTTGTACGCGAGGATGCTCACGGCCTCCTCCCAGCGCCGCCGATAGCCGAGCCGCTCGGCGATCGCGACGACCTCGCGCAGCACCGGTTCGCCCTCGCGAAAGCGTCCCTGATTCGCGAGATCGAGCCCCTTGAGGAGCAAGAGATACGACTCGACCGCGGCATCGGGCGTGGCCGCGAGCGTTGCCTCGGCGCGGGAGAGGTAGCGGGGGGCGTACTTGCGCATGCCCGGGCTCAGTGCGAGCGCCGCGAAGGCGTTGGCGTAGGCACTCGCGAGCTCGGGAGACGGTCCCGCGCGCTCGGCGAGGTTCAGCGTGCGGAGCGACGAATGAACCAGCGGCAGCGCCGCGGCCTCGTAGTAATGGATCTGCAGGAGGTGGTCGTGCGTGCGCGCGGCGTCGATGAGCTCGAGGCTCCGCGCAGCCGCGGGCGGCTTCGGGGCGCGCACGCGGTGTGCAAGCTGCGTCACGAGCTCGAGGGCTACGTCGAGCGCGAGCCCGGCCGGCGAGCGCGAGAGCTTGCTGCCGAAGAGCGCGGCCGCCCGCTCGAGGTGGCGTTTGCCCGCGGCAAGGTCGCCGACCGCCTGCAGGGCATTGCCCGCGTGGCTCTCCCAACGCGCGCGCCGGAGCGCCGGAGCCCCGAGACCCGCCTCGGCGTCGAGCCGGAGCGCCTCGCGGAAGAAGCTTGCGGCCTCTTTGCCCGCCGAGTGCGAGAGCGCGTGGAGCCCCGCTCGTTCCAGGTAGTCGAGGGCACGCTGGGCGTCGCCCGACTGCTCGTAGTGGTACGCGAGGATGGGCGCCCGGTCAGGCTCGCCGAAGCGTGAGCTGCGCGTCTCGAGCGCCTCGGCGATGAGCCCGTGGAGGGCGCGGCGCTCGTCGGGGGCGATGCGATCGTACGCGACGCGCCGCAGCGTATCGTGGGAGAAAGCGAGCGTCTCGCGCGTGGTCTCGACGAGCACGTGCCGCGCGTTCAAATCGCCGAGCTGCGCGAGGAGGTCGCGCTCGCTCGGCGCGGAGAAGGAGAACCGCTGCTCGCCGATCGAGAGCAGGAGCTCGGGCTCGATGTCGTGCCCGATGACGGCCGCGACCTCGACGAGCCGGCGCGCGCCCTCGGAGAGCACGCCGAGGCGCCGCTCCACGAGCGCGCGCACCGTATTCGGCAAGGACAGCGACGCCTTCGGGCTGCGAGCGTCCTTGCGCCAGCGCCCCTCCGTGTCGCGGTACAAGAGGCCCGCGTCGAGCGCCGTCCGCAGGTACTCGCCCACGAAGAACGGGTTGCCCTCCGATTCCTCCGCCACGAAATGCGCGAGATCGGCGGGCGCCTCGGTCACCCCGAGCATGTCCGCCACCATCTTGCCGACATCGCTCGTGCCGAGTCGGTCGAGCTCGATGTGAAGCGTGCGCGGCAGCTCGAGCAGCGAGAGCAGCCAGGCGCCCGCTTCCTCCGTGCGGTAGGTGCCGAGCAGCACCAGGCGTCCCGCGGCTTGCTCGGTTTCCGCGGCGCCGATGCGCGCGAGGAGGGCGAGTGAAAGCCCGTCGGCCCAGTGCAGGTCGTCGACGACGACCAAGAGCGCATTGCTCTCCCGCGCGAAGTTGACGATGGTCTCCACGAGCGCGCCGAGCATGCGCTCGATCGCCGCCTGCACGGGCAGGCCCGCCGGATCGACGGACTCGCGCGTGGGCGTGAGCTGGAGGAACGCGGGCTCGATTCCGGCGAGCAAGCGATGCCACGGCCCCACGACGCGATCGATCACCGTCGCGCCTCCGACCAGGCAATGCTCGACGATGTGGCGCAGCAAAGGGCGAAAGGCTGCGAGCGGGGAGCTGCGCTCGGCCCGCCCGGGCTCGCCTGCCGGACATTCGCTCGTGACGACCTCGTAGTCGCGCTGGTAGGCGAGGCGGGCCACTTCCGCGGCGAGCGAGGTTTTCCCGATGCCGCTCTCGCCGCCGAGCAGGAGGAGCCCGCCGAGCTTGCGCGACGAATCGACACCCTCGAGCATCGTGCGGAGCGCCTCCACGCGTCCGACGAGGCGCGGCTGGTAGAGGTAGGCGCGGCCGCGCGGCAGCCCTTCGCGCGGCCAGTCGCGCGCGCCGAGCTCCGCGAGCGCCTGGGCGACGTCGTCGGCGTGTCCGATGCGATCCCGGGGGTCTTTTTCGAGCAGCTGAAGGATGAGGTCGTCGAGGCCGCTCGGGATGCCGGCGACGATTTCGGAGGGCGGCACCGGGCCCACCTCCCGCGCGCGGACCCCGGTGCTTGCCGCGAAATCCTCGAACGGAACCATGCCGGTCAGCGCCTCGTACATCGTGCAGCCGAGCGCGTAGAGGTCGCTGCGCGCGTCGCCGATCTCGCCCCGGATCTGCTCGGGCGCCATGTAGACCAACGTTCCCCCGAACGTCTGCGTGTCTTCGAGGATCTCGCGCCCGAGCGCGCCGCGCCAGCGCCCGACCAACCCGAAGTCCATCAACACGGGCGTGCCGTCGGGACGGATGAACACGTTCGAGGGCTTGATGTCACGATGGACGATCCCCTCGCCGTGCAGGTACGCGAGTGGAGCGCAGAGCAGCCGAAACAGAGTGAGCAGCTCTTCGAGGTGTCCGCCGGCGGCCGGGCGCTGCAGGCGCGGAGGATTCGAGCTTCGCCGCTCCGAGCGCGGCGGCGCGTTCATGGCGAGCGACGGGATCGTCGAGTAGTCGGCCTGGCTCCCGCCGATCGTCTGGTGCAGCGTGCAGCCGTCGAGCAGCTCCATCGCGTACCAGGGCCGGCCCTCGACCACGCCGCCGTCGCTGAAGCGCACGATCCCCGGGTGCTTGAGCCGGTGCAGCGCGAGGATCTCGCGGCGCACGCTCGAAAGGTGGGCGGCCGCTCGCACGCGCACCGTCTTGAGCGCCACGGCTGCGCCCGTGCTGTGGTGTCGTGCGCGGTACACGACGCCGACGCCGCCCTCTCCCAGGAGTCCGAGGATGTCGTAGGGCCCGATGCGGGAGGGGTGCGTCTCGAGCGCCGCCGCGTCGACCACGCCCTGGGCCGTCCGCCGGTCTCGTTCTCGTTCGGCCTCCACGACGTGCCGGCTCAGAATCTCACACTTTCCACCGTGCGCGGCCGCGGAGATTCTTCCGCTCCCACCACTCGTACGGTCACCGGCGAAGCGGTCGAGTGGGCGGCCGCGAGGTAGGTAGCTATCCTACGCCCGAGAGCCGTGCCCGAGCCCGCCCGACCTTCGTCCACGCTCGACAATGTTGCGCGCGCCCTCGCTCGCATCGAAAACGAGGTGCGCTTGGTCGGTCGCGCGGCGCCGCCCGACTTCGGCCTCGAAGTGGCGCGCCTCGTGCGGGAATTCGCACGGGCGACGCGTATCACCCTCGGCGGTGTGCGGGGCACGCCGGCGTCGCTCGGCGAAACACGCCGGTCGCTCGCCCGGTTTTCGGCCATGAGCGACGCGCTCGGCCCGCTCGGTGAGCTCCACGCCGCTCGTGCGCGCGAGCTCGAGCTCGAGGCTCGGCTCGTCGAGGCGCTCGGCACGCCCGGCCTCCGCGCCCTCGCCGCGGAGCGTTTCCCGGCGCCGGCGGCCGCTCGTGCGCGCGAGTGCGACGTGTTCGTAGGCGAGGCGCTTTCCGCGCCCGCGTGCGAGCCGTCGGAGTCGCACCGGAGCGACGACTACGGCGATCCGAAGAGCCTCGTCGCGCGGCTCGGCGCTCGCGCGCGCGAGCTCGGGCTCACGTTGCGCATCGACGTGCGCAGGGGTCAGGTGGCCGTCGCCGCGACCGGTCACGGCATCGTGTGCGTGCGCCCCGGCGCGCTGCTGTCGGCACACGCGTCGGAGCGGATCGCCACGCACGAGCTCTTGGCGCACGCCTTGCCGCGCGCCCGCGCTCGCCATGCGCCGTGGGCGCTGCTCGCCGTGGGCACGCGCGGGGCGGGGGAGCACGAGGAGGGGCGCGCACTCGTCATCGAGGAGCGCTCGGGCCTGCTCGACGGCGAGCGGCGCCGGTCGCTCGCGCTCCGGCACGTTTCGGCGCTCGGCGTCCGCGCCGGTGCGGAGCCGACGGAGACGCTGCGAAAGCTCGTCGAGCTCGGCGCGTCCGTCGAGCAGGCCGCCGAGCTCACGCTGCGCGCCCATCGCGGCGGCGGGCTCGGTCGCGAGCTCGTGTACCTGCCGTCGTACTTCGCCGTGCGTTCGGCGCTCGCGGGCGAACCGGGGCTCGAGCGCTGGCTCGAACGCGGCCGTCTCGATCTCGGCACGGCGCGACGGCTCGCGAGCGGGGAGCTCGAGTGGCAGCCGGCTGTTTCAGGCGACGCGCGTGCGTCCGCTCACGAGAGCTCGAGCAGCACCGGGGTGTGATCGGAAGGCTTCGGCAGGCGCCGCGGCTCGACGTCGATCTCGGCACGGCTGAGCCGGGCCGCCACCGAGCGCGTCACGAACGCGTAGTCGATGCGCAAGCCGCGATTGTTGCGAAAGTCCCCGCCGCGGTAGTCCCACCAGCTGAAACGGCCGCCCTCGGCATGCAGCGCGCGGTACGCGTCGACGAGGCCGAAGTCGAGCACCCTGCCGAGCGCGCGGTGCTCGTCCGGGTGAAAGTGCAGCCGTCCTCGCAGTCGGACGGGGTCGTACACATCGCGATCCTCGAGCGCGACGTTGAAGTCCCCGCAGAGCACCAGATCCTTCGTGGGGTCTTCGCGCGTGTCGAGCGTGACGCGCAGTCGCTCGAGCCAGCGCAGCTTTTCCGGAAAGCTCGGGAGCTCGACGCTCTTCCCGTTCGGCACGTACACGTTCACGACGCGGAGGCCGCCGACCGTCGCGCTGATCACGCGTCGTTCCGCGTCGACTAGGTCGTCGTAGAGACCCGTGCTCACGTCGTTCACCGGCAGGCTCGCGGCGATCGCGACCCCGTTGTACCCGGCCTGACCCGAAACCTTGACGACGTACCCGAGGCGGGTGAGCTCCTCGAAGGGGAAGTCGTCGTCCACGACCTTCGTCTCCTGCATGCAGAGCACGTCGGGGCGATGCTGGGCGAGCCAATCGCCCACTGCGCCCACCCGCGCTCGGATGCCGTTGACGTTCCAGGTCGCGATTTTCACCGGCCGGAACATATCGTGGCAAAGGGCTCGAAGCCCCCTTGTGGATCCGCGCGGGCGGCACTAAACGCGGAAGGCGCATGGTCGGAGAGCCCCGGGTGATGCCGCCGCGAACGGTGAGGGCGGTGGCCGCCGCCCTCCGCAGGGCGGTGTTCGGCCTCGTGTTCGGGCTCTCGGTGCCCGCTCTCGCTCAGAGCCAGGGCGCGACGCCCCACGGCTCGTCGGGCGCAATCATTAAGGAAGAGGAACAGAAGGCAGCGCCCGTGCTCAAGGAGCCGGTGCTCACGCAGTTCGTCGACCCGGAGTACCCGAAGGAAGCCCTCGCGGCGGGCCTCGAGGCCAAGGTGGTGCTCAAGCTCACCATCGATCGCGAGGGCAACGTCACGAACGTCGAGATCCCGGAGCCCGTGGGCCACGGCTTCGACGAGGCGATCCGCGACGCCGCGCTCAAGTTCAAGTTCACGCCCGCGACGCGCGACGGCAAACCCTTCGTCGTCAAGTGGCGCTTCGAGTACCAGTTCAAGCTGAAGACGGTGGAGGCAGCGCCGCCGCCTCCGCCGACGACCGGCGTCTTGAGCGGCAAGCTGCGCCTCGCCGAGACCGACTCGCCCGTGGTCGGGGCCGACATCGTGGTCGTCGCCGCCGACGGCAGCGAGCAAAAGCTCGTGACCGATTCCGACGGTGCCTGGCACGCCGACAGCCTCGCCCCGGGCACCTACCACGTGCGCATCGCGCTCGCGGGCTTCGAGCCCGTGGATTCGCCGGAGCAGGTGGGTGCCGGTGAGGAGACGCAGGTCACCTTGCGCCTCAACGCGGTCGCGACGGAGCTCGAGGTCGTCGTGCACGGCGAACGCCCGGCGCGCGAGGTGACGCGCCGCACGGTCGAGCGGCGCGAGATCAACCGCATTCCGGGCACGGGCGGCGACGCGCTGCGCTCGCTGCAGAGCTTGCCCGGCGTGGCACGCGCGCCGGGTGGCTCGGGCCTGCTCATCGTGCGCGGCTCCGCCCCGCAGGACACGGCGACGTTCGTCGACGGCGGGCAGATCCCGCTCACCTATCACTTCCTCGGCCTCACGAGCGTGGTTCCGACCGACCTGCTCGAGAAGATCGACTTTTATCCCGGCAACTTCGGCGTGCGTTACGGCCGCGTCAGCGGCGGCGTTGTCGACGTGGCGCTGCGTTCGCCCGAGACGCGCTGCTTCAAGGACGACGGCACGGTCGACACGACGTCGAAGAAGCGCTGCATCCACGTGCTCGGACAGGCGGACTTCATCGACGGCCGGCTGATGGTGCAGGGGCCCTTGCCGATGAAGGACTGGTCCTTCGTCGTCGGCGCGCGCAAATCGATCATCGACGGCTGGATCGGCCCGGTGCTCGAGGCGGGCGGCTCCACCGTGACGACGGCGCCGGTCTACTACGACTACCAGGCGATCGCCGAGCACCGCACGGCCCACGAGCGCACGTCGATTCGCTTCTACGGCTCGGACGACCGCGCGAAGCTCATCATCAACGACCCGTTCGTGCAGGATCCGGCGCTCGGCGGCAGCCTGCGCTTCGGAACGGCGTTCTACCGCGGTCAGGTCATGTTCGAGCGCGAGCTCAACTCGCGCACGACGGTCGAAGCGAGCCTCGCCGCGGGCAAGGACTCGATCGACTTCAACATCGGCAATTTCCGGTTCAATCTCGAGGTCATCCCGATCAGCGCGCGCTACGAGCTCGGGTACAAGCTCATGCAAGGCGTGAAGATGAACGCCGGCCTCGATTTCCAGATGGCGCCGTTCGACGTGTACGTGCGCGCGCCGGATCCGCCGCGTCCCGGCGAGCCGGATCCGGGCCCGTACGCGTCCCGCCCGCCGCGCGAGGTGCACAACAAGGGCTTCGGCTTCCGCCCGGCCTGGTACGCGGACCTCGAGTTCGACGCCATCGATCGGCTGCACCTCGTTCCGGGCGTGCGCGTCGACTACGCGCGCGACACGGGGCACGGCGACGTAGCCCCGCGCGTCAACGGCCGCTTCGAGATCGTGAAGCCCGCGGACGCCGCCCATCCCGACCGCAAGAAAACGGTGCTGAAAGCCGGCGCGGGCATCTACTACCAGCCCCCCCAATTCCAAGAGACGGACGAGGTGTTCGGCACGCCGAACCTCTACTCCAACAAAGCGACGCACTACGCCGTCGGCATCGAGCAAGCGCTCACGCGCCAGATCGACGTGAGCATCGAGGGCTTCTACAAGTACCTCACCTCGCAGGTGGCGCGCGGCGCGAACGCCGAAGGAACGTACTCGTACAACAACCTCGGCTCGGGCTACGTGATCGGCGGCGAAGCGCTCGTCAAATACAAGCCCGATCAGCACTTCTTCGGTTGGCTCGCCTACACGCTCTCGCGCAGCATTCGGCGCGACGGCCCAGGCTTGCCCGAGTACCTCTTCCAGTTCGACCAGACGCACAACCTCACCGTGCTCGGGAGCTACCGGCTCGGGCGTGGCTGGGAGTTCGGCGCGCGCTTCACGCTCGTGTCGGGGCCGCTCGACACGCCCGTCGTGCTCGCGCCGGCGCTGCCCGCGCTCTACGCCGCGGACGCCGGCACGTACGCCAAACGCGAAGGGAAGCAGTTCAGCGAGCGGCTTCCACTCCGGCACCAGCTCGACCTGCGCGTCGACAAGACGTGGCAGCTCAAGAAGGCCAGGGTCAGCGTGTATCTGGACGTTCAGAACGCGTACAACCACCCGGCCGTCGAAGGCTTCCTCTACAACTACAACTTCAGCAAGGTCGGTTACCAGACCGGGGTGCCGATCATTCCGAGCCTCGGGTTCCGGGTGGAGAACTAGCGATGGCCAGCGTTCTCTCTCGAGGTTTCTCGTGGCTCGCGCTGTCGTGCATGGCGCTCGCCGGCTGCGGCGCACAGTTCGACCCTCCGACGGAGGTGAAGTCCCTGCGCATCATGGGCGTGCAGAAGGACAAGCCGTACGCCGTGCCCGGCGAGACGGTGTCCTTCACCATGTTCTGGCAGGACGGTTCCCCCAAGGTCGACCCCGATGACCCGTCCGCGCGCTCCGTCGAGATCGGCTGGTTCGGCCCCTGCATCAACCCGCCGTACGACTCGTACGCGGCGTGCGGCGCTGCCCTCGCCGCGCAGCAAGCGAACGACGACCCGAGCGACGATCTCGTCACGGGCAGCGGCGCCAAGTTCTCGCTCACGCTCCCGGATCGCAGCGATCTCCTGCACGCGAATCAGGATCCGAAGCAGCCGGACTACGCCGTCATCTACGTGTTCTTCGCCGCCTGCGCGGGCAAGCTCGGCCCGTCGCAGGATCCGACCTTCCCGGCTGGATGCTACGCGCCGAGCGACACGAGCTTCGCGCACCCGCTCGGCTCGGACGATTTCGTCGCAGGCTATTCGGCCATCTACGTGTTCGGACCCGAGCACGGCTACCGCAATCGAAATCCGGTCATCCAGGGCTGGGTCACGCAGTCGGAGTACACGGACGATCCGTCCGTGGTGTGCCTCGGCGACGAATGCCTCGGCAGCTGCGACGAGCCGGCCGCCGGCGAGCCTTTCGGCGAGTGCCACAACGCGCCCCCGCTCCTCGACGGCTCCGATCAGGCGGCCGTCGATGCCTACTGCACGGAGCACCCGCACTATTGCGTTCCGACCTGCAAGGAAGACGCGGATCCGATCGAATGTCCGAAGCACGACGTCCATCCCTCCTTGGAGCAGAAGGACAACGACGAGCCCGACCAGATCACGAACGAGAGCTACGGCCACAGCTACGGCGAGCAGATGTGGATCGACTACTACTCGAGCCGCGGCGCCATGGGCTCACCGACCAAGCTCTTGAACGACGCGACGGCGGGCTGGAACTACGGCTGGGGGACGGCCTTCTTCGCGCCGAGCACACCCGGTGTGGTGCGCGTCTGGGCGGCCGTGCACGACAACCGCGGCGGCGTTTCGTGGGCGGGGACGACGCTCGTCGTCCGGTGACTCGCGCGTTCCGGCGGATCGTCGTCCGCGGCGCGGCAGCGAACGCGCGGTGCTAGTTCGCGACGGCGTTGCCGTGCGCGCGCGCCATGACGACGCGGTTGCCGTACGCGGGCGGCGGGGCGATGAGTCGTGGCATCGGGCGCTCGTGGCGGCGCGGGGCGCGCGTTTGCGTATCGCCCTGGTGCGCGGGAACGGCGGGCTCCGGCGTTGCGCTGCTACCGCAGCCCGTGATGGCGGCTGCGAAACCGACCAGCAACAGGGCAACGAGCGAGCGCCTCACCCTATTCACCTTAGTGATCTTCGGACGCCGCGCAAGGAGCTCGCCATGGGCCTTTTTTCAGGCACTCCGCGGAGTGGGACTCGGATGGCCGCTGTCGGCCGGTATCTTACTTGTGCTTGCGCTGCCAGCCGGCGCGGCCTTCGACGATGCCGCCGTCGGCACTCAGCGCGACGACCATGCCGGCGTCGGCCATGATGCTGATGAGCGGCGCGGTCCACGACGAGTCGCTCCAGACGGCGCGCCACGCGGTGTCGCGCTGGGGATCGCGTACCCAAAGTCGCCCGAGACTCGCGACCCACTCGCGGTCGAGGACGTCCATCGCACCCGCAGTCAGATCGGGCTCACCTTCGGCGATCGAGCTCGTCGGGGTCTTGCCCTCCACGCGTACGGCGACGCCGTGGCTGCCGACGAGCAGGCCGAGGCTCCGCTCCGGCTCGCTCGCCCCACCGACGAACGAGCGCGTAGGCGGGGTCGACAGGTACTCGAGCTCCCATTGGAGCGGTGTGTACACGGCGGCGAAACCTCTGCCCTGAGCGAGGCGCCCGCACACGAGCCAGCGCGTGTCCTCGAGCCGCAAGAGCGACGCCACGTACGAGACGCCGTCGAGCTGCAAGGGGCGCACCCACCGGCGCGCCGCCATCGCGAACAGCAACGGCGGACCGCCGGGCTGCTGGGCGACCGCGGCGAGGAGATCATCGGTGCGGCCACTGGCGTGGGTGAAGGTGAGGTTCGGGTGCGGGGCGCGGTGAACCTCGCGCACGCCTTCGGTGTTGAAGACGGTGAGGGTGCCGGGGCCGCCGACGAGCCAGCCGCCCGCTTCGTAGCGACGCACGAAGCTCATTTCCCCGCGAACGCTCGCCGTCACGTCGCGCGCTTCGACCCAGGAGTGGCCGTCCCAGAACACGGGACCGTCCGGCGTGAGCGACAGGCAGCGACCGTCGACGTCCCACGCCGCCGACAGCACGGTGCGCTCGCCTCCCGGCGGATGACGCACGGTCCACATCCAGCTCGAGAGGTCGCCGGGCGGCGCGAGGTTGAGCAAGCTGTTCATCAGCCGGCGCGCGGGTCGTGGCGGCGTCGTGCCGTCGGCGAGCCAGGGCACGAGGCTCGCCGCGAGCTCCTGCCCCTCTTGCGGTCGGCTGTTGGCTTCGACGTTCGTCGCACGTGCGAGCAGCTGGTCGATGGCGCGGCACGCTTCGGTGCGCTGGCGAATCTCGGGCGCAAGGTGCTTGCCGTCGAGCACGCTCTTGCGCGTCTTCTGGCGCATCAGCGTCATCGCCTGGATCGGCGTGGTTGCCTCGAACAGGTGTTGGCCCGTGAGGGCGAAATAGATGACGCACGCGAGGCTGAAAACGTCGGTGTACGTGCCGACGCCCACGGCATCGGGCATCACCTGCTCGGGCGCGGCGTAGCCCACCGTGCCGACCGGAATCCCGCCGAACGTCGCGGCAAGGCCCTGCGGTCGCGCAATGCCGAAGTCGGAGATCTTGAAGATCTCGGCCTCGCCGAAGCCGCAGCAGAGGATGTTGCCCGGCGTGAGGTCGCGATGAATGACGCCGACGCCGTGGATGGCGAGCATGCCCGCCGCCAGGCAACGCACGAGATGCGCAGCGCGCCCCGCCTCGAACGCGAAGCCCGTGCGCTCGATGCTGTACGCGACCCGATTTTCGAGCGTCGTTCCCTCGATGCCGCCGTGCACGTACTCGACGGCGAGCCACGGGACGGGCGGCTGGTTCGGTCCATGGAGCTCGGTCGACCCGGTGTCGACGAGACGCACGACGAACGGAGTCGGCGGGACGCGTTCGTTCAACCGCCCGAGCGCGACCGCTTCCTTGAGCACGACCATGCCGGCGGCCGCGTCGGCAGGGCCGCCGCTCCCGGGGCCGAAGCTGCTCCGCACCATTTTGATGACGACGGGGGCGACGCCGTCGGGCGCTTGGCGCAGCGCGAGGAACGCCGTGCCCATGCCGCCTTCGCCGATCTGCCGCTCGAGCCGGTAGGTCACGTCCGGCTGCACCTCCGAACGAATGACCGCACCGCTCAGCGACGTGGGGATGCTCGAAAAGCGGTCGGACATGGGTCGTGCCCCCGGCGTACCGCCCCGCAGGTTACCACAGGGCGCCGGGCAGCTTGCTCTGCCCCAACAAATGTCAGTGGAAGACGCCGTCCTGGCGGAGCGCAAAGGGTGCGATCTCGACGTCGAACCGTTCGCTCCGCTCGGGCGCGACGAGCTCGTAGCTCCCACGCATCGAGCCGAAGGCGGTGTCGAGCGGGCAGCCTGACGTGTATTCGAAGCTCTCACCTGGTGCGAGGCGCGGCTGCTGGCCGATGACGCCCGGACCACGCACCTCCTCGACGCGGCCGTGCGCGTTCGTGATGATCCAATGCCGGCTCAAAAGCTGAACCGGTTCGGAGCCCTCGTTGGTGATGCGCACCGTATAGAGAAAAAAGAACTCGCGGCGCGCGGACTCGGACCGCTCCGGAGAGAAGCGGCAGTCAACGTGCACCCGGACGTGGCGAGTCACGGCTTCCGAGATCGACACCGCCGCCACTATCCCTCGCCCGGGCCCGTGGGGGCAGCCCCTCCTGACGTGGCGCCTCGACGGTCGGCCCGACGGCCTGGGGGTGGCTGCGCGAGGCTCGCCTTTCGCATCGGCCTCCCGGCGGGGCTGCCTGTTAGAATTGCAAACTGGGTCAGCGTGGCTCGCCGTACGACCACCCATCGGCTGCGGTCGCTCGTTCTCGCGGCGCTCGCGCTCAGTCCGGGCTGCGGTAGCTCCGGCTCGGGTACGCCCGCGGCCGCTGGCAATCGTGCGCGCGCGGGCGGGAGCGGCCTGGCAGGGCAGCTGGGTGTGAGCGGGTCGGCCGGAGCGAGCAAGAGCGCCGGCGGAGTGTCGGGAATGACGATGGTGGGCGGAGCCGAGCAGTCGGGCGTGCCGGCGAGCGGCGGCGCGAGCGCCGCGATGGGCGCCGCGCCTTCGGGCGGTCGTGCCGGTGGTGCGGCACCGAGCTCCGGCACCGCGGGCCAACCCGGCGACGGCATCGCGGAAGCGGGGTCGGGTGAGAGCGGCGCGAGCTCGGGACCGACTGCGAGCGCCGGCGCAGCTGACGGTGCATCGAGTGGTGCCGGTGGCTCCGCCGCCGGTAGGGGCGGTGCCGCGAGCGGCGGCGCGGGAGCGAGCACGGCGGGCGTCGCGGGCGCCGCAGGCAACGCGGGGTCGTCCACCGGCGGGAGCGGGAGCACGGTGCCCTCCGCGATCCAAGTCATCTTCGTCGTCGCGCTCGAGAACCACGACACGACCGAGATCGTCGGCAATACGACCGACGCGCCGTACCTGAACGGCCTTCTCGCGAGCTACGCGTCCGCATCGAACTTCGTGGATCAATTCGCGATCTCCACGCCGAGCGAGCCCCACTACATCTGGATGGAAGCGGGCACGAACGAGTTCGACGACCGCGTATTCACGGGGGATAGCTCGCCCTCCGCGACCAACAGCACGGCCGACACCAATCACCTCGTCACGCAGATCAAGAACGCGGCGAGCGGCATCGGCTGGCTGAGCTACCAGGAAGGGCTCGACGCTTCGACCGGCGCGTGCCCCGTGTCTTCGTCGGGCCACTATGTCGCGCGTCACAATCCGTTCGTCTTCTTCCGCGACGTGTCGGGCGACCCACCGTCCAAAACCAACACGTACTGCGCGGCGCACCACAAGGCCCTCGATGCGCTCGCTCTTGACCTCACCAATCAGGCGGTCGCCACCTTCAACTTCATCACCCCCGATCTCTGCCACGACATGCACGGACAATCGGGGTGCCCCGACAAGAACCTCGTCCACTCAGGTGACGACTGGCTCGCGTCGAACCTGCCTCCGATCATCGCGTACGTGAACGCGCACGCCGGGGTGATCTTCATCGTCTGGGACGAGGGCGACAAGACGACCAAGATGCCGTTCCTCGCCGTCGGTCCCGGCACGAAGCAAGGGTACGTGAGCAGCGTCTCGTACATGCACGGCTCGCTCCTGAAGTCGGCGGAGCTGATCCTCGGACTGCCGGTCTCGGCGCGTGTCGCGGGAGACAACGACTTTGCCGACTTGTTCGAGGCGGGGAAATTCCCGTGAGCCGGCCGGCCTGCCGGGAGCGAACGAAATATGCACTTTCGCCGCAGGTTCGCCCCGTCGCCTTGACAGCATCCGAGACCTGAGGCCGGTATTCGGTCCCTTGGCGGCCTGCTACTTCGACGTCGACGGCACTCTGGTTCGGACGAACCTGGTGCAGCCGACCCTCTACTATCTGCTCAACCAGGGAACTCCGGTCCAAACGGGGCTCCGGCTCGGGCGTGCGCTCCTCAAGGCGCCGCGCATGGCGTACGCGGAGCTCATGGACCGGCGCACGTTCAACGAGCTTTTGTATAGTGCTTACGCGGGGATGAGCGAGGACCGTCTCGCTTTGCTCGCCGACGAGGTGTTCGACTCCGTGCTCCGCCCCGCACTGTTCCCCGCGTCGCGAGACTTGGTCGAGAAGAGCCGCGCGGCGGGCCACGAGGTCGTGTTCGTGTCGGGCGCGCTCGATTTCATCGTCGAGCGGCTCGCGAACCATTTCGGCGGCGGGGGCGTGATCGCCAATCGCCTCGAGATGAAAGACGGAATCGCCACGGGCAAGCTCCTCAAGCCGGTCGTCGCCGGACCCGAGAAGGCGCGCATCGTGCGCGACCACGCGCGCGGCAAGGGGTACGACCTCGACGACTGCTTCGCGTTCAGCGACAGCTACTCGGACGTCCCGATGCTCAGCGTCGTCGGCCATCCCGCGGCCGTGAACCCCGATCGTCGCCTGGCCCTGATGGCCAAGGCGTACTCTTGGCCGCGCTTCGACTTGACCCAGCCGGCCTAGCCCCAAGCTCCCATGAATCATCCGTCCCTCGTCACCCTCGAGCGCGACAGCGCGCCCCGCACCCTGTTCTGTGGCGATCGCCTCGTCGAGGTCGATTTGCCGGCCGGCACGCGCGTCATCTACCCGAAAAAGCCGATGGAGCCGCTCGCGGATCCGGACGCGGCAATTCGCTACGCGCTGAACCATCCGCTCGGCTCCGACCCGTTGCGCGCGCTGTTACGCCCCGGCATGAAGGTGACGATCGCGGTCGACGACATCTCGCTGCCGCTGCCGCCGATGCGCCGGCCGGACGTGCGCGAGCGCGTCGTCACGATCCTGCTCGAAGAGCTCGCCGATTTCGGCGTCGAAGACGTCGAGATCATCGTGGCGACGGGCGTGCACCGGCGCATGAAGGCGAACGAGATCCGCCACATGCTGGGCGATCGCATCTTCGACGCCTACTGGCCGGATCGGCTCTACAACCACGACGCCGAGGACACGGCGAACATGGTGGAGGTCGGGCGCACGCCGCACGGTCACAAGCTCTCGCTCAACCGCCGCGCGGTCGAGAGCGACCTCCTCATCTACGCGAACATGAACTACGTGCCGATGAACGGCGGCTACAAGTCCGTCGCCGTCGGCCTCTGCGACTACCAAAGCCTGCGCTCGCACCACAATCCGCACTCGATCCGCGCGTCCGACAGCTACATGGACCCGTATCGCTCGAAGCTCGCGAGCGACATCGAGGTCATGGGGCGGCTGGCCCACGAAAAGCTCAAGATCTTCACGATCGAGACCACGATCAACAACCGCATGTTCGATCGTTCGCTCGATTTTCTCGTGAAGAACGAGGACGAGCTCACGGGTCGCGAGCGCGCGCTCTTGAAGGGGCTCGTGATGTCGACGGCGCGGCTGCCCCAGCCGGCGCGGCACGCGATCTTCGACCGGTTTCCCGCGCCCTACGGCATGACGGGCGTGTGGGCGGGCGACGTCGAGGCGGTGCACGCGCGCTCGGTCGAGCGCAACTTCGAGCAGTATTGCGTGCCGATCGAAGGCCAGGCCGACGTGCTCGTGTACGGCGTCCCGTACATCAGCCCGTACAACGTGCACGCGTTCTTGAATCCGCTGCTCGTGCAGGTGCTCGCGCAGGGCTACCTCTTCAACATGTACCGCGGCGCTCCGCTCGTGAAGAAGGGCGGCACGCTGATCCTCCTGCATCCGTGCACCGACAAGTTCGATCACGAGCAGCACGCGCCGTACGTCGACTTCGTGCATCGGCTCCTGCCGGAAACGCGGGACGCCGTCGAGCTGCGCGACCGGTACGAGGAGAAGTACGCGCGCGATCCGGCCTTGATTCAGATGTTCCGGACCGGGCACGCTTACCACCCGTCGCACCCCTTCTTCATGTACTACTGGGGCGAAAACGGCCGCCAGCACTTGGGTCGGGTGATCGTCGTCGGTGCCGACAACGAGTACATCCCGAAGCTCTTCGGTTGGGAGACGGCGCCGAGCATGGAGGAGGCGCTCTATCGCGCCAAGGGCGGCGAGAATCGCTCGCTCGAGATCACGGCCCTGCACGTGCCGCCCGTGATCATGGGCGACGTCACGTTGCCCGGAGGAGCGGCGGGTTGAGCCACACGAACGGCATGAACGGGGCGAACGGCGCAAACGGCGCCTCGCTCACGAACGGCGCCGGTGGTGCGCACGGCGCGGGCTCGGTGCTCGACCTCGAGGCGCTGCTCGAAGGCAAGCGCCTCGTCATCGTGGGCGGCACCGGCTACCTCGGCAAGACGTGGTGGTCGTTCCTGCTCGCGCACTGGCCGAAGGTCGGCCACCTCTATCTCATCGTGCGCGAGAAGCGCGGGCAGAGCGCCGAGGAGCGCTTCTGGAAAGAGATCGTGCCGACCGCGGTGTTCGATCCGCTGCGCGCGGCGTACGGCGCGAATTTCGAGCAGTTTCTGCGTGAAAAGGTCACGCCCGTCGCGGGCGACGTCGTGCGGCCCTTCTGCGGGCTCGGCGTGGAGCTCAGGAACGATCTGCGCGGCAGCATCGACGCGGTCGTGAACGCGGCCGGCGTCGTCGATTTCGACCCGCCGCTCGACGAGGCGCTCGAGGTGAACGCGTTCGGCGTCCAGAACCTCGTCGCGCTCGCCAAGGATCTCGGCGAAAGGCCGCTGCTGCACACGAGCACCTGCTACGTCGCGGGCAGCCGCACCGGGCACATCCACGAATCGAGCCCGCTCGAATTTCCGTTCCCGCGCGCGGACGAGCTCGAGCGCAGCCACTGGGATCCGGATCGTGAGATCGCCGAGTGCTTGGACGTGATCGAGCAGGCGCGGCACCGCGCGAGCGACGCCTTCCGTCAGAGCCGCTTCCTCGACGAGGCGAAGAAGTCCCTCGCGGAGCGCGGTGAGCCCGGTCGCGGCCGCGTGCTCGACACCGAGGTGACGAAGGTGAAGCGCAAGTTCGTGGAAGCGCGCTTGGCCGAGATGGGCATGGAACGCGCCCAATTCTGGGGCTTTCCGAACACGTACACGTACACCAAGGCGATCGGCGAGCAGATCGTCGCGCGCTCGGGCCTCGCGTTCACGATCGTGCGCCCGGCCATCGTCGAATCGGCGCTCCGGTACCCGTCCGTGGGCTGGAACGAGGGCATCAACACGAGCGCCCCGCTCATCTACATCCTGCGCGAAGGCGGGCTGCAGATCCCCGGCTCCGATCATTTCCTCGACATCATCCCGGTCGACATGGTCGCGGGCGGCATGTGCGTCGCCCTCGGGGAGCTGCTCGAAGGCCGGCAGAAGCTCGTCTACCAGCTCGGCTCGACCGACACGAACCCGTGCACGATGCGGCGCTTCTTCGAGCTCACCGGGCTCTACAAGCGCAAGTACTACCAGCGCACGCTGCGCGGTGGGCCGCTCCTCGCCTACCTGCAGTCGCACTTCGAGGGCGCCATGCTCAATCGCCCTCAGTTCGAGAGCTACGGGCCGAAGAAGCTTGCGAACCGCGCCACCTCCCTGGCGGGCGCGCTCGACAAGGCCGCCGTGGGACCGGTGCGGGCGCTCTTTTCGCCGGCAGCCGACGCCATGCGCAAGTTCGCGCGCCAGCAGCAGCGCGTCGGCAAGGTGCTCGAGGTGTTCGTCCCGTTCACCGTCGATTACCACTACGTCTTCCGCTGCGACCACGTGCGCGAGGGTCGCGACCGCCTCACCCCCGCCGATCGCCGGCGCGTGGGCTGGGAGCCGGAGAGCATCGACTGGCGTGCGTGGTTCTTCGACGTGCACATGCCCGGCCTCGAGAAGTGGGTTTTCCCGCAGATCGACGAGAAGGTGAAGCGGCGGCGCCGCGCGCCCGAGCGCCACGAGACGTTGACCGCGCTGCTCGACGACATGGCCGCGCGCTTCGATCTCGCGATTGCGCTCCAGCGTGCGGAGCCCGACGGGCTCACACGGCTTTCGTTCCGAGGATGGCGCGAGCGCGCGCTCGCCGCAGCGGCGCGCTTGGGCGAGCTCGGCGTAAAACCGGGCGATCGGGTGGCGCTCGCCGCGCAGAACCACCCGGCGTGGCCGATCGTGTTCTTCGGCGTGCTCTACGCGGGGGCGACGGTCGTGCCGCTCGACGCGAGCGTCGAGCTCGACGTCGCGCGCACGCTCGTCGATGCCTCGGGGGCGCGCGTTTTCCTGTGCGATCAGGCATCACGCGAGCGGCTTGCGCTCGGCCTCTCCGATCGCGCAAACCTCGTGGACATTCGGCAGCTCGCCGAGCCGGGCACGCAGGCGGCGCTGCCCGCCGTCGAGCCGAGCGACGTCGCCGCCCTGATCTACACGAGCGGCACGACGGGCAAGCCCAAGGGCGTCGCGCTTTCGCACGAAAACCTCACGGCGCTCGTCGCGTCGCTCGCTCCGCTCTTTCCGCTCGACAAGGCGGACCGCGTGCTCAGCGTGTTGCCCCTGCACCACACGTTCGAGCTCACGTGCGGCATGCTGCTCCCGCTCTCGCGCGGCTCGCGCATCGTCTACCTCGACGAGCTCAACGCCGAGCGTCTCGAGCACGCGCTCTCCGCGGGTCGCATCACGGGCCTCATCGGCGTGCCGGCGCTGTGGGAGATGCTCGAGCGCCGCATCCTTTCGCGTGTCGCCGAGCGTGGCGCGCTGTTCTCGCACGTGTTCGATTTCGCGGTGGAGCTCAATCGCTCGCTGGGCAAGACGGTGGGCATGGATGCGGGCCGCACGCTCTTCGGCCCCGTGCACCAGGGTCTCGGCGGGCACCTCAGGTTCCTCGTGAGCGGCGGCGCGGCGCTGCCGGAGCGCACGCATCACCTGTTCGCGGGGCTCGGCTTGCACCTCGCGGAAGGCTACGGGCTCACCGAAGCGTCACCCGTGCTCACGGTTGCCGAGGCGGGGCCGACGGCGCGCGCCGGGCACGTGGGCAAGGCGATCCCGGGCGTCGAGCTCAAGATCTTCGAGCCGAACGCCGACGGCGTGGGCGAGGTGCTCGCGCGCGGTCCCAACGTCATGCTCGGCTACTCCGACGATCCGGAGGCGACGCGCCAGACGATCGACGAGGGCGGCTGGCTCCACACGGGCGATCTCGGCAAGCTCGACGGCCGCGGCAACCTCGTGATCTCCGGTCGCAAGAAGGACGTGATCGTCGCGTCCAACGGCGAGAACGTTTACCCGGACGACGTCGAGGCGCGTCTCGGACGCGTCGAGGGCGTGAAGGAGCTGGCCGTGATCGGTCTGCCCGACGGTCGCGGCGGCGAGCGCGTGGCGTGCGTCGCCGTGCCCGAGCAAGAAGGCGCCGATTCACGCGCCGAGCGTCACGTGCGCGCGCGGCGCGCCCTCGACACCGCCGTCGCGGCGTTGCCCGTCGTCCAGCGGCCCGCCGTGATCACGCTGCTCGACACGCCGCTACCGCGCACGACGACCCGCAAAGTGAAGCGCGCCGAGCTCCAGCACAAGGTCGAGCGGCTGCTCCAGGCGAGCGAGCCGCCGAGCGTTCGTTCCGGCGCGCACGACGTCGCGGCGCAAAGCGTGCGGAGCGCCGCGGCGACGATCGCGCGGCGCGACGTTGCGTCCTTGCACCCCGCGATGAGCCTGCGCGGCGATCTCGCGTTCGACTCGCTCATGCTGCTCGAGCTCTTGGTCGCGCTCGAGGCGCAACACGGGCGAAGCTTCGACGCCGAGCGCCTGAACGCGTGCCAGACGCTGGGCGACGTCGAAGCGCTCCTGCGCGAGCGCGCCGAAACGCGCCGTCCGGTCGCCTCCGCGACGATCGTCGACGCGGAGCCGCGCCACGTCGAGGTTCCGGAGCCGCTACGCGATGCCGCCATGCACTGGCTCGGGCGCGCCCAGCACGGCTTCTACGACCGCGTGCTCGAGACGGCCGTGCTCGGCCGCGCGCACATTCCCTACAACCGCAACGTCATCGTCGCGGCGAACCACGCGAGCCACCTCGACATGGGGCTCGTGAAGTACGCGCTCGGAAGCTACGGCGACGAGCTCGTCTCGCTCGCGGCGCAGGATTACTTCTTCGAGGGCAATCGCTTCCTCACGGCGTACTTCGAGAATTTCACGCGCCTCGTGCCGATGCCGCGCAACGGGACGCTCCGGCAAGGCCTGCGCAAGGCCGGCGAGCTGCTCGATCAGGGCAAGACCGTGCTCCTCTTCCCCGAGGGCACGCGCAGCACCGACGGCCAGGTGCACGAGTTCAAGGCGATCGTCGGCCACCTCGCGCTCCACCACGGCATCGACGTGCTTCCGATGTACCTCGGCGGCACCTACGCGGCGCTGCCAAAGGGCGGCAAAGTCGTACGCCGTCGTGACGTCGAAGCGCGCATCGGCCCCGTGCTCGAAGCCGCCGAGCTCCGGCGCCTGACGGCGGGCCTCCCGCTCGCCGAAGCGTCGCGCAAAGCCTCGCGCCTGATCGAGGAAGCCGTGCGCGCGCTCGGTCGCGGCTCGCGGCTGGTGCTCGCGGCGCTCACGCCCGAGGCGGCCGCCGAGGAGCCGCCGCCCCCGCCGACGCTACAAGCCGTTTTCCAGGAGCTCGAGCGGCGGTTCGCGCCGAACGCCGTCGAGCGGCCCACGAGCTACTACTTCTCGCTCGGCGACGACCGCTTCACGCTGCTCGTCTCGAAGGAGGGCTGCGAGGTCAAGGAAGGCAAGCACGTGGCCGCTGCCGACTGCGTGCTCAAGACCTCGCCCGATCTCTTCGCGCGCATCGTGCGCGAGGCGTACGTGCCGTCGCCTGCAGAGTTCATGTCCGGCGCCGTCAAAACCAACAACGTGGGCCTCTTGCTCGAGTTCCAGAAGACGTTCCGACTGCTCGAGCCGGCGAGCCCGGGCGAAGGCGAGTAGTAACGATGAGCGGATCGGAGAACGGCCACGCGCCCGCGAACGGCGCGCCGCGCGCCCGGCGTACGGCGTGGGTCGGCGGTGCCACCGGATTTCTCGGGTCGCACCTCGTGCAGGCGCTCGCAGCGCGTGGCGACGAGGTGGTGCCCGTCTCGCGCTCGGGCGGCGGCGGGCGCGCGCGGGCGGTCGACGTGCTCGACGCCGACGCGGTGCGTGAGAGCGCCCGCGGCTGCGACCTCGCATTCCTCTGCACGGGCAAGGTCACGCGCGGCCGCGACGATTCCGAAGAGCTCTATCGCCTGCACGTCGAAGGCACGAAGAGCGCCCTCGCGGGGCTCAAGGCGGCCGGCGTGCGGCGCGTGGTGTTCGCGAGCTCGAGCGGCACTCTCGCCGTCGGCACCGATCCGCGCCGAATTGCCGACGAAGGCTGCCGCGCGCCGCTCGAAATCATCGCCGGCTGGCCCTACTACCGCACCAAGGTCTACGGCGAGCGCGAGGCGCTCGAGCGAAGCACCCCCGACTTCGAGGTCGTGATCGTCAACCCGAGTCTCTTGCTCGGCCCCGGCGATTTGCGCGAGTCGTCGACGGGCGACGTGCGGCGCTTTCTCGAAGGCGTGTTCCCCGCGACGCCTGCGGGCGGCCTCGCCTTCGTCGACGTGCGCGACGCGGCGCTCGGCATGCTGCTCGCCGCCGACCGCGGCCGCGCGGGCGAGCGTTACATCCTCAACGCACAAAACCTCACGGTCGAAGCCTTCTTCCAAAGGCTCGAGCGCATCAGCGGCGTGCGCGCCCCGCTCTTCAAGCTCCCCGCCTCGCGCCCCGTGGCACTCGGCATGAACCGCCTGTTCACCAAGGCCGTGCGCGCCATCGGCGGCCAGCCGCCGGTCTCGGAGGAGACGCTCGAGATGGGCCAATACTTCTGGTACTGCGACGCAAGCAAAGCGGAGCGCGAGCTCGGCTTCCGTCCGCGCGACTCGGGCGAAACGCTGCGCGACACCATCGACGACCTCGTCGCGCGCAAAGTCGTCTTTCCGAAGCGAACGCGGCACGCGCCGTTCGGAGGCGTGCGGGCGTGAGGGGAAGCACTCGTAGAACGCGCTGAACAGTTCTTTCATTCCCGTTTCGAACTGCTCAAAAATATTGGACTTTTCTCGCCGGTCAGGACGTAGACACGGTGCCCTCCCGTGCTTATAGCTACCTCTAAGCAACTCCCGGAGGCCTGACGTAGCCGTGTTCAAGCGCATCACCCTATTCATCCTGACGAACCTCGCCATCACCCTCACGATCGGCATCGTGTGGGGGATCCTGCAAGCGACGGGCGTGATCCGGAACGTGAGCGCGCTCGGCTCGTACGGCCCGCTGCTCGTTTACTCGGCGCTCTTCGGCTTCGGGGGCGCGATCTTCTCGCTGCTCGCCTCGAAGTGGATCGCCAAGTGGACCACGGGCGCGCAGGTCATCGAGTCGCCTCGCAACGCCACGGAGGCCTGGCTCGTCGAGACCGTGCGCCGCCACGCGAGCCGCGCCGAGATCGGCATGCCCCAAGTCGCCGTCTACGACTCGCCCGACATGAACGCGTTCGCGACCGGCGCCACGAAGAACAGCGCGCTCGTCGCCGTGAGCACGGGTCTATTGAACTCGATGGACCGCGCCGAGGTCGACGCCGTGCTCGGGCACGAGGTCACGCACATCGCGAACGGCGACATGGTGACGCTCACGCTGCTGCAGGGCGTGCTCAACACGTTCGTCATTTTCCTCTCGCGCGTCGTCGGTGGCCTCATCGACAGCGCGATGCGCGGCCGTGACGACCGCGATCGCGGCGGCGGCATCGGCTACTTCTTCACCGTCATGATCCTGCAGATGGTGTTCGGCCTGCTCGCCTCGCTCATCGTCGCGGCGTTCAGCCGTTGGCGCGAATACCGCGCGGATCGCGGCGGCGCCGAGCTCGCCGGCACCCAGGGCATGATCAACGCCCTCCGCCGCCTCGGCCACGCCGAGGAGTCGGGCCTGCCGAAGGCCATGGCCGCGTTCGGCATCAGCGGCGGCGGCGTCGTGGGCCTCCTCCGCTCGCACCCGCCGATCGAGGATCGCATCCGCGCGCTGCAAGAGCGCCGCGCGTAACGCGACCCGAGCGCACCGGCGCCGCGCAGTCTCTTGCTATTGCGGGCGACGGCGCCGCACGACACCGTCCGGTGGCTCGCTCCGCGCTCGGTTCTGCGGGGTGCTTGCGGGCGCCGGGCGCCCGTGCGACGGCGCCGCGACCGGAGCGGCGGCTTGCGGAGCCGCAACGGCAGGCCGCGCGACCGGCGCCTGACCGCTCGCCGGCGGACCCTGCGTAGTCACGGCGGCGGGCGCGGGCGGCGCCGGCGGCGGCTCGGGCTCCGCGGGCGGCAAGCCGAGCCGCTCCCGCAGCAGATCGCCAAGGTGCCCGAAGCTGCCCGTGGCCGCCGTTGCGGCCCCGTAGTCGCGGAAGTTCTTGCGCTCCTCCACGCGCGCGACCTGCGTCGCGCTGAAGCGCAGCCGGCCGCCGGCGTTCGAAACGAGCACGACCTCGAGCTCTTTCCCCGCCGGGAAGGCGCGGCGATGATCGGCGCCCGGCGGCAAGCCGAGCTCCGCGAGCCGTACGAAGCCGTCGCCCTTGGCGGTTGCGACGGTGATTCCGCCGCCCACGCTCGCGATGACCTTGCCCTTCAGGACCTCGTCGGGCTGAGCCGTCGCGGCGGGGTCCGGTGCCTGGAGCGCGCGGAGCGAGAGCCTCACGCGCGGCCCCCGGTCGGTGTTGTCGACGCTGAGCACGCGGACGCGGACGCGCTCGCCGATTTGCACGGCGTCCTCCGCGCGCTCGACGCGGCGCCACGCGAGCTCCGAGAGATGCACGAAGCCTTCGACGCCTTCGAGGTCGACGACCGCACCGTGGCGACTGAAGGCGCTCACCGTTCCCTCGAGCTCGGCGCCGGGAAGCACCTTCGCGAACGCGTCGGCGCGGGCGGCGCGGCGCTGCTCCTCCACGAGCGCCCGGCGCGACACGCTGAAGCGCGGGCCGTCGGGGCGCGGATCGACGACCGTCGCGTCGAACGTGCCGCCCACCTGAACGAGGAGCTCGTCGTCGTTGCCGAGCAGCTCGGAGCGAAGGATGCGGCCGTCGCCCGGCGTGCCCGCGTCCACGTAGACGCTGTCGCCGGCGACCTTGATCACCTTGACGCGAACTACTTCACCGGCGTGCAGGCGTCGGCCCGTGGCGGAGCCCTGGCTCGCCGCCTGCTTCATGAGGGATGCAAAGCTTTCGTCGGACATCGTCGTGTCACGGGTCCGGCCGGAAGCGGCGGAGCCCGAGCTTCTCGCAGCATGCCACCGATCGGCGCACGCCGTGCGTTTCACCCAGGGCGCAACGGTGACGGCCCGCGGTCCTGGCGCTTTGCAGCCCCGCGGCGCAGAAGCAGGCTCGCGCCCACGACTCCGGCGAGCCACGGCGCTGCGCTCGGCGAGGCGCGGCGCTCAGCGACCATGCACGCGGCGCAGCCCCCGGACCGAGGCGCGTTCGGGGCGGACATGCGCTCGTCCGTCGAGGCCGGCCCAGCGTTGTCGGCTGGGCGGGCGGCCAGGGCGCGGACGGCGGGCGCGGGGAGCGTTGCCGTCTCGACCGCGTCGCTCTCGCTCGCGCCCTGCTCGATCCACGCGACGATGAGCGCGATGTCGTCGGCGGTGAGCTGCGTCTCGCCTTCGGGCGGCATGTGGTCGCTGTCGTCGAGCGGCGCGCTGATGCGCGTGACGAGGACGCTGTGCACGGGATCGCGCGGCGCGACGCCAGGTCCCGTGTCGCCGCCGCTCAGCAGCGACGCGTGCGG
>Ga0070682_100000292_pt1 | contig 35560 bp, 31 predicted proteins | sample KBSC63LmetaG_FD_64668 | JGI IMG/M metagenome (GOLD analysis project Ga0070682, IMG submission 64668) | Corn rhizosphere microbial communities from Kellogg Biological Station, Michigan, USA - KBS C6-3L metaG | ecosystem: Host-associated > Plants > Roots > Rhizosphere | place: USA: Michigan...
CGTTTGGGGAGCCGTTGTCAACGATTCCAGAACTTTTGTGAGACTGGTTATTCAGTTTATGCCTGCCGGAGATGATAAAACCATAAAAGATTTTGCCGAAAGACAGATCACCTGGACCTATGCCCTTGGAGAATCACTGAGAAAACTTCCGTTTTCTGAAAAAGTTCAGCAATATCTGGATCAACATCAGATCAAAGGAACCAATATTCCCAATGCTATTCTGGATGAACACTCCAGAAAGTTGAAGGAAATTGCGGCTTCGAAAGGACTGACGGATTTCCAACAGATGCAGCTCAATGATATCATCACAAGGCTCTGCGACAGTATGGGAAAATGTGAAAGACTGAAGAATACGGTTTTTCCGCGTTCTTATAGTGTTTTAGTTCATATTTTGATCTATGTTTTTGCGGCTATCCTTCCGTTTGGGCTTGATGATTCACAGTTGTTGGTAGAAATTGCAATCACTTTCCTGGTTCCGGTTACATTCATTGCTATTGAAAAAACATCTATCATTATGCAGGATCCTTTTGAAAATGGCCCTGTAGATACTCCGATGACTTCTCTGGCACAAACTATAGAGATCAATATCAGACAAATGATCGGCGAACAGAATGTTCCGCCCAAAAAAGAAAATACATCCTATTACGAAATGTAATTAAACCATACATACAATATGGAAAATATACCAATACAAACTGTTTCTGCAGGAAGCAGACATAAAAAAAGCTTACTGATTGTTCTGTGCCTCAGTGGAACTTATCTTATTGCTGAGGTTATTGGCGGAATCATGACCAATAGTCTTGCATTATTAGCAGATGCGGCTCATATGCTCACCGATGTGGTAGGATTATTGTTGGCATTTATAGCCATCAAAATTGGAGAGAGAAAAGCAGATCCTTCCAGAACATACGGATATTACCGTACTGAAATATTGGCAGCCGTTGTTAATGCTGTTGTTTTACTTGGAATCTCAATCTATGTTTTGTTTGAAGCTTATCAAAGGTTTCAGAATCCGCCGGAAGTACAAAGTAAATCAATGCTGATTGTTGCAGGAATTGGGTTGATTGTTAATATTGTCGGAATGATGATCCTGAGAAAAGACTCGGAAGGCAGTCTGAACATGAAAGGCGCTTATTTTGAAGTGCTTTCAGATATGCTTACTTCAGTAGGCGTAATGATTGCCGGAGTGATTATGCTGACAACAGGATGGTACTATGCCGACCCTTTGATTTCGGCAGCCATCGGACTGTTGATCTTTCCAAGAACATGGAGGCTGTTGAAAGAAGCAATCAATGTTTTACTCGAAGGAACACCAAAAGATGTTGATATCCATGAACTTCGTACATCTCTGGAAAAAGCTCCAGGGGTAAAAAATGTTCATGATCTGCACGTTTGGTCGCTGACATCCAGTGTGAATGCAATGAGTGCACATGTTGTAAAGGAAGCGGAGTATTCTCAAAATCAATTATTAAAAATATTAACGGATACCACTGTTAATAACTTTAAGATCAGTCATACCACTTTTCAGATAGAGGAGGAAGGCTATGAAGAAAATGAAGTACATCTGTAAAAATTTAAAAGCGTACAATGAAAAAAGATATAGAACACAAACTCATTGATAAAAATACCAAGCCCACAAGTATGAGGATTCTGGTATATGATTTCTTAAGCTCTCAGGAAGCAGCTTTATCCCTTTCTGAAATAGAAAATCATTTTGATAATGCTGACAGAATTACGATCTACAGAACCTTGAAAACCTTTGAAGAAAAAGGAATTGTTCACAGCATTCAGGAGAACACCACCACAAAATACAAACTTTGTGAAGACGATTGTGATGAAAAAACACATAAAGACTGGCATCTGCATTTCTACTGTAAAATATGCAAGCAAACTACCTGTAAAGAAGATATTTCTTTCCCTGAAAATATACAGACCAATTTCAGGATAGATGAAATAAGATTGTTTGCTAAAGGAATCTGCGAAAATTGTCTCGAAAGTTTGCAATAGCATTGCATCAGTCTCATCTTTACATTTGTATAAAAATATTCAGTTATGGAAAAATGCTGTAGTACAACCCCGGAAAAACCCGATACAAAAGGACACAAACATAACCACGCAGAAGGAGACGGACATGACCATGATGGCCATGATCACTCTCATGACTCCGGAGATCAGACGGTCTTTCAGATGTTTCTTCCTGCCATTATATCTTTCGTCATTTTATTATTGGGAATCGCCTTTGATAATTATATAAAACCCGCATGGTTTACAGGCTGGGTACGTCTGGTGTGGTTCCTGGCGGCTTACATTCCTGTAGGATTTCCGGTTTTGAAGGATGCTTATAAAAGTATCATCAAGGGAGATGTATTCTCAGAATTCTTTCTGATGAGCATCGCAACCATCGGAGCTTTTGCTATCGGAGAATATCCGGAAGGCGTAGCAGTAATGCTTTTTTATGCCGTTGGAGAAGTGTTCCAGTCCATGGCGGTCACCAGAGCCAAAGGAAACATAAAAGCCTTATTAGATCAGCGCCCGGATGAGGTAACGATTATGGAAAATAATCAGCCTAAAACAATAAAAGCGAAAGAAGCTAAAATTGGAGATATTATTCAGTTGAAACCTGGTGAAAAACTGGCGCTGGATGGAGAATTGCTTTCAGATTCAGCATCATTCAACACGGCTGCTTTAACGGGAGAAAGTAAACCTGACACCAAAAATAAAGGTGAAGCCGTTCTTGCCGGAATGATCAATATGAACAGTATTGCTTTAGTTAAAATAAATACAGCCTATGAAGACAGCAAATTAAGTAAAATACTAGAACTGGTTCAGAATGCCACCGCTCAGAAAGCCCCAACCGAACTGTTTATCAGAAAATTTGCTAAAGTATATACCCCTATCGTAGTATTTCTTGCCATAGGAATCTGTTTGCTGCCTTATTTCTTTGTGAGCGATTATCAGTTCAGAGACTGGCTGTACAGAGCATTGATATTCCTGGTAATTTCATGTCCTTGTGCATTGGTAATCTCTATTCCGTTAGGATATTTTGGAGGAATTGGTGCCGCAAGCCGAAACGGGATCTTATTCAAAGGAAGTAATTTCCTGGACAGCATTGCAGAAATCCAGAATGTAGTGATGGATAAAACGGGAACGATGACTGAAGGTGTATTCAAAGTTCAGGAAGTAAGTATGAGCCCTGAATTTAATAAAGAGGAAATCCTGCAGATGGTAAATGTTCTCGAAAGTAAGAGTACCCATCCTGTCGCAACAGCTATTCACAATTATGTAGGAGATATTAATCACGCCATTCCTTTAGAAAATGTAGAAGAAATTGCCGGCTACGGATTGAAAGCGACAATTAATGGTAAAGTACTTCTGGTAGGAAACTTTAAGCTGATGGATAAATTCAACATCAGCTATGATATCAACCATGCCAACATTGTGTACACGGTGATCGCAGTAGCTTATGACAATAAGTTTGCAGGATATATCACGATTGCAGACAGCATAAAAGAAGATGCCAAAGAAACCGTAGACAATTTGCACAAAATGAATGTAAAAGCCACAATGTTGAGCGGTGATAAAGGAACTGTTGTGAAATACGTAGCAGACCAGCTGGGAATTGACAATGCATTCGGAGACCTTCTTCCTGAAGATAAAGTAAATAAGGTTAAAGAAATCAAAGCTAAAAACCAGACTGTAGCTTTTGTAGGAGATGGAGTGAATGATGCTCCTGTAGTGGCTTTAAGTGACGTAGGAATTGCAATGGGAGGTTTAGGAAGTGACGCAACCATTGAAACAGCGGATGTAGTAATCCAGGATGATAAACCAAGCAAAATCCCAATGGCGATCAATATAGGGAAACAAACGAAAAAGATAGTTTGGCAGAATATAATCCTTGCCTTCGCGGTAAAAGCTGTCGTTCTGGTCTTGGGAGCAGGAGGACTGGCAACCATGTGGGAAGCCGTGTTTGCCGATGTAGGAGTGGCATTGCTGGCTATTTTAAATGCGGTGAGAATCCAAAGAATGAAATTTTAAGAAGCAAATAATAAACACAACTCAATTATATTCAATAAAAGCTCTGCTGAATTTCAGTGGAGCTTTTGTTTTTTAAATATACATCATGCCAACAATTCCATTGAAATCCATATTAGGCTGTTGAGACTCCTACGGAGTGACAAAGAGACTGCCTTTACTTTTCGTATAACTATGATTGAGAATTATAATTAGTATAAAAATGATACACTCAGTTTGTCATTCCGCAGGAATCTAATGACCAGTCTCAATATTATTAGTTTTAAATTTTATCGGAGATAAAATCTTTGCGCATTAAAAACAGTAAGCATTTAAAAAAACTTGCGTCTTTGCGTTTCCAACAAAACAAAGAATATAAAAAAGCTCTGCCAAAACATCAGCAAAGCTTTTATCAACAAGATTAAATTGTATATAAAGAACTAAATTTTTATTTAGGTCTAAAGTCTTATTCAAAGTTCGGAATAATATTATACCGGTGACAGGCACAGTTTTGTGATTTTTATGGGTAACAGTAGATAAGCATAATGACATTCATCATAAATCCGTTATAAAACAATTTTGAAGTAGTATATTTGTAACAGAGAACAAAATCGTTGAGGTTATTCATTTCCATATTCATCATTTTTACCGTTGCAATACGTCCTGTTTTGCCATTGGTAAATTATGCTGTGAACTATGAGTATATTGTAAAAAACCTTTGTGAGAACAGAAATGTACCACAGTCGACCTGTAAAGGAAAATGCTATGTGGAAAAAGAACTGGCAAAAACAGAAAAGCAGTCCAATAGCTCTCAAACGATAAAGATTGCAGGATTAGATGTTTTTATTTCTCATGATATCCTTTCCTTCTCCACTCCACTCAATTCGGAGTTGCTTACTGAAGTTCCGGATTCAAGTTATTTCAATTCTCACTCCTCAGAATACTTTTCCAGGATATTTCATCCTCCTTTAGCTTAATTCTCACCGTAAACTATGTTTTTAGTTTATGGAAACGAAAGTTTTAAAACTATTATAATTAAGTTATTATAGGCATCTCATACAATTAAATGAATAATAAACATCTGAATTCTTATCAAAAAATTCTGTGTTTTAGAATTGTGGTTCATTAATTGAAAACCTGAGCCTGTTCCTAACCTTATTTAACATTATTAATTTCAATTTAACATCAAAATGAAATCTCCTATTATTTTGACTGCTTTGCTGTCAATCTCACTACTGTCGTGTGCCAAGGAAACACCTCAGGTAAAGCATTCAAGCCACATGAGTTCTTCCGCAAAAAACATAGAAAATGTACAGGTAGTGAATGAAGAAGACCCGATCTGTCACATGAAAACAGCTGGACTTACAAAAGATACAGCTGTATATAAAAATAAAACGTATGGTTTTTGCAGTTCTTACTGTAAAGATGAATTTAAAAAAAGCCCTGAGAAATATGCCCAAAAATAAGAAGACCACTAATAAAAGTAAAGTAATCATACCCATTGCGGTATTTGCATTGCTTTTTCTGGGAATCGGGGTAGGAATGGGATACTTTAAAAAGAACCTTTATACCGTGATGAAAGTTCCTGATTTTGAACTGACGGATCAGAACAGTAAAAAGATTACCAATAAAGACATGCTGGGAAAAGTATATCTGGTAGAATTTTTCTTCAGCAAATGTCCTACAATATGCCCTGTAATGAATACCAATATGAAGGCTATTCAGAATCAGATCAATGATCCCAACTTCGGTATTGTTTCCATCAGTATTGATCCTGAAAATGATACTCCTGCAGCATTGAAAGAACATGCTCAAAGGATAGGTGCAAAATCTCCCAACTGGCATTTTCTGACCGGAGACCGTACATATATTGGTAATCTTGCTGATAAATTTAATATCTACGTAGGTGACAAGGAAGATGAAGGAGAAAGCCTGAACCACAGCGGTATGATTGCATTGGTAGATCAGGACGGAAATATCCGATGCAGATACAACAAAGAAAATATGCCGATTCTGTATTATTCAGGATTGAATTACGATGATCCGGAAGGGAAAAACCCAAGACTAAACGGGAAATATCATCCTGACAGAGAAATTCTGATTGAGGATATTAAGAAATTATTGAAATAGAGAAGAGGGAAGCTGGAAGTTTGAAGCTGGAAGTTATTCCAGACGATGCAACTCCGGCGATTTTTGAGATGGCTGTAAAGGTAAATAGAAGTTGAAGAAGTTATACATTCAAGAGAATTACTTCCAGCCCTCCATCTCCCATCTTCCAGCTAATAGAAAACATTGTTCAACCATAAACAAAAAAGTTATGAAGATTATGAAAATAGCTGCCTTAAGCGCAGTTTTCGCGGCTCAGTTTGCACTGGCTCAGTTTAAGCAGACTCCTCTGCCGTATGCTTATAATGCTCTGGAAGGGAATATTGATGCCCAGACTATGGAAATTCATTATTCAAAGCATGGTGCAGCTTATGCAGCCAATTTGAATAAAGCAATTGCAGGAACTCCACAGGAAAAAGAAACATTGTTTCAGATTCTTTCCAATGCTTCAAAACTGCCTGCTGCAGTGAGAAATAACGCGGGAGGGCATTACAACCACGAATTATTCTGGACGGTTCTTACCCCTCAGAAAAATACACAGCCTTCTGCAAAATTGGCAAAAGCCATCACTGAAACTTTCGGAAGTATGGATGCTTTTAAAGAAAAAATGTCTAAAGCCGGAGCAGACCGTTTCGGTTCAGGATGGGCCTGGCTTTCTGTAGGAAAAGACGGGAAACTGTTTGTTTCTTCTACTCCTAACCAGGACAATCCTTTGATGGATGTAGTGGAAGAGAAGGGAACTCCTATTTTCGGAATTGATGTCTGGGAACATGCTTATTATTTGAAATATCAGAATAAAAGAGCAGATTATCTTACCGCTATCTGGAATGTTACCAACTGGAAGGAGATCAGCAGAAGATATGACGAAGCTATAAGCAAAAAGTAGTTTGATGAAATTATTTTACAGCATACTTTTTACTCTTTATATGGTGCTAAGACCTTTGGTACCATTGGTAGAGTATGCTGTAAATTATGATTATATCGTTAAAGTTCTTTGTATTAATAAATCCAGGCCGGAGATTCACTGTAACGGAAAATGTTATCTGAGTAAAGAATTGGCTAAAACCAATGATTCAGAATCTTCACCTTTCCAGAAACTCAAAAACTCAGGACAGAAAATTCTTGATATCTATATCCTGCCTGAAACCACAGAGATCACTACCATTGAAAAACGACCGTTTTTCAATTTCAACTTCACTTACGAAACAGCCTATTCTTTCCTGTTTCTCACCCATATTTTCAAACCACCGGTTTTTTAAGGTATATCATCACTATTCAACTACAAAAGTCACAAAAGCTTACATCAATTAAGAATCAAAGATTTTTAAAAGCTTAAGTGTTCTTATTGTACATAAAGCTTATCACTTAATAAACTTAAGTGTAAAAACTTTTGTGCCTTTTGTGGTAAAAAAAGAATGTTTTTGCATTCAAAAATTATAATTCAACTTAAAAAATCAACAATGAAAATTTCTCAATTTTTATCACTATTCTTTATTGCCTTTACTTTATTCTCTTTTGTAGCCTGCGAAAGCAGCAGGGATGATGATCCGCAGGATACCACTCCCGGAAAACTTCAGATCAAATTTGAAAACGGATTTAATAATGTAGGAGATATTGTCTTAAATCAGACGGTCCAGACTTCCTCCCAAGGACAAAAGCATAATCTTTCGGCTTTAAAATATATCATCAGCAATATTACATTGATTGACGAAGGCGGAAATGAATTTAAATACAATGAAAACAATCCTGATAAAGGTGCTTTTATTGTAGATCAGGCCGATGCTGTAGCCGGAATCATTTATCTTAACCTTGACGGAGTTCCGAAAAACAATTATAAAAAAATAAAATTCGGATTGGGAATCAGCCAGAAAGCCTACTTGCTGGGACAGGACGGACAAGCTGAATTCTGGACAAGAGCCAAGCAGAAAGGATTGACATGGTCATGGGCTGCCGGGTATGTTTTTGTAAAACTGGAAGGAAAATATGGTACAGATACTCCTTCCAAGGAATTTATGAACCATACCGGAAACATGGGAAATGTTGTGGCTAATGAGCAGGCTGACCTATACCGTGAAATTACATTGAACCTTCCGACGACAGCAAGAGTAACGTCACAAATTCGCCCTTCTGTTCATATTCTTGCAGATCTGAATCAGTTTTTGAGCGGAGATAAACCTCTTACACTTACCACAGCCAATGATATGCTGATGGGTTCAAACCAACATCTGGTAGATGTTACCAATAATCTTACAAAAATGTTTAAAGTAGACCACGTTCACAATGATTAATGTTTTTGTTAAGACGATATTGGTTCTGCTTGTATTGTTCCTGAGTTGTATTTCCTGTTCTGATGAGGTGATCCAGCCGTTGGAAAAAGATGAAGCGTACAATCTGCAGTTTCCTTCTTATTTTCCGGAAATGACTTTTGATAAATCAATCAATCCGGTAACTAAAAATGGAGTAGAGCTGGGAAGAAAATTATTCTATGAAGGGAGACTTTCCAGGAATAATACTATTTCATGCGGTTTCTGCCATATTCAGGAAAATGCATTCACCCATCACGGGCATACCGTAAGTCATGGAGTAGATGATAGAATAGGAATCCGAAATGCACCGCCCATTCAGAATATGGCTTTTTTGAAAAGATATATGTGGGACGGAGTGATTCACAACCTTAATGAACAGCCCATCAGTCCTATTACAGATGTCAATGAAATGGACAGCTCTATACCGGAAGCAATTTCAAAGATTAAAGATGATCAGAAATACAAACAGCTGTTCAGAGAAGCATATGGAGACGAAACTATTACTGGCGAAAGAATTTTAAAAGCATTATCACAGTTTATGGCTTCTTTAATTTCTGCAGATTCAAAATACGACAGATTCAAGCAGGGAAAAGAACAATTGACTTCAGCGGAATCTCAGGGAATGGCATTATTTAATCAGAAATGTACTTCTTGCCATAGCGGAGAATTATTTACCGATGAAAGCTTCAGAAATACAGGAATGTATTACAATATGGAGTTTAAAGACGCCGGACGTTACAGAGTTTCTCTCAATCAGGTTGACTGGATGAAATTCCGTGTTCCAAGCCTGCGAAATGTAGAATATACAGCACCTTATATGCATGACGGAAGGTTTTACACCTTAGAGGCTGTGCTCAATTTCTATTCAGACCAGGTAGAAGATAATCCTAATCTCGATTCCCAGCTGAAACAGAATGGCCATGTGGGAATTGCTATGAACAGCCAGGAAAAACAATCAATTATTGCATTCCTGAAAACATTATCAGATAAAAGTTTTATCTCCAATCCAAAATTTGCAGAATAAATTATAGAAAACATGAAGAAGATTATAGCAATACTAAGTTTAATGGTATTTAGCCTGAACCAGGCCAATGTGGTTAGAGACAGCATGTATATTGCACCGGAAACCTTCAGTAGATTTGATTTTGATGATGATTGTGATGCGTGCGGCTGTGCAGCTGGTAACGGATCTTCCGGCTTTGAATCTTTACTCAATCCACAGTTTATCGGAATCAAATACTTTGCACAGCATTACAAAGCAAAGGAGAATTTATTTGTAAAAGACCTTACACAGGATCAATACTTCAATACTTTACAGCTTTGGGGGAAAATTCCCTTGACTAAAAAACTGAGTGTTTATGCAAGCCTGCCCTTTCATTTTCATGAAAAGCAGACCATGCAGGGAGATATCAAAATCAATGGAATCGGAGATCTGAATCTGATGGGAATTTACCAGCTGATGAATTCTAAAGATAATTTTCATCACATAAGTGGAGGCTTGGGGGTGAAAATTCCTTTGGGAAAATTTGATGAAAAAGGAGCATCCGGAGTCAATCCAAGTTTTCAGTTGGGAACCGGAAGCTGGGATTATCAGGCGGCTTTGAATTATAAATTTCAAAAGAATAAAGTGGCTGTATTGGTCAATACAGATTATACGATCAAAACGGAAAATAAGAAAAATTACCGTTTCGGAAACCAGTGGAACTACGCTGCGACAGGATTTTATCAGGTTGCCGGAAATGAAAAGTCGATCTTTTCTGTAAAAACCGGAGTGCAGGGAGAAGTGTATGCACAGAATAAACAGTTTGATGAAGCGCTGCCCAATACTGCAGGAAGTGCATTGTATGGAAAACTGGGATTTGAAGCTTCTTATAAAAAACTGAGCCTGGGAAGTGAACTCATGCTTCCTATGTATACCCATTTGGCAGGTGGTGATATTGAAGCAAAATCCAGATTCAGTATTTTCCTGAATATCGGAATTTAAAATAAAACCCTTTTTAATAATGTTAAAGCTCCTTCGGGAGCTTTAATTGTTTATGAATCATGAATTTAATTGGGGGTTAGGAATAATTTTTTATCTTTGCCCGAAATTTGGTGAGCCATAAAAAGCTCTTAAAAGGGAATCCGGTGAAAATCCGGGACAGACCCGCTGCTGTAAGCTCCACACCAAGATTTTTGAAGAATATATCCACTGTTTTTTAATGGGAAGGATTTCAAAAATGGAGTAAGTCAGAAGACCTGCCAGAAAATAATCGTTTGACGCTTTCGTGGAATAAAGCTTAGGACATCAATGATTCTGTGCAGTGACAGCTGTGCTTTGTCATTGTTTTCTTATACCATTAGCGTCATCATTATCCTAAATGAGCTAATGGCGGCAAAACTAATTACTTCTACAATTTATAAAGCTGTTTTCACAATACTGGTGATGACATCTCAGCTTTTATATTCCCAAAAAAAGAAAAATGATACGCTGAAGGAAGAATCCATCAAGGTGATCAGTCTCTACAAAAAGAATTTTAAAGAAATCATTCCGGCACAAACCATCCAAGGGGAAGCACTTGAAAGACTGAACAGTCATTCTGTAGCAGATGCGCTGCGGTATTTCTCCGGAGTTCAGATTAAAGACTATGGTGGAATAGGAGGGCTGAAAACCATTAACGTCCGAAGTCTCGGAAGCCAGCATGTAGGGGTCTTTTACGATGGAATTCAATTAGGAAATGCACAAAACGGCCTTGTTGACCTCGGAAGATATTCTTTGGATGATCTTGAAGAGATATCATTATACAACGGGCAGAAAAGTGAAATCTTCCAACCGGCAAAAGATTTTGGTTCGTCGGGATCTATTTATTTACAACCTAAAACTCCTGTGTTTAAAGGAATAAGGAGAACCAATCTTGTAATAAGAGCAAAAAGTGCTTCCATTGATCTTTTCAACCCGTCATTCCGATTGGAGCAGAAAATTTCAGACAGAGTTTCAGTCAGTTTCAGCGCAGAATTTATGCAAAGTGACGGAATTTACAGATTTCGATATGCCAAGAAATATCCTGATGGACAGCAGGCTTATGACACAATCGCAAAAAGACAGGATTCAGATATTAAGGCAAAACGTTTTGAAACTTCTTTAAATGGAACTTTGAATAATGGAAGCTGGAATATCCGTGGTTACGGTTACATTTCAGACCGCGGAATGCCGGCACCTATTGTGAACGGCCGTTTTGGAGGAAGAGGAGCGAGACTTTCCGATGAAAATTATTTTGTACAGGCCAATCTTCGGAAAAAACTGTTCCCCAAGTTTGAAACACAGCTGAAAGCAAAATTTGCCTACGATTATACCCATTTTATGGATACCGTTCGTTCGCAATCTATTATGTATACGGATAATGTCTACATCCAAAGAGAAGTTTATCTTTCTTCATCCAATATCTATTCAATCACGCCCAACTGGGATGTGAGCCTGAGTGGAGATTTTCAGTACAATAATCTGGACGCCAACCTGGATAACTTTTCTTATCCTACACGTTATACTACATTAGTCGCTTTGGCAACAACCTACCAGTGGAACAGGTTTAAAATTCTGGGAAGCCTTTTGGGAACTTTCACTTTTGAAGAAGTAAGAAAAAACAAAAGACCGGGAGATGCCAGAGAATGGACACCTGCCGTATTCATAAGCTACCAGCCTGAAATAATTCCTGAGCTTACCCTCAGAGCTTTCTATAAAAGAATTTTCCGACTGCCTACTTTCAATGATTTATATTACACGAATATCGGAAATACTTATCTGAAACCGGAATTTACCAATCAGTATGATGTAGGATTCACGTACCAGAAAAACTACAACAATCATTTCTTTAAATCTTTTTATGCTAAAGTAGACGGTTATTACAACAAAGTACAGGATAAAATTGTCGCAGCTCCTAACGGAAGTATGTTCCGCTGGCTGATGATGAACCTTGGTATGGTTGAGATTATTGGTTCTGACGTGAATGTTCAGGCAGAAATGCAGTTGGGAAAAGTAAAACTTAGGCCATTGCTTTCTTACACCTATCAAAGTGCAAGAGATATGACCGATCCGGAAGATACATTCTACAAAAATCAGATTCCATACACACCATGGCATAGCGGATCATTTGCACTGATGGCCGATTATAAAGACTGGAGTTTCAATTACAGTGCAATGTATGTAGGAAAGCGCTATGATGTTAACCAGGATAATATTCAATACAATTATGTACAGCCTTGGTACACGCATGATCTGTCTGTTCAGAAAAAATTCAACTGGGCGAATCATCAGTTTAAAGTAAGCCTTGAGATGAATAATATCTTCAACCAATATTATGATGTAGTGATCAATTATCCAATGCCGGGAAGAAATTTTAAACTTATTCTAAACTTCACCTTATGAGAAAACTAAACTTTTATTTTCTGTTTCTTGTCTTAGCTTTTCTTACCTCATGCCGTACAGATGATATTATCGTCCGTCAGGAAGTAGTGGAAGGACTTCCTTCAGAAAATACAGCAATAAAAGGATTCTATATGCTGAACGAAGGGAATATGGGAAGCAACAAATGTACACTGGACTTTTTTGATTATACAAAAGGAACCTATTACAGAAACATCTATGCAGAAATTAATCCCAATGTGGTAAAAGAGCTTGGAGATGTAGGAAATGATATCAAAGTTTACGGAAGCAAACTGTATATCGTAGTCAATGTTTCTAATAAAATTGAAGTATTGGATGCCAAAACAGCTAAACGTATTACTTCTATTCCGTTACAGAACTGCCGTTATTTAACCTTCAAAGACGGGAAAGCATATGCCAGCAGCTATGCAGGTCCGGTAGCAATTAATCCAAAAGCACCCAAGGGGAAAGTGGTGGAAATTGACACCACTTCTCTTTCCATCCAGCGTGAAGTGGTGGTGGGATATCAGCCGGAAGAAATGGAAATTGTAGGGAATAAACTGTTTGTTGCTAATTCCGGAGGATACAAAGCTCCCGATTATGATAATACTGTTTCAGTAATTGACCTGAATACTTTTACTGAAATCCAGAAGTTAAATGTTGCCATCAATCTTCATCACATTAAAAAAGACAATTACGGTGATCTGTATGTAAGCTCAAGAGGAGATTATTATAACATTCCTTCCAGCTTATACCTTATAGATGCGGCAACCGGGATTGTCAAGAAAGATTTCCATCTCGCTGTGAGTGACATGACAATTGTGAATGATAAACTCTATTTCTACGGAAACGAATTCAATTACAATACCCACAGCTATAAAAAGAGCTTTGGAATCATCGATGTAAAAACAGAACAGATCATTGCCAACAGAATTTTTGATAAAGAATACGAAACTGCCATTAAAACACCTTACGGAATTGCGGTAAATCCAATCACAGAAGATATTTATATCACAGATGCCAGGAATTATGTTTCTCTTGGATTTGTGTATTGCTTTGATAAAAATGGACATTTTAAATGGAAGACAGAGGGCGGAAATATTCCGGCTCACTTCGCTTTTTTATACAAATAACCAAACTTTAAGAAATGAACAGAAATACCTTTACTTATTTAAAAATCGGAGTTTTATCAGTCTTTCTGGTAGGAGTGATCGCCTGTAAACATGATGATCAGGATGAATTTACCTTTAATGGTCTTGATGATTCCTATACCATTGAGCGTTTGAGAGTGTTGAGTATTCCTACCAATGCTTCAGGATCTGTTACATGGAGTATCAATGACTCCATTATCTCTCAGAATTCGGAACTTGAATTTATCAGTCCAACGGCAGATGCTTATCCTTTAACTTTAAAAATTAATAATAAAGGAAATGAACAGGTTTATCATTCTAAAATTATTGTTACCAAAGAAAAAACACCTTACAGTAAATATATCGCTAAAGTATTGGATTTCCGTCCTGCTGTAGGACAATTCATGAATGAAATCCCCGAATATTTACCTGGAAATACAGCGGCAAATATGCTTCAGAAAGCAAATGAGTCATTGGTGGGAGGCAATTCTACCATGATCAGCCTGGGTGGATATGGCGGATATGTGGTTTTTGGTTTTGATCATACGATTCCCAATCTGAATGGAAGGGATTTTAAAGTACTGGGAAATGCATTCTTTGGAAATGATGCTGCTGATCAGCGTTCCGGCTCCTGTGAACCGGGAATTATTATGGTAGCCTACGACAGAAACAAAAACGGAAAACCTGATAATGATGAATGGTACGAAATTGCAGGCAGCGAATATTTTAAAAACGCAACCGTAAGAGATTACAGTATCACCTATCATAAGCCTGATGAAAATAAAACTCCCGTACCCGGAACCGAATTCTGGCAGACCGATGTAGAATATATAAAATGGAGTGACAATCTTGGGAATCAGGGTTTTAAAACAAAAAATACGTTCCATGCGCAAAGCTATTATCCTTTATGGTTTACCGATAGTTCTTACGGATTTTCCGGAACAAGACTGGCGAATAACTTTTACGATCAGAACGGGGACGGATCCTATTGGGTAGGGAAGTCATATGAGTTCGGATATGCTGATAATGCCCCGAATAATGATGAAGCTTCCAATATTGATATTTCCTGGGCCGTAGACAGAAGCGGGAAATATGTAAAACTTCCCGGCGTAGATTTTATGAAAATATATACAGGAGTCAATCAGGAAGCTGGCTGGCTGGGTGAAGTTTCCACAGAAGTGGCAGGAGCTTACGATTTACATTTCAAATAATAATTCAATCTATTTAAATTAATAAAAAATGAAAAAGTTTTATCTTTTTATGATGCTTTTTCTGTTTGCATGCCTATCAAATGCACAGATAAAAGTTCAGGGTGTTCCCAGAAATGATATTTCAGGGATCAGTAATCTTAATACCACTACCATCAGTTTTTCTGATATTCAGTATTGGGTAGGATCAGGAGCCAATCAGGCCGCTTTTGTAGTACAGTGGAACGACAGTAAAAATCCTGATGCGATGGTTTGGGGATTCAAATGGGACGGAAATGCTACAGGTGAAGATATGCTTAAAGCAATTGCTAAAGCAGATCACAGACTATACACATTGCTTTACCAGGGAACACAATTTGGATCAGCAGTAGGAGGAATAGGTTTTGATCTGAACGGTCAAGGGACCAATGCACTGATCAAAAGTGGAAATACCACTTATCCGTTATATCCGGTAAATGGTTTTGTTAACACTACAGCTTATGATTTTGACAGCTATACGATTGTAGATGCGGCTAACGATCACTGGCAGTCCGGATGGACGGTTAACGGATATTGGTCTTATTGGGTAAAGAATCCTGCAGATGCTGATTTCGGATATTCTAGCGTTGGAGCTTCTTCACGTGTATTGGAAAATGGTTCATGGGATGTCTGGAACTTTAACGTAGGCTTTACTCAAACACCTGTATCCTCTACCATTACTCCAGTTTCTCCGTATGTAGCTTCCAATAACTTTACCAACGGATACTTCATGGTGAATGAAGAATGGTTTGGTCATACCAACGGTTCTGTAAACTTCATTGATAATAACGGTCAGATCAATTACCGTGTGTACAGTAACGCAAACAACAATCAGGCTTTCGGTGCAACTACACAATACGGAACAATCTATGGTGATAAATTCTATTTTGTATCAAAACAGGCTGCCGATGGAGGAGATACTCAATATACTCCAGGTGGAAGACTTGTGGTTGCCAATGCGCAGACTATGCAGAAAATTGCCGGCTTTAATACAATAGGTGGTGGAGACGGAAGATCATTTGTGGGAGTGAACGAACATAAAGGATATATTGGTACTTCTACCGGAATTGTTCTTTTCAATATTGACAATCTGCAGGTAGGTTCTCTGATTGCCGGAACAGGTGGTAACGGGCAGATTGGAAACATGATCCGTACTTCACAATATGTATTTGCGGTGAAGCAGGGTGTTGGGATTTTAGTCATTAATCCTAATACAGATACCGTGATCAGTACAATTACAGGAGGTTTCTACTCAGTAGTTCAGGCAAAAGACGGAAGTGTATGGGGAATTCAGGATCAGAAGCTGATCAACATCAATCCTACTACTTTTGCAACGCAGGTTTATAACATTCCTACGACCAAATATATCGGAGATTGGGGAGCATGGAATGCAGGGAGATTTACAGCAAGTAATAAAGAAAATGCTTTATACTGGATTAATTCAATCAGCAGTTGGAGTTCAGGAACACAGATTGTAAGATTTGACGTAACAACGAAAACATTTAACGAAAACTTTGCTGCTATTCCGGGGCAGACAGGACAGTTTAAGCAGATTCCTTATGGTGCGGCACTTCGTGTAAACCCTGTTACCGGAGAGCTTGTTCTGAATACAACAGAAAGCGGATACGGTGCACACTATCAGAAAAACTGGATCCATACTTATAATATGGCCGGAACTCTTATCAATACAAAAACATTGAATGATTATTACTGGTTCCCTTCACTGACAGTATTTACCAATAATTCGGTTCCTGTGGTAAGCAATACTTTACCTTCACAGCTTACAGCTGCAAGTACTACTGCAATTGATCTGAAAACAATAATTTCCGATGCTGATAACATGGCGGTATCCGTAGTGAAATCTATCAAATCAAACAGCAATCCTACAGCAGTTTCCGCAGCGATTAATGAGAATGATGAATTGGTTTTGACACCTCTTGTTTCAGGAACTTCTGATATTGTGATCAGCTTTAACTCAAACGGTAAGCTGGTAGAAAAAACGGTGAGTGTAAACAGTTTAGGAACTACTTTGGCAACTGCTGAAGTGAAAAAACTTGAATTCGGTATTTATCCGAATCCGGTTACCGATATCCTTACTCTTAAAACTCAGGAGAAAATCCAGAATGTTTCTATGTATGATGCTTCAGGAAGAATGGTTAATGTACAGCTGAACAACGGACAAATCAATGTAAGTGCACTTCCAAAAGGTATTTATATTTTGAAAGCAGTTACAGATAAAGCAGTATATCAACAAAAAGTAATCAAAAACTAATACTATTTTAGATAAATCTTGTTAATATAACCCTGGCCAGTTCTGGTCAGGGTTTTTTAATGTGACAGAACTATTTTTATCATGCAGAATAATACATTACCCCTATAAAAAACCCGGCAAGCTTGAAAAGCTTGCCGGGTTTGATCTGTTATGGATCTGCCTTATTTGATGATCACCTTTTTAGAATATGTTTTTCCTTCCTTTGTAGTAAGGTTCATAATATATACTCCTTGTGGCTGCTTGGTTTCAAATGTATTGGATGTCAGTTTGGAACGGAATACCTCTTTTCCTGAAGTATTGGTCAGACTAACCTCTGATCCTTGTGCAGAAATATTTTTATCAAGAGTAAACTGTCCATTCTGACTGTGTGCCATGAAATTGATAAACGGATCTTTGTACTGATATCCGTAGTATACTCTAAGTTCTCCACCAATATTCAGTAATCCTGAATTCACATTGATTTTGATACGGTCAAAAGGAATGTTCATTGTAAGCTCAATCTCACCTTTGCTTGGATCTCCTGCTCCTAGGTTGATCAGACTGTTGGTAAGACTTTGGCGATCATTATTGGACACTTCTCCGTTGAATGTCTCAATTGACACACCTCCCAATACCTGAGCAGATAGTGGAGTACCATTGGAACCAATACCAATGACAAGCTTATTGGTGTTGTTGGCGATATTGGTCGTAGGGAAGATCAATGTCTGTTCCGTTCTTGCCAGAAGACCTACTGAAACCTGGATCGTTGAGTAGTCGTTTTCGTTACTTCCTACTGCATTTTGAGGATTCAATACTCCACATCCTAAGCATACTCCCAATACCTGATTGGTTTGGCTGCTTGCATAGGTTTTCACAATCTGTGCAAAAGACATTGTGCTTGTTAAAAATAAGAATGATGCCAAAGCTGCAGCTTTCATTGTGCGTTGGCCAAGTAATAAATAAGTTTTCATATGTAGAAAAATTTTGGGTTTTAGCTTTATGTAAATTTATAAATAAAATGATTATGTTGCTTATTTTATTTCATATTTATGTGAAATGTTAATAATTTGTTGATATTTGTTATTATGAATTTATTTTATTTAATGAATTGTTTTTTCGTATTTCTCTGAAAATGAATACAAAAAAAGCGACAACTCAAAAGTCTGCCGCATTTATTGTATCGTTTATTTAATTATTTAATTAAAATTTTTCTCGAATATGTTTTTCCTTCCTTAGTTTGCACATTCATAATATAAACACCTTCAGACTGTCTGGGTTCAAAAGTGTTTGATTTTAATGTAGAACGGAATACTTCTTTTCCGGATGTGTTGAATAATGTGATTTCTGAACCTTCTACCGGAATATTTCCACCAAGAGTAACCTGACCGTTTTGGCTGTGAGCAATAATGCTGATCAATGGATCCTGATAAGCATAATAAATTCTGAATCCTCCGCCCAGGCTTAATACACCTCCTGTTAAACCTATTCTGATCCCGTCATAAGGTTTTGTCGGCTTGAATTCTACTGTCCCTCTGTTGGGTGTTGCTCCCAGTTTAAGAAGACTTACATCTATCGTTCTGCGGTCATCATTAGAAGTGCCTCCATTCATTGTTTCAAGAGTTACCCCGCTTAATAACTGTACAGATAACGGGATGTTGTCTGTTCCGATTCCTACAACCAGTCTTGTGTCTGATCTCAGGTCAGGGAAGATCAGTGTTTGTTGAATTCCTCCTAACAAAGCTGTTCCCAACACCATTGTTGAATAATCATCTTCGTTATATCCAACTGCATTTAAAGGATTATCTATACGGCATCCCAGACATGCAACTCCAAATACACCTGAGCTCTGAGCGTGTGCATAAATTCTGTTTTGCGCAAAAGATAACGTGCTTGCCGAAAATAGAAATAAAGCCATTAATCCGGCTTTAAAAGAGAATTGTTTTCCCAAAAGTAAATTAATTTTCATGTTATTTATTTTATTGTGAATAGTTTTAGCCAAATTTAAGGATTAATATACCAAGTAAAAAATAATATTTCCATTATTGGTGATATTTTTAATAAAATTTAATATACCCCTGTTATAGGGTAGCGCAGCCTGTTGATTTAATTGGATTGTATAAAATATAGATGTAAAATTGAAGAACAGCTCTTATTGACATTGTCAGGTGTAATTCAATGAAAGATTCCCAAAATGGGAGGGTGGTGGAGTAATTCAGAAGTTCCGGTGATAAAAAGAATAAGATATTGTCGGATAAAATTTGTCTGAATGTATATATAAAAACGAAAAAGGACTTTCGAAAAAGTCCTTTTGTAGCCCGTAGGGGAATCGAACCCCTCTTACCAGAATGAAAATCTGAGGTCCTAACCGATAGACGAACGGGCCCTCTATCTTCCACTACCGAAGTAATGTGTTAGCTTTTGTTTTTATAAGTATCAACTCTTAATCTTGTAGCCCGTAGGGGAATCGAACCCCTCTTACCAGAATGAAAATCTGAGGTCCTAACCGATAGACGAACGGGCCGGTTAGATTTATTTTAATATAGCTTTTTTCTACCGTGATCTTTATAAAACCACCGTTGTTACAGTGGTCTTATAAGATGTAAGTAGCCCGTAGGGGAATCGAACCCCTCTTACCAGAATGAAAATCTGAGGTCCTAACCGATAGACGAACGGGCCAGCTATATTTTTACGCTAATTTATTAACGTGCTTTGTCAATTTGCTTTTCAAGTTAGCTGCTTTGTTCTTGTGGATAATATTTTTCTTAGCTAATTTATCCAATAAAGCGATAACTTTTGGCAGTTGTTCTGTAGCAGCAGCTTTGTTCTCTTCATTTCTTAAAGCTTTTAAAGCTGTTCTAGCAGTCTTGTGGTAATATCTGTTACGAAGTCTTCTAGTTTCGTTTTGTCTGATTCTCTTTAGTGCTGATTTATGATTTGCCATATCGTTTAAATGTGAGTGCAAAACTATAAACTTTTTTTAAAACTACCAAATTTATTTTCAAAAATTTTAATTTTCTTCTGAAAGGTACTTTCTTAGTTTATTTATTGCCTGTTCTATTTTTAAATTTTCTTGTTCTTTTTCTAATTTTTTGATCGTATTTCCCAGCATGATCAATGCATTGTTCCATTCTCCAGTAGTGTTGGTGAAAGTGAGTCCGTCAATTGTTACTTCAAAAGCAACCCTCTCTCCAGTCCTGTAAAGTCTGAAACTGATTTTATCATCTCTGCCTGTAATCCCGTCTTCATTGATTTGTAAATCGTAACTTTTTGGGTTAGAGTGGATTTTCTTAAAAAGCAATTTTGCTTCTTGTATTTTTAAATCCGGCATGATATAAAATTTGGTAGCTTGTAGAAAACTACAAACAATGATTTATCAATATTATTTTTCATCAGTGCTGCCATATTTGGGTGACCAACCATGGCTAAAATTTTTGCAAATATAATGCTTTTGTGACATATAACATAAATGGAATGAATTTTTACGATAAAAGTAAAGGTTCTATATTATAATGATAGTAATTTTCAGATTGTTAGAATGTCTCAATTTCTAATAATTCTGTCAGAACATTGTAAAAATCCTGAGAATTTTAACCTTAAAAGAGTTGTTAAAAAATATCCGGGTTAATTTTGAAAGTAAAATACAACGAAAAATAAGGCATAAAAAAACCTTTAACGAGTCCGTTAAAGGTTTGTAAATTCGTAGCCTATAGGGGAATCGAACCCCTGTTGCAAGAATGAAAATCTTGAGTCCTGACCACTAGACGAATAGGCCAAATTTTGAGGTTGCAAAAGTAATCATTAACTTTTTAACTTCAAAATCATTTTTTTTAATTATTTATACACTTTTTGTATCACCGTGTTTTTGATACCTTTAGCTTCAAGTTCCTTTTGAAGTTTGGCTGCATCTTCTAACGTGTATACTTTTCCATAGGTATAATAAAAAACGCCATTGTCTTTTTCTCTTTCTACGTCTTTCAGGTTCTGAAGGATATAAGAATTGCCATTCAGCTTATCCCCGGAGTATACCTCTATGGTGTAATATCCCATATTAATCCTTTGATTAGGCATAAATCCTACGGCAAAAGCATTTCTAAAGCCTGCATCCTTGGCTGTTTTAAGATTAATATCTTTTACGGAAGCCATATTGGTTACAGCATAGTAATACTTGTATTGTCCGTTCTCCTTAAGAGTAAGAATATAGTTCAGTCCTTTCAGGGCAGGATCATTTTCATTGTATTTCGTGGGCGAACTCATCAATAGAATTCTGAAATCATTTTTTAAAGGAACTTCTGCCGGTTTTTCAGGCTCTGGCTTTCTGACAGCAATAGAACCGCCGGATTTTCTGTCAACTGCTTTTTTATAATCAATAATCGCATTGTAAATACTTTCTGCAATTTCAGTCTGTCCTTTGTCTGAAGCTATGTAGTGGCTTTCTTCCGGATGGTTAATGAAACCTGTTTCTATCAGTACAGATGGCATGGCATTCATACGGAGAACGTGAAGGTTTTTCTGGAAAACTCCTCTTGAAGAACGCTTATCTTTATTCACGAAGTTATCCTCTACCAATCCTCCCAAAAGAAGACTTGACTCGAGATACTTGTTCTGCTGAAGTTTTAAGGCAATCAATGACTCCGGAGAATCAGGGTTATAGGATCCGAAGGTCTGCTTATCTTTTTCATCCAGGAAGATCACGTCATTTTCCCTTTTGGCTACTTCAAGATTTTCATTGTTCTGGTTAGGTCCCTGTACATATGTTTCTGTACCATAAGCTGTAGGTCTTTGTGAAGAATTACAGTGAATCGATACGAAAAGATCTGCTTTGCTCCTGTTGGCCAGATTGGTTCTGTCAGATAAAGAAGGATACTCGTCAATCTTACGGGTATATATAACTTTGAAATCTCTGTTTTTCTCTAACATTGCGCCTACTTTTAATGTAATGGCAAGTGTAATGTCTTTTTCCGCGACTCTTCCGATATCAGAATAGGTCCTGTTGGCCCCATGATCACTTCCTCCGTGTCCCGCATCCAGAACGATAGTAAACTTCTTCTGAGAGAAAATAAAGTTGCTGGTAAGGATAAGGAGAAATGATAAAATTATTTTAAAATTTTGTTTGTGCATCTTACAGTTATAAAAATTATATTAATTTTGGGCCTTAATTATATATAATAAAATTGGCCAAAACCGTCCTCAAAAATATATTACAAATTTTAATTATCCTAATTTTTAACAATTTTTTAGCACAGAAAACTCCTGAAAAATTGCCTAAAAATGCGGTTAATGATACTATTTCCAAAAAGGATACCATAGTTGTAAAAAAAGAAACTTTGGATGATGTTCTTCGCACAAAAGCTGATGATCAGAGAAGAGACATCCCAAAAAAAATGACTTTTCTGAACAAAAATGCGCAGGTGAAGTATCAGGATATGCAGATTGATGCAGACTATATTTCAATAGATGATAATAAAAATCTGATCTACGCCAGAGGAAAGCAAGATTCTTTAGGAAAAATTATAGAACCTGTAATCACCACACAGGCCGGGAAAAAATACGAAACCAACGAATTCAGCTATAACACAAAAACCAAACAGGCCATCGCCTTCAATGCAAGAACAGAAGAAAGCGAAGGAGTAATTATAGCTCAGAAGACCAAAAAATATAACGACTCCGTATTCGCGATGAGAAAAGCGGATTACACCACGGATGATTATTTCATTAAGAAAAAAGATACGGCTGCGGATTATTTTATGAGAGCTTATAATATCAAGCTGATTAAAACTAAAACAAAATCCCAGATTGTAACAGGACCTATCCAAATGTTTATCGAACAGGTTCCTACACCTCTTTACCTTCCGTTTGCTATTTTACCGTTTTCAGATAAAAGAGCAGCGGGTATCCTGATTCCAAGTTTCGGGGAAAGGGAAGATGTAGGATTTTTCCTTAACGGAATAGGGTATTACCAACCCATTGGAGAACACTTTGACGTAAAGGTTCTTGCTGATATCTATACGAAAGGAAGCTGGAACTTACGTCCTCAGGTAAATTATCAGAAGAAGTACCGTTACTCCGGAAACTTTACAGCGGATGTCGGAACCATGGTAAGAGGTATCAAAGGTCTGGACGATTATACTAAAAACAGTACCTATAGAATCAACTGGACGCATTCTCAGGATTCTAAAGCGAACCCTTTCCTGACATTCAGTGCCTCTGTAGATATCGTAAGTACAAAGTTTTATAACAACCCGCTTAACAATAATTATATTTTCAACCAGAATGTATTGAATACCCAGCAGAATTCTACGGTAACCCTTACCAAAAGATTTCTGAAACTCCCGGCAACAATTACAGGGACGGCTTCTTATTCACAGAACTTTGCAACAGGGCTGGCAGACCTTCGTCTTCCACAGATGAACGTAGCGATCAATCAGTTTTACCTGTTTAAATCAAGAACGGGAATAAGACAGGGACTTCTTGAAAATATTACAGTGAATACAGGTTTCAATCTTACCAATTTTGTTAATACTCAGGAGAACGAACTGTTTAAAAAAGAAATGTGGGACAAAATGCAGACGGGACTTAAAAATAATATCGCGTTGGCTACCAATACCACCGTGGCAAAATATTTCACGTTCAGTTTAAGTGCGAATATCGATAATGCATTGACTACAAAAACACTGAACAGATTCTATGACCCGGTAAAGAACGTAACAGTGGATGAGATCAATAAGAACTTTACAGGATATTCTACATTCTCTACTTCTGCCAGTCTTCAGACTACGCTTTTCGGAATGATGAAATTCAAAAAAGGGTCTGCAATAGAAGCGGTACGACATATGATGACACCAAGTGTCAGCTTTACATACTCTCCGGATTTTTCAAGTCCTAATTTCGGATATTATAAAAATTATTACAATGCAACCGGAGCGTTGACTCCTTATTCTATTTTCGAAAAAGGAATCATAGGAAGTCCGTCAAGTGGAATGCAGGGAGCTTTAGGTTTCAATATCGGTAACAATATCGAGATGAAAGTAAAATCTAAAAGTGATTCTACAGGAGTTAAAAAAATCAAGATATTTGAATCTTTAAACCTTTCAGGAAGCTACAACTTTGCAGCAAATGATCACCCTTGGTCTGTGTTCTCAATCAACGGACAGTCTTCATTCTTTAATAATAAACTTACTGTAAATACCAGCCTTGCACTGGAACCTTATAAAATCGATTTCTCTTCCGGCCAGGATACTGGGGTAAGAACAGAGCAGTTCGGGCACTTCAGTGTACAAGGATTCAATGTTCAGCTGTCTTATCCTTTAAGCAGCGAAATTTTTGGAGAGAAAACAGATTATGCTAAAAAATATTCTTCAAAAGGAGAGGTCCGAAATGAAAATTATTATTTTGATGATGATCATTATGCTCATTTTGATCAGGCATGGACTTTAAATATCAGTGCAAACTATGCCTATTCAAAAGGACTGAGCAGATTTGCCAATAAGATTGCTTCCATAGGATTAGACGGAAGCCTTAAGCTGACTCCTTTCTGGAATATCACAGGAAGTACGCATTATGATATGGTGACTAAAGAATTGGCGTATACAAGAATTGGTTTTTCAAGAGATCAGCGAAGTTTTACGATCAATTTCAACTGGGTTCCTTTCGGACAGTATAAAGTGTATGACTTCTTTATTGGTATCAAAGCCAATATCTTAAGTGATGCATTAAAGTACAAAGACAGAAGCTTTACCCAGCCTAATGCACCTTTCTAATATCAGATTGGCATTTGAGAATATAAATTTTATATTTGCAACCAAAATAAATTCTAATGAAATCACTACAGCTGAAATTTTATTGCCGGCAAAAGTGATGACATATGACCTTAGAAAAAAATAAATATCCGCTATGAAACAAATAATCAACACAGTTAATGCACCTGCAGCAATCGGCCCTTATTCACAAGCTAATATGGCAAACGGAGTTTTGTATATCTCCGGACAGATTCCTGTAGATCCTGCAACTGGTAAACTGGTAGAAGGAATTGAAAAAGAAACGCATCAGGTAATGAAAAACCTTGAGGCAATTCTTACTGAAGCCGGCATGACTTTCAAAAACGTTGTAAAAGCGACAATCTTCCTTAAGAGTATGGATGATTTTGCTGTAATGAATGATATCTATGCTTCTTACTTAGATTCAGAAAGCTATCCTGCCCGTGAAACAGTACAGGTTTCTTGCCTGCCTAAAAATGTGGATATCGAAATTTCTATGATCGCACATCAGGATTAATGAATTTTATAAGAAATACAATTGCGGTTCTGGTAGGTCTTGGTATTGCAGGACTTATTATTACTCTTGGTATAAGGGTTTTTCCGCAATGGGTTACTTTTGAGGCTTTTGCTCCGTTTGAGCACTGGCAGAGGTTTCTTTTCAGTATGAAAGATGATCAGGCGTTCTTCGGCTTCCTGTTGTTTATTTCCGGATTGGGAACTACTATTGGGGGCGTTGCAACAGCTATCATCGTTAAATATGCTAAAGTAGCTTATGCTATTCTGATCGGTTTTATTATGCTGTTTATCGCGATGCTGGATGTAATTATATTTCCTTATCATCCTACATTTTATAAGATCTCTATTTTCCTTACGTTCTTTCCGTTTTCATGGATTGGGGGTAAGATTGTAGAAGTTATTTATGAGCGGAACAAGCAGAAAAGAATTGCTGAAAAAATGAATAAGCCTAAATAAATAATAAAAAAACGCTGCAGATCTTTGCAGCGTTTTTTGTTGATATGAAGAACTAATTTTGTTTTTCTGATTAAGGCATTTTAAATCCTTTTGTATAGATTCTTCCGTAGTCATCTACAAATTTTACCTGTACATTTCCTTGGTATTTATCCAGGATCTTTTCTACATCTTTCTGAGAATTTACAGGCTTGCCGTTTACTTCAATGATGATGTAGTTGTCTACAATTCCGATTTTAGCCATTTCGCTGCCTTCAGATACACTTTTGGCAACAACACCACTGTTCAGCCCGTATTCTGTTTTGAAACGCTCTGTAAGAGGCTCAAATTCAGCTCCGATTTTTTCAGTGACGCTCAGGTCAGCTTTAGTTCTCGTAGAAGTACCTCCTTTCTGGTCTCTAAGTGTTACAGTAGCAGTACCGTCTTTACCGTTTCTTGAATACGTTACCTGAACTTTATCGCCAGGACGCTTGCTTCCGATTGACATTGAAAGATCAGCAAAATCTGTGATATCGTAGTTATCTACTTTAGTAATAATATCTCCTTTTTTCAATCCTGCATCTTCAGCACCGCTGTTGTCACCGAATCCTGTAATATAAATTCCTGAACCAACTTTCAGACTCGTCTTGAACTGTTTGTTGTATGAAGTTACCAACTGATCGTTTGAAAGGTCTAAAGACTGAACACCTAAGAATCCTCTCTGTACAATTCCGAATTTCTTGATATCCTCAACAATTTTTCTGGCTAAGTTAGAAGGAACCGCAAATCCGTATCCCTGATAATATCCTGTAGTAGACTGGATGGCAGAGTTGATCCCGATAAGTTCCCCATTTGTATTCACCAAAGCTCCTCCTGAGTTACCCGGGTTGATTGCAGCATCCGTCTGGATAAAACTTTCAATAGGATTAGCTGCTTTCCCCTGGCTGCTTAAAATTCCGATCCCTCTTCCTTTAGCTGAAACAATACCTGCTGTTACCGTTGAGTTTAATCCAAGTGGATTTCCTACTGCAAGCACCCATTGTCCTACATCGATATTGTCTGAATTCGCAAAGTTTAAATAAGGAAGACCTTTTTCTTCAATCTTTAATAGAGAAATATCTGTATTTGGGTCAGTCCCTACCAAAGTAGCGATATATGATTTTTTGTTGCTCAATACTACTTCCAGTTTATTGGCACCTGCAACCACGTGGTTATTGGAAATGATGTAACCGTCCGGAGAGATGATAACACCTGAACCCATTCCCGATGGCATATTGTCGGGAGCCTGTTGTTGCTTCTGTCTCTGCTGGCCCTGGCCTCTTCCCCCGAAAGGATCCCCGAAGAAAAAGTCAAATAAATCCTGCTCAGAAGCTCTGCTTGCTGTTCTGCTTTGGTAATTTTTGATGGTAACTACAGCTGGAACGGTTGTTTTGGCTGCTTTCACAAAATCGTCGCCTACTGCTCCTGTATTCATTCCTGCGAATGAAGTATTAGGTGCGGACGTTGTGAAGTAAGATTGATCTCCATTGTTGGAGTTGTGTCCTAAATATTGTATGGCTCCAACGGTAGTAGCTCCGGAAATTACTCCTACTACTGCAAATGGTAATAGTTTTTTTAAAGTACTCTTCATTGTATATCTTTCTTGTTTATTAATTAATTTCTTTTTTATGTTTTTGAGTAAACAAATTTAATGTTAAATAAGTAAGCAATTAGTATGCTATGTTTCAATTTTAACTAAAATTTAACGGCTATTATGTCATTTTATGCCTTATGTCATAATTGTTAATGCCAAGGTTAACAAAACTTAAAAAAATATTAAAGAAAATATGTCAGGTTATAGGGTATAAAATACATTCTGTTTTCCATTATTTATTGCCAATTATTCAATGTTGGCCGTTCATTATTCATTACCTGTGATTTGTGTCATAAATATACTTAATTCAAAAATTATTATCTTTGCAAAAATTTTATTCTCACTTAAAACGTTTATAGCATGCAACTGTATAACACCTTAAGCGCAGAAGAAAGAGCTCAACTTATTGATGAAGCCGGTAAAGACCGTCTTACTTTGTCTTTCTATGCGTATGCCAAAATTGAAGATCCCAAAAAATTTCGCGACGAATTATTTATAGTCTGGAACGCACTGGATGCGCTTGGCCGTATTTATGTAGCAAAAGAAGGAATTAATGCTCAGATGAGTGTTCCTGCAGATCAGTTTGAGGCTTTCCGAAATACGCTGGAAGTTTATGATTTTATGAAAGGAATCCGTTTGAATGTCGCTGTTGACCAGGATAACTATTCTTTTTTAAAATTGACAATTAAGGTTAGAAATAAAATTGTTGCTGACGGTTTGAACGATGAAACTTTTGATGTTACCAATAAAGGAATTCACTTAAAGGCTCAGGAGTTCAATAATTTACTTGAAGATCCAAATACAATTGTCGTAGACTTCAGAAACCACTATGAAAGTGAAGTAGGCCACTTTGAAGGGGCGATTACTCCTGATGTGGAAAATTTCAGAGAAAGTTTACCGATTATCAACGAACAGTTACAAGACTTTAAAGAAGATAAAAACCTTTTGATGTACTGTACCGGAGGAATCCGTTGCGAAAAAGCCAGTGCTTACTTCAAACATCAGGGCTTTAAAAATGTTTACCAATTGGAAGGGGGAATCATTGAGTATACCCGCCAGATCAAAGAAGAAGGAATAGAAAGTAAGTTTATTGGTAAAAACTTCGTATTTGACCACCGTTTAGGGGAAAGAATTACAGACGATATTATTTCACAATGCCACCAGTGTGGAAAACCATGTGATAACCATACCAACTGTGCTAATGATGCATGTCACCTTTTATTTATCCAATGTGATGAATGTAAAGCAGCAATGGAAAACTGCTGTTCTACAGAGTGTCTGGATACAATACATCTGCCTTGGGATGAACAGGTGAAACTAAGAAAAGGTCTGCAGGTTGGAAATAAAGTATTCAGAAAAGGAAAATCTGATGCCTTGAAATTCAAAAATTCAGGAGATTTATCTGATAAACCTTTAGCAAAAGCTGAAACAAAGAATATCCGTCAAAAGATTGCTGTTAAAAAGGAATTGATTGGAAAGGCAGAACATTATTTCTCAAAATCAAAAATTGCACAGTTCTTAATTGAACAAAAAGATTTGTCAGTTGGAGATAAAGTATTAATTTCCGGTCCTACAACAGGAGAACAGGAAGTTACCATTACTGAAATCTATGCCAATGGCGGTCCTTGTGAAACTGCAAACATAGGAGATCAGATTACTTTCGAACTTCCATTCAGAGTTCGTTTATCTGATAAACTGTACAGAATTGTGCAAAACGCATAATCAATAATAGAACTTCAAAGCCTGTCGGTAACAATTATTTCAGTCAAAACAACTTAATAATTATGCTAAAAGCTGAGCTTAGAAAAAAATATACTCAAAAAAGAAAAGCCTTGTCTCCAGATGAGGCTTTCTTGTTATCTGAGAAAATTTTTGAAAATTTCATTCATCATTTTAACCCTCAGGAAGGAGAGAAGGTGCATATTTTCATCCCGATTCCGGCAAGAAAAGAAATTGATACCCAAATCTTCATTCACTATTTTTTAGAGAAGAATATCCGTGTGTATGTTCCTAAAATTGTTGGTGATAAGCTTATTAGTATTGAAATCTTTGAAGATACTGTTTTTGAAACCAACAGCTGGGGGATTTCAGAACCTGTTTCCAATGAAAATTCGGGTGAGAATAACTTTCAATATGTGATTACTCCATTGCTGTATTGTGACAGAAAAGGAAACAGAGTAGGGTATGGAAAAGGTTTTTATGATGGGTTATTCCAGGATATCCCGGTAAAGACCAAAAAAATCGGAGTCAATTACTTTGACCCCGAAGAATATGTGGATGATGTCTGGGAAAATGATATTCCTGTTGACTATTTAGTTACTCCTACTGAAGTACTGTCTTTCTTAAGCGGTTGGGAATAGAAATCTAAAAAGTAGAATTTAAATTCCTTCTTGAGCTTGGAAGTAGACAGCAATATGTATTGTGCATTCTTTTCAAAGCTTCCCAAAGATTTGTTTTTACTATCAAAATATTCCACATTAAACTTGGCATAGTCTAATGTATCTTTTTTATAGAATTCTTTATAAACATTCAGGTTACTCACCTTTGCTGTTTTCACTTTCATGCTATCCAGTTCCTTCAGTAATCTTTTAAAGGTCACAGAATCCGGTTTGTGGAAATAGCTTTCCATTTGTGAATAAATAACGGTGTCTATTTCTGTATTTCTGTTTCCGGATAGGTAAAGGGTAGACAGGTCAAAAAGTTCCTGAACTTTCTGTTTGGTAATGGAATTAATCGCCTGCATGCTGTCCATCTGTACTGCAGGATAACTCTTTTCATTGTTGCTGTTTCGTAGCTTATCTAGGTCGCTTACCTCTGAGGTTTTATTATTACAGGCAATAAATAATGCCAGAAGTACGGTAAAAATTGAAAAATTACTTATTCTTTTCATTTGTGGTAGCAATTTTAAATTTGATGGATACAATCTTACCTTTGTTATCCTTTTTCATTTCTATTACATTCAGGTTTTTCAGTGAAGTTGTTGGAGTGGTTACCAGAGTAATGTATTTCTGTTTATCCAGTCTTTCTATTCCGTAGGTATCATTGTCATATACCTGGTAGATCACTGCACTGCTGCTGATCAGATTCTCCAGCTGACTTCTTTTCTGCTTAATAAGAGCAACTTGTTCGTCCGGATTTCCTCCTTTGATATCTTTTATCGAGAAATAATACACTGCCATCTTATAATCATCCGGCTTTAGTTCTATTTTTTCCTCTTCAGGCGCATTCTCAAGGTTTCTATTGACTTCCAGGGGCTCATAGAAAGGAGCGCTGATACGCATTTTTAAATTTTTATCCTTAGTAGAATAATAAAAACACTCACCAGGTTTTATTTTATACATCAATGGAGATTCGTTTTCCTTCACCACCATTATTTCTAAAGTGTTGATTACAGAAACTCCTCTGTCCTTGTCAATGAAACAATATTTATAAGTTTTAGAAAAAAGAACGTCTTTAAATCCTAAAAGACCAGTGATTGTAATTAAAACGGAAGTAACCAATGCCCAGGCGTTCTTTTTAAAGAAATTTTTCTTAGGCGGTGCAGATGAAATTTCAATTTCCTGAGTAGTATTTTTATTTTGGTTAACTTGTTGATTTTCAGTAATTGATTTTTGTAAATCAGTGTTTTCTGGGGTGGCGTTTTCTGTTTTTTTAGGCTGAAATTCAGTTTTTGGAATTTCAGGGGCTGCAGAAACTGTTTTCTCAAGTTCATTGATTTCTTCCTCCTCCAGATTTTCATTTTCCTGCAGCAGTTCACCCGCAAAAAGGTGCAGTTTCTTAAACTCATACCAAGAGTCGTAACCTGCATAAATACTCAATAAATTGAGCATGTCTATCCTTGGTAATTTAGTAACCGGTGAACTTTTGAAATAAGTATAAAATGACTTTTCACTGATGTTACCTTTTGCTTTTTTGCGCAGGTCTTCCTGAAAATATATAATATCAATACCCTTCCACTTGGATATATCATCCTGCGAAGGGGTATGTTCTTTTAAGTATTGACCCTGAACATCCTTTTTTAGCTGCTCAAAGTGTAATAGATCTAAATCTGTCAATTTTTCAAAAAATAATTAAATTGTTGATTATCAGTTATGTTTTTTTGTAAAACTATTTTACAAAGGTATTACAATTATTTTTCATAAACAAATTTTCTAACTGCTATACCTTTGTCTTGTTCAAATAACAGAACAGAAGAAAATTTTATAAAACAATATTAACAAAATTAAATTTAATTTATTATGAAAAAGTCATTATTCGTAGCTGCTATCGCTGCAATCTCTCTAGTTGCTTGTAAAAAAACTGAAGCTACTTCTACTGAAGGAGCAACTGATTCTGCTGCTGCTACTGTAGCTGATTCTGCTGCTGTAGTTTCTGATTCAGCTGCTAAAGTTGTTGATTCTGCTGCAACTACTGCTGTAGAAGCTACTAAAGATGCTGCTGCTGCTACTACTGCTGCTGGAGCTGAAGTTGCTAAAGATGCTGCTAAAGGAGCTGGAGAAGCTGCTAAAGGAGCTGCTGATGCTGCTAAAGGTGCTGCTGACGCTGCTAAAGATGCTGCAAAAGACGCTGCTAAGAAATAATTCTAGCATACGCTTAACAATAAAAGAACCGTTTCACTCAGTGAGACGGTTTTTTTATGCTTAGTCATTGCGAGCCGAAGGTGAAGCAATCTCTTTAATATAAAATGAGATTAAGAATAGTTTATCCTTTCTTTTGCTTTAAAGATTCATAGCAGGTAATCGCTACGGCATTGCTCAGATTTAAAGAATCAATACTTCCGGCCATCGGAATCAAAGTGTTTTTTCCTTTTCCGATCCAGAAATCACTCAATCCCGAATGTTCTGTACCGAATAATACTGCTGAACGCTGTGTGAAATCTCTCTTATAAAGATCTTCTGCACTTTTATCCATCAGCGTAGTGTAGATATTGAAGCTGTTTTTCTGCAGAAATTCTAACGTTTCTTCATTTTCAGCCTGATATACTTCCATCCCGAAAAGACAGCCCACACTGGATCTGATTACATTAGGGTTGTAGAAATCTGTTTTTCCGTCAGCAACAATCAAAGCATCTACTCCAAATGCTTCACAACTTCTTAAAATAGCTCCCAGGTTTCCCGGTTTTTCTACTCCTTCAACAACAATTACCGTAGAATTTTCTTTAGGTACAAATGAAGAAAGAGGTGTTTCTTTTGCCTGATAGATCCCGATAATGCCTTCGGAACTGCCTCTGTATGCTATTTTTTCATATACCTTTTCACTCACATGATGAATTTTCCCCTTAGGAAGGACTCCTTTAAAGATATTTTCGCAAATAAAGAATTCCAGCGGTTCAAAATGATACTGCATTGCTCTTTCATTTTCCTGCTGGCCCTCTACTACAAAAACTTTTGATTTTTTACGAAATCTGTTGTCAGTAAGAAGCTTAGTGACGTTTTTTATTTTTTCGTTTTGAAAACTTTCTATCAACATTCCGCAAAATTATGCAAAATTTATCATTGAACTTCTTTGGTTTTGATAAAAAGGCTTTTCTGGTTAATTTTAAACAGAACTTTATTTGGAAATATGACCTTGTTCAGCTTCCTCTGAGAGTTTTAGCTTTCTGATGGATCAATGAGATTGCTGTTGTCAATAAGGCTTTGCGGCAGATCTTTTTTATTTTTAATTCCCAGCGATTTCAATTTTTGAGTCTGGATCACAAGGTTGTCGTTTCCGGTATGAAGCTGTTTGTAAGCATCGTTATAGACGTTTTTCGCCTGGTCAAGATTTCGGCCTACTTTTTCCAGGTTCTCTACAAAACCTACAAATTTATCATAGAGTCGGGCACCGCGTTCTGCAATTTCTATGGAGTTTCGGTTTTGATACTCGCGTTTCCACAGATCAGCAATCAGTTTAAGAGAAGTAATAAGATTACTTGGATTCAGCAGTAAGATTCTTCTTTCGTAAGCATAATTCCAGAGATTCTGATCTGCCTGCATTGCTGCAATATAAGCGGGTTCACTAGGAATAAACATCATTACGAAATCCAATGATTTTCCATAGTCATCATAAGCTTTTTGACTTAGTTGATTAATGTGGTTTTTAATTGAACCAAGATGCTGGCTCACTTTTATAGCATAAATATCAGCATCAGTTTCGTCTACCAGTTCTGTGAAAGCTGTAAGTGAGACTTTAGAATCGATGATGACATTTCTTTCGTCAGGATATTTTACAACAGCATCCGGGCGCATTTTTTTACCGGAAAATTCTGAGAATAAAGCCTTGTTATCTTCATCACGTAATTCATGTTCAAGGAAATATTCCCTTCCTTTTACCAAGCCTGATTTTTCAAGAATACTTTCCAGGATCATCTCGCCCCAATTTCCCTGGGTTTTGCTTTCTCCCTTCAGAGCGCGGGTTAGTTTTTTTGCATCATCAGAAATCTGTTGATTCAGTTCTGCCAGTTCTTTTACTTTTTCAGCAAGAGAGAAACGTTCTTTATTTTCCTTTTCGTAGGCTTCGTTGACTTTGTTTTTTAAGTCAGCTATTTTCTCCTGGAAAGGTTCAAGGATGTTTTTTAAGTTATTTTGATTTAAAGCAGTAAACTTTTCTGTTTTTTCTTCTAAAATTTTATTGGCAAGGTTTTCAAACTGAAGTTTGGAATCTTCCTGAATTTTGATAATTTCTTCTTTTTGGGTATCAAGAGATTTTTGCAGCCCTTCATTCTTAGCAGAAAGTTCAGAGTTTTTAGCGAAAATGTCCTGTTTTTCAATAATATGAGTTTCTATTTGAGATACCTGTCGCTGATTGATTTGCTTCAATTCCTGAAACTGAATGTTCAAAGAAGAATATTCTGCGGAGATTTTAGAAAATTCATTTTTCAGATCATCCAGAAGATCCTGTTGCAGCATATTGGTTTCTTTCTCTTTACTGATGTTTTGGTTAAGTTCCTGAATTTTCAGGTTGGAATTTTCAAGATCAGATTGATTTTTAATGGATAGGGTATTCAACTCATCATAAGAACTCCTTGAAACCATAGATGATTTCAATGCAAAATATAATATAACAGCGCCCAATATACCACCGGCAACAAATCCAATAATTAAATATATCATCTCCATTTTCCAAAATTATGAAAAAAGGCTGGAAGCTGCATGTGCAATAATCGTTGTTTGTTCTACTATTTTTAAAGGAGAAATAAACGTCTGGTAATTGTTTTATTGCATTCAATTATTTCCCTCTTCCATTATCTCAGGTTCCTTTCTGAACAAGAATGCCTATATTTATGGGAAATTTCAGTGACTTATGAATATTTTGTTGGTAGAAGATGATCAAAGAATCAGCAATTTTCTGATAAAAGGCCTTTCTGAGGCTGGATACAATCTGACCCTTGCCGATTCAGGAGAAAAGGCTCGTGAACTTCTTCATACCTATGATTTTGATATTATTTTAATGGACATCATGCTTCCCGGTTTGGATGGAATGCAGCTTACTCAGATTATCAGATTTAAAGGAAATTATACTCCAATTTTAGTTTTAAGTGCATTGAATAGTCCGGATGATAAAATCAAAATGCTTGATATGGGTGCTGATGATTATCTCTCAAAACCCTTCCATTTTGAAGAACTGATTTCAAGAATTAAGGCGTTAACCAGAAGAAATAAATTAAGCTATCAGAAGGAAGATCAATATTTGTCGTGCGGAAATATTGTCATTGATACGGACCTTCACAAGGTAACGCAGAATGATAAGGAAATAGAATTTTCCCCTACAGAATATAAACTTTTTACTTTCCTGATGGAGAATAAAAATAAGGTATT
>Ga0070682_100000293_pt1 | contig 35451 bp, 30 predicted proteins | sample KBSC63LmetaG_FD_64668 | JGI IMG/M metagenome (GOLD analysis project Ga0070682, IMG submission 64668) | Corn rhizosphere microbial communities from Kellogg Biological Station, Michigan, USA - KBS C6-3L metaG | ecosystem: Host-associated > Plants > Roots > Rhizosphere | place: USA: Michigan...
TGGCCGCCTTCGCCGCCGGCGCGCAGAAGGCGCCACCGCCGGTCCTCGTGCGCGTGGGCGGCGGCCGGACGACGCCCGTCACGATCGTCGTTCCGCCCGGGACGCGCCTCACGTTTCAGAACACCGACCCGTTCAAGCATCGCTTGCACGGCGTCGGCATCCCGACGTTTCAGCCCGCCGACACCGCGCGCGCCATGACGCGCGAGTGGAGCGTGCCGGGCCCGGGAGTCTTCGAGATCAGGGACGAGCTCGCGCCGAGCTTGCGCATGTGGGTGATCGCGGAGCCGAACGTTGCGGCCATCGGGTACCCGTCGATGAAGGGCGACTTCGCGCTCTCGGTCGAGGAGCCCGGCGAGTACACGGTGCAGGCGTACTTCGCCGGCAAGAAGGTCGGTCCCGCGCTGCCGGTGACCGTGAAGGATGCGGACCTCGATCTCACGAAGACGCCGCTCAAGGTCGGTGACGAGAAGGCGGCGGCTGCCGCCGACAAGGCCGACGCCGACAAGGACAAAGCGGCGGCGACGGAAGAGGGCGACAAGCCGGGGGCCGGCAAGTAATGGTTCTCTCCCGCTTCTGGTACGCGCTGCTCGGCCTCCTCTTGGGCGCGTCGCTCTTCCTGCTCGGTATCGCCTCGAGCATGTACAACCGCACCGGTCTGCGCACGCGCGCGGAAGGGTTGTCGTCCGACGCGCAGGTCGTCTCCTGGTACTTGCGCGACGACGCTCGCCAGCGCTCCGCCCAGCTGATCCCGTTCGCGCTCGAGTCGGACGTCGGGAAATACCTGCAGAAATCCAACGAATCGGAAGCCAAGGTTCCCGAAGACGCGCGCAGCAAGCTCACGCAAGCGCTCACGCGCGTGAGCGCGCAGATCCCGAAGGAGGCCGGCTTCGACTCGCTGTTTGCCGTCGATCAGCATGGCCGCGTCGTCGCCTATGTCGGTTACGCGCAGGCGAGCGGCATGGACGACTTCGAGCTCGGCGGGTACCCCGTCGTCGCCGATGCGCTCCACGGCTACGTGCGCGACGACACGCTCGTGCTCGATCGCATGTACCGCGTCGTGGCGCGACCGGTCGAATACGACCTTGCCTCGATGCCGGCCGGAGCGATCGTCGGCGCGCGCGTGATCGACGATCGTTTCGCGCGCGAGCTCTCCTCGCGCACGGGCGCGGCCATCGCCTTCTACGCGAACGGACAGCGCGCGGCGGCGGGCTCGCCCGTGGACTTCCAGACCGCGAACCTCGACGCGATCGTCGGCGACCTCACCGATCTCGAGCAGGACAAGGACTATCGCGAGAAAGGGCGCAGCGCCGTGCGCGAGATCGGCGGGATGATCGCCGTGCAGTACACGCGCCTGCCGGGCGAGGCCTGGCAGCTCGGCGCCGGGTACGCCGTCGCGCGCCAGCCCGCGAGCGTCTCGGGGCCGCTCGGCTTCTTCGGTCACGCCGACGAAAAGGACAAGAAGGCCGGCAACTGGCCGATCGCCCTCTTGGTCGCGATCGTCGCGGCTGCGCTCGGGATCGCGTTCAGCGTGCTCGAGCACACGCGGCCGCTGCGCGTCTTCAAGACCGAGGCGGAGAAGTTTGCGGCGGGCAGCGTCGAGCAGCTCACGCCCAGCCGGTTCCGCGGGCTCTTTCGCAAGATCGCCGCCGACGTGAACGATGGCGTCGACAAGCAGCTTGCCAAGGGTGGCGGTCCGCGGCGCGGTCCAGCCGACTTCAAGGAAGTGCTCGGTGACCTCCCCGACCAGCCGATGATGAGCGCATTCAGCTTGCCGGGCGACGGCGTGGCGGACGCGATCGCGCCCTCGGGCCCCTCGTCGCCGCAGCCGTCGAGCGGCGGTCGGAGCGCTCCCGGGCGTGCGCTGCCGAGCCCGCCCGGCGCGAAGAAGCCGCGCCCGCCGGCACCCGGCGGCGCCGCATCGCCGCCCGCGCCGCCCGCGCAGCTCGACACGACGATGCCCGAAGGCGGGCTCACCGGCTGGGGTACGGGCGCGCCCGACGAAGCCGAGTGGCAGGACGTCTTCCAGGAGTTCGTCGCCACCAAGCAGCAGTGCGGTGAGAGCATCGACGGGTTCACCTACGAGAAGTTCGCCGAGCGGCTGCGCAAGAATCGCGACACCCTCGTGCAAAAGTACGGCGCGAAGCGCGTGAAGTTCGGCGTGCACGTCAAAGACGGCAAGGCGGCTCTGAAAGCCAATCCGATCAAGGAGTGATCGGGGCGGCTCCGTGCCCCTGGCTTCGAGATCCGCCGTCTATCAGTGCGTGAGAGAGAAACTATCAGCGGGGGCGCGTTCTCGGCTGGCGCAACGCCGGGCGCGTGACTACATCTAATACCTGCATCCGCCATGACCGATCCCCGCATCCACAATGTCGTCGTCATTGGTTCCGGCCCCGCCGGCCTCACCGCGGCCATCTATGCCGCGCGAGCGAATCTGAAGCCGTTCTGCATCGAGGGCTTCAACGCGGGGGGCCTGATTCCGGGCGGGCAGCTCATGTTCACCTCGGACGTCGAGAACTACCCGGGCTTCGCCAAGGCGGTTTCGGGCCAGGATCTGATGGGCGCGTTCCGGGCGCAGGCCGAGCACCAAGGTGCCGAGCTCGTCATCGGCGACGTGCAAAAGGTCGATCTGTCGTCGCGGCCCTTCAAGATCTGGGTGGGCGAGGACGAGAACGTGCTCCACCTCGCGAAGACGGTCATCATCGCGACGGGCGCGCGCGCGAACTACATCGGGCTCCCGAGCGAGGACAAGCTCAAGAACAAGGGCGTGAGCGCTTGCGCCGTGTGCGACGGTGCGCTCTTCCGCGGCCAAGACGTGGCCGTGGTCGGCGGTGGCGACACCGCGATGGAGGAGGCGTCGTACCTCGCCGGGCTGTGCGGCAACGTGACGCTCATTCACCGCCGCGACGAGTTTCGCGCCTCGCGCACGATGGTCGATCGCGTGCGCAAGAACCCGAAGATCAAGGTGCTCCTGAGCCACGTCGTCGACGAGGTGCTCGACCCCGCCGAAGACAAGGTCACCGCCTTGCGCGTTCGCGACCTCAAGACGGACCAGCTCTCGACGCTGCCGGTCGGGGCGCTCTTCGTCGCGATCGGCCATACCCCGATGACCGACCTCTTCAAGGGCCAGCTCGCGACCCACCCGAACGGCTACCTGAAGGTGGAGCCCGGCTCGACGCGCACGAGCGTTCCCGGCGTCTTCGCGGCGGGCGACGTGGCGGATTGGACCTACCGCCAGGCGGTCACGGCCGCAGGCACCGGCTGCATGGCGGCGCTCGACGCCGAACGCTTCTTGCAAGCGGAGCACTGACGCATCAGGATCGGGCGCCGCCCAGCGTGACCGAGCCGAACGACGTCGATCCTCGTAGCGAGCTCAGAGAGATCGCCGCGGCGGTGCGCGCGCACGTCGAATGGCTGCGGGTGAGCGGCGCCGTCGGGCTGCCGCGCGGCGAGCGTCCCGGCGCAACGCCGGTCCGGCCCGAGCTCGCACCGGATCCGACGCCAGAGGTCGTCGCTCCGACGACGCTCCGCTCCGAGGCTCCGCGCAGGGATCCTCCGCGCGCCGATGCTCGCCCGGCTGCGCCGGGGTTTGCGCTGGCGACGCCCGGTCCGGCCCCCGTCGCCGCGGATCCCGCGGCCTCCGGTCCGGCGCCCGCCCCCGCCGCCGCGCCCACGGTTCCCGCGCTCCCGCCCGAGGAACGAACGCGCCGGCTCGACGTCTTGGCGGAGAGCATCCGCGGCTGCACGCGCTGCGCGCTGCACGCCGCGCGCACGCAGACGGTGTTCGCGCGCGGCACGGGCGCGTCCGGCCTTTGCTTCGTGGGGGAGGGGCCCGGCGCCGACGAGGACGAGCAGGGGTTCCCCTTCGTCGGGAAAGCGGGCCAGCTGCTCGACCGGATGATCGAGGCGATGGGCTTCGGTCGCGACGACGTCTACGTCTGCAACATCGTGAAATGCCGGCCGCCCAACAACCGCAAGCCGGAGCCGGAAGAGATGGCGGCGTGCATGCCGTACCTGAACGAGCAGCTCGAGCTCCTCGCGCCCGAGGTGATCGTCGCGCTCGGCGCGACCGCCGTTCAGGGGCTGTTCGGGACCAGCGAAGGGATTACGCGGCTTCGCGGCCGCTGGAAGCTCTTCCGCGGCCGCGTGCCGGTGATGCCGACGTTCCACCCGGCGTTTCTCTTGCGCAACCCGGCTGCGAAGAAAGAAGTGTGGGAAGACTTGCAAGCCGTGCTCCGGCAGATGGGTCGGGTCGCGCCGAGTAAGCGATGAAGCGGCGCTTCGTCGCTGTCGCGCGGGCGGTCTTGGTGCTCGTTGGGCTCTCGCCGTTCGCGCCCGTGCTGCTCGCGGGAGCGGGAGCCACGTCCGCGGCCGCTCTGCTCGAGGCGTGGTTTCGCTTTCAATGCGAGCGCGACCCCGCGCGCATGCTCTCGGCCGGCGCCGTGTGCGCGCGCTGCCTCGGCCTTTACGTCGGGCTCGGCGCGGGCGCCCTCGTCGCGCGCCCGCGGCTCGGCGGGCGCCGGCTCGAGCTCTGGCTCGCTGTCGCGGTGCTCGCCATGCTGGTCGACGTGGGCAGCGAATGGCTCGAGTGGCGGCCCGCCTGGGCGCCGCTCAGGCTCGCGACCGGGCTCCTGCTCGGCTATCCGGCGGGCGTGGCTGTCGTCGTCGGGCTCGATGCGTGGGCGCGGGGCGCCGTCGCCGCCGCGCCCGTGGTCGCTCCGGATGCCTAGAACCCGAGCGCGAAACCGGCCGACGGCTGAATCACGATGCCGCTCGCCGGGAGCATGTAGAGGAGCTTCGCCTCGAGCGTGACGCCCATGTTGTCTTTGAACGCGAGCATGCCGCCGACGCCGGCTTCGATGAACCCCTGACCCATCTTGCGCCAGCCGTCGACCGCGTCAGCGGGCGGCGCATTCTTGATCTTGTAATTGGTGTTCGTCTTGCCGGTGCGGCACTGCTGGTACGGGTTCAAGATCTTGTCGCCGCTCTGGAAGGGCGCGACGTAGTACTTGCTGTTCATGTCGTACTTCGGGTTCGCCATCCCGTCGATCGTCTCGGTGCTCACGTCGTTGCCCTGAGGATCGTGGCCGGCCTTCTCGCAGTCGTACTCGTTGATGGCGACCTTGGCGTCGACCTGGGCCATGCCGCCGCCTACGAGCACGTAGGCGCGGAGGAGCTTGGCCGTGAGCGGCAGGAACCAGAACTGGCCGCGGATTTCGAGGTGGATCGGCAAGAACGGCGTACCGCCGACGCCGGTCGAGTGGGCGGGCGGATCCTTGGCGTTGCCGGCCGGTGACATGCCGGCCGGTGGACCACCGCCGAGCGCGAACCCGAGCCGTCCGCCGGCCGTGATGTTGGCGGTGAACGCGCGATCGTACGAGACGAGGAGGCGCGTCGTGGCCATCACCGTGCCGGTATTGATGCCGTCACGCGGCGGGTAGGGCGTGTGGAAGTAGGGCTGGTCGGTCGTGCCTTGGTAGAAGCACGCGTAGTTGTCGCTCGCCTGGCCGAGCGTCGGATCGCAGACGTTGTAGCCGCCGACGAACGCGAAATCCTGCGCGATGTTGAAGCCGAGCCAGTTCTTCTTGAACGCCGACGCCGGGCCCTCTCCCGCACCGGAGGGCAGATCGCATTTGCCGTCGATGCAGGTGCCGGTGCTGCAGTCCGCGTCCGACTCGCAGCTCGGCGCCGCCTGACAGGTGCCTTCCGTGCAGAGCAAGCCCGACTTGCACTCGGTCGAGTTGTTGCACTGCTCGCCCCAGTCCTTGGCGCCGCGCGCCGCGCCGGCCTTCGCCGCACCGCAGCCGGGGAAGTCGGGCGGGCAATCGGCGCCGCCCTTCACTTCGCAGCGCGGAGGCGGCTCGGCGTCGTCGAACTGCGGGGGCGGGTCGGTGACGCCCTCGGCGATGTTGAACTCGACGGGAGCCGTCTTGCTGCCCCAGGTGTCGACCGTCTCGCCTTGGGCGTCTTTGGCGCGAATGTAGACGCGCAGCGTGCCGGAGTTCTCCGTCGCGTTGCAGGGGATCTGCACGCGGAAGGAGTCGCCCTTCTTCTGCATCGGCAGTGTTTTCCACGAGTCGGAGCCGAACACCTTGTATTTGAGCTCCATGCTCGTGGCTTCCTCGTCGCTCGAGCACTGGACGGGGATTTGCCGCCGCGTTTCGACGCTGCGGACGTCGGGCGTGCAGTTGAGTCCGCCTCCGGCGTGAGCCGCGGCCGCGGGCGCCGCTGCGGGCGCTGCCGGCTCGGGCGCCGCAGCCGCCGTGCCACCGAGCGCCGCGAACGTCGCTTGCGTTTCCGGCGTCGCGAGCACCGTGTCGAGCTTCACGCTGGGGTCGGCGGCGAGCGCCTTCTGGAACGCGTCCTTCGCGCCAGCTTGGTTGTTCTTACCGCTGCCGCGCACGATGCCGACGTACATCCACGCCTTGCCGAGCGTCTGCGGTGAGCACTTGTCGGAGCACGCGTTGATCGTGCCGAGCAAGACGCCTTCCGCCTTCTCGAAGTCGGTGGCGACGTAGTGGGTGTTGATCGCCTCGTCGATCTTCTTGTTCGCAGCGGTGTCGCGCGTGTACTGGCCGAACGCGGGAGCAGCGACGAGAATCAGCAGGACAATCCAGAGCAGCCGGTGCAATCGAAACAAGAATCCTCCGGGGGAGTACATACCGAGCGAGTGAGGGGGCCGGGTCGAGACGACAGTAGTTGCCTTACGGCGTTGTGCCAGTCTTCGGGCAGCCTTCCTTCACTCCTTCGGTGCGGATGAACTGGACGCGCCGGTTCAACGCACGATTCTGCTCGGTCGAGTTGTCGACGATGGGCCGGTCGAAGCCGTAGCCCAACGAGGTGAGGCGCGCGGGCGTGATGCCGTGCGTCACGAGATAAGTCTTCACGCTGGCTGCACGCCGGTTGCTGAGGTTCTTGTTGTAGGCGGCGCCGCCCTTGTTGTCGGTATGCCCCTGAACCTCGAGCTTGATATCCGGGTTCTTGTTCAAGACCTCGACGACGGCGTCGAGCACCGGGAAGCTTTCCGGCCGGATCTTGTCCTTGTTGTATTCGAAGTGGATCTGCTGGGTGATCTTCACTTCGCAGTCGGTGACGACGACGAGGGGGTTGGTCGGGCAGCCGAGCGGCTCCTGGGTGGTCGACCCCGGCTCGTTCGGGCACTGATCCTGAACGTCGAGGACCGTGTCCTTGTCGTTGTCCGGATCGGGGCAGCCGTCCTCGTCCTCGAAGCTATCCGGGTCTTCGGCCTCGTTCGGGCATTTGTCGGCGAGGTCGAGGACGGTGTCGAGGTCGTTGTCGGGCTCGGGGCAGCCGTCGTCGTCGAGATAGCCGTCCCTGTCCTCGGGCTCGACGACGCAAGCGTCGGCCGAGTCGGGGATGCCGTCGCCGTCCGTGTCGGGATCGCCGGGGGCCGTCTCCACGAAGGCACGCTCCGCGCAATATTGCGGCGGCGACATCTCGAGCGCCGCATCGGCGTTCGGCGACGCGATCTCGAGGTGCGTGACGGCCTTGGAGACGAAGCCCTGGTCGAGCTCGAGCGTCGCGAATTGGAGCTGGCTTCTCGCGACGGCGAGCTCGCGCGGCGCGCAGCGCATCGCGCCGTTGCGCTCCGCTTGCTCGACGATCTTCTCGAGGCCGGCAATTTGCCCGCGGAGCTTCGGCGCCTGGCCGCAGCCGCTCGCGAGGAGAACGCTCACGAGCGCGCCCGCGACGCGACGGCCGGGGCGCTTCATCGCCCCGCCCCGCGGTGTGCGTCGCGCGCGAGCTTGATCGCCTTGTCGGCGTACTCCTCGCCGACCTCGGCAAGCTTCACCGCGTCGCTGTAGTCCGCTTCCGACGCCTCCGACTGTGCCTTCTCGATGTGCTCGAAGGCGAACCAGTACTCGTACGGTGCGTACTGCTCGGCGCCGAGCTCGTGCGCTTCCTCGAGCTTCGAGGACGCGGAGCTGATCTGGATCGCGTACAGCGTGTTGCCGCAGCCACCCCAAAACACCGAGAGCAACGCGACCGCTCCGACGGCGAGGACGCGCGCCCCACGAGGGACGCGGCGGGCGGCGAGTGCGGGAGCGTGAAGCATGCGGTGCGGAGCGACCCGAGCGTCGCGTTTTCGCTCGGAACGCTAGCAATTCGGCGAAGTTTTCGTCAACCACCGTGAGCTATCGGCCGCTTTTTTGCCAAGGCCCATTTCTCGGCGCGACAAAGCGAGCGCGCGCGTTCACGCGCCGAGTCGGGCTCGGGACTCCCGCCCACTACGTAGCGATCGCGGCCTCGAAAGGCTCACGGGCGCTCCGGAAGCGCGGCGGCGCCGTCGTCTGCCCGCCCGTACCGAGAACGCCTGACGGCGTTCGACGTTTGCCTCTCCGCTCCGCTGGAAAAAAGCGGCGACGCCGCTACATGCGGCGATAGAGGCCGACGACCTTGCCGAGCAGCATCGTCGACTTGAAGTCGGATGCGCGCACCAAGATCGGCGCCATCTTCGCGTTCGCGGGCTGGAAGCGCACGTAGTCGCGCTCCGGGTAAAAGTACTTCACCGTCGCTTCGTCGCCGATCAGCGCGACGACGATGTCGCCGCGCTCCGCCACGGCCTGCTTGCGCACGAAGATGTAGTCACCGCCCAAAATTCCGGCCTCGATCATCGAATCGCCGGCAACCCGGAGGCCGAACACCTCGCGCCCGCCTTTGACGAGCATGCGATCGACCCGGACGGTGTCGATGACGTTCTCCTCCGCAAGAAGCGGAAGGCCCGCGGCCACTCGGCCGAGCACGGGGACGTCGATGATGTCTTCCTCGGTGAGCGGAGCGCGGACGGGCTGGGGCAGCGATGCCTCCACCAGCTTGAGCGCGCGGCTCTTCATGTCCTCACGCCGGAGGTAGCCCTTGCGCTCGAGGGCGCGCAGGTGGTCGTTCACTCCGTTCGTGGAGCGGATGCCCATGTGCTCGCCGATTTCGCGCAGCGTGGGGGGGTAGCCCCGCTCCCCAATCGACTTGCGAATGTAATCGAGCGTCTGCTCCTGCCGCTTGGTCAGCCCTTGCATGGCGGAGCGAAGCATACTGAACGGGTGTTACGAAGTCAAAAGTTCGGTGGGTTTTTGTGGAGTGGCAAGCGGATAGTGTTGCGGATTCTGGGGGTTGGTTGTGGAGCTGGCAGCCGCCCCTCCAAAAAACCCGTCAGCCGCGCTCCGAAAACCTGTCAGCCGCCGTCCGAAAGACCCGTCAACCGCCCTCCGAAAAACCTGTCAGCCGAACGGCGCGCAGCGCCGCGCGGGCCGAAGGGCCGCCGAAACGACCCTCGAAGTCTTGGCAGACCAGATCGATCCAAACCGAGCGGCGACAACCCCCACGACAAACCGGCGAGCCCGGCGCCATTCCTTTCATCAGCACGGAGGTGACGCAGCTTCCCCGTGTGCCTCGCGGGGCCCAAAGACCTTCCCACCTGCCCCGTCCTCCCGAGTCTTTAGACTAAAACTTCCCCGACACCGACAGGAACGTCAATTTATCATTCGTCTCCCTCAGCCTCGCGACGAGCAGTTTGACGATGCTCCACAAGACCTCGTAAGCGAGGTCCTTGTGCATGAACAGCAAGTCATCGAACCCGTCTTTGGCTATCGCGAGGAGCCGGCAGCGCTCGTGGACGCGGGCGTCGGCGGAGCGGGGGGATTCGTCGAGGAGCGCCATCTCGCCGAACATTTGGCCCGGCCCGAGCACGGCGAGCGCCTCCTCCCCCATGCCGGGGACCTCGCGGCTGATGCGCACCTTGCCCTCGAGGATCAGGTAGAGCTTGTCACCGGCGTCGCCGTGCTGAAAAATCTTCGTCCCCGTCGCGTGCGTCTCTTCCGCAGCGACCTTGGCGATCAGCTCCAGTGCGGCCGGTTTCAGGCCGGAGAAGAGCTCGACGCGCGCGAGCTGCTCAAGCCGATCTTCCATCCGAGCCGTGGACATTAGTCCCAAAACGTCGCATCCCCCAAGTTCGATCGTGCGCGGCCGCCGCGACAGCCGGCGCGCACCTCAGCGCGTGAACTTGATGTTGAAGGGCGGGGTCGTCTGCTCGACGGCCTGGCCCTGCGCGTTCAAGGCCACCTGGTAAGTCTTCCGCATCGCGCACTGGCGCGCCCACGAGCCGAGACCGTAGCCCGGGTCCTTGAGCACCGAAACGGAGCGCGCGCGACCATCCGGCCGCACCGTGACGCTCACGAGCACACGCGCGAAGTTGATGCCTTCGGCCTCGGCCTCGGGCGGGAAGCCGCAGTCATTCCAGTCACCGGGCAAGGGCCCGGCGGTGCGCGTCAGGTTCACGGTCGGCGCGGGCGGGGGAGCCGCTGGGGCCCCCGTGCCGGTTCCGGTTGCGGCTGCCTGGGCGTTGCGCACCGCAGTCTTCGCGCTGCCTTTGGTGGCGGTGACTCCGCCGGCGAAGCGATCGCCCGTGCCGGTCACGAAGCCGTCGCCCGTCAGATCGACGGGCTCGTCCGGATCCGGCTCCGAGGTGAGCACCTTGCCGGCCTCCGCTGCGGCCGGGGGCTTGGCCTCGGCCTGCTGGGGCGGCGGCGTCGGGGCGCGGGCTGCCGGTGGTGGTGGCTCCGGCTCTTTCTCCGGTGTGGGGGGCGGCGGCGGTGGAGGCGGCGGCTTGTCCTCGTCGATGTCGACCTGCGAGTGCAGGCGGTCGTGCATGCCCTTGCGAACCGTGGTCGCCAGCTCGCGCAGGTACGGAAACGTTCGGAACACGCCGCGGCCCGCCGTCGCATGACCCACCAAGGCCAGAACGAGCGCCGCGACCATCGCGAAATGATCGTTACGGCCGAGGCCGAGCACCCGGCCGAGCGGCTCCTCGACAGGTGCGGCCACGGCTGGTGTCGGTCGCGGCGCGTTCATGGGCTCAGTGTGGCGCCTCGACCGGCACCGCGTCGCGCTGGGGGCTGACGGCGAAGGCGATCTTGGCGATGCCTGCACGCTTCAAGAGGTCGAGGACGTGAATGACGCGACCGTGCTCGACCTTCTTGTCGGCGCGGATCACGGCGCGCAGCTCCTTGTTCTTGTGGAACGCGTCCTTGGCGAGCGGGCCGATCGCTTCGTCGTTCGCAATCGCTTCGGAGTCGACGCGCACGCGCCCGTCGGCGCTGAGCTCCACGGAGAAGATCGTCTGTAAGGCCTCGCCGCTCGCCGCTTTCGGCAGGTCCATCGGCATGCCCTGCGACACGATGATCTTCGCCGTCACCATGAAGATGATGAGGAGCACCAGCGTCACGTCGACGAGCGGCGTGACGTTGATGCCGGCGATCAGTCCGCCGTCGTCGTCGTTCTTGGAGCCGCCAGCCATGGTTCAGTCTTCGGCGCTCCCGGTCGCGGGAGCTCCGGGCTTGGTGGCGACCAGGTGCGCGAGCAGCACGTGGCTCAATGCGTCGGTGTTGGCGAGGATTGAGCGCGCGAGGCGCTGGAAGTAGTTGTAGGTGGCCACGGCCGGGATCGCGACGACGAGGCCCACGGCGGTCGCGACGAGCGCCTCGGCGATCGCGGCCATCACTTCCGTGGGTGCCGTGAAGGCGCCTTCCTTCGCGGCGGCGACGGCGCCCTGCTTGCCGAGGGCTTCGAACGCCTGGACGATGCCGATGACGGTGCCGAACAGGCCGATGAACGGCGCGTTGTTGCCGAGCGTGCCGAGGAACGCGAGGCGCCGCTCGAGCTTCATCTTCTGCAGTGCTGCGGCGCCCTGCATGGCCTCGTCCGCGGATTTCGCTCCGCGATCCGCCTCGAGCAGGCCGGCGACGACCACGGCCGCCTCCGCGCTCGGCGATGCTTCGAGCAGCTTCTGCGCGCCCGCGAGGTCTTCATCGCGCAGCCTGTCGCGCAGCTCCTTCGCGAGCCGGCCGATGTCGTCCCGGAGCGACCAGTAGAACCAGGCGCGCTCCAACATCACGGCGACGGAAAGGACGCTCAGCGCAATCAGCAGCCACATGACCCAACCCGCGCCGAAGTTGGTCATCAAGTGTTGGAGCCATTCGACCAGATTCATGCCGTTCCTATTTCCTTCGCGGGGCGCTTCAGCCGTATCTGGGGCAAGTCCCCCGAATTGCCCAGCCGCAAGTGGGCCGGCTTTAGCACGTTTTCCTAAACACGCGGCCGGCCCGGCTTGTTCCCGGGGCGCCCGGCCGGCGGGTCAGAGCTCGTGGGGCATCAGGTCGTAGGGGGACCGGAAGTATTGCTGGGGCGAGTAGGACTTCAAGCAGGACACCCGCCGCATGTAGATGTCGGCGTAGAGCTCGACCTGGAGCCCGAAGCTCGACATCTCGTTCTGCTCCTTGAGGAGGGAGCCGAAGTAGGGATGGAAGCGGGTCGAGACGCGCTCGGAGCGTACCCCGAGCTCGGCCATGCTGCTGCGGAGCTGGGCGCGGACGCGCTCCACCGCGCGTTTGGCACGAGTTCGTTCCGCTTCCGCCCCGTTGGAAGCCGCGCCGCGGCTGAGCTCCTTGAAGCGAGCCTGGTAGAAACGAAGCTCGTCCTCGAGCTTCTCGAGATCCTCCTCGAGCATGCGCATCCGGGCGAGATCGGTGTACGAGGCTTCGTGCGCGAGCACCTCGGCGTCGAGCTCCTGGATGATCATGGCGGTCGACCACGACGACTCCTTCTTCGACCGCAGGATGTCGCCGTAGATGTGGTCGCCGACGTAGAGCACGCTCGAGCCGCTCACGCCGATGAGCCGCTCGAACTCCTCGAGGTGGCCGCCCTCGTAGGCGCGCCCGCGCTCGAGCTTTTCGCGCACCGGCTTCAGGACATCGCCGTCGCGTTCCATGAGCGGGCCACCGTCCTGGAACCAGCGCGGCTTCTTGGCCGAGCAGATCACGATCTCGAAGTAGTGGCGCCAGCTCGGGTACTCCGGCATCGCGTTGCCGAGCAGGTACGTCATCATGCGGTCGGTGTACGAGTGCGGGGAGTTCGTGAGCAGAAATAGCTTTTTCCCCGCCGAGCGCAGCTTGTGCAGCGTGCGCGCGAGCTCCGCGTCGCGGTCGACGAACTCGTCGATCGCGCCCGTGACGACGCCGTACACCGTGCCGTCCGCGTGCGCTTCGTCGATCGACGCTCGCACGTCGTGAAAGAGCTTGTCGTAATCGATGACGTCGCCACGCGCCTCGAGGGCGCTCACGACGGCGGCGTAGCTCGTCACCTCGCTCAGGGCGAACAGCGTGTCGATCCAGTGGTAGCGCGACGTGTGCGGGCGGATGCGCGTGTCGTGGTAGAGCGCGCGGATCTGCTCGTCCGGCAGCCGCGTGAGGCCGTGGTAGCCGCGGTGGACCACCTTGTAGCGGTCCATCTTGAGAACGTGGCCGTACTTGCGATCGACGAGCAGCCCGCGGATCGGGAAGCGTGCGTCGAAGCGGAGCTCCTTGAGCGAGGCCGGATAGCCGCGCTTGATCAGGCGGTCGACCGTGAGCTCCACGCTGAGCGCGTCCATGCGCTCCTGCCGGTAGATGGCGAGCGTGTAGTCCATGTCGAACCCGATCCACTCGATGCCCGAAAGGCGCAGATCGTGGTTGACGAAGACGCGATCCGCCCGCGGGATCTTGTTGGGCAGGTCGAGCGGCGTGCCGAGGCCGCTCAGGGGAAGTAGGAGCTGCGAGCTTGCCAAGGGCGACGACAACCGGGAGCCTTCAACATAGCACTCCGTGACCGCGCTCGATGGCCCCGAGGCCGAGGCGCGGCCAGTCGTCGGTGAAGCCGCCCTGGAACGGGTCGTCGGCCATGAACAGCGGCGTATCGAGATCGACGAACGAAAAACCACCTACACCGCCCGCCAAGCAGGCCGAGGTGCTCATCGCGAGCCGCGTCTCGACGAGGCCTCCGATCATGAGCTCGAGCCCAGCGGCCCGCGCGCCGAGCGCCATGTCGAGCGCCGTGACGAGTCCGCTCTTCATTATCTTCACGTTCACGACGTCCGCCGCCCCGGCCTCGATCACGCGCTCGAGGTCGGCGAGGGTCGTCGCGCTCTCGTCCGCGGCCACGCGCACCCCCGCCTCGCGCACGGCGCGCAGCCCCGTGAGGTCCTTCGCACCGGTCGGCTGCTCGAACAGGACCACGCGATCACGCAGCGCCCCGAGCGCACGCAGGAGTCGAATCGCCTCCTCAGCGCGCAGGCTCGCGTTCGCGTCCAGGATGAACGACGCCTCGGGGGCGACCGCTGCGGCGCGCGCCAGCCGCTCGAGATCCTCCGTGAGCGGCACGCCGCCGACCTTGGCTTTCAGCGTACGAAACCCGCGGGCGTGGGCGCGTGCGGCCTGCGCCGCCGCCTGCTCGGGCGTCCCCGTCGTGAGCGTGACGTCCGACACGAGCTCCGGCTCCGCGCCGCCGAAGAAAGCGAACAACGACAGCCCGAGCGAGCGCGTGAGACCATCGAGGAGCGCCGTCTCGAACGCGCAGAGCGCGCTCGGTGCCGAACCGAGGACCTGGCTCGCGAGCCGAGCGACGGTGCGCCAGTTCGCCGCTTCGGCACCGAGTAGCGCGTCGCGAGCGCCCTCGAGCGCCTGCTCGGCGTCCTCCCGCGTTTCGCCGTTGAACGCCGGGAACGGCGCGGCTTCACCGATGCCGAGCGTGCCGCCTTCGAGCCCGACCTCGACGAGCAGGTTGCGGCAGACGTGCTGAGTGCCGCCGGCGATGCCGAAGGGCTCCGTCAAGGCCACGTCGAACGGCCGGTAGGCGAGGTGCGTGATGCGAGGCAACGGGGTAAAACATACAATACCTTGCGGCCTCTCAGCGTGCTCGTGACGGGCAACCCCGTGCCCGGCGTGGAAGCGCGCCGCGGCTCGTTCGTCGCCCTAATTCGCGAAGTGCTGGGTACGGAATGGCGCGGCGCGGTCGAGGTGCTGGACGCGCGCAAGGGCGAGCTGCCCGCTCCCGGTGAGCTCGGCGCGCTCGTCATCACCGGCTCGCCCGAGAGCGTCACGACGCGCGCGCCGTGGATCCTCGAGGCCGAGCGCGCCGTGGCGGCGGTCGTGCGGGCTTCGGTGCCGACGCTCGGAATCTGCTTCGGGCACCAGCTGCTCGGACAGGCCCTCGGCGGTCTCGTCGAAGCGAACCCGCGCGGTCGCGAGATGGGGAGCGTTCGCCTGCGCCTCCTCGAATCCGATCCCCTGCTCGGTGCCGCGCTCGAGCCGTTCGTTGCCAACATGAGCCATAGCGACTCGGTCACCCGCCTGCCGCCCGGCGCGCGCGTGCTCGCTGAAACGGAGCGTGAGCCTCACGCCGCCGTGCGCTTCGCCGCGCGCGCTTGGGGCGTCCAGTTTCACCCCGAGTTCGACGGCGACGTGATGCGCGGCTACATCGACGCGCGAAAAGACGTGCTCCGCGCCGAAGGCATCGACCCGGAAGCGCTCCGCGCGGAGGATGCCCCCGTGGCGGCGCGCGTCCTCGCGACGTTCGCGCGGCTGGCACGCGACTAGGCGGATTTCGATTTCGGGGCGGTCGCCGTGCCGCGGGGAAACGGCCCTCGGCCGAGCCGTTCCACGCTTTCGGACTGGCACGGGGCGCCGCTCGACGCTATGAGCCGGCCCCCATGGGCTTCTCGTGCGGCATCGTCGGCCTTCCGAACGTCGGCAAGAGCACGCTCTTCAACTCGCTCTCGACCGCCAAAGCCGAGGCGGCAAACTTCCCGTTCTGCACGATCGAGCCGAACGTGGGCGTCGTGATGGTGCCGGACGAGCGCGTCGAGGCGCTCGCCAAGGTGTGCGACCCGGAGCGCAAGGTTTACACGAGCATCCGCTTCGTCGACATCGCGGGCCTCGTGCGCGGCGCGTCGAAGGGCGAGGGGCTCGGTAACCAATTCCTCTCGCACATTCGCGAGGTGGACGCCGTCGCCCACGTCGTGCGCTGCTTCACGGACGACAACGTCGTTCACGTCGAGAACCGCGTCGATCCCGTGGCCGACGTCGCGACCATCGATACCGAGCTCTGCCTGAAGGACCTCGACACGGTGAACAAGCGCCTCGACAAGGCCCGCAAGCAGTCGAAGAGCGGCGACCCCGTCGAGAAGCTCGCCGTCACCGTGTGCGAGCGGCTGGCGGCGCACCTCGATCAGGGCAAGCCGGCGCGCTCGTTCGCCCTCGACGAGAAAGAGCAGGAGCTCGTGCGCGAACTCTCCTTGCTCACGCACAAACCCCTCTTCTACGTGGCGAACGTCGACGAAGGCTCGCTCGCCAATCTCGAAAAAAACCCGCATTACGTGGCGCTCGCGGCCCACGCGAAGAGCGAAGGCGCCAAAGTCGTGCCGATCTGCGCCTCGCTCGAAGCGCAGATCGCCGAGCTCGAGCCTGCGGATCGTCCGGACTTTCTCGCGAGCGCCGGGCTCGCCGAGCCGGGCCTCAACGCCGTGATCCGCACCGGCTACGAGCTCTTGGGGCTCATCACGTTCCTCACCGCCGGCAAGCAGGAGGTGCGCGCCTGGACCGTGCGCCGCGGTGCGACGGCGCCGCAGGCCGCGGGCGTCATCCACACCGACTTCGAGCGCGGCTTCATCAAGGCCGAAGTGATCTGGTGGGAGGATTTCGTGGGGCTCGGCAGCGAAGCCAAGTGCCGCGAGGCGGGCAAGCTCGCCATCGAAGGCCGCGATTACGTCGTCCGCGACGGCGACGTCATGCACTTCCGCTTCAACGTGTGACGCCCAGCCGAGCGCGCCACGTCGAGTAGCTCTCGACCGGTACCGGACCTCCGAAGTACCCCGCGAAGCGGAGCGCCCACACGCCGACGACGAGCACGAGCAGCGCGCTCGCGAGCACGAGCCCCGTGCGCTCCGTCCACCACGTGCGCGGCGACGGCACTCGGACGCGCGGCCCGCGCACGTAGTCGATGAGCCCCGCGCCCAGCGCGCCTCCGAACAGCGGCGCCAGCACGAAAACCAGCGGATGCAGGCGCATCGCTGCGTGGACGTCCCCGGAAAGGAGCGCGAGCGTCGCGCGCGTGAGACCACAGCCGGGGCAGGGGACGCCCAGAAAGAAGGCCGTCGGGCAGAGCGGCGTGTCGGTCAGCGCCGCGAGCGCCGCGAGCCCGACGAGCAATGCGACGACCGCGGCACGGCCGAGCGCTCCGTTTCGCCCGAGCTCGCCGGCTGCGCGCGCGGTCGTGGCCCTACCCTCAGCGAGGCTGGCCGCCGCCCGCTGCTTGCCAGATCTCGTTCAGATCGGACGGCAAGAAGAAGATGCCGAAGAACAGGTAGAGCACCGGGTGCTGAACGGACGCGTTCGGCACGCCTGCCATCTGCTTGGTCTCGAGGAGCTTCGGGACGAGCTTCCACATCTCGATGATGCCGAGGATGGGGACGAAGAACAGGATCGGCTTGATGTCGTTCTTGCCGCGGAAGGCGTTGAGCTCGTTCGTCATCTGCCAGACCTGGATGATGGCGTAGACGAAGCAGAGCATGCTGAAGACGAGCGTCATCACGGGGTTGCGCGTCTTGCCGATCGGGCGACCACCCGCCGAAGCGACGATGGGCGCCGCGCCGGGCGGCATGCCGCCAGGACCGGGCGCGCCGTAGCCGGGCTGTGGAGCGCCGAAGCCCTGAGGCGGCGCGCCGTATCCGCCCGGCTGACCGGGTGGGGGGCCGTAGCCGCCGCCCGGGGGCGGACCTTGCGGAGGCGGTGCGCCGTAGCCGCCCTGCGGCTGCTGCGGAGGAGCGCCGTAACCGCCGCCCTGCGGAGGGTAGCCACCGCCGGGTGGCGGGTAGCCACCACCAGGAGGAGGAAAGCCGGGCTGCTGGCCGGGCGGGGGACCGCCGAAGCCCTGAGGCGGCGCGCCGTAGCCTTGCTGCGGCGCTGGCGCGGGGCCGGGCGGCGGGCCGTAGCCGCCGGGGGCGGGCTGCGCGCCGTACGGGCTAAATCCCATGCCGGCCGGATCGGCGACCATCGTGCCGCCGAGCGGGTTGACCCCGGGGGCTGGTGCCGCCGGCTGCGGTGTGGGAGCCGGAGGAGCACCGAAGGCCTGCGCCGGGGTAGGCGCAAATTGCTGGGCGTTCGCGGCGTTGGGTGGGCCGGCAGGTGCGGCACCAGGCGGCGGGCCGTGCGCGCCCAGCGAGGGCGGCGCGACGCCGAGCATCGTACCCTTGAGGTGCGGACGGCCAGCCGAGCCGGCCCCCGGAGGCGGCGCGGCAGCTGGCGGAGCAGCGGCAGGCGGCGGTGCGGCGGGCGGCGGCGCTGCCGGACCCGGAGCCGGAGCACCGGGGCGGGGCATTCCCTGCTGCGGCGAGTTCATCATCAGCATGGTGCCCTTGAACTTGGGGGCCGCCGCGCCTTTGAGGTTGAACCCACACTTCTTGCAGGTCGTCGCCGCTTCGTCGTTCTCAGTCCCACAGTTCGGGCAAAACACCGCACAACCTCCGCGAGAGGGATCGCTCGCCTTTCGAGCCGGACCATACCCTAGAGCGCCCCTCGGCGATCCACAAGCTGTTCCTCGCGGGCGAGCTTGACACCTTGCTTTGCGGCTAACTACGGTTCGCCTCGCCCGAAACCCCGGGCTTGTGAAGGCTCCGCGATCCCCGCTTCTTTAGAGCCGATTCACGACGGAAACCTCGTATGGCTTTTGCGCTGAACGTCGAGCAAAACCAGAAGCTCGAACAGATCCTCAGCCGCTACCCGAACAAGATGGCGGCGTGCATTCCCGTGCTCCACCTGTGCCAAGACGCGAACGGCGCGTGGGTGTCGGATGAGGTGATCGACTTCGTGTCCAAGAAGCTCGACCTACCGACGGCACACGTGAAGGGTGTCGTCACGTTCTACACCCTCTTCAACCAGAAGCCGGTCGGCAAGCATCAGGTCTGGGTGTGTCGCACGCTCTCCTGCGCGCTGCGCGGCTCGGAGCAGATCCTCGCTCACTGCGAGAAGCGGCTCGGCTGCCACGCGGGCGAGACGAGCAAGGACGGCAAGGTGACGCTGCGCACGGCAGAATGCCTCGCCTCCTGCGGGACCGCTCCCATGATGCAGGTCGACAAGACTTTCCACGAGAACCTGACGCTCGAGCAGGTGGACCGGATCCTCGACTCTTTGGTCCGGTGAAACGGCGATGCTGAAGCAGACCACCTACCTCACGCACTCCTATTCCCAGCCGGACGGCTACAAGCTTTCCGCTTACGAGGCTGCCGGCGGCTACAGCGGCGTCAAGAAGGCGCTCAGCTTGGGCCGCGAAGCGGTCATCGAGGAAATGAAGAAGGCGCACATCCGCGGACGCGGCGGCGCCGGCTTCGACGCGGGCACGAAGTGGAGCTTCATGCCCAAGCAGTCGCAGAAGCCCTGCTACCTCGTGATCAACGCCGACGAGGGCGAGCCTGGCACGTTCAAGGATCGCTCCATCATGGAGAAGAATCCGCACTCGCTCGTCGAGGGCTGCATCATCGGCTGCTTCGGGATCGGCGCGCACGCGGCGTACATCTACGTGCGCGACGAGCTCCACCTCTCGAAGGCCCGTCTCGAGGGCGCGATCGCCGAGGCGAAGGCCAAGGGCTACCTCGGCAACAGGCCGTTCGGCTTCGACTACCCGGTCGAGGTCTACGTGCACACGGGAGCCGGCGCGTACATCTGCGGGGAAGAGACCTCGCTCCTGAACTCGCTCGAGGGCCGTCGCGGCGAGCCCCGGCTGAAGCCGCCGTTCCCCGCCCAGTACGGCGCCTTCGGTTGCCCCACGACGGTCAACAACGTCGAGACGATCGCGATCGCGCCCACGGTCTTCGAGATGGGCGGCGACGAATTCAGCAAGCTTTCCGCGCTGCACGGCTTCAACGACGGCGGCGCGCGCCTCTTCGGCGTGAGCGGCCACGTGAAAAAGCCGGGCCTCTACGAGTGCGCGGTCGGGCTCACGCTGCGCGAGCTCATCTACGACCTCGGCGGCGGCGTCCTCGGCGACCGCCCGATCATCGGCGTCATCCCGGGTGGCTCCTCCTGCCCGGTTCACAAGCCGGACGAGGTGATCAACCACCCCGACCCGCGCTTCGCTCCTTATAATGGGAAGAGCATCCTCGACCTGCCGCTCGGCGTGGACACCTTCCGCATGAACGGCAGCATGCTCGGGACCTGCTGCGCGATCGTGCTCTCCGACGCGGCCGATCCGGTGCTCGCCCTGCACAACCTGATGCGGTTCTACCGCCACGAGTCGTGCGGCCAGTGCACCCCGTGCCGCGAGGGCTGCGGCTGGATCGAGCGCATCCTCGACAAGATCGTCGACGGTGAAGGCTCGATCGAGGAGCTCGATCGGGTGAGCGAGGTCGCCTCCGACATTACCGGCAACACCATCTGCGCGTTCGGCGACGGCGCGGCGCAACCCGCGCTCGCCTTCGTGCGCAAGTACCGCTCGCACTTCGAGGACTACATCTTGAACGGCGCCAAATCGCAGACCCGGAGGCTCACGCCATGAACCAGGTCGGTAGCGTATTCTTTGCATTGATGGCGGGCTTGAGCCTGCTCGGGGCGGTCGGCACCGTCTCGGCGCGCAACCCCATCCGCAGCGCCGTCGGCCTGCTGGTCACGATCGTCGGCATCGCCGGCTTGTTCCTGCGTCTGAGCGCGCAGTTCATGGGCGCGATCCAGCTCATCGTGTACGCGGGAGCGGTCGTGGTGCTCTTCGTCTTCGTCGTCATGCTGCTCGGGCCCGACGCGAGCAAGGTGCCGGCCGGTCCGCCGCGGGGCTGGGCGGCTCGCGCCTTTGCCGGCGTCTTGATGGCCGCCTTCGCCATTGGCGGCGGCGTTCTCGTGCTCGGCGCGCGCGACGGCCTCACGCTCTTCCAACCGGTCGCGCCCGAGCATGGCAGCGTCGAGCTCGTGGGGCGGGAGCTCTTCACGAAGATGCTCGTGCCGTTCGAGCTCGCGACGGCGCTCTTGATCGTCGCGGTCGTCGGGGCCATCGCGGTCGCCCGTTCGCACGAGCCGAAGGGGAAAGCGAAGCCCGTCAAGCTCGCCCCGCAGGCCCTGTTCCACGGCCCGTTGCACCCGCGCGACGCCGGTCACCCCCTCGTGAAGGAGCGCGCGTGATGCAAACCCTCGGTCTCGCGGTCGAGCACTACGTCTTCCTCGCCGGAGTGATCTTCACGCTCGGCGCGATCGGGTTCTTGGTGCGGCGCAACGTCCTCGTTCAGCTCATGTGCATCGAGCTGATGCTGAACGCGGTGAACATTCTGCTCGTCGCCTTCAACCGCGTGTACCCGGCCAACATGGTCGGTCAAATCTTCGCGTTCTTCATCATCGCGGTCGCCGCGGCCGAAGCGGCCGTCGGTCTCGCCATCGTGCTGGCCTTCTATCGACTGAAGGGGACAGTGATGAGCGACGAAGGGGACAGCCTCAAGCTCTAGTCATGGAAGCGCTTCTTTCCCTTTTTCCCAAAGACGACCTGACGCTGCTCGCGTTCATCGTGCTCTTGCCGCTCGTCGGCGCGGTGGTGAACGGCATCTTCGGCAAGCGGCTCGGGCGCGAAGCGGTCACGCTGATGGGGCTCACCGCCATCGGCGGCGCCTTCCTCCTCAGCGTCGCGGCCTTCCTCATCCTGTTCGAGGCGCAACACGAGAGCGAGCGCGCCGTGCGGCTCGTCTGGCACGGCTGGGAGTGGCTCAAGCTCTCCGGGCCGGGCGGGGCTCCCGTCACGCTCACCGTCGCGCTCTCGGTCGATGCGCTGAGCGGGACGATGGCCCTCGTCGTCACGGGCGTCGGCTTCCTCATCCACCTCTACTCGTGGAAGTACATGGAGGAGGATCCCGGGTACCACCGCTTCTTCGCGTACCTGAACCTCTTCATCTTCTCGATGCTCGTGCTCATCCTCGGTGACAGCCTTCCGGTGCTGTTCGTCGGGTGGGAGGGTGTCGGTCTCTGCAGCTACCTCCTGATCGGTTTCTGGTTCGACGGCGAGGCCAACGCCTCGGCCGGCAAGAAGGCGTTCATCACGAACCGCATCGGCGATTTCGGCCTTTTGGTCGCGATGGGGCTCATGCTCCGCAACGTCGGTGCGCTCGACTGGAACGGCCTCGAGCAGGGGCGCGGCAACCTGATGGAGGGCATGCAGATCATCCAGCAGATCGGCTGGCTCGGCATGAAGTCGCCGGTCGTCGTGAACACGGCGACGCTCGTCGGCCTCGCGCTGTTTCTCGGCTGCGCCGGCAAGAGCGCGCAGCTCCCGCTCTACGTCTGGCTGCCCGACGCGATGGCCGGCCCGACGCCCGTCAGCGCGCTGATCCACGCCGCCACGATGGTGACGGCCGGCGTCTACCTCGTGTGCCGGCTCTCGTTCGTCTTCGTCTTGAGCCCGGCGGCGATGCTCGTCGTCGCGTTCGTGGGCGCCGCCACGGCGTTGCTCGCCGCGTCGATCGCCTTCGCGCAGAACGACATCAAGAAGGTGCTCGCGTATTCCACGGTGAGCCAGCTCGGGTACATGTTCCTCGGCGTCGGCGTGGGCGCGTTCACGGCCGGCTTCTTCCACGTGATCACGCACGCCTTCTTCAAGGCCTGCTTGTTCCTCGGTGCCGGCTCCGTGATTCACGCCATGCACGCGCGCATCCACGACACCGACACGTCGCAGGACATGCGCTTCATGGGCGGGCTGCGGAAGTACCTGCCGATCACCTTCCTCACCTTCGCGGCGTCCTGGGCAGCCATCGTCGGCTTCCCGGGCACGAGCGGGTTCTTCTCGAAGGACGCCATCCTCCTGAGCGCGTTCTCGTCGAGCATCGTGCCCCCGCAGACCGCGGTCTCCGCGCCCGGCGGCCCGATGGACGTCTTCCTGTGGCCGACGTGGGCGGGCTCGGTGCTCTACGCGATGGGTCTCGCGGGCGCCGTGATGACGGCGTTCTACATGACGCGGCTCTTCATCGGCATCTTCTTCGGGGAGTTCCGCGGCTGGAAGATCGTGAAGGGTTGGAAGGAGCCGGAGCACGCGCACGGCCACGATCACCATCACGCGCACGAGACGCCGGGACCCGGCATGAAGGGCCCCTCGCCGCACGAGTCGCCGTGGCAGATGTGGGTCCCGTTGGCCATCCTCGGCGCGCTCGCGCTCGTCGCGGGCCTCGTGAACGCGCACCTGATCGGCATCCACCTCTTCGATCACTGGCTCGAGCCCGTGTTCGCGACCGCGAACCAAGGCGTGAAGACCAAGGGCGAGCTCGCCGAGGGACCGTTCCTCGGCGCGGCGGTCGCCGCATTCGCCGTCGGCGTGGGCGGCGCGTACTGGGTGTACGTGACGCAAAAGGGAGCGCCCGCGAAGGCGCTCGCCGAAGGGTCACCCGGCTTGTACGCGCTCGTGCGCGACAAGTGGCGCATCGACGAGCTCTACGAGGAGACGTTCATCGGCGCGGTCGACTCGCTCGCCGAGATCGCGGTCGTCTTCGACAAGTGGGTCGTGGACGGGATCATCGCCCGCGTGACGGCGTTCGTCGTCTCGCTCGGCGGCACGATCCTCCGCGCTGCGCAGACTGGGCGCGTGCAGGCTTACGCCTTCACGATGGTGCTCGGCCTGGGCGGCATCGGCTGGTTCTTCGTCGCGCCGCACACGGATTATCGGCTCCGCGCGGACGAGCGCAACGGGCAGTACACCGTCGCGCTCACGCCGGGCGCCGGCTACACGTACCGCTGGGACGAGACCGGCGACGGCAAGTGGGACGACAAGGAGTTCGGTCCCAAGCGCGAGCTCAAGTTCGCGCTCGACGCGGACAAGTCGCAGAAGGTCAGGTTTCAGGTGAGGAACGGCTTCGGCAGAGTCAGGACCGGTGAGCTCCTCGTGCACCGGCCCAAGGTCGACAAGTCCGGGGCCGATCCGAGCGCCATGGAGGCGGTCACACCCGAGATGAGGGCGGCTGCGTCGGCCGCCGGTTTGAAGGTCGTCGCTCCGAACCGTCCACCCCCGAAGATCCCGCCGCAACCCGGCCTCCTACCGGTTCCCCCGGGGCAGGTGCACCCGTGAGCCCCGTCGCTCGTACCTTCTTCGACATCGTGCCGTACGTGCTCGCGTTCGCCGTGGCGGCGCTCTTGCCGCGCCGACAGGGTGCAGCGGAGCGCGCGGGTCTCGGCGCCGTCGCGGTGTTCGCCGTGCTCATCGTCAAGGGCCTGTGGCCGAGCGGCCTCCCCGACACACCGAACCCGGCGGGCGAGTGGAAGCACCTGCTCGACGTGATCGTGTTCCTGCCGCTGCTCGGCGCCGTGCTCGTGCTGTTTTTGCCGCGTCAGTCGCCTGCGGTTCTCAGGCGCTTCACGTACGGCATCCTCGGCCTCGATTTCCTCGCGTCGCTCGGCCTGCTCGCCGTGCCGATGACCAAGGGCTGGCACTTCCAGCACGTCGAGGCGTGGATCCCCGCGTTCGGCATCCGCTACCACGTCGCGGTCGACGGTTTGAGCCTGTGGCTCATTCTGCTGACGACGCTCACGACGCCGATCGCCGTGCACGTGTCGTTCGGATCGATCAAGACGCGCATCAAGGATCTCTGCTTCGCGTACCTGATGCTGCACGGCGCGATGCTGGGCGCCTTCGTCTCGCTCGACTTGTTCCTGTTCTTCCTGTTCTGGGAGCTGATGCTCGTGCCGATGATCGTGATGATCGGCATCTGGGGCGGCGTCGAGAAGATCAAGGCTGCCTACAAGTTCTTCCTCTACACGATGACCGGCAGCATGCTGATGCTCGCCGCGATCCTGTACCTCGTGTACCAGCACCAGAAGCTCGCCGGCTATCCGAGCTTCGACTACCTCGCGCTCTCGCGCCTCGTGTTGCCGTCGTGGGCCGCTTGGGCGTGCTTCGTGGGCTTCGGCCTCGCGTTCGCGATCAAGGTGCCGATGTTCCCGTTCCACACCTGGTTGCCGGACGCGCACGTGCAGGCGCCGACCGGCGGCTCGATCGTGCTCGCGGCGGTCCTCTTGAAGCTCGGCACCTACGGCTACATCCGCTTCTGCATGGGCATGTTCGGCGGCGTCGCGTGGGCGGCCGCTCCGACGCTCGGCGCCGTCGCCGTGTGCGGCGGCATCCTCTACGGCGCGCTCGTGGCCTGGAAGCAGGACGACGTGAAGCGCCTCGTCGCCTACTCGTCCGTCGCGCACATGGGCTTCGTGATGCTCGGGCTCTTCGCCGGCAACCAGGCGGGCGTCACGGGCAGCATTCTCCAGATGCTGAACCACGGCGTCTCGACGGGCGCGCTGTTCCTCCTCGTCGGCGTCATCTACGATCGCCGCCACACGCGCCTCGTGCGCGAGTTCGGCGGCATCGCCAAGGTGATGCCGGTGTACGCCGCGCTGTTCGTCATCGTGACGATGTCGAGCGTCGGCGTGCCGGGCACGAACGGCTTCGTCGGCGAGTTCATGGTCATCATGGGCACCTTCACCTCGAGCACGCTCGCGTCGCGCTCGGCGGAGACCGTGCGTAACTTCGCCGTCCAGCAGGGCAGCATCGCGGCCTTCGGCGTCGTGCTCGCGGCCGTCTACATGCTGAGCGTCACGCAGAAGATTTTCTTCGGCCCGCTCACGAACGAGAAGAACCGCCGCCTGAACGACGTGAACGTGCGCGAGACCCTCGCGCTCGCGCCCCTGATCGCGCTGATCTTCGTGATCGGCCTCTTCCCCAACATCTTCCTGTCCCGCATGAACGAGACGACCGAGTCGCTCATCCAGCGCTACCGTGACGCGCGCGCCGCCTACCAGGCTCGTCCCGCGGATGCCGATCCGGAGCTCGCGCCGCGCCGGGGCGGGCCCCTCGAGATCGGCTACCCCGAAGACCCGGGTGAGAAAGCCCAACCGGCGCCCGCGGGAGGCACCGAAGCCATGAACGCTCCGCGCCCGGCGGGAGGTGCACCGTGAACGCGCTCCTCCCCGCTGCTCCGATCCTGTTCGTCGCGGTGAGCGCGCTCTTGCTCATGCTGGCCGAGGCCTTCGGCTCGCCGGCGACCGGTACCGCCGGTGAAGTCGGCCTCGACGTCGGGGCGGGTCGGGCGGGCGAGCTCGCGCTCGGTGCCGCGGTGATCCTGTTCGGCGGCGCGATCGTGAGCGTCGGCCTCTGGTGGGCCGGCACGCCGGGTGAAGCGAGCACGGCGGCTCTGGCCCCGTACCTCGTGATGGATCGCTTCACGCTCTTCTTCTGCTTCACGCTCTGCGTGGGCGGTGGGCTCTCGGCGCTGCTCGCGGGCGGCTACTTGCCCGAGCACGGGCTCGATCGCGGCGAGTTCTTCCCGCTGATCCTGTTCTCGACCGTGGGCGCGATGGCGCTCGCAGCGGCGGGCGATCTGCTCACGCTGTTCGTCGCGCTCGAGACGATGTCGCTCGGCGTCTATTGCATGATCGGCCTGCGGCGCGGCAGCTCGCGCGCGACCGAGGCGGCCCTCAAATACTTCCTGCTCGGGAGCTTCGCGGCGGCGCTCATGCTGTTCGGCGGCGCGCTGCTCTACGGCGCGACCGGGCACACCGACCTGGTGGGTATCGGGCGCGCGCTCGGCCCGCTGCTCGGCGGCTCCGGCGGCAACCTGGCGCTCGCGCTGATGGGTCTCGCGCTGATGTTGGTCGGGCTCATGTTCAAGGTGAGCGCGGTGCCGTTCCACATGTGGACGCCCGACGCCTACGAAGGCGCGCCGACCCCGACCACCTCGTTCATGGCCGTGGCGGTCAAGTCCGCGGCATTCGCGGTTCTGCTCCGCGTGCTCATGACCGCCTTCGGCGACGAGCGCCTTGCGAGCTGGGGCGCGGGCTGGCCGCCGGTGCTCTCGGTGCTCGCGCTCGTGTCGATGACGGTGGCAAACCTGATCGCCGGTCGCCAGCAGTCGGTGAAGCGCATGCTCGCCTACTCGTCGATCGCGCACGCGGGCTACGCCCTGGTCGGCATCGTCGCAGCGGCACGTCGCCCCGAGCTCGCGGCGAGCGTCCTCTACTACATGCTCGCCTACACGGTTTCGACCGCGGGCGCGTTCGGCGCGCTCGTGCTCGCCGGAAGCCGCGGCGCGGAGGCCGTTTCGTACGCGGATCTCGCGGGCATCGGTAAGCGGCATCCGCCCGCAGCGCTCGCGTTCTCGCTGTTCCTCCTGTCGCTCGCAGGCGTGCCGCCGACGGCGGGCTTCTTCGGCAAGCTGTACGTGTTCAGCGCGCTCGTCGACGCTTCGGCCGAGAGCACCTGGCTCAAGGTCCTCGTCGTCGTCGGTCTCCTCAACAGCGTGATTGGCGCGTACTACTACCTGCGCGTGCTCGTGTTCATGTACATGCGCGAGCCGGAGCCGGGTGCGCCGATCGCGAAGCCGATGCGCTCGGGCTACGTGACGTTCGCGCTCGCGCTTGCCGCGATTCTGGTGGTGGCGATCGGCCTCTTGCCCGGTACGTCACTCGAGGTCGCCCGCGCGGCGGCCCTCACGGGGCCATGAAGGCGCTCGGGGGCAGCGTGCGGCCGACGGCCGGCCTCGTCGCCGGGGCGCTCGTCCTGTCCCTCGCCGGGGCCTGCTCCAAGCAGCGCGACGAGCAGCGACCCGCCGGCTCCGTGCCGACCGCAGCGGGTCCGGCGCCGAGCGCGCCGCTGCCGGCTGCGAGCGTCACACCGGTCGAGCTGCCCGCGCCCGTCGCGTCGGGGCTCCCGGATCCCAAGGGCGTGAGCGACGCCGTGAATCCCCTCGGCGAGAAGGCTTATGCCGGCCCGACCGGCACGGTGCGCGGCCGCGTCGTCGTCAAAGGGGACGAGGCTCCGCCCCAGCCCCAGATGCTGGCGAAGATCCCCGCCACGTGCGGCGCGACGGCGCGTGACGCGTACGGCAAGCTCTTCCGCGAGGGACCCGGGCGCACGCTCGCCGACGTGCTCGTCGCGGTCACGGGCTTCAAGGGTTACGTCCCGGAGCGCGCGCCCACGCAGCGCGTCGTGGCCAAGGACTGCTTCTACGGAACGCGCACCCTCGGCCTCACGTACGGCCAGAGCATCGAGGTCGCGAGCGGCGACACCCAGACGTACATCCCGGAGCTCCTCGGCGAGAAAGGTCAGCCGCAGCTCGTCGCCACGCCGGGCGGCAGCGCCGTCGCGCCGGTCTACCCGACGCGTGCCGGTCGCTACGTGCTGATCGACAATCTCAGGCTCTTCATGATCGCCGAGGTCATCGTGCTCAAGTACGCGACGCACGCGGTGACGGGCATCGACGGCCGCTTCGAGATCCCCGGCGTTCCCGTGGGCGAAGTCGACGTGAACGCGCTCCTGCCCGTTGCGGGGCTCGGAGCCGCTCGGAAGGTGACCGTGGAAGCGGGCAAGCCGACGGAGGAGCTCGCATTCGAGCTCACGTTCAGCAAGGCCGAGCTCGAGAAGCAGGGCGCGACCGACGGCGGCGCACCCCCGCCGCCATCAGCGCCGTCAGCGTCTCCCTCGGGCAAGAAGCCGAGCCCGGCGCCGAAGTCGAGCCACTAGAGCTCGTCGAGTCGCGCTCTGAGCGCCTTCAGTGGCACGCCAAAAAAACACACTGAGTGCGTGCGGTCGGTTTTGTGCGCGTTCGACTCGTCGTCGCGCCACTTATCGTCGTCGCGCCACGCAATCGTGATCCGGCGCTTGGCTTGCCTGCAGAACTGGATTTTGCGAGGTGCGCTGGAAGCGGCGGCAAGGCGCCCGTTGCAACGCGATCTCCGACGCAAGGAATGATATGAATGATCACTTGAGGCTCGGAGAGCGTGGCTTCACGGGGGCTTTCGGGCGTGTACCGCGCGCGCTGCTCGGTTTCGTGCTCGTGTCGTTGGCCGCTTGTGGGAGCAAGTCGGGCGACGACGATACCGGCGGCCTACGTGCGATGAACGCGGGCGCGACCGGGGGCAAGGGTGCGGTCCTCGGCTCCGGTGGGCGCGGCGCAGCCGGCGCAGCGGCGGGCACGGGTGCGGGCGCGGGCGCGGGCGGGCTCGCCGGCGCGGCGACGGCGGGCGCGAGTGGGGCGGCGGGCACTGGAACCGTTCCGAGCTGTATCGCGCCACAGGTCGCGTGCGGCAGCGTGTGTGTGGACACCGCGAGCGACATCGCCCATTGCGGCAGCTGTACGACGCCGTGCGCCACCGGCCAGACCTGCGCGAGCGGCAAGTGCGCATGCCCGAACGGCGGCCTCGCGTGCGGTGCGAGCTGCGTCGACGGCCAAAGCGATCACGAGCACTGCGGCGACTGCAGCAAAGCGTGCGGCATGACGCAGATGTGCGCGGCCGGCATGTGCACCTGTAGCGGCGGGCAGACGGCGTGCGGCGACGCCTGCGTCGACACGCAGACGAGCGACGACAACTGCGGCAGCTGCGGCGTGCAGTGCAACGGCGGGCGCTCGTGCGAAGCGGGTATGTGCGCCTGTCCCGGGGACCAGGTGTTCTGTGCGGGTTCCTGCGCGGACACGACGACGAGCTCGGCGCATTGCGGCGGCTGTGGGATGGCGTGCGCCGTCGGACAGACCTGCACCGGCGGCAAGTGCGCGGGCGTCGGCGGTGCCGGGGCCGACGGGTGCACGGGCGGCGTGGCGCTCAACGTCACGCTGAGCCGCATCGACGCTTTCCAGACGATTCAGATCGGCATCATGAAAGACGGCAAGGAGATTGCGACGACCGCTCGCAATACCGACCTGGTCGAAGGGCGCGAGACCGTGTTCCGCATCTTCGTGACCCCGGGCTCGGGCTGGGCGGCGCGTGAGCTTTCTGCGCGCGTCACCGCCGTGAACGGCGACACGCTCGACGAGTATTTCGCGAAGAAGACCGTCAGCGCGGCCAGCATGGAGACCGACGAAACCTCCACCTTCCAGGTCACGGTGCCGGCCGCCAAGATCACCGCTGACACCCACTACAAGGTGGAGCTCGTCGAGTGCTCGATGTCCGCCACGGGCGCCGCGGGTAGCCCGCGCTTCCCCGCGACGGACGACATCGCGCTCGGGGCACGCGTTACCGGCCCGCTCAAGATCAAGGTCATCCCGCTCGTCGTGAACAATCGGACGCCGGCCGTGGACACGGCGACGCTCGGGCCGTTCAAGGACATCATGGTCGCGATGTACCCCGTCTCGTCGGTCGAGGTTACGGCGGGCGACCCCGTCGACCTCGGCACGCTCGATTGGAACAGCTCGCTCAATCAGGTTCAGGCGAAGCGTCAGAGCGACAAGCCGGCAGCCGACGTCTACTACTACGGCGTCGTCACGCCGGCCGACACGTTCCAGCAGTACTGCGGCGGCGGTTGCACCGCGGGCGTCGGGTTCGTCGTCTCGCAGGCCAACGACAGCCAGCACAAGGTCGCGATGGGCATCGGCTTCCCGCTCGATCAGTCGTACATCACGATGGCCCACGAGGTCGGCCACAACCACGGCCGCTCCCACGCGCCCTGCGTGCCACAAGGTGGAAGCATCAGCGGAGTGGACGCCAATTTCCCCTACGACGGCGCAAAAATTACCCTCTGGGGTTACGATTCGCGCAGCAAGAAGCTCATCAATCCGACGGGCGAGCCCAACAAGAACGACGATGTCACGGACATCATGGGCTACTGCAACCGGCAGTGGATGAGCGACTACACCTACGACGCCATCGTCAATCGCGTGGCGAGCGTCAACGGCGCGCAAAAAGTGATCGTGAACCCGGACGTGCTCGGACGCTGGCGGACGCTCCTGCTCGACGACCACGGGCCGCGTTGGGGCATCCCCGTGGACGAGCTCGCGCCGCCCTCGGGCACGGCCGAGGTCGCCGAGATCCTCGACGCGAAGGGCAACGTCGTCGCGAACGTGGCCGTCTATCGCACGGAGGTCTCCGACATCGGCGCCGCCCAGATCATGGTGCCGGAGCCGAAGCCGGGCTGGCACTCGGTACGCATCAGCGGCGAACGCGCGCACGCGTTCTCGGCGCCGAGCGTCGTCCGGAAGCCGCCGTGACGCCGCGAGCTCCGCACGGAGCTCGCGAGCGCGTCCGATGACCCAGCTGAGAAGTGCCTGAGCTCTAGCGCGCCGCGCGCTTGAGCGTGTCGAGCGCCGTGCTCAGGAATTCGCGCAGGCCTTCGAGCTCCTCGTCGGGCGCCTTCGACGTCGCGACGACGGCCATGCCGAGCGCTTGGCCGCCCGCGGTGAGCGGCAGCGCGACCTGCGTGCGGCCCGTGCCGCCGAACACCGTGTGCGCGGGCAGCGCCGCGAGTCGCGTCGCGGTTTCCGCGGCGATGCGCTCGCGGGCGCCGAAGCCGAAGAGCACGCGCGCGTCGTTGCCGAAGGCGTCCGGGCGGGTCATGGCCGCAATCACGCACGCGTCCACGCCGAAGGCGGGCAGGCTCTCGGCCGCGACGGCCGAGCGGTGTGCTGCGTCCGAAAACAGCACCGAGCGCAGGCCGTGCTCGAAGGCCCGCTGCCGCTCACGCATGATCCGTGCACGTCGCTTGCCGACCTCCTCGCTGAAGACGCTCGCGAGGACGCGCGCGTCGTGGAGGGCGTCCTCGAGCTTGTCGCGGGCCCCGGGAGTGCTCGACACGCACGGCAAGGCCTGCCGGCGGAGCGCCGTCAGCAAGTCCTGCAGCACGACGACGTCGATCGGGTCGCGCGCGAGCTTGTGCAGCGATTGCTCGAACGCGCGGAGAAAGCTCGTGCTGCCCGCCATCCGCAGGTCGCCGATCAGCGCGTCGAGCAAGCGCGCTTCCCAGCCGGAGCCGGCCGCGCCGAAACGGCCTTCGGCGGCGCGCGACATCTCCGCGAGGATGGCGTGGCGGCGCTGCACGAAGGAGATCTCGACGCCGCGGCTCGCCGTGAGCGGCACACTGCCCGCGAGGCCGGTTTCCGTGGTCGAGCAGCCGCAGGAGCCCCGCGTCACGCGCTTGGTCGGCAGGGAGGCGGAAGCCACCTTGCGTTTCGCGCCGAGCTCGGCGACGGCCTCGACGCCGCGGCGCCCGAGCAGCTCGATCGGCTGTCGCGCCGTCGTGAGCGCGGGGCGCGCGAAGCGCGCGGAATCGACGTCGTCGAAGCCCACGACGGCGACCTCGCCCGGCACGTCGAGGTGCCGGCGCCAGAGCTCCTCGATCGCGCCGAGCGCCATGTAGTCGTTGGCCGCAACGAGCGCGCCGAAGCGCCCGCGCATGCCGCGCTCGTCGACGAGCACGCGCACGGCGTTTGCGCCGCTCGGCTTCACGAAGTCACCTTCGACGACCAGCTCCGGATCGAGCTTCAGTCCCAGCTCCTCGAGGGCGGAGGCGTACGCTTCGTAGCGCGCTTGCGCCTCGACGCTTCCCTTGGGTCCGCGCACGAAGGCGATGTGCTTTTTGCCGTGGTCGCGAGCGAGGTGCAAAACGAGGTCGCGGATCCCGGTCGAGTTGTCGACTTCGACGCTCGTGTAGCCCGCGCAGGCGACGCCCACGCAGCAGAGCGGAACGCCCTTGAATCGCCCGAGCCAGGGCGTGAGCTCCGCGGGCCCGATCGCGCTACCGATGACGCTCGAGACCGCGACGACGCCGCTCACCGTTTTCGCGTTCACGAGCTCGAACGCGACGTTGCGCGCGGCGCGCTCCGGCGTGCCGTCGCGGACGCGGCCGCCCGGCACGCACAGCACCGAGATTCCGAGATCGCGCGCGGCGGACAGCGCGCCGCGCACCACGGCCACCTGGTACTCGTCATCGAGCGTTTCGATGAGCAGGGCGAGCGGCAGCGGCGAACCTGGCTCCACCCCTTGAATCTAGTGGGTCCCGCCCGCCCGACAAGGCGCCGAGGTAGGTGCAGCGCGCCACGCGCGGGATCACGCCGTCGCAGATTCCTCGCGCGCGCCGTTGCCCGCACGAGCGCTGCGACACGCAGGTTTTTTGCGGAACCGCTCCCAGTACCGCTCCGTGAGCGCGCCGACGACGCGGTCCACGGCGCGCGCAGGCAAGAGCACGAGCGCGGAGCCGCCGAAGCCGCCTCCCGTGAGGCGCGCGCCGAGCACGCCGTCCTCGCAGAGCGCCGAGTCCACGAGGTGATCGAGCTCGGGAGCGCTCGCCTCGTAGTCGTCGCGGAGCGACGCATGCGACGCGTTCATCAGCTTGCCGAACGAGGCGAGCTCGCCGCGGCCGAGCGCAACGACTGCCGCCTGCGTGCGCGCGTTTTCACTGACGACGTGCCGCGCGCGGCGAAACAGCGGCTCGGGGAGGCTCGGCGCGAGAGCCTCGAGCTCCTCGAGTCCGAGGTCGCGGAGGCTCGTCACGTTTCGACCGCTCGCGCGAACCAGGTCGACCGCGCGCTGGCATTCGTCGCGGCGTTGATTGTAGCCGTTCTCCGCGTGAGCGTGCTTGACGCCGCTGTCGACGATCAGGAACGTCGTGTCGTCGCCCGGCAGCGGGACCGGTGTCACCGCGAGCGAGCGGCAGTCGATGAAGAGCGCGTGTCCCTCGCGGCCCAAAGCAGACGCGAGCTGGTCCATGACGCCCGAGCGAACGCCGACGAAGTCGTTCTCGGCTACTTGCCCGACGCGGGCGAGCTCCGCGGGCTCGAGCGCGGCCCCTGCGAGCGTCGTGAGCGCGAGGCCCACCGCGAGCTCGAGCGCGGCCGAGGACGAGAGTCCGGCGCCCACGGGAACCTCGGAGGCGACGACGAGCTCGGCGCCGGCCAGCGGAACACCGCGGGCCGCGAGCGCGCGTGCGACTCCCTCGACGTAGTCGAGCCAGCTTTCGCGGCGCACGAACGGGTCGTCGAGCGAGAAGGAGCGCTCCTCGCCCTGCTCGAGCGAGTAAGCCCGAACGACGCGATCGGCGCGGGGTCGCGCGGCGACCCAGGTGCGCTCGGCGATCGCCATCGGCAGCACGAAGCCGTCGTTGTAGTCGGTATGCTCGCCGATCAGGTTGACGCGGCCGGGCGCCGAGAAGACGCGGCACGCGCCGCCGAAGCGCTCCTGAAAGCGCGCCACGGCGGCCTCACGCGGCGCCACGCTCATGGCCCCGCGGGCTCGTCGCCGCGGCGCCGCACGGCGTTCTGATTCCTGCCCGCGAGCGCCTCCACGAGGGCGCGCTGGCCCTCGGCCCCGGTATGGCGCGCGACCAGCTCGCCGAGCAAGGCGAGCGCGGTGTCGCTCGGAGCGAACGGCTCCGCATCGAGCAGCGGCAAGAGTCGCGCGAACTCTGCCTGGTCGCCGAGCGTGTCGGCCGCGGCCAGCGCGGCGATCCAGGCGTCGCTCGCGGTCGGATCGGCGAGCAGCACCGCTCGTCCTTCGAGCAACGCGAGGTCGGGGGCACGCCGCACGAGCGCGAGCGCAAGCTCGCTCTTCGAGAGCCTGAGCTCGACCGCGGCACGCCGCACGGCGGGCAAGTCCCGGCGCTCGATCGCGCGGTCGAGCTCGATGCCGGTGTCACCGGGGAGGCGTGAGCCGAGCGCTTCGAGTGCGCGTCGCGCGATGAGCTCCCGCTCGCGATCGTGCTGTCGTGCCGCCGCGAGCAGCCGCGCGCGCTGGGCTTCGGGCGAATCGGGGGCGAGCGTCGCGAGGCCGTCGAGCCACGCCCACGCCTCGGCGTTGCGCCCGAAAGCGAACAGGAGCCGCGCCACGAGCTCCGTCGCGCTCACGTCCTCGGGATCGTAGGCCGCGGCGAGCTCGCCCGCGGCAAGCGCCTCCGGCTCACGGCCGAGGAGCTCGAGGCAGCGCGCGCGACCGAGCCACGCCGGCGCGTAGGTCGGCTCGAGCGCGAGGGCGCGGGAGAAGGCGGTGAGCGCGCTCGCCGGGTGCGGGGGGCTCGAGCGCGCCGCCCCGCAGGCAACCTCGCCATAGCGCGTGAAAAGCTCGGCGCTGTCCGGATCCGCGAGCATGGCGCGCTCGAGCTCTTCGAGCGCGCGGTCGCGGTCGCCCGTGGCGTCGTAGATCCCCGCGCGGAGCGACGCGGCGTACGCCTCTTCGTCGACGGCGCGGCCGGTCTCCGCGCGGCCGTCGACGATGCGCGTCACCGCGGCCCCGCTCCCGCATCCGGTCGCGCCGAGCGCGGTCACGAGCACGGCCATGGCACGCCAACTCGCGTCGCGCGTCATGCGAGCTCGCCCAAGCATCGGACGAGCTCGTCGTTCTCCTCCGGGGTGCCGACGGTGATGCGGAGCTGCTGGGCCAGGCGGCCCGCGCTCGAGTGAAAGCTACGCACGAGGATGCCCCGCTCGCCGAGCTCCTTGAACATCGCCTCCGCGGGGCGCTCGGTCTTGACCCACAGGAAATTCGCCTGGCTCGGCGTGACGGACAAGAACGGCAGCGCCGCGAGCGCGTCCGCAAGCCGCGCTCGCTCGCGCTTCACGGCATGGGTCATGCGCGTCACCTCGTCCCACAGCTCCCGAAAAACGACGGTCGCGAGCGCTTGTGACACGCCGTTCATGTTGTAGGGCAAGCGCAGCTTGTCGAGCTCGGCAACGAGCTTCTGCGGTCCCACGAGCCAGCCGACCCGGAGCGCCGCGAAGCCGATCTTGGACAGCGTGCGCAGGACGACGACGTTCTCGTAGCGGCGAAAGAGCTCGAGGCGATGGCGATCCGCGTAGTCGACGTACGCTTCGTCGAGCACGACGAGCGAGCGCTTCGCCGCTTCGATGACGCGCGTGAGGCGCTCCGGGCTCGCGAG
>Ga0070682_100000294_pt1 | contig 35205 bp, 34 predicted proteins | sample KBSC63LmetaG_FD_64668 | JGI IMG/M metagenome (GOLD analysis project Ga0070682, IMG submission 64668) | Corn rhizosphere microbial communities from Kellogg Biological Station, Michigan, USA - KBS C6-3L metaG | ecosystem: Host-associated > Plants > Roots > Rhizosphere | place: USA: Michigan...
CTGATACGATATACGCTTTAGGCTGTAATATTTTTGATATAAAAGCCATGGAAAAACTGGCTCAGCTCAAAAAAATGAAGCTTGAGAAGTCGAAATTCTCTATTATTTGTAATGATCTCAGCCATCTTTCTGATTTTACAAGACCTATTGACACCTCGGTTTTCAGATTTCTGAAAAGTCATCTTCCCGGACCGTTCACTTTTATCCTTGAAGCGAACAAAAGTTTGCCCTTGGCATATAAAGGCCATAAAACAATTGGTATCCGTGTTCCGGATCACCCGATCCCACAGCTGATCGTTGAAAAACTAGGACACCCTATTGCTTCCACCTCCATTAAAGATGATGATGAAATCCTTGAATATTCTACCGATCCTGAACTTATTGCCGAGAAATATGATCATTTGGTAGATATCGTTATTGATTCAGGATATGGAGATAATGTGGCTTCCACTATTGTAGACCTTACTTCCGGAGAACCGGAGATTATCCGTCAGGGAAAAGGAATTATTTAATTCAAAATGTAAGGTTCAAGGTTTAGGGTTATCGGATTATGGGGTTTAATGGGAAATATTCTATAGGAATTTTACTCACTTTTGTGCTTTTGGTTGCAGCAATGCTTTATTCTTTCCCGGTTATCACTATGATTACAGGAATAAGAGGAATTACTGCAGACAGCTTTTTTCTTAGCAGAATTGTGATCTGGATCGTTTTGATCATTGTATTTCTGTACAATAGGGTCATTGAAAAAGATTCATTCTTATTAAAAAAAGAATCTTCCTATTCTATTTTATTTTATATTAAAGCAGTTCTGAGCCTGTACTTGATCTGCATTATTGGCGGAGTAGCTCTGAATGCAATAATCCAGTTTTTTATTTCTGAAAAAATAAGTGATAAGCTTATTAACCTTGTCCCCGTTTTTAAGAACAATTATTTCTTAATCATTTTCATGTGCCTTACCGCTGCTATTGTAGAAGAATTCCTGATGCGGGGTTATATACAGCCGAGGATTGAAAAAATCTATAATAATCCGAATGCCGGAGTAATTATTTCATCCATTTTATTTGGAATTCTGCACAGCACATATGGCACCTTAGGTCAGGTTCTCGGACCTTTCTTTATTGGAATTGTTTTTGCCCTGTTTTATAAACGCTATTCAAATATTAAAATTCTGATCATCTGTCATTTTATGATTGATTTTATCTCTCTGATGACTCTGAATTTTATTAATATTAAACATTTATCTGCATTTTAACATTATGAAAATTATAACATCTCCTGCAAAATTAATGAACGTAGAAAACTCAACAGATCTGTTGAAATCTTCTACCCCAAGATTCATTGAAGAAGCAGCATTTATACAGTCTTATTTAAAAGAAAAATCTCCAAAATATCTTTCCGAACTGATGGAAATATCACCCAAACTGGCTGATGAAAACTGGGAAAGAAATCAAAAATGGAAATCCAAACCTACTGCAAAAGAATCTGCTCCGGCGATGTTTGCTTTTACAGGGGAAGTTTACAGAGGGCTGGATGCCAAGACTCTGGATAAAAATGCAGTAGACTATCTGCAGAAAAACTACAGAATGCTTTCCGGGCTTTATGGTCTGCTAAAACCTTCTGATAAAGTCATGCTTTACAGACTGGAAATGGGACGTCCTTTTGAGTTTGAACAATACAAAAATCTATATGGATTCTGGAGAGAAAAGATTACAGAGCAATTGAATTCTGAAATGAAAAAAGGAGAAATACTTCTTCACCTTGCCAGCAATGAATATGGAAAAGTAATTGACAGAAAAAAGTTGAACCATACAGTAATCGATTTTGATTTTTATGAATTAAAAGAGGGAAAACTGAAAACCATCGTTGTATACACCAAGCACGCAAGAGGTCTTGTGGTAAGATTTTGTGCTGAAACGAATGCCAAAACTCTGGAAGATGTAAAAGCTTTCAACTATGAAGGCTACAGAATTGATGAAGAGAAGTCTACAGATACTAAACTGGTTTTTACAAGATAAATGACAATTTCAGCATTTAAAAAATATTTCAAAACAGAACTTTCCGGTCTTTATACTGAATCGGAAAGTGCTTTTTTATCCTCCCTGTTTATTCACCAGATCGTAGGTTTTGATCATTTTCAGCAAAGAAGATTTTCTGAGCAGGAACTTCTGTTAGATGATGAAGAAAAGCTTTCTCATTTAGTTTCAGAACTTAAAACAGGAAGACCATATCAGCAGATTCTGGGAGAAACTGAGTTTTATGGAATGAAGTTTTTTGTAGATGAAAATGTACTGATTCCCCGTCCTGAAACGGAAGAACTGCTGGAGATTGCTATCAGGGAAATTCAACACTTGAAGTTTAACGTTAAAGGGCTAAAGATTTTGGACATTGGAACCGGAAGTGGAGTGATCCCTTTGGTTTTAAAGAAACATTTTCCTGAAGCTATAGTTTCATCAGTAGATTTTTCTGAAAAAGCATTAAAGACAGCTCAAAGAAATGCAGATTATCATCAACTGGAAATACAATTTATCCATGCTGATTATCTGAATTTTGAGCTGGATGAAAACTTTGATATCATTATTTCCAATCCTCCGTATATAGGCATTGAGGAAGAGATTGAAATTGCAGATTCTGTGAAAGAATTTGAGCCTAAAATGGCCCTTTTCTCCCCTACTTCCGATGCTTTGATTTTCTATAAAAAGATAGCGGAAGATGCTAAAAAGTGCCTGAATGAGGACGGACTTTTATTCTTAGAAATCAATCAGAAATTAGGTCCTGAAACCCTGAAACTGTATCAGTATTTTTCTAACGCTCAATTATTGAAGGATTTATCTGAAAATGACAGGTTTATTTATGGAAGGAAATAAGTAATTTTGCTTCCAGACACCTAACCTATGAAAACTTTACTATGGAATACCTTCATTGGTATTTTTCTGATTCTGCAGCTCACCTCCTGCAAACAGCATCCTCAGGATGTTGTGAATGAGTATTATAAGAAAGGAGAATTCAATGGCTCTGTTCTGATCGTGAAAAACGGCCAGGTTGTATGTGATACTGCTTTAGGGTTCAAAAATATTGAAAAAGGGCTCCGATCAGATAAAAACACCTCTTTTTATATTGCCTCACTCAGCAAACCTTTTACTGCTGCAGCCATTATGATTCTACAGCAAAAAGGGTTATTGAAGCTGGATGACAAAGCATCTCAGTTCATTGAACTTCCTGAATATGCTAAGAATATTACGATCAGGCAGCTTTTGCACCATACATCGGGGATCAGTGACTATGAGAGTTTGTTTTCGAAAAAAGGATTGACCAATCAAGAAGTGATTGACTGGCTGTTTAGCCTTAAAAACCTTGATTTCATTCCTGACAGCAAGTTTAAATACAGCAACAGCGGATATATTATTCTTTCTCAGATTATCGAAAAGGTTTCTGGAAAGTCTTATCGCACCATGATTCATGAGCAGATTATTACGCCTTTGAAGATGAATAATACCTATGTGTATGAGTCTTCTACGATTATTCAAAATAAAGCATTGGGATATAATCAACAGAAGAAACCTGATGATTATTCCATCTTAACAACTGGTGACGGCGGAATTTATTCTACTCCTGAAGATCTGTATAAATTTGATCAGGCTTTACGAAACTATACTTTGATCAATAAAGAAAATACAGCACTTGTGTATACTCCTGCAAAACTCTCCGGCGGCCAGATTTCAAACTACGGGTTTGCCTGGTTTATAGAAAAAGAAAAGGGTAGAAAAACCGCAATGCATACAGGTGGTTTGAGTGGTTTCAAAGCTTTATTCTGGAGAGATCTGGAGCATAACAGCTGTATTATAGCACTTACCAATCAGGGAGATGCATTCCCTTTGGGTAACTTTTTAAATGATATCAAAAAAACAATTCAATAAAGAAAATGACTATTCAATCTCACGAAATTAATACGATAAAAATTGCAGAAGTTATTTCTGATAACATAATCATCCAATCTGCACAGGACGGGTTGGATCTCATGGGAAATATCTATTATCAGGGTTTTGACAAAGTCATTCTTTATGAAAAAAACATCACTCCTGAATTCTTCGATTTAAAAACAAAAATTGCAGGTGAAATTCTTCAAAAATTCTCAAACTATCGTATCGGATTGGCTATTGTAGGTAATTTCGACAAATATGAAAGTAAGAGCCTGAGAGACTTTATTTTTGAAAGTAACAAAACAAAACACGTAAATTTTCTTGGATCACTGAAAGATGCGTTGGATAATTTATCAAAATAAATGCTTTTTCAGACAATTAGCTCAAAACATATAACTCACCATGTTTTTAAGTATCAGTGTTTTTGATAAACTGCATATTTCAAAAAACATAATGATTTGAATGTTAAAAATAAACTACTTGTTTTGATATATTATTAAAAATTTAAATCAACAATCAATAATTTAACTAACAAATAAAGTTAAATTAAATTTAATCGTCTGAAAACCAAATATTAAGTAGTTTATTCGTATATTTGCAAAAACACAAGGATTATGAATTTTACTATTCTAAAGGCTTATATTGTATAATAGGGCTACTTAAAACTCAATTCTCTTTTTTTGACTCTTACAGATAGACATAGATGTTTCTATGACCCAATTTTGTTATATCTGTTACTTTGGAAACTAAGGTCTCCTCATACTATTGTATTGGTATGATTCATTGGTTTGAATGAATTGAAGACGATTGATTTCCAGTATAAATTAAGCTGAAAGGAAAGTATTTTTCATAAAAAAACAACACAAAAAACATATAATACACAGATAAAAAATTATTAAAGACATCATGATTAAAAAATTATTTCTACCAATCGTTTTAGTAAGTTCTTTCTCTTATGCCCAGATAGGGATTAACACACCCACGCCTGATGAAAGTGCAATTCTGGATGTATACAGCCAAAATAAAGGGATGCTTATTCCAAGACTTACTACTGCTAAAAGAGATGCCATTGCTAATCCGGCCAACTCACTTCTTATTTATGACACGGATAAAAAATGTTTAAGCCAGAATATTGGAACGCCTACCAAACCAGATTGGTTATGTATCAGTAATAATGCTGTAAAAATGTTTTACATGCCTAGTGTTTCTTTTGATACTTCCACTACTGCAACCGGCAGAACTAAAGATTTATATACTTTGTATAAAACGCAGTTCGGATCTCCAAAGGCGAAGAGTACCAGTGCTCCTGCATCTATTCCTTTTTTCCCGTCAAGCAAAGATCTTTACTATTATGTAACAGATGCTGATCCTAATGTATTCAGTAATATTTCTATTTCTGATGACGGGGTAATGACCTATGACGTAAAAGCAGCTGCAACAGACTGTTCTTTTATTAATATTGTTTTTGTCGTTAAATAATGAGTTATGATAAAAAATACTCTAATTAGCAGACACAAAAGACTTTTGTTTATTTTCTCATCGTTTATTTTCTCCCAAGGTATTCAGGCACAGAACCAGCAGGGAACCGGATATCCGTATTTTGTCAACTTCACACAGGGGTTACAGCCTCAGGAAGCTTATAAAGTAGTGACCAGTGGAGTCCAGAATGATGCCACCTTTACCACAGACGGATTGCGGCTTACCCGAAGTGTGAATAATATTTCCGGAGGTATTATACTCGCTGATAAAATATTCAATAGTGACCAGGGAATTAAGTTTGAATTTGAATTTGCCATTTATGGAGGAAATACTAACGGAGGAGATGGAATTTCCATATTCCTGGTCGATGGATCTATTCCTAAAAGTCAACTTAATCTTGGATATTTTGGTGGAGGATTGGGATATAGCTTTGTACGTGGAGGTGAGTCAACAGAAGGACTGAGAGGAGCCTATCTGGGAATAGGACTGGATGAATTCGGAAATTTTAAAACAAGCTTTAACCAAGGTGAAAGAGTCAGAAACGGAATTTTTGGCGTAACCTTAGCTGATGGACGAAGCAATGTTTCTTTAAGAGGTAAACGTGGAAATCAATATCTGTCGTCATCTGAACCTGCGGGATATAATGGCTACCCGTTACTTTACAGTACAGCAACCAACGCATCCCCTTCCAGCAGCAACCGATCTGCTTATCTGGACACCCAGACAGGAAAATTTATTGGCATAAAAAATACGAATCTTCAACAGTTCAGCATTGAAAGCGGTGGAACCACTATTCCTCAGAATGAAAGTGACATCAGATTCCGTAAAGCCTATGTCACATTGATTCCCAATCCTGCCGGAGGTTACAATATAACCCTGGAAATACAACACGGAAATGTGAAAGAAACAGTGATTGATAATTATTACTATCCAACATCCTTAAAGTATACAGAGACTACAATATCTAACAGTACGGTAAGAAATCTGGACACTTCTCCTCCAGCTACTTTCAGAATTGGTTTTGCGGCTTCTACCGGAGCTGCTAAAAATATACATTTATTGAAAAATTTAGGAGTAACCAGACCTTATGCTGCGGAGGTAACGGATGATCTGTTTGCAGGATGTCCAGGCATAAAATCAACATATTCTCCTTTACTTAATGATGCGGCTTATAGCGGTCAGAATCCGCGAACGCTTTCTTATGATAATCTGGATTTTAATTCATTCCGTTTTTTGGACATTAATGGCAGTGTAATCCCGAATATTGTAAACGGCACCTATACAAGCAATGAGGGTACATGGGTATATTCTTATTCCACAGGAAGACTTTCTTTCAAGCCCGCAGCCGGATTTACCGGAACTGCACAAATAAAATATGATATCAAAGGCGGAGGAAGCAATGGTACTGAAGCCCCTTACAATCTTGAAGAATACAGATCAATGCCGGCGTTGATCCAAGTGAATGTTTCAAGTTCAAACAACTGCAGCAAAGCCTGTGTGATTTCTAATAAAAATGTCACTCAGAAAATAACAAGATAATTTGAAAAACCAGCTTTTCAGGAGCTGGTTTTTTTATTTTGAATAGGATTTTCAATAAAATACTGAACGGCATCACTGATTGCTTTATCTACAGATTGATATTGAATATCCAACTCTTCTACTGATTTCTGATTAGAATAATAATTACAAATCTGCAGTGCTTCCATATTGGCAGTACTGAGATTTGTTTTTATCTTTAATTTTCTTAATGCCTCTCCTATCAATCCCAGGAAATTCAACAACCCATTTGGAATGGCTATCATGGCTGGATTTTGATGGGTAATTTTATTTATTTTATTAAAAAATTCTTTATAGCTTAAGTTTTCGTTGGCTAAAAGATATTTTTCACCATTCCTACCCTTTTTGATTGCATGCAAGACTCCGTAGGCTGCATCTTCTGCGTGTACAAAGTTTTTCCCTCCTTTAGGGTAGAAAACCAGTTTCTTTTTCCAGGCCCAGAAGATAATTTTCCCGGAACTCGGTTTGCTGTCATAGGCTCCGATCATAAAAGTGGGATTTACGATAATTACTTCTGTATTTTTACGGTTCTTTAAAAGGTAATCTTCAGCTTCCAGCTTACTTTGAGCATACATTGAATGGGTAAAAGGATAAAACTGCGGTGCTTGTTCATTTCCTGGGAATGCTGTAGTTCCATATCCCAAAGTGTTTGCTGTGCTTACAAACAAAAACTTTTTTACATTCATTAATTCTGCATGGGTAAACAGATTGACGGTTGCCTCATAATTCACTTTTCTATATTCATCATAGTTGATGAGATTCTGGCGTGTTTCCGCAGCAATATGAATGACAAAGTCAATTTCTTTGAGCAATAATGAAAGATCGGAGGAAAGGTCTGCTTCCACCAGCTTCAGATTCTCGTTCTCTTCGCCCAGCCAGCCGCTTTTCTTGCGCACCAGAGCAATAACAGAATAACCATTTTGTAATAATTTAATAATAACATTAGTTCCCAGAAGCCCTGTTGCTCCGGTTACACACACTTTTTTCATGCTTCGATCTCTCTTTTTATAGCCTGAGTCATCAACGGAAGTTTGATCCATATGGGTAAAATTTTCATCATCAGCCAGCTGATTGGGTTTACCATAATTACGGAATCTTTTTTAAATAGTTGACGAATGCAGTATGATGCCACTTTATCAGGATTTAAAAGGGTCAGTTTTCCTATGAAACCTTGTTTTTCTATCCTTTTACAGACATCCGTATTGGTTTTCATAGCGCCTGGATTCACCACACTTACAAAAACATTGGTATCTTTCAGTTCTTCATGCAGTCCTCTTGAAAATGAATGGATAAAGCTTTTGGAAGCTGGATATACGGTTTTAAAACCAATGGGAGAAAAGGCGGCCATGCTGGAAACATTCAAAATATAGGCTTTTGGCTGTTTTAAAAGATTAGGAAGTAGCTGATGGGTGATCAATGAAGTTGCCGTTACATTGACCTGTAGAATAGTATTGATATAATCAGGAGAGGCTTCTGTGAATTTTTTAGTTCCTCCAAGTCCTGCATTGTTGATCAGGATATGAATATTAAAAGAACGATTAAGCCATTCTGTAAGCTTCATGACATTGTCATTAACAGAGAGATCAGTTTCATAATAATGAACTTTTACATCATACAGCTCGTTCAGTTCCTGAGAAAATTCTTTAAGATTCTGATCCGGAAGACTGACCAGAATGACATTGATCTTTTTCTTTGCCAGATGTTCAGCGAATGACTTGCCAAGTCCCTGGCTTGCTCCTGTGACGACAGCATATGACTCTTTGGTATCCATACGTTTAAATTTTATGGTACAAAGCTATCGTGAAAAGAGGGTTTGAATGTTCCGGATTATCTGAACGAACTGATTTTGAACCAATAAAGACAATTTATTTAAAACATTAAAAATCAATACCTTAAATCAATAAAAAAGTAAAACTTTATAAACCTGAACTTATTTTTTGAATTCGGAAGGGGTTTGTCCAGTCACTTTTTTAAAGGTCGTATTAAAAGATGTTTTGGAATTGAATCCGGATTCGTAAGCAATTCCGAGAATTGATAATTTACTATTTGATTCTTTCAGAAGTTTTTGGGCATACTCTACTCTGAATTCGTTCACATATTGGAAAAAATTCTTTCCAAAACCTGTATTGATAACATACGACAGATGATGGGTAGAAACAGAAAGCATTTCGGCCAGCCTGATCAGGTTGAGTTCACTGTCAAGATAAGGTTTCTGTGTTTCCATCAGTCTTTCAAGTGAGGTTTTAATCTTTATTAATTCATCATCAGAGATTAGCTTTCTCTTTATTTCTTCCGAATCAGAATCTTCATGGATAGAGATCAGTTCTTCTCTCTGTTTCTCTTCTAAAGGATAGATTTCTCTCTGTTTCATGGAATAATAACCCACCCAGTAGATGACAAGTAAAAAGACCGTATTAATAAAGAAATTCAGTGATTTGGGATCATAGAAAAGATTATATATCACATAGATGATATTCACAATAAGAAGTACCAGAATGATATATTCAAGCCAATTCAGATTGATTCCTTCCGTATTGGAAGAAAACTGCTGGATCTTCCGCTGGTGTTTTCTGATGGTAACGTAAGAAAGTCCGGTGTAGAACAGTGCCTGGATCAGGATCAAAATAACACTTAGATATTCAAACGGTTCTTCATACCCGAGCTTTACTAAAATAAGGCACAGCAGAAAAGCTGCGGGAAGCAACAGGAATCTAAAATCCCTGATTTTGAAGGTAAAAGAAGGATTGGTAAAGAACAGCACACTAAAGTAAAAAACAATAGGCGTGAAAAACTGAATACATCTGACGAAAAACAGGGAGTGAAACTCCACCGCCTCACCTGTGATGAGAAACAAAACCTCATCCAGCCAGAAGGTAGACCACAGAAACAGAAATATCCCAAACCAGAAATTGGCTTTACGGTTTACTTTCAAAGGATTGGCCAGCTTCAGCAGAGAAAGCAAAACCAATGAACCATAGATAAGTATCACGATGAAACTGTTTAACTCTGATGTGTTCATTGGTTTTGATATTTTAATTAAAAATAGTCTTTTATCCTATTCGTTTCCTTACAAAAATTTCATATCCTAAATAAATTAACGGAAGCGACATGATTCCTATATAAATTCCGTTTTGCATGGCATGTTCCGGTGCATCTATCACAGCATATATCAATCCCAGAAAAGCTCCCCCCAAATGAGCAGCATGTCCGATATTATCATGTGCTCTCGGATTCAGCATCATATAGACAGAATAACCAAAATAGATCAGCCCGAAAATGTATCCGGGAATGCCGATAGGAATAAAGAAAAGATAGATTTTGAGATCAGGAATAAGTGCTATGGAAGCAAAAAGAATTCCTGAAACACCACCACTCGCTCCAACGGCAGAATACCAGGGTTGCTTTTGATATATGTATAATGATAAGAAGTTGCCCAGCAATATTGCTCCCAGATATACAATGATAAATCCAATATTCCCAAAGCCCTGAATAACAATAGGCGCAAAGAAATATAATGTCAGCATATTGAATACCAGATGCATGATATCAGCATGTAAAAATCCTGATGAAAGCAAACGAATATAATCTTTTTTATGAAGAATAGCACCAACACTAAATTTATATTTTTCAGTAATGGCAGGATTATTAAAAGCTATAAAACTTATAATAGCCGTAATGGCAATAAATAATATTAAAATATTCATTTTTTTTAATTTTCAGGTTCGTCACCTTGAAACAGATCACCAATAACTCCTCCGTCTTCGTCTGTATCTCCTGTTGATTCAGGTTCTTCATAGACTTCAGGTTCTTCTTCTACAGGTTCAGGAATGGTAATATTGATTGCTTTTACTTTAAACTTTGTAAACTGATTCCCGATTGCTTTTATTCCTTTTACAGCAATAAATTCATCAATGTTTATCGTTTCAGCTTCACGTTCTTTCCCTTTATCTTTCGCAAAAATAATTTCTGCAGTCACATCATTGGCAACAATTACATTTTCAATGAATGATTTCGGGTGTTCAGACGGCATAAAAGTCTGTACATTTACTGTATTTTCCAGTAAAAATCTCTTGATGAAGTAAATATCTTTTTCTCCATCATAATAAATACAGGTAATAGGTTGTGCCGGTCTCCATTTTTCCAATACAAGATATTCATCATCGAAACGGTTACCAAGATCAAAAGACACCAGTTTTACTTCTCCGTTTGTGTTGATGGTCAAAATCTTGTCATCTCCTTTGAAACTTCCCAGTAATGTTCCTCTTACATCGGCATTCAGTCTTCTTACGGTATCGTCAAACCAGATCTTTCTAGGTGCAAGGGTAGAAACTCCTTCTTCCTTCATATCAACTTTCTTTACCGCATATTTTGTTACCAGATTTCCTTTGGAATCACGCCCTTTGATGGCAAGTTCGGAAAAATTAATTTCCATTTTGTTTTTCCTGATTCTAGGATTTGGTTTTAAAAGTACTGTTACGGTTTCTGCTTCTCCATTAGGATTTGCCGAAAAATACAGTGTTTCGGAACCTTTTTTATCTGAAGCTAACGGATAATCTGTATTTCTTGTCACTCCGGTTACAGAGAAACGTTTCATATAATATGGTCCTTCTCTTCCTTCGCGGTAGATCATATTATACACAGTTCTTTTATCGTTTTTCTTCCATATGGCAACGTGTAAGATATCTTTTCCAACAAACGTTTTTGCCTCTACTTTTACCACTTTCATGCTTCCGTCTTTTCTGAAAATGATGATATCATCAATGTCAGAACAGTCGAACAGATACTGGTCTTTCTTCAGGGATGTTCCGATAAAGCCTTCTTCAAAATTGGCATAGAATTTTTCATTAGCTACCGCTACTTTTGTAGCATCAATGGTATCAAAAATTCTAAGTTCTGTCTTTCTCTGCTTGTCTTTACCGTACTTTTTCTGAATATTTAAATAATAATCGATGGCATAAGCGATCAGGTTGTCCAGGTGGTATTTCACCTGTTCTATTTTGCCTTCCAGTGATGCTATATTTTCTTTAAATTTATCTAAATCGAATCTTGAAATTCTCTTGATCCGGATTTCGGTCAGTTTTAAAATATCTTCTTCTGTAACAGCTCTTAAAAGATGTTTGGTATGTGGCTTTAATCCTGCATCAATGGTCTTTAGCACATCTTCCCAGGTTTTCACCTCTTCGATATCGTGGTAGATTCTATTTTCAATAAAAATTCTTTCCAGTGAAGAGAAATGCCAGCTTTCCTGAAGTTCGTGAAGCTCAATTTCAAGTTCTTTCTTCAATAATGACACCGTGTGATCTGTATTCATTTTCAGAATATCGGAAACATTCATGAACATAGGTTTGTCACCTACAATCACACAGGCATTCGGAGAAATTGTCACCTGACAGTCTGTGAATGCATACAGAGCGTCAATTGTCTTATCCGGAGAAACATCATTATGAATATGGATCAGGATTTCTACTTTATCTGAAGTATTATCCTCAATCTTTTTAATTTTGATCTTCCCTTTCTCATTGGCTTTTAAGATAGAATCAATAAGATCAGTTGTCGTTTTCGAGTAAGGAAGCTCGGAGATCACCAATGTATGCTTATCAGTTTGCGTGATTTTGGCTCTGGCTCTCACTTTCCCTCCTCTGTGGCCGTCATTATATTCTGAAACATCCAGATAACCGGCTGTTAAAAAGTCAGGATACAGTTCAAATCTCTTTCCTTTAAGATAAGCTACCGACGCGTTGATAAGCTCATTGAAGTTATGCGGAAGTATTTTTGTGGAAAGTCCTACCCCAATACCTTCTACTCCCTGTGCAAGAAGCAAAGGAAATTTTACCGGCAGGTCGATAGGCTCATTATTTCTCCCGTCGTAAGATTTGGTCCATTCTGTAGTTTTAGGATTAAAGACTACCTCCAATGCAAAAGGAGTCAGTCTTGCTTCAATATACCTTGCAGCTGCGGCAGAGTCTCCTGTATAAATATTTCCCCAGTTTCCCTGAGTATCTATCAGTAGTTCTTTCTGCCCTACCTGTACCATAGCATCTGTAATGGAAGCGTCTCCGTGTGGATGGTATTTCATGGTATTTCCCACGATGTTCGCTACTTTATTGTAACGGCCGTCTTCCAGTTCCCGCATAGAGTGCATAATTCTTCGCTGAACGGGTTTTAAACCGTCATACACCGAAGGGATTGCTCTGTCCAAAATTACATAGGAAGCATAATCCAGAAACCAGTCTTTGTACAGACCGGAAACCTTCTTTAAACTTTCACCCTCATGCGAATATTCTTCTGTCGTCATCTGTTTTTCTGTCTTTTTTCTCTTTATTAGCTTTTACTACTTTGTTCAGAGAGAGTTTTAAATCGTTTACTTCTTTTCTGTTCAAATAAGAGATCTGATACTTCAGTGTAGTAGATCCATTATTCTTACTTGAAACGGTGACGTATAGTCTTTTGATAAATAAAATACTGACTACATCATATTTTATCAGCTTATATTTTGGAAATTCATCGTGAAGAGGCTTCTCTAAAAAAGGAATAATATTCCTGTTTTTAAAGTTCAGAGCTTCTCCATCGCTGTCATATTCAAAAATCTGCCGTCCGCAAATATAAAAGATAATCAGCAATACAATAGGAACAATAATCAGCAAATAACTTTCATCATCCAGTGCATTAAATCTATATTTATTAGCGATAAATGCAATTACTCCAAGTACCAATATCATAAGAAGAAGGGTGCTCAAAAAGTTATAAACTGATGCTTTATTACGGTTACTTAGTCTCATTTGATTTTTTTTGTTGTAAGTTTCCTAATCTCTTACTTCAAAATGTGTTTTTTTAAAAACCTCTGCATCGTTCTCAAGGATAGTTTTAATATATAATTTTTAGTTTTCTACTTCATCCAGAATTTCTTTTTTAGCAATATCAGTATCATCTTCTACAACCAAATTTTCCAGAATAAAAGTCTGTCTGTCCGGAGTATTTTTTCCCATATAAAACTCCAGAAGCTGTTCAATGGTCTGATCTTTTCCTAACACCACAGGTTCCAATCTGATATCCTGACCTATAAAGTGCTTGAATTCATCCGGAGAAATTTCTCCCAATCCTTTAAATCGTGTAATTTCAGGATTTTTTCCCAGATCATTTAATGCTTTTACTCTTTCGGCTTCTGAATAACAGTATCTTGTTTCTTTCTTATTTCTTACCCTGAATAAAGGGGTCTGAAGAATATAAAGGTGTCCGTTTTTAATCAGATCAGGGAAGAACTGCAGGAAGAAAGTAATCATCAGCAAACGGATGTGCATCCCATCCACATCGGCATCGGTCGCAATAATCACCTGATTATACCTCAGGTCTTCCAGACTTTCTTCAATATTTAAAGCAGCCTGAAGAAGGTTAAATTCTTCATTTTCGTACACCACCTTCTTGGTAAGACCATAGCAGTTTAATGGTTTCCCTTTCAGTGAGAATACAGCTTGAGTTTCCACATCTCTGGACTTTGTGATAGATCCTGATGCAGAATCTCCCTCCGTAATGAAGATCTGAGTATCTCCTTTTCTTTCGGCTTTCTGATCATTATAATGTTGTCTGCAGTCACGAAGTTTTTTATTGTGAAGAGAGACTTTTTTAGCTCTTTCTCTAGCCAGTTTCTGAATTCCGGAAAGTTCTTTTCTTTCTCTCTCGGAAATCAATATTTTCCTTTGGATCGCTTCCGCAATTTCCGGGTTTTTGTGTAAGAAGTTATCCAGTTTGCTTTTTAAGAAATCAATGATGAATGTTCTTACGGTAGGTCCGTTTGGTCCCATATCATTAGATCCTAATTTTGTTTTGGTCTGCGATTCAAAAACCGGTTCTTCTACATTGATGGAAATAGCGGCAATGATAGATTTTCTGATATCGGAAGCTTCAAAACTTTTATTAAAAAACTCACGGATCGTCTTCACATAAGCTTCACGGAATGCATTAAGGTGAGTTCCACCCTGCGTGGTATTCTGTCCGTTTACGAATGAGAAATAGGTTTCCATCTGAGATTTGTCCGTATGGGTGATTGCCACTTCAATATCATCATCTTTCAAATGAACGATAGGATAAAGTGTCTCACTTTCCAGTTCTTCTTCAAGGAGATCTTTAAGACCATTTTCAGAGAAATAGGTTTCTCCGTTGAAAAGAATTTTTAATCCCGGATTCAGGTATGCATAATTCCGGAGCATTCTTTCGATATACTCTTTTCTGTATTTGAAATGCAGGAATATATCACCATCCGGAATAAAAGAAATTTCAGTACCGTTTCTGTCTGAGGTCTCTTTTTCTTCAAAGTTTTCTTTGATAAGTCCCTGAGAGAATTCTGCAGCTTTCATTTTCCCGTCGCGGAAAGAACGTACTCTGAAATACTCAGAGAGTGCATTTACCGCTTTGGTACCTACTCCATTCAACCCTACAGATTTTTTAAACGCTTTACTGTCGTACTTACCTCCGGTATTCATTTTGGAAACAGCATCTACTACTTTTCCCAATGGGATTCCACGTCCAAAGTCACGAATTGTAACTTTACCGTCATCCACTTTTATTTCGATTCTTTTTCCTGATTTCATCCTGAACTCATCAATAGAGTTATCCAGGATTTCTTTAAGCAGAATATAAATACCGTCATCAGCGGAAGACCCGTCACCAAGCTTCCCGATGTACATGCCGGGGCGCAGACGGATGTGTTCCTGCCAATCGAGGGTTCTGATATTATCTTCTGAATAGGTTGGATTTATTTCTTGTGACATATATGATTTCAGCAAACATACAAAAATACGAAATTGTATAAAATTATCCGAATTTTTAAGTTTGTTTTTTTTTAAGATTTTTCCTGAAATATTGCAGTATTATCAACCAAATTACATAATTTACATGATTATTCTACTGAATGTGAAAAAAACAACAATCTACTGTTTATTTTCTTTCATCATACTCGCTGTTTCATTTTGTAATGCTCAAATTCCGGGCATGGTACATTATCATGAAGGAGACGGGCTCAACAGCTCTTATACTTACGGACTTAGTCAGGATGAAGACGGGTTCATTTATGCGGGAAGTGACAATGGTTTTTTCAGGTTTGACGGAACAGAATTCAAGCAGTTCGGAAGTAAAAACGGATTAAAGAACATTGAGATTCTGAATAGCTTCTCAATTCCCGGCAACGGAATGTTTATTATTTCTTTCCTTAATGATTTCGCTTATCTGAAGAAAGGTAAAATCATCAATTCAGACCGCAATCCGGAGTTAAAAAAAATAAAATTTAATTATACTACTCTCAGTCACATCAACGGAAACACACTCTATCTGTATGAGGGTGATAATCCCAAAAATATATTGGTTTACAAAAACGAAAAAATCACAACAATACCTCTTTTTCTTAATCAGGGTACGTCGGATTCTTATTTTGCTTTCGACTTGAATATGGCAAACGGACTTCTTTATATTTCAAATAAAGATAAAAAGAAGAATATAGAAGTCTACAATATTTTCACCCGAAAAAAAACAATCTGCAATATTTCGATCGAAAAAAATGCAATGGTAACAAGGAAGGGTGATTTTTTTATTGTAAAAAACGGAAGAACGATTGATGTATATAAAGTCTACCATCAGTCCCGTTTTAAAAAAATTGCATCCTATACAGCTTCCGAAAACATACATCGTCTGGCCTTTGATAAAAACTCCCGGATTTGGGCCTGTCTTGAAAATGGGGGCGTTCTGTATTTCAAGAATTCTTTCACAGAAGAAAAAGGTTTATCAGATTCTGTCAGATTGATGGATGGCTACATTATCAATGATGTCTTCGCCGATAAGGATAACAATCTTTGGTTTTCTACCAGAAACAACGGTCTTTTTTTTATTTCGGACCTGTTTTTCAGAAATTACATTCATTTTCCTGTTAAGAACAACTCATCCCATATTAAGGCTATTACTAAAAACGGAAACCGAATTTATCTCGGCTATAATGAAGGCAAAGGCGGCATTTATCATAATGGAGTCATCACTGATATTCATTTGGGAGGAAATTCACAAATGGAAAACAAAGCCATTTTTTCTGATGGAAATACTATTATTTTCGGGCTTACCAGAAATCCTCTTCTGTATAATACTAAAACGGGAGAAAAACGTGTTCTACAAGGAAAGGTTATTAAAAATATGGTACCTTATATCTCAGGATCTGTGCTTTTCTGTACTTTAGAAGGTCTTATTGCCTATAATTATCATACAAAATCCTATAAAAAGCTGATGATGGGTGACCGAATTTATACAGCGCTACCTTATAACAAAGACAGCATCTTTGCCGGAACATTTAAAGACCTCTATAAACTGAATGCTGCTACACAAAAGAAAAAGCTGTTTCTGGAAGGATATTATTTTACAGATATTAAGAAACTTAGTCAGAATCTTTATGCAGGTGCTACCAATCTTAACGGAATCATTTTGTTTAATAATTCCAGAATAATCAAAAAAATTACGGAAAGTGATGGTCTTCCGACAAGACAGATCAAAAAAATAGAAATAGAGAATGAAAAAGTTTTTTGGGTGAGTACCAATTATGGTCTTAGCAGAATTGAGTTTAAAGATAAAAAATTAAAAATCAACAACTTCACCCATATAGATGGGCTTCCTTCAAATGTTGTATCAGGATGTGTAATTTCCGGAGATACCGTTTATGCAGGTACCTCAAAAGGTCTGGGCATTCTTTCCATTAAAAATCTGTTGAGCCAGCAGGAATCTGTCCGTAAAAAAGTAATCATTAATTCCGTAAAGATCGGGAATAATTATTTTTTTGATCTTGCCAAACCGCTAGCGGGCAAAACTCCGGATAACAACCTGACCTTTAATGTAAGTTTCCCGGATTTTGCTTCACAGGGGAAAATCAGTTACCGATACAAAATTGAAGGGCTAAGTGAAGACTGGCAATCCGGCAGTTCCCCGAATATTACTTTCAACTCTATTCCTCCCGGAGATTATACTTTTAAAATTTTCGGATTGGGTTACAATGGGAGAAAGTCTTATGCTTCTACTGATTTGCATTTTGAGATTAAGCCTGCCTTCTGGCAAACGTGGTGGTTTAAACTGCTTCTTGTCCTCATTGGAGCTACCGCATTATCTATGCTGATCGCATTTTATTTTCAGAAAAAGAGAAATAAAAAACTGGAGACTTTATATTATGAAAAGAAAATTGCAGAACTGGAGCTTCAGGCTATTAAAGCACAGATCAACCCTCATTTTATTTACAATTGTCTCAATTCCATTCATTTTTTACTGTATAAAAAAGATTATAGTGAAGCGGAGAACTATCTTAATACCTTTTCTGTAATGATCCGGAAAACACTTCATTATTCCGAAAAAACCTTTATGCCCATAAAAGAAGAAGCAGAATACTTATCCTTATACCTGAATATGGAAAAACTGCGTCTGAAAGATCTTTTTGATTATAAAATTTCCGTTTCTGAAAATGTAAATGAAAGCTGGACCGTTCCTTCACTCCTCATTCAGCCTTTTGTAGAGAATGCTATAAAACACGGTGTAGCGAATCTTCAGGGCAGAAAAGGAAACATTGAAGTGCTGTTTCAACATACAGGAACATCGCTCTGTGTGATTATTGAAGACAACGGTACAGGCATTGGAAAGAACAACCATTCCAAAGCGGATTCTTTTGGAGTAAAATTATCTGAAAAGAGAATTGAAACATTCAGACAACTTTTTGCTACTAATATCATATTGGAAATAACCGATCTTCAGAAGAAAGAAAAGAGACCGGGAACACAAATCACACTTTATATCACACCTTATGAAAACCAAAATACAGGCATGTATCATTGATGACGAGCAGGACGGAAGAGATTATATTTCCCTGCTGCTGGAGAATGAATTTCCGGAAATTGAGAACATCCACCAGGCAGCCAGTGTAGAGGATGCCTATATTTATCTTTCCAAAAACTCACCTGATATTCTTTTTCTTGATGTTCAGCTGAAAGATGGAACCGCATTTGATCTTCTTTCAAAGTTCAGAGAAGTTGACTCAAAAATTATTTTCATTACAGCTTTTGAGAATTTTGCGATTCAGGCCATTAAAAACGGAGCAGCCGATTATCTTTTGAAGCCTATAAAAAAAATGGAGTTTATTATTGCTGTAAATAAAGTTCTGGAGAACATCAGAAAAGGTAAAAATACGGTAAGTCTTCAAAATAATAAGATCAACCTTCCAACACTGCAGGGTTTTAAACTCACAGATATCAGTGACATTATTCGCTGTGAGGCAGATTCCAGCTATACCACATTTTATTTCACAGATAAGACCAAGATTATTGTCTCCAAAACACTCCACGAATTTGAAGAACAGCTTTCAAAATATAGTTTTTTCAGAATCCATCATAAACACCTGATCAACCTGTCTCATCTTAAAGAATACATCAAAGGAAAAGGCGGCCAGGTAGTGATGGCAGACCATTCTGTACTGGATGTTTCTGTCCGCAAAAAAAATGATTTCCTTCACCGCATAGGATATCTGGATTAAAAAACTCTTACCTAATCAAAAAATTAATATCATCATTCAACTATACAATTAAAAGCAACTTACTTACACTTATTAAGATAACGCACACACTTATCAACCGGTATAACCAATCGTTTTAATATCATAATACCTTTACCAGAAGTCAATACACAAAATTAATACTAAAGTTTTTTGTTGATTTTTGATCTATAAAATCAATACTGTATTATGATAAAAGCATACATTTTTACCATCTGTATTTTCTTGGGTGGTCTGCTTTTCAAAGCACAGGCACCTTGCTCAGATTTTGATTCACCTACCCTTCCGGCCGGAAACTGGGTTCATGCTCCTTATCCTAATGGCAATGTTACCATTTCAAGCGGCACTCCCAATACTCTGGACGGTTCTCAGTTTTTAAAACTAATTGATGATTCAGGAGGCTCACGACTTGTCAACACCATAGATTTTAAAAATCTGGGACAACAGTTTCCTGGAAAATGTTTATTTTTTGATTTCTATCTTGAAAATGACGGAACATTCAACGGGTCTCCGCCTATACATCCAGCCATTCACATCATGTCTGGCAGCAAAATAATCACGTTTGTCGCCAATATCACTGTTACTGAAGGAAGCGGATGGGTACGGGTGCGCGCTCCTATTGCCAACTGCAGCGGTTCTGTTCTTCCCTCCAATTCTGAAGGAACCTGGACGATGGATCCCAGCAGCGGCACAACCTGTACAGATTTCAACATCATCATCAATAATTCAACTGCTGTAATGATTACTCCTGATTATACAGCCAACCCATCAGAAATAGTATGGTATGACAATATTTGCGTAAAACCATGTGCTGACTGCGACCCGAATTTCAAACTTGACACCTCATTCAGCTCTACAAGCAATACCGCAACAGCCAAAGTATCATTAGACAGCTATAATCCTCCAAATAACTACTCTGTAAACTGGGGAGATGGCACTCCGATTACTGACCACATGACTCCGCATACTTACAATACTCCTGGTTCATATACGGTATGCGTAACTCAATCTGACAGCAAAGGTTTTAAAAAATGCAGCACCTGCATTACATTTTGCTATTCAAAAAAAGTTATTTTAAAAGAAACTGACAATACAGGTCTCCGCAGTGAAGGGCCTGACCTGGAAGCCATTTCAAAAGAAGAGCTTCAGGCGAACAGAAAAAGAGATATCTTTTTAGTTCCGAATCCTGCCAAAAACTATGTGGATGTACAAACATCCCTTTCAAAGAAGGACAAAGTTGCTGTAAAAATTATTGACGGTTCAGGAAAAACAGTATTAGAAAAGTCTGAAAATCTTAATAGCGGACGCCAAAGCATCAGATTGAATATTGAGAAGCTGATCCAGGGAATTTATATTGTGGAACTCACATCAGAAGGAAAAACCGGTTCACAAAAACTAATGATCTCTAAATAAATAGTCAAGAAGACAATAACCAAAATGCAGTTTCAAAAGTCGAACAATTTAACTTTTGAGACTGCGTTTTTTATATTCTAGCCATTGGTAAAAGACATGTATTATCTTTTCTCTAATTGTACAATCATATTTCTCAACATAGCGGGTACAATCAATTTATGAAAAGGACGAACAGGAAGAAAATATAATATCCCCAGCCAATTATGAAACTTTACCGTAGTGGATATGGTAAGAGATTTTTCGTCAAAATGCTCTTTATTTTCATCCAACAAAAGGGAAACTCTGAAATCCAGATGTTTATCATCTTCCCCAATAATAATTTCATGATCCGTTTTATCAAACACCCTAAAAATACCCATGTGCTCTCCCACTTCACATTTAAAATTCTTTTCCATCTGCTGCTTTTCTGTTTCAGATCCAGTTTTAAGTCCCAATAACCTTACTACTTTATTTCTGAACGCAAACATTTTCTTTCCCCATTTCGGTCCACTTGTAAAGAAAGCTTTTCCAATTTCTGAAATATCAATATTCCGACTGTTATATGTCAATTCCCCTTCAAAACTATCAACATAATCAAAATCTTTTTTTCCCTGCGATAAAACTGATTTTTCCGGAAACTCCGTCTGCTTAATCTTCATTGTTATTGTTTTTTATAGTTGTGTGTCTAACAAATGTAGGTATCTTTCTATAGATTTAAAAGAAAAAAATCAAACATATGTTTAAAATCATATTTCATCATTAAATTAATTATTCAAACCATTAACCTCCTCAACATCAACCTTCAACCTACCTCTATTTAATTTTTATTTTTATAAGTGGAGTCTGTTTTAAATATTTCATTAAATTCGATCAACAAAACTGTTTTTATGATACAACTTCCTTTATCAAAACTTTCCAATGTAGGAACTACTATTTTCAGTCAGATGACTCAGCTTGCCAACGAAAATGAAGCGATCAATCTTTCTCAGGGATTTCCGGATTTTATGCCTGATCTGGAGTTATTGAATCAGGTAGATCATTTTATTAAAAAAGGCTTTAACCAATATGCCCCACTAGGTGGAATGATTGGTCTGAAGGAAGAAATTGCCAGAAAAATCGAGAACAGCCATCAGGCAACCTATCACCCTGAATCGGAAATAACAATTACTGCAGGGGGAACTCAGGCTATTTTCACCGCCATTGCTTCTTTTATCAAAAAAGAGGATGAAGTAATTATTTTTGAACCGGCCTATGATTGTTATGAACCTACTGTAGAACTTTTCGGAGGTATTGTAAAACGTTTTGAAATGAAAGCTCCTGATTATAATATCGACTGGACTGCTGTAAAAAATCTTGTCAGTGACAAAACCAGAATGATTATCCTGAATAACCCCAACAACCCATCCGGAAAAATACTGACAGAAAATGATATACAAGAGCTTATTCAGCTGGTAAAAGGAACTTCCATTCTTATTTTAAGTGATGAAGTGTATGAAAATATTGTTTTTGACGGGAAGCAGCATTTAAGCATCTGTAAATATCCGGAATTGAAAGAAAGAAGTCTTCTTGTTGCTTCTTTTGGGAAACTCTTTCACGTTACCGGCTGGAAAGTAGGATATTGTGCAGCCCCTAAAATCTTAACGGATGAATTCAGAAAAGTACATCAATTCAATGTTTTCTGTGTGAACACTCCTATTCAGCTTGCGCTGGCAGAGTATATGAAAAATGATGAACATTATACCCAACTGAATCAGTTTTTTCAGGAAAAAAGAGATTTTCTGAGAAAAGGTCTTGAAGGAACATCTTTTGAGCTGCTGGATTGTGAAGGGACTTATTTTCAGGCAGTAAAATATGATAAGATTTCGGATAAAAACGATTTTGATTTTGCATCTGAGCTTACAATCAATCATAAGGTAGCAAGTGTTCCTTTTTCTTCGTTTTATAAAAATAAACTGAATGAGAATGTAATCAGGTTATGTTTTGCTAAAAAACATGAAACATTGGAGAGGGCTATTGAGAATTTATCAAGAGTATCATCATAATTATTGCGCTTTTGTGGGAGCTTAGAGATAAAGCCTTTACTCCAACTGTCATTGGAGCAAAGCGAAGCAATCTCATTAAAATTAATGAATTTTGTATTGGAAAACGCTAAGACGCAAAGGAACTTTATAAATAAGCGTTTTAAGGCGCAATGATTTTATCCCCGATAAAATTGTACTGCTCTAAAAATGATGTAGATAATTCAACGGTCATTTCGGACGATGAGTTTATATTTTTCTTTAAAAAGTGACTATTATCATTGATTTTCATATATTTATGAAATAACTAATCTATTAAATATAAAAATCATGAAAAAAAGAATCATCTCACAAGGAAAAAAATTAAACAAGAAAGATTTAAGTACAATCAATGGTGGTTTGGGCAACGTAAGATGTACCAATTCTTCAGGGTATTGCGTATACATCGGCCCCGGATGCAGTGAGCTTAAATGCCAGCTGCCTGAACCTCTTGAAGCTGTTGAGTAATTAAGCTTCAAAGAAATGATAAAATAAAATAATACTTCGGCCGGCTCAAAAATGAGCCGGCCGAAGTATTTATGATGATCCATCAAATACTATAAAAACATTCCTCCTGAAACTTCAATTCTTTGTCCGTTGATCCATCCTGCATCTTCTGTACACAGGAATGCCACCACGCCACCGATATCATCGGGAAGTCCTACTCTTCCTAAGGCTGTAGCACCCGCTACTGCAGCATTGATCTCTTCATTATCTCTTACTCTTCCTCCCCCAAAGTCTGTTTCAATAGCTCCCGGAGCCACAACATTAGCTTTGATCTTTCTTGATCCTAATTCTTTGGCCATATATTTTGTGAGCATTTCTACTCCAGCTTTTATGGAACCGTAAACAGAAGATCCCGGTGTTGCAAATCTTGCCAATCCTGAAGATATATTGATAATTCCTCCTCCATCATTCATGAATGGCAAAAATTTTTGAGTCAGAAAAAATACTCCTTTGAAATGGATGTCTACCACATCATCCAACTGTTCTTCTGTAACTTCCGTAATGGGTGAATATAAAGCTGTTCCTGCATTATTGATCAGGTAATCAATATGAGTACTTCCTGTATTTTCCTGCAAATGATCTGTAACTTCTTTTACAAAGGCATCAAAACTTTTAATGTCTTTTGTATCCAGTTGGAAAGCAGCTGCATTCTGCCCCATTGCTTTTATTTCATTTACAACGGCTTCAGCTTCTTCCTTGTTGCTTCTGTAAGTAATAATAACGTCTAATCCTTTTTGAGCAATCTTTAGTGCTGAGTTCTTTCCCAATCCACGGCTTCCTCCGGTTACCAGTGCGATATTTGTTTTTGTGTTCATTTTATTTTGATTATTTTGATGGTACAAAGTTGGGATATTTCCTTGCTGAAGTATTTGCTTGAATCAATCTGAAATTTGCAAAATTCAAATCAGGAACGAAATTCTAATGGCGTAAAGGAAGTTTTCCTTTTGAAGAAATTAGAAAAATGAGCAATTTCTTCAAAACCCAAGGCATAGGATATTTCTGAAACGTTCCATTTGGTCTGCTTTAAGAGTATTTTTGCTTCCTGGGTGATTCGGTCAGAAATAAATTCCGTAGTCGTTTTTCCGGTACTCTCTTTTAATCTTTTGTTTAAATAATTAACATGAACCGCCAATCTGTCGGCATAATCTTTCGCAGTCTTCAGCTGCAATCTCTGATCCCAGGATTCAATAGGGAATTGTCTCTCCAACAGCTCTATAAACAGAGAAACCACTCTCATAGAAGCATCATTTGAAGCCGATATTTTAGTAGCAGGCTGTAATTTCTGCCCATAATGAATGAGTTCAAGAACATAGTTTCTAATCAGATCATATTTAAAAACATAATCCGAATCTATTTCTTTTTTTATCTTTTTAAAAAGGCTTTCTATCTCTTCTGCAAGTTCATTGTCAATTTCAAATACAGGTACTCCTCCAGGCTGAAAAATAGGAAGATCTTCAAGGTTATAATAGGATTTATCTTTAATGAAAAAGTCTTCTGTAAATACACAGAAACTCCCTGACTGGTCAGGATCTTCAGGCACCCAATGATAGGGAACTTTTGGAGTAGCAAATAATAAGGCGTTCTGTTTTATCGATATTACTTTGTCAGCGTATTCTGCCCTGTTTTTTCCTCTTATAAAACTTATCTTATAGTATTTCCTTCTGTTATAGGGCATTTCGGAAGTAGCCTTTGCCCTTTCGAGCGTTTGGGCGATATCGAAAACATTAAAGTGTCCGATATCTTTATGAAGTCCTTTTGGAAAAATACTTTCGAGATCTTTACCTAATTTGGCAGCCATCTCTCTGTAAAAATCTTCGAGTGAGGTATGTACTACTTTTTCCATGACAGATGATTTGTAAAATTCAAATATACAAACTTATGAAATAGTCTGGTTTGAATATATTACAAATTGCTCGCCAGAATTCCTAACTCTTAATAAGAAGTGAAAAGTTTGATAAATAATATACAGGGAATTCTAGAAAATCTAGTCATCAATATTTATATTATTCAACTAATTTATCTTTTTTTCTAAACACAGTGATATACTTCATTTATTTTTCTTACATTCGTCAAAACTAACCCATTAAAAATCAAATCAATGAAAAATCAAATCAATCAAACCGGAAAAAAGTTAAACAGAAAAGAATTAATTACAATCAAAGGAGGTCTTATCAACTGTATGGAAGCTGTTCTATGTCCTAACCCTCCTTGTGAGCCTTCTTCTGATCCAAATGGATGTACTATTATTTCTATAAAGTGTGCACAAAAAGAGTGCAGACCACAGTTATAATATCAATTATTTCATAAACAAAATACTATGAAAAAACTGGATCTAAACAAAGGTAAAAGGCTTAATAAAAAAGAGCTAAAGTCTATTCAAGGGGGAATGCTAGACTGTATGGAACCTATTCTATGTACTGAATTTCCTTGTGAAACCTATCCACCCGGAGATATCAGAAACTGTACTACCATTTCTGTAGGTTGTGCACAAAAAATCTGCCGACCACAACCTTAAGATTTTTTTAAAATACTTCACTAAACCCAAATTAAGCATTATGAAAAATCAAAACTTAACTAACGGAAAAAAATTGAACAAAAAACAATTAAGAGTAATTACCGGAGGAAAAGAAATGTGTCTTCTTCCAGACCTTACTTGTAAGAAGTATTCACTTGCCTGTGCAGAATTACAATGCCAGCCAATCATTGAGATTGAATAATATCAATACATTGCCCTTCTTCATATGAAGAAGGGCTTTTTTAAACTTCAAAAAAAACTAATACCTGATTCATTTAAATTATTACCATGAAAAAACAAATGTTAGAGAACGGAAAAAAACTAAGCAAGAAAGAACTGAAAACAGTAGCTGGAGGAAAAAAAATATGTATGTACAATGGCATATGTACTCAAGTGGGTCTTACATGCATGGAGCTTCAGTGTCAGACTGCGGAGCTAAAATGTACAGATATGGTTGGCAACTGTATTAGTATCTCTTTAGATTGTATAGAGCCAAAATGCCGGTTTGAAGTAGGTATTCCGCTGTAAAGATAAAATAACAGAACTGCTCTCTGATTCCAGGGAACATTTTTTAAGCAGTAGCATCTGTTTTGAACTGCACATAAATGCAAAAAACGCTCCCAAATACATGGAAGCGTTTTTTATTATAAACGAACTTTAATATTTTCTTATACATTGAATCTGAAGTGCATGATGTCTCCATCCTGTACTACATATTCTTTACCTTCTACAGAAAGTTTTCCGGCTTCTTTGATTTTTACTTCAGAACCGTAAGTGATATAATCGTTGTACTTGATTACTTCTGCACGGATAAATCCTTTCTCAAAGTCTGTGTGGATTACTCCTGCAGCCTGTGGAGCTGTCCATCCCTGTCCGATAGTCCATGCTCTTACTTCTTTCACTCCAGCAGTAAAATAAGTCTGAAGTTTCAAAAGATCGTAAGCTTTTCTGATCAAACGGTTAACTCCCGGCTCAGTAAGACCCAATTCTTCAAGGAAAATTTCTCTTTCTTCAAAAGTTTCAAGCTCATTGATATCAGCTTCTATCTGTGCTGCTAATACAACTACTTCCGCCCCTTCATTCTTAGCCATTTCTTCAATCTTACCGATCCAGTCATTTCCGTTTTTGATAGAATTTTCGTCTACATTACAAACGTAAAGCACAGGTTTATTGGTTAACAACTGAACTTCTCCAATAATTGCTTTTGTGAAATCATCGGTAGCAAATTCTCTTGCGTTTTTACCATCTTCAAGGAATTTCTGTAAATTCTGAAGTGTTTCGTAAGTAAGGATATCTTCTTTCTTCCCTGACTTGATGAATTTCTTAGCTTTTTCAACTGCTTTCCCTACTGTTTCAAGGTCTTTCAGCTGAAGCTCTATATCAATAATTTCTTTATCTCTTAAAGGATCTACAGAACCTTCAACGTGGATGATATTTCCGTTATCAAAGCATCTTAAAACGTGAATAATTGCTTCACACTCACGGATATTAGCCAAGAACTGGTTCCCCAATCCTTCTCCTTTGCTGGCTCCTTTTACAAGACCTGCAATATCAACAATCTCAACTACAGCTGGTAAAACTCTCTCAGGTTTTACGATTTTCTCCAGTTCAAACAATCTCTGATCCGGTACAGAAACCGTCCCAAGGTTCGGTTCAATAGTACAGAAAGGATAGTTTGCTGATTGAGCTTTTGCATTACTCAAACAGTTAAAAAGAGTTGATTTACCTACATTCGGCAGGCCTACGATTCCACATTTCATATTGTAAAATTCAAAGTTTAAGGTTTAGGGGGTAACCCAAGGTTTCTCCAACTTTAAACATTGAACTCTGAACCTTGAATTACGAGTGTGCAAAGATAGTGATTTTTGAGAGAGTTTCATAATAAAAAAATCTGCCAATATTCTGACAGATTTTCTAAAGGTTCGGATTCACCGGCTGTTTTATGGATTATCTCCCGTAGCATTCTGAGCCAGCGGAACATCATTCGGTGCTTCCTGTAAAGTTTTATCTAAAGTAAATAAAGACTCATCGGTAGCTCTGTCACCACCAGCGATTTTTAATTTATCAATTAAGTTTTGAGCTAATGTTTCTTCTTCAATCTGTTCCTGTACAAACCACTGCATAAAATTCCACGTTGCCCAGTCTTTTTCTTCCATGGAAAGATCTACAATTCTGTAAATAGCGGTTGTATTGTCAACTTCATGCTTAAAAACGCCATCAAAACAGGCTGTAAGGCTGTCCGGATCTGCCGGAGGAGCTGGAATAGCATCTACTTTTGGCTTTCCGCCTCTGTTTAGAATGTATTCCATGAATTTGATTGAATGATTTCGCTCTTCCTGAGCATGGCGGTAAAGAAAGTTAGCAATTCCCTGATAGCCTTTATCATCGGCCCAAATTCCATAAGATAAAAAAACGTGTGATGCATGAATCTCCTTATTCATCTGGTCACTAAGTGCTTTTTCCATGTTGGTGGAAAGTCTGTTAGTATTCATAATGTTATATTTTGGTGATTATGGGATGAATCATGCAAAAATGATTCCGATGCAATTTATGTTTTAAATATAATTATTTATTTGCGTTTTTTATTTAATTGAAAATCATTATTTTAAACTGATAATTTATAGTTATTCTAAAATAAAAACCCAGTTCTATTGGAGAACTGGGTTTTTATTTATCATTGAGATTGCTTCACCTAAAGGTTCGCAATGATATATTTAGAGTGAGTTTTATCTCAACTATTTAATTCTTCTTGCTGTATAGTCACTTTCATTTCCTAATCTGTCGATAGCTTTTATAGCAACTGCACTCAGCTTTTTACCGTCTTTAAATTTAGGAATGTCTTTTGAAAGGGTATCCAGCGTCAAAATTTCGGTTTGCCATACTCCATTGTATTGAGTAAAAAGAACCCACTGGAAAACATCAGCAGCATTTTTTGTACTCCAGCTTGTCTGTGCAAAGCTTCCGTTGTCTGCAATAAACAATGTAGGAGTCTGCAATGGAACGGTCTTTATCCATGGAGATTTCGGTACTAATGCTTTTTCACTGTACGGCCCGTTTTTCAGAGCAGGCAGCATATTCGGATTTTTAGTAAGTCCTGCAATACTCCAGTGAATTTCTCCGGCATCATTTTTCAGGATATTTCTTGAGATTGCAATCTGGTTTTTAATTTCGGTTGGACGGTCTGATACTTTAACCTCAACGGTGTTCAAGCCTGGCCATAAATGGCGATTCATCGTATTTTCAGACTGCCACCAGCTTAACAGGGCTTCAAAACTTTGTCCTTTGGAATCAATTGGCCAGTAAAGCTGTGGTGAAAAGTAATCTACCCAGCCTTTATTTAACCATAATTTAGCATCTGCATATAGCTCGTCAAATTGTGAAGATCCTACTACTCCTGCAGGGTATCCGGGTTTCCAGATTCCGAACGGGCTGATTCCGAATCGTACATTATTTTTTTCAGCATGGATTTCTTTATAGATACGTTCTACAAATTTGTTAACGTTATCTCTTCTCCAGTCTGCTCTGGACAAGGTACCACCATTGCTTACGTAAGCATTCCAGCTTGCATTATCTGGAAAATCGGCTCCTCTGTTATAGGTTGCATAAGGATAGAAGTAATCATCAAAGTGTACGGCATCAATATCATATCTTTTCACAATGTCTCTTACTACATTGGATACATGGCCTTGTGTTTTTGGATTGGCGGGATCAAACCAGTACATTCCGTTTTTTAATCTTAAAACAATATCGGACAGTTTATTGGCCATTGACAGATTATTCACAGCACCACCGTTGGTATGGTGTGCGCGGTAAGGGTTTAACCAGACATGCAGTTCCAAACCTCTTTTGTGGGCTTCTTCTATCCAGAACTGAAGTGGGTCATAGTTCGGAAATGGCGCCTTTCCGGTTTCGCCGGTCAGAAAGTAAGACCAAGGTTCAATATTACTTGTATAGAGGGCATCCGCTGAAGGTCTGATCTGAAAAATAGCAGCATTGAAATTGTTATCTCTCAACATATCAAGCATACTGATTGCTTCTGCTTTCTGCTGTTCTACCGTAAGATCATTTCTTGAAGGCCAGTTGATATTGGCTACACTAGCGATCCATGCTCCACGAAATTCTCTTTTGATTTCCGGAAGATTGGTTCTGAAATTTTCTTCAGTTGAGGCTGTAGTTCCTGTAGACGGTTTTGTTGTTACAACAGGTACTTTTGGCGGGGTTGTATTATTGGTAGGTTTTGTAGGATTCTTCGTTGAAGGTGTTTTTACAACATTGTTCTGAACGGAACAAGAGGTAGTGTAAGATGCAAAAACGCCCAATAAAACGATAAGTTTTAATTTATTCATTCTCATAGTCACAAAACTACTTTAAAATTTATTTTTATTTTCAGAGATTATTATGCCAAAATAAGCATTTTAATGGGTTGACACAGAAAAAAAGCCCCGAAAATCGAGGCTTTATTATATTTTAAGAATTTCGGATTATGCTTTCGCTCCTCTTTCTACTCTTTTTCTTTCTTCTTCTGAAAGGATTTTCTTTCTCATTCTGATGAAGTTTGGTGTTACCTCAATAGCTTCATCCCCTTGGATATATTCCATACATTCTTCAAGAGAGAATAAGATTTTCGGAGCAACACCAGTATCTTTATCTTTTCCAGAAGCTCTCATGTTGTTCAACTGTTTTGCTTCTACGATGTTTACTACCAAATCTCCCGGCTTGTTTTGCTCACCGATGATCATTCCTGTGTAGATTTCCTCACCCGGATCAACGAAGAACTTACCTCTATCCTGTAATTTAGCGATAGAATATTCTGTAGCAGGACCTGTAGTTTTGCTGATCAAAACACCATTGTTTCTTCCAGGAATAGTTCCTTTGAAAGGTTTGTATTCTGTGAAACGGTGTGCCATAATAGCTTCCCCTGCAGTAGCTGTCAACATCTGAGAACGTAGTCCGATCAAACCTCTTGAAGGAATTTCAAACTCCATGTGCTGCATTTCACCTTTAGTTTCCATGATGTGAAGGTCACCTTTTCTCTGAGTTGCCAAGTCGATTACTCTTGAAGCAAATTCTTCAGGAACGTCAACAACTAAAGATTCATAAGGCTCACATTTTTCACCATCAATTTCTTTGAAGATTACCTGTGGCTGACCAATAGTCATTTCATAACCTTCTCTTCTCATTGTTTCGATCAAAACTGATAAGTGAAGAATACCTCTACCGAAAACAAGGAATGTGTTCGCATCGTCTGTCTGCTGAACTCTTAATGCCAAGTTCTTCTCTAATTCTTTTGTTAATCTTTCTTTCAGGTGGTTAGAAGTAACATATTTACCATCTTTACCGAAGAAAGGTGAGTTGTTGATAGAGAACGTCATGTTCAACGTAGGCTCGTCAATGGCAGTTCTTTCCAATGGTTCAGGATTTTCAAGATCAACGAATGAATCACCAATCTGGAAAGCATCAAAACCTACTACAGCACAGATATCTCCTGCTTTTACTTCAGTTACTTTTTTCTTTCCTAATCCTTCGAAAACGTAAAGTTCTTTTACTTTTCCTTTTACAATTTTACCTTCAGCCTGAGCAAGACCAATCCACTGAGATTCTTTGATCTCACCTCTTGTCACTTTCCCGATTGCAATTCTTCCTAAGAAAGAAGAGAAATCAAGAGAAGTAATCTGCATCTGAAGATTTCCTTCTGTTACTTTCGGTTCAGGAACATATTGTAAAATACCATCTAATAGTGGTAAAATGTCTTCAGTCTGCTCTAATGAAGTGTTGAACCAACCTTGTTTTGAAGATCCGTAGAATGTAGGGAAATCCAATTGCTCTTCTGTAGCCTCAAGGTTGAAGAATAAATCAAATACCTTATCATGAACTTCGTCAGGACGGCAGTTTGGCTTATCTACTTTATTGATAACCACTAATGGTCTCAATCCTAATTCCAATGCTTTCTGTAGTACGAATCTTGTTTGTGGCATTGGTCCTTCGAACGCATCTACCAACAAAATAACCCCATCAGCCATTTTCAATACTCTTTCTACTTCTCCACCAAAATCGGCGTGACCAGGAGTATCAATTACGTTAATTTTTGTGTCTTTATAAGTAACAGAAATATTCTTGGATAAGATAGTGATCCCTCTTTCTCTTTCAAGATCGTTGTTATCCATAATTAACTCCCCACTCTCCTGATTTTCTCTGAAAATGTTGGTAGCGTGAATGATCTTGTCAACCAAAGTCGTCTTTCCGTGGTCAACGTGTGCGATAATCGCAATATTTCTAATGTTTTGCATAAAAGATTTTTACGGGTGCAAAAGTAGTGATTTTTAATGAAAAAATATTTACTTATGCAAATATTTAATATTATGTTTAAAATACTTATTTACAAGACAATAAAAAAATGGTGTTAAAAAACACTGTTTAAATTATCTATGTGCATGTCATTTCTACCATGAATCTATTACAGGCAGTTCTCCACATATAATATCAGATCCAGATTCCTGATATTGTTTGTTTATTTGTTATTAGCATAATAAAATAATATTATTTTAAAATATTTAACATTAAAAAAAACAACATGGGTTTCTTTATATCAATGTCTTATCAGTCGGTAAAAAATTACCAGATCAATTAATACAACAATAAAAAATTTCACAAGAAATGATTTTTTGGAAACTTTATGATTGAAGATCATCATTCCGGAGGCTGCTCCTACAACACCTATAAGAGAAATTCCTAAAAGCGTATTTTCTGAAATTCTCCATTTCTGTTTTTTGGCTTGCCATTTATCAAAACCAAAGATACCAAATGTCATCAGATTAGCTATCAATAGAAAAGGAATCATTTTAAAATTAATTTAAAACAAAAATAAAGTTTAATTTATATATAAGAAAATTCATAATCCTAAACCAAAGCATTTATATTATCATCAGATAAGATTTTATAAATTTGCCCTGCGTTAAAATAACAAATCAATGACAGTACACGATCTGGCAGGAAGCTATGCTATTGAAGGAAGTAATCAGGAAGAATCATCCCAGGCTTCTTATCATGGTATATTAACTTTATCTATTGATGAAAACAACCGTATCATTGCCCAGTGGGTTATTGGTGATCATCTGCAACATGGTACAGGATTCTATAAAGATCATATTTTAGTCATCAATTTCAACTACGAAGGAGAAGATCACAAAATCTATAAAGGAGTTGCTGTATACCTTTGTTTAAGTAAAGATATATTAGATGGTTTCTGGTCTGAAAAACATGGCAATCCTTTGTATTTAGGGAGCGAATATTGTGTGAGAATTCAGAATTCAAGGATTTTGAATTGATTTTACAACGAAGATAAAAAACAAAAAGGCTGCCTTTATCAAGACAGCCCTGTAGTTATTACAATTTCAATAACTTATTTTTTAGCTTTTACATCGATAGCAATCTCGATATCTTTGCTGATCATCCATTCTGCCGGATCTGCTTCAGAAGTCCCGAATTTAAGTCCCCAATCGGCTCTGTTTACTGTAAATTTAGCCTGAATAGCCGCTGAATTATCTGCTACATCTACTTTAGCAGGGAAAGTAACATTCATTGTTTTTCCTGATAACGTAAGGTTTCCGCTTACTGTTTTATTAGCTCCTGCTACAGCATCTTTTGGTGCTTCTTTCAAATCTGTAACACTTGTAATTTTGAAATCTGAAGTAGGGTTTTTCGCTACATCAAAGAAATCAGGATTTTTCAGGTGAGCTTCAAGATCTGCTGGTTTTTTATCTTTTTCTGTTACTGAAGCAGGATCTACTTTGATAGAGTTCATATCGATTACGAAATTTCCTGCAGAAACCTGCCCTCCATCAACACTAAGATCTCCAGATTTTACAGTAAGTGTTCCCCAACGTGGAGCCATTCCTCCTTTGTGGGTAGCCTTCCAGTTTACTACTGAACCTACTGTATCTACTGCAAGTACTTCACCTTTGCTCTCTGCTACTGTTTGCTCCTGAGCTGTAGCAGCAGCATCTGCCGTTTTTCCTTTATCACATGATGCTAAAAGCAATCCTACTCCTACTAATGCAATTACGCTAATTTTTTTCATATTGAACTGTTTAAAAAGTTTGTTGAAATTTTGTTGTTTTCGGGTACAAAAATAGAAAAACCTGTTCAGAGGTGCCTTATCATACATCAAGAAATACAATATTTATATTATTTGCAGTTGTAAATCCACTTACTAAACACCGCTATTCACATAACTGTTTGAGAAATCCTGATCCTTTATTGTTTCATTGCATTTTGTAGAAACCAGATTTTATAAACGAATTCCAATTTTTTCTCATTCCAAAATACTATTTTAGCTATCCGAAAACAGAACAATGACGACCGTAGAATTTATACAGAAGCAGCTCAACATTTCTGAAAAGAGCATCAACAATACTTTACAATTATTAGCAGAAGACTGCACCATCCCATTTATTTCACGTTACCGAAAAGATAAAACCGGGAATCTTGATGAAATACAGATCGAACAAATATCAAAGATCAGCAAACAGTTTGAAGACATTATCAAGAGAAAAGAATCTATCTTAAAATCTATAGAAGAACAGAATGCACTAAGTCCTGAACTTCAGCAGAGAATTGAAGGCAGCTTTGATATTCAGGAGCTGGAAGATCTATATCTTCCGTTCAAAAAACGCAAAAAAACAAAAGCTGATACCGCTAAGGAAAAAGGATTGGAACCTTTAGCAAGGATCATTATGAGTCAAAAAAATAATGACATCCAATTTCTGGCTTCAAAATATCTGAATAATGATGTTACCTCCGAAGAAGAAGCGCTTCAGGGAGCAAGAGACATCATGGCAGAATGGATTAACGAAAATATGTATGTCCGTAAGAATCTCCGCAGACTCTTTCAGCGGAAGGCAGTTGTTACTTCCAAAGTTGTAAAAGCTAAAAAAGATGAGGAAGATGCTCAAAAATTCTCCCAATATTTTGAATGGGAAGAAAGCCTTAGCAGAACGCCTTCTCACAGACTTCTGGCCATGTTACGAGCGGAAGCGGAGGGCTTTGTAAAAACAAACGTAGGAGTAGATAAGGAAGAAGCCATTGACTTTATTGAAAAAGCGATTATAAAATCTAACAATGAAAGTTCAGACCAAATTGCATTGGCCATAAAAGACAGTTATAAAAGACTTCTGGAACCCGCTATCTCCAATGAAGCATTACAGGAAGCCAAAGAAAAAGCAGATA
>Ga0070682_100000295_pt1 | contig 34835 bp, 35 predicted proteins | sample KBSC63LmetaG_FD_64668 | JGI IMG/M metagenome (GOLD analysis project Ga0070682, IMG submission 64668) | Corn rhizosphere microbial communities from Kellogg Biological Station, Michigan, USA - KBS C6-3L metaG | ecosystem: Host-associated > Plants > Roots > Rhizosphere | place: USA: Michigan...
CTTGGATTCAACGTTGGCGTGTGCCGCTGGGTTTCGCTTGCGCGATCCTCTTTGTTCTGTTCGCGCGGCCAAGACCGATGACGCTCGCGATCGGAGCGCCCATCTCGCTCATCGGCCTCGGAATTCGCGCCTGGGGTTCAGGCCATCTACGCAAGAATGACGCGCTTGCCGTCACCGGTCCTTACGCCTATACGAGAAATCCACTCTACCTCGGTAGTTTCATAATGGGTTTAGGGTTCAGCGTGGCGTCCGGCCGCTGGTGGTTGGCAATCCCCTTCGTGCTGCTGTTTCTTGGCATCTATTTACCGGTGATGCGCGTCGAATCCGGGACACTGGCGCAACTGTTTGGCAAAAGTTTTCAGGAATACTCGCAGGCCGTGCCGCTGTTTCTTCCGCGGCTGACTGCGTATCGCGTCGGTGTTGAGCGGGCTGAATTCGATCGCAGCTTATACTTACGGTATCGCGAATATCGCGCCGCGTTGGGTTTGCTGTTCGCGTGGGGGCTGCTTTTTTTCAAGGTGTATTTTATTAAATGAGACTCAGTCAAATTAATTCTCAAGCGTTCTCTTCCCCCTTCGCCGCATTAATTCTTATTACCAGTCTCCTTGCAGGGTCTTTGAGTTTTGTTTCGGGTCAGAACACGGGGACGCCAAGGACGAGCGCCGCCGCCGCCAAAGTTGAGTCACATCCTTTTGAGCCAACGGAAGAGCTGCTCTATGTTGCGGAGTTTTCCCGAGCGCTGCTGAAGAAAGTAGACGTTGCAGACTTTCGCTTCACTGCCTCCAAACAATCCGCCGCCGGGAGCATCCAGCCCGCTTCTTTTAATCAGCACGCTGGTTCGTCATACCTGCTTAAACTCACTGGCGATATTTCAAGCAAGGGATTTTTTAGCAAACTTTTCAACCTGCGATTTCGTGAGCAGATTGAATCGATTGTTGAGCCACGATCTTTTACTGTTCAGTTGACGAAAAAGATTGACGAACAAGGCAAACGCGCGCGCGTCAGCGAAACCACTTATCGCGACGGCAAAGTGGTGTGGACTGAAACTGATCCGAATAATCCTTCGCGTCCCGAACGCAAGGCTGAAGCGGCTTTCGCCGGACAGGTGCAGGACGTGCTGTCTGCTATCTACTACCTGCGGACGCAGCCGCTTAAGGTAGGCGAGAACTTTGAAATAACGGTGAGCGATTCCGGTTTGGTTTACCAGGTGCCGGTGCTCGTGGTGGAGAAAAGAAAGAAGAAGACCGTGCTGGGTAAGGTTGATGCCTTCCGCGTCGACCCACAGGTCTTTGGCCCAGGTAAAATGCTGACGGGCGAGGGACAGTTTTCCATTTGGATTACCGACGACCGCAAACGAATACCCGTTAGCGCTCGCATCAAGATGAAATACGGTACCTTCGACATCAATCTAAGAAAAGTTATTGCCAACCCAACGCCCGCTGCTCTCGCAAGTATTTCGAACTGATCGCTTCCCTTCATGTCCGTCGCTCCCCTGATCCTCGGTCACCGTGGCGCCTCCGCAATCGCTCCGGAAAATACCATTGCCGCGTTCTCACAAGCATTCGCCGATGGCGCCGAGGGGATTGAGTTTGATGTACGACTATCACGCGATGGCGTGCCGGTGGTAATTCACGATGCAAATCTGAAGCGGACCGGTCTTGTCGATCGCTTCATTGCCGAGCTCGACGCTGCAGAACTCGCGCAGATCGACGTCGGTAGCTGGTTCACTGCCAGTCAACGAGGCAACAGCTATGCGGGCGAAAAACTTCCGCTACTAAAGCAGGTCTTCGAAGTCTTTCGCGATAGTCGCAAACTCTTGTACGTTGAGATGAAATGCGAAGCTAGCGAGGGCGCGACCCTCGCAAAAGAAGTTGTGCGACTAACGCGCGAGGCGCAGCTGAGCAATTGCGTAGTAATTGAAAGTTTCGATCTCCAGGCAATTGCGGCAGTCAAAGAATGCGACGCCGGGCTTCGAACCGCCGCGCTGTTTGAGCCAAAATTTACACGGCCGCTTTCGAGTCTTCGCAGATCTAAGATCGTTGAGGCCGCGCTCGCCGCCGGCGCTGACGAAATTGCTCTTCATCATCTGCTTGCCCGCCATCGCCTCGTCAAGGAATCAAGAGATGCAGGTTTGAAAGTAGTCGCTTGGACGGTGGACGATCCTGGCTGGATCAAACGCGCTCAATCCCTCGGCATTAAGGCCCTCATCGCGAACGACCCCGCGAAAATGATTGCTGCCCGAGCAAAAGAATAAGCACCGCTGCAATTTGGTTTTGGCACCAAAAGTCGGCGGAAGCCGACGACTGACAGTAGCCCAGCACTTTAGTGCTGGGAGAAAGAAACCCAAGACGTCGTCAGGCCGTGAAACGGACCGCTGAATTATTGAGTTTTCAGTCGTCCGCTTCGCGGGACGGCTTTTGGACTTTTTGTGCAAAGCTGTTTGAACTCGAACTGCATCCGCACCGCAAATTGGGTGGTGCCCTAATTTGAATTCCCTCAGGGCGTTCTTTGTGCTCTCTGTGTCTCGGTGGTGAATAAAGTAAGCAAAGACTCACCACAGAGGCACAAAGGACAAGGTGTCACAGAGAAACTGAAATTAGGTCACTACCGCAAATTGGGTCCAGATGACAGAGTGAGCGCGCATCTGTATGATTCGCAGCACACTTAATTCGATAGGAGACTAGATAATGCCAGTTCGCAAAGACGCCGAGATTATTGAGCCTAAAGGCAGACTAGGAGTGCTGCTGGTTGGTCTCGGCGCGGTTAGCACCACTTTCATCGCCGGCGTGGAGGCCGTTAAGAAAGGTATCGGGCAACCTGTTGGTAGTTTGACGCAGATGGGCACAATCCGACTCGGCAAGAGAACCGATAATCGCGTGCCTCTCATTAAGGATTTTGTTCCCTTAGCCAAACTCGAGGACCTCGTATTCGGCGCCTGGGACATTTTTGAAGATTCAGCTTATGAAGCTGCGCTCCATGCGGGTGTCCTGGAAAAGGATCTGCTGCTCCAACTCAAGTCTCCGCTGCAAAAAATCAAGCCGATGAAGGCAGTGTTTGATCAGAACTACGTCAAGCGCCTCAACGGCACGAATGTCAAGACCGGTCCCAACAAGTTCAAGCTGGCCGAACAATTAATCGAGGAAATCGCCGAGTGGAAACGGAAGAACCGTTGCTCGCGTGCGGTGATGATCTGGGCGGCTTCAACCGAAATTTTTCTCAAGCAGCATGCGGTTCACAAAACGCTCGAGAGTTTTGAACAGGCTATGCGCGACAACCACAAGTCGATTGCACCGTCGATGATTTACGCATACGCGGCGTTGAAGTCGGGAATTCCCTTCGCCAACGGCGCCCCGAATTTGACAGTGGACATTCCAGCCTTGCGCACGCTCGCCGAGAAAAACAACCTCGCGGTTTGTGGTAAGGACTTTAAGACCGGGCAAACATTGATGAAGACGATCATTGCCCCGGGCCTTAAAGCGAGAATGCTTGGCCTGCGCGGCTGGTATTCGACGAACATTCTCGGCAATCGCGACGGCGAAGTGTTGGATGACCCGGAGTCGTTCAAAACCAAGGAAGAATCTAAACTGTCGGTGCTTGAGTACATTCTGCAGCCCGAAGTGTATCCCGATCTTTATAAGGATTTTTCTCATGTAGTTCGCATTAACTACTATCCACCACGCGGTGACAACAAAGAGGGCTGGGACAACATCGACATCTTCGGCTGGCTTGGTTACCCCATGCAGATCAAGATCGATTTTCTCTGCCGCGACTCAATTCTTGCCGCTCCCATTGTGCTTGACCTCGCACTGTTTCTTGACCTGGCTCAACGCGCGGGCATGAAGGGTATCCAGGAGTGGTTGTCCTTTTACTTCAAATCTCCACAAACAGCCCCCGGACTCTATCCCGAGCATGACGTGTTTATTCAGTTGATGAAGCTTAAAAACACCTTGCGATATTTGCGCGGCGAAGATTTGATTACGCATCTCGGCGCCGAATATTACGATTAACTCGGGTCGCGTTTTCCAACCTCGATTTTGAGCGACGATTTGGTGGTTCTTCGCGTTAAAAGGTGCAGGCCGCGTGATCGTCGCTCAAGCACCTGACAAGCTCACCACTAATTGGCACTGCCATTCTGACACGATTTGTCACGCGCAGTTTGGCAAGATCCGCTGCCGATGGAAATCCAATTTTCAGCACGACGTCCAATATTTTGTGATGACATTTGTTGCCGTGTCGTATATATAGCATCGGTCTTTGCGACGTTGATCTGTTGCGTTCGTACCTAAAAAGCGAACGAAGGCTGAAACCGATGCATCAATAACGCTAGCGGATCGTTCCTTGCATCAACGGATGCGGCCAATTGGGGCCGAATCAAAGGAGAGGCTCAACGAAGGTTGATTGCTCTCGCGCACGCAAGGAGGACGATCATGATTTTAGATATGGAAATTCAAAAATTGAACAAAACCATGGGCACAGTGTTTCTGGATCCTGATCAAAAGAGCCCGCGCGCGCAAGACTTTGAAGAGCGGCTTTCCGCACGCATCGTCGGGCAAGAGCGCGCCGTGCGCCGCATGAGCGGCCTTTACCAGATATTTCTCGCCGGCATGAACCCGCCGAACCGGCCGATCGGCACGATGTTATTCCTCGGTCCGACAGGCTCCGGAAAAACTCGCGTAATTGAAGCCGCAGCAGAAGTGCTGTATGGGGACGCCAACGCGATCGTGAAGATCGACTGCGCTGAGTTTCAGCATTCACACGAAATCGCGAAGCTGATCGGTTCTCCTCCGGGATATCTCGGTCACCGCGAAACCTCGCCGATGCTAACGCAGGAAAATCTCGACCGTATGCATACGGACGATCTGAAGCTCTCATTGATCTTGTTTGACGAGATAGAAAAAGCTTCGGACAGTCTCTGGCAGTTACTGCTTGGCATTCTCGATAAAGCAACGCTGACCCTCGGCGACAACCGTCGCGTCGACTTCTCGCGCTGCATGGTGATTCTGACTTCGAACCTGGGCGCGCGCGAAATGTCGGAACTAATCTCCGGCGGTATTGGCTTCGCTCCCGGCAAAGGTTCCAAGAACCCGAACGATACCGAAGTGGATCAAAAGATTTACCGCACGGCCGTCGAAGCAGCGCGACGAAAGTTTTCGCCGGAGTTCATGAACCGCATCGACAAAGTGGTGGTCTTCCGTTCGTTGAAAGAACATCACTTGCGACAAATTCTTGAGCTCGAACTGCAGTCAGTCCAGGAGCGCATCATGCAGTCGTCGGGAACCAAGTTTGTGTTCCAGTTGTCCGACGCGGCAAAGGATACCCTCTTGAAGGAAGGCCTGGACTTTAAGTACGGCGCCCGCCATCTCAAACGATCGGTAGAGCGTTTCCTTGTCTACCCACTTTCAAACCTCGTGGCGACCGCCCAGATCGGCCTTGGCGATCTGGTGCATATCGACCTCGATGAGTACACGCACAAGTTGATTTTCTCGAAGAGCTCAGGCGGCGCGCTTATCCATGAGCTGCCGACCGAGCCCGAAGAGACGCCCGAGAATCAGGAGTCGCTGTCGGGTGGCGTCGGTCTGCCGATCCCGCAAGCCTCTAAAGCGGCAAAGAAGAGCCAGAGCAGGGGCGAAAAGAGCGACGCCTAACGCGCGTGGCTACGAAGAAACCGAAAGCGCCGTTCACTGGTAGTGAGCGGCGCTTTTGCTTTGGGTTGAAACTCGATTACCTGCTGCGATTCGCCTGGGCTTTGAGAATTTTCTTAACGGCCTGGCTAGCTAGGTCAGCGAGATAGGGATCGCGCGCCGTGGCGGCCGTTTGTAAAATCGAAAGCGCTGACGCGTCGCCAATGTTACCCAGCGCCCAGGCCGCTTCGCGCCTCACGTCGTCTTCTGCGGTGTCGTCTTGCAGCACGGCGAACAAAACCGGCAAGGCCGCTCGATCAGCGATTTGGCCGAGTGAACGCGCAGCGGCGCGCAGCACAAACGGATTGCGTTCAGGTTTACTCTTCTTACTCTTCTTCGGTTGCGCGGCGGTTGATGGCGGCGCTAACAACGCCGCAAGTGGAATCACTGCCGCAACGTCGGCAATTTCTCCGAGCGCCACCGCAGCTGCGCCTCGTACTGAATCCTTTTTGTCGGTCAGTCGCTCTATCAGAGAGTTGACGCCTACCCGGCTGCGTGTTTGGCCCAGCGCGTAAGCAGTTTGCTGGCGAACGAATTCATCTTTGTCAGCCAGTAACGGGATCAGGCTGGCGGCGCCTTCATCAGCCGGCAACCAAATCACCGAACCGGCGGCGGTGGCCCGCACTATTGGCGATTGATCGGTAAGTGAGCCCTGAGCAACTCGCGACGCTTGCGGATGATGCAGGGTGCGCAATTGCACCAGCGCGTCGCGCCGCTCCTCAACATCGGCAGAATTCAACCGCTGCCGTTGCTTCTCGATCTCCAGTTGGATGGGAGTCAAACTTCTTTGCTGATCCTGGTTGACCGCGCAGACCACCTGCCCACTCAAAGCAGTGAGTACAATCGCGAACATCAGAGCGAGCAGTCTTTTGGTTATTGGCATTCTCTGCGGCGAACCTTTAGTCCATACGGGCCGTCAGGGCCTGCATGGAATCTACGATCAGAACGGCGATCGGAGGATAAACTACCAGATCGGGAATTAGTAGAATTGTCGATGAATAGACCAACACGTTAGGATTAACCACTTCACGCGGCAACAGCATCGTTAGTCCGCTCATGAAACCCTTGGTGTGCCAGCCAATCAGCAATCCCACCGCAATGCTCAGCGCGTAGCCCACCAACAGAAATGTAAAAGCCGAGAGCCGCGTGAAAGGCTGTTCAGGCTTCTCTTCGTCCGTCATGATCGAGTCCTGAATCGACTTCGGAGTGTAGGTGTAGTGTGCGAAATATTCTCGTAAACGCGTCGCGAGGTGCCAAACGCCGATCGCGAATAAAGTGAGCACGATTGCGCGGCCTGCGAAATCGAATGTCTGCCAAAGATGCGGCCTGATCAAGGCTACAAAAAAGGTGGAGAGGAACAACGAGACAGTAGTGAATACTGCGCGCTGCCGCTCGCGGCTCTCCTGACGATCTCTTTCCAGGACTTGATCGACCACCCGATCCCAGCGGGCCTGCACCGCCAGATTTCGCGCGCGTTGCGCGTGTCGATTGTCGGAATGCAGAATGGAATAACTATCGCTCGCCTGTGCAGCCAATTGCTGATCGTGATAAACGCGTTCCTGCGGATCCGTCAGCACACGATAGGCCTTCGACAACAAGGCGAACTCTCGTGCAGCGCTCTCCGACCCGCCGTTCACGTCCGGATGCCTAAGACGCGCCAGCTTTCGGTAGGCGGATTTCACCTCCGAACGCGAGGCGTTCGGTTTTACTCCGAGAACCTTGTAGTAGTTAGTCACCACGCGTTTGCCGACTCCTCAACGCAAACAGATGGACTGGTGGGTCACCAAATGCTCAAGCAAACGGAAAAATTATAGCACTTTCCGCGAGACGTATCGGGCTTTGAAATGTGGGTTGGATGGGTTTGGCTAAGGGTGAGACCAAAGGAGCGGCTGCTGTGCGTAACCCCGATTGACCGTCGAGGGGGCGAGGACATCTTTGTTAAATGAGGGATGCCGCTCCTTTGGCTCGCTCCGTCTCCTACAACTACGATGCCACGAGCCTTGCAGCGGAAATTTCCAACAAAAATCCTGTTAGGGTTTTAGCCGACCGGGATTTGTGTTTACAGATGAAGACAGTAGCGTCCACTACTGACGACACTCGCCGCGGCCTTATGCTCCGTTACACTTGATCGCCGCACGGGCGACCATCCGCACGAGCGTTCTGACGGCGATTCCAGTAGGACCTTTGGCACGATACGGTTTCGCATCGTCGGCCCAGGCCGTTCCGGCGATATCGAGGTGCGCCCATGAAAGGCCTTCCGCAAACTCCTTTAGAAACGCAGCTGCAGTGATTGTTCCAGCCTTGCGGCCGCCCACATTCTTAATGTCAGCAATGTCGGACTTGATCTGTTTGGAGTATTCCTTGTCCAGCGGCAACTGCCAGAATTTTTCCCCAGTCTCTTTTCCGGCTGCAATAATTTCGTCAATCAGTTCCTGGTCGGTGCCGATGACGGCCGTGTTTACGTCGCCGAGTGCGATGGATACAGCGCCGGTAAGGGTGGCCATATCTACGACGGTGGTCGCGCCCAGCTTCTTCGCGTAGGCAATCGCATCAGCCAGAATCAAACGACCTTCAGCATCCGTATTGATTACCTCAATCGTTTTGCCGGTCATTGCACGTACAACGTCTCCAGGTTTCGTAGCCTTGCCGGAGGGAAGATTTTCGGCACACGGCACAACACCGAGCACAGGAATCGAGGGCTTGAGCTGGGCGATGGCGCGCATTGCGCCAATTACTGTCGCTCCTCCAGTCATGTCGTATTTCATCAGTTCCATGTTTTCGCCCGGCTTCAGCGAGATGCCGCCGGAATCGAAAGTAATTCCCTTACCTACAAAGGCCAGCAGTTCGCTGCTATCGGCCGCCGCAGGTGAAGGCGTGTACTTCAAAATGATGAGTTTCGCCGGTTCCTCTGAACCGCGGGACACGCTCAGCAGCGAACCCATGCCCTCTTGCTCCATGCGGGCTTCATCGAGGACATCCACACTCAAGCCAAACTCCGTTGCAATATCGCGCGCGCGTTCGGCCATGTTGGTGGGCGTCATGTAGGCACCGGGCTCGTTTGCCAAATCGCGCGTAAAGTTGACTGACTCACCAATGATTTTTCCGCGTTCAACGCCACGCTTCAGACCATTCGCTTCAGCTCCGTCCACCACTACCACCAACCTATCGATCTCCCGTTGCTCTTTCTCAACGGTTCGATATTTGTCAGGTTCAAATAACGCGAGGTAAGCGCCCTCAGCTACTGCTGAACCAACGTCCTCAACATTTCCATCAAGTCTCGCGGCCACCGCAATCGACTTTACATTCTTGCCGCGCAGCGTCCGGACAGCAGTGCCCGCCATTTGCGATGCAAGCGCGGTGGTGTACTCACCACGATCGCCGACACCGACCAGCAACAACCTCTGCGCCTTGAGGTGCTTGTTATTGAGCAACGGCAGGTAAAGTGTTTCACCCTCCTTGCCCTTCAGCTCTTCGGAGTCGATCACAGACTTAACTACGCCGCCGGTAATCGTATCGAGGTCCTTCAGAAATCCTTCGTCGGCTTTTTCGTCTTTAAAAATCGCAATCGCCACTGCCTGAACGTCGGCATCCTGATAAGAGCCGTTTGTACTTTCGATTTGCATCAGTGATTCACTCCCTACACAAACATTATCAAGTCTATTTATTTCGTTCTTTAAGTTGCGCGCGCATTTCGCGATCGACCGTGCGGCGCTGTTCGGTCTCGCGCTTATCGTAAAGTTTCTTTCCGCGCGCGACGGCCACTTCAACCTTAATCCGCCGATTTTTTAAATAAATCCGCAAAGCGACCAGGGTCATGCCCTGTTTCACGGCCGCCTCATCGAGGTGTTGTATTTCGCGTTTATGCAACAACAGTTTCCGCGTGCGCACCGGATCGTGGTTTTCCCGATTACCGTGAGCATACGGTGAAATGTGAGCATTGAACAACCACACTTCCCCCTCGCGCACCGCGACATAGCCTTCCTTCAGCTGTACTCGACCGGCAAGGACACTCTTGACCTCCGTGCCCGTCAAGGCTATACCCGCCTCATATTTATCGAAGATATGGTATTCGTGCCAGGCGGCCCGATTGGAGGCCAGGTCTTTTTCTTCCGTCGCTGCCATGGTTCTTTTAATTACTGATCGAAAAACTACCGGCGCCACAGTAACTAATTGTGCTCTGCGCGCAAAGGTCGGGTCATCAACTGGGTCACTGCTTCCGATGCCGGTTTTCCTTCATAGAGCACCGCGTGCACTTCATGTGTGATCGGCATATCCACACTAGATCGCTGCGCAAGCCGCTCTACTGCGAGGGTTGTCTTAACACCCTCCGCAACCTCGTTCATTTCAGCGACGATATCAGCAAGCTTTTTTCCTTTGCCAAGTTGCTCTCCTACAAAGCGATTACGTGACAAGCTGCCGGTGCAGGTTAGAACCAGGTCACCTAAACCAGCGAGACCCATGAGGGTCTCCGGCTTTGCGCCTTCATGCACCGCCAGCCGGCTCATCTCCGCGAGGCCTCGCGTAATGAGCGCCGCCACGCTGTTCGCGCCAAAGCCAAGCCCGGCCACCATGCCGGCAACGATGGCCATCACATTTTTGATCGAGCCGCCAAGCTCCGTGCCCACCACATCGTCGTTTGTATAGATGCGGAAAGTTTCCGAACTCAAAACCGTTTGTATTTCAGCACGTGCCGGCTTGTCCTCGCTCGCCGCCACCACAGCCGTGGGATGCCGGGCGACCACTTCGTGCGCGAACGACGGACCTGACAAACATACGAACGGGTTGGCCGGAGAAACTTCGCGCACGACCTCTGAAATTCGCTTGCCGGTTTCAGTCTCGATTCCCTTGGCGGCACTGATCACGATCGTGTGCGAACGCAGAGCAGGTTTCATTTCGGAGCTCAATTGGCGGATGGCGTGTGAAGGCGCAGCGAGCAGCAGCAGTTCCGCATTATCAACCGCCTCCACAAGATTCGTTGTTGCAACTACGCCGGACGGTACAGTCGCTTCAATGAGATATTTGCAGTTGCGCTGCTCGCGATTGATCGAGTCGGCAACCGACTGACTCCGCGACCACAGGCGAACGGTATGGCCCTGGCGCGCGGCGAGTATCGCCAACGCTGTCCCCCAACTCCCGGCGCCTATAACCGCGATTCGTCTCATGCTATCCGCACGCCTGCTGCTACGGCTTACTGAAATTTGCTCTCCGTGCCGCTGAGCAATCGTTCAATGTTCTGCCGGTGCGCAAAAGCGATCAGCATACTGCCGGCACACGCGGCCGCCAGCGTTGGTATCAGAACTTTCGACGGCCAAATGAAATGCAGTAGCACCACCAGCGCCGGAATGGAGGCGGCAGCGATCATGGAGCCAAGCGAGACGTAACGCGTCCGCCAAACAATTAGCGCGAACAGAACCGCCGCCACGATAACCGCGAGAGGCGACAACATCAGAAAAACGCCTACGCCTGTCGCAACTCCTTTGCCGCCGCGAAATTTTAGCCAGACTGGAAAGATGTGGCCGACTATTGCCGCTACGGCGGCGGCCGCGATCCACCAGTATGCAACCACCGGCTCTTGAACACCGATGTAACTCCAAGATGCAAGCGAGACGCTTGCGCTCCAGTCGCCAAAGAACGGCAAATCCAAAAGCACCTTAGCAACCGTGACTGCAGCCGCGCCTTTGAGCGCATCGAGCAGCAAAGTCAACACGCCGGCAATCTTCCCGGCGCGTCGCGAAACATTGGTTGCGCCGGTTCCGCCCGAACCCGTCTCTCTCACGTCGTCGCCTTGCGTGGCTCTAACGATTAGATATCCAAACGGTATCGAGCCGAGCAGGTAAGCAATACAGATCACAAGCAGTGAACGCAAATAAGAACTCCGTTGAAGCGATTAATTCAGGGATGAAAGGAAATTGGCAATATAGCAATCGAGATGGGGAGGGACAAGGCCTTGCCCAAAGAGCGTACCCAATTTAATGATTGTGTGTCTCTGCGGAATTGCAAGGGAACATCGTGAGTCCTACAGTTTTCGAGGAACATGGATTTCGATTCTTTTTCTATTCGCGTGAGGAGCCGCGAATTCACGTCCATGTGTCTTGCGCTCGTGGGGATGCCAAGTTCTGGCTTGAACCAACCATCGAATTGGCAGAGAATTACGGTCTGAGGTCGGGTGAGATAACAAAGGTTCGAAGACTAATCGAGGAACGTCTTGATGAAATCAAAGATCGCTGGCAAGAACACTTCAGCGGTTGAAGTCACTCAGATCAATACCCAAGGGATTTGGATACTAATCAACGATAAGGAATCGTTTCTCTCTTTCGGGAATTTTCCTTGGTTCAAGAATGCTACGATGTCGCAAATCCACAATGTGCAGTTGCTAAATGAACGTTACCTGCGCTGGCCCGACCTTGATATCGACCTCGCCCTCGAATCGATCGAACATCCGGAGCGGTTTCCACTCGTTGTCAAGTGAGCACCTTCGGACCAGCCACTACTCTATAAGGATGTTCTAGAATTAACCCTGGTATCATCCGAGCAAAAATAAGTCTTATGCCGCTGAGACGAATCTCAAATCAACCGTCTCCTCAACAAATCCAGCGCTGCCTGCGACGCACGCCAGCGAACCAGTTGCCTGTCGCCCGGAATGTTTAGCTTGCGATGTTCGATGTGCGCATCATCAGCGAGTGCGATGTAAACCAGTCCGACCGGCTTCTCATCGCTGCCTCCACCTGGCCCGGCGATTCCCGTAACTGATAAGCCAAAGTCGGTGCGCGCGCGTTTGCGCACTCCTTCAGCCATCGCTTCAGCCACGGCAGCACTAACCGCACCGTGTTCAAGCAACAGCACCGGCTCAACGCCGAGGCTCCTCGTCTTTGCGTCATTCGAATACGCAACCACACCCTCAATGAAATACTTTGAGGACCCGGAAACATCCGTCAGTCGCTGTGCAATCAAGCCTCCGGTACAACTCTCGGCCACCGCCAGCGTGTAACCGCCAAGTGTTAACTTCAGTCCTACAACTTCTTCCATCTTTTCGCCCGCAAAGGAAAAGACCGCGCCGCCGAGACGTTCTTCAAGTTTCTCAGAAAGGTCATCGAGCAAAGCGGACGCTTCGCTGTCAGTTCTACCGCGCGCCGTTAGGTGGATCTCAATCTCACTCTGATTGAACAGAATCGTCGTTTGCGGATTCTCGTACTGCGTATAAATAGGAGCAATTTTTTCGTCTACCGCCGACTCACCGAGGCCTGCGACCCGCAGCATCCGTCGCACAACTTTCACGGCGCCTGCCTTACCCGCCAATTTCGGCAGCACCTGATTTTCAAACATCGGCTTCATTTCGCGCGGTGGTCCGGGCAGCAAAACAATCGCTACACCGTCGTCTTCAATGAACAAGCCGGGCGCACTGCCGTTTGGATTGTCGAGCACCTCAGCTCTTTCGATGACCATCGCCTGGCGCGAATTGCGTTCCGGCATCGGGTAACCGAATTTCCGAAACTTCTCGCGCAACTCAGCCAGAATCGCTTCATCAAGAATCAAGCGGCGGCCCAGTGCGCGCGCCGCTACTTTGCGCGTCACATCGTCTTCAGTTGGTCCCAACCCACCGGTTGTGATCACAACTTTCGACCGGCGGCTTGCGTCTTTGATCGCTTCTTCCAAACGCGCGTCGTCGTCGCCAACAATTGTTTTCAGTTTTACTTCGATACCGATGCTGTTGAGTTTCTCGGTGAGCCAGAGACTGTTGGTGTCAGTGCGATCAGGAGCCAGCAACTCCGATCCAATGGCAATGATTTCGGCTGTAAGTGTTTCGAACAATAGATGGGCACTCGGTCGGAACTGTAAAGCAAACTGTTAGTTTGCGAACGGTCAGTTGGCGGTCGCCAGTCATCGCAAACTAACAGTTTGCGTTACAGATCAAATAAGAGGCTCTTCCTGATAAACGTCGTTTAGAACTTCCGAGATTGTGGGCGGCGCGGTAATAGATTTTAGCGAACGCAGACTCGAGATGGGCAAACCACTACGCGGTACATCGGTCGGTTCCGCAAGGGCCTCGACCATACGCTTCAACTGTTGTTGACTCTCCGCCAACAGGCGCGCGGCGCGTTCGTGATGCATTCTTTCGAGGCTGGTAATTGCCGCGTTGATTTTGGCATAGCGCCGGGGACGACGCTCAATTCTTCGCAACTTGCTCACATAGCGCCGCAGTTGTCGCGACGGCGCAAGATGTTCGCTCTCTTTCAGAACTTCTTCTTCCGCCGCGAAGCCGAGTTGTTCAGCGGCGGCGTTATAATCGTTAATCGAGTAGGCCAGCGCTCCTAACGCAAACCGGCTCAACGGGGGTGCGTCGGGCATGGACCTTACAACCCTTTGACCCAGCTTTATGACTCGCGCGATCTCGAAGTGATAGCGCCCGCGGTCTCCGTCTCTCAGGATGTCATTCGCCTCAACATAGAAACGAAAGATCACTTTGGTCTTCCGGTGCGCGCGAATCTTAAGCGCAATCAGGACCAGCAAGCCTAATCCGGCGACCCAAACGAGAATGAGTGGCGCAGCCCACAAAAGTTTCGACATTCCAAAAATAACCGCGACAACAACAACACCGGCGCCGCCTCTGACTACCCACTTTTTCTGGTTCGTTGTCATCTTCTCAAAAGCTGGAGTGCCCTAAAGCGAAAGAACGTTTACTAGTTGATGATCCTCTGGCAGATGGCTTCGCCTGCGTGTTCAGTGGATAGATTGCCGCCAAGATCGCGCGTCGTTTCGTTATTAACTATCGCTTCGCGAACGGCCTTCTCGATCGACTGACTTGCTTTCTTGTTGCCCAAATATTCTAGCATCATCGCAGAGGTCAGAATAGCGCCTATAGGATTCGCAACGCCTTTCCCGGCAAGCGGTGGCGCGCTGCCGTGCACCGGCTCAAACAGCGACACGCGACCGGGATGAATATTGCCGGAAGCGGCGAGACCGAGTCCGCCTTGAATGGCCGCGCCGAGGTCGGTAAGTATGTCGCCGAAGAGATTGTTGCTGACGATCACGTCGTACTGCGAAGGGTCAAGCACCATAAACATCGCCATCGCATCGACGTATTGATGGTTAGCCTCAATCTCAGAATAGTCGGCTGCCACCTCCTTGAAAACGCGCTGCCACAAATCGCCACCGAAGCGTTGCACGTTTGACTTGTCGGCCATCGTCACGCGCTTACGCTGATTCGCTCGCGCATACTCAAACGCCGCAACAATAATTCGCTCGACTCCGCGACGCGTGTTGAGTTCATCCTGCGTGGCGATCTCGTCTGCAGTTCCCTTCTTCAGGAATCCACCGGCACCGCAGTAAGCACCTTCAGTGTTTTCACGAAAGACCACGAAGTCGATCTCTTCCACACTTCGGTCGCGCAAGGGCGTCAGCCGCGCATTCAACAGCTGAACCGGACGCAGGTTTATATAGAGATCGAGACCGCGCCGCATTCCCAGCAGAATGTCTTCAGCATGTTGGTTCGAGGGCACACGCGGATCGCCGAATGCGCCTGCGAGTATCGCTTCAAAATCTCGCGACAGCATTTCGAGCGCGCCAGCGGGCAGGGAGATTCCTTCGTTCAGGAATTTCTCGGCGCCCCAGTCGAGTGTTGTCAGCTGCAAGTCGACGTCGTGAACTTCGCGCACGCGCTCCAGCACGCGAACTGCTTCGCGAATGACTTCCGGCCCGATGCCGTCTCCCGGGATGACGGCGATTCTGCTTACTGAATTAGGTTTCAAGTTTCAAGTTCCAAGTTTTAAGTTCCGAATATTCGTTTTAGAGTACAGGTTCGAACGAGTGGTGATGCCGTTTAGAGTTCAAACTTTAGGAATCCCTGATCAAGCTCATCATCAGTTGTATTTCCGTTAGCCCGCGCAGCGGGCGAAAGCGTAAAGCCTGGGGTGGAGCGCAGCGCAACCCCAGGTTGGCGACCAACATGAAATCGGAGCGCGCGAAGCGTGCGATAGCGTAAACGCCACAAGTCACGGTAATAAATAGGCTGTCGCCCGCTTCGCGGGCTGGACCTTGGTATCCACGGATCCTGGGGTTCCGCTCTGCTCCACCCCAGGCTTTACGCTTTCGCCCGCTCCGCGGGCTAAGGCAAATCTACCGATGCATAACTTAATCAGAGTTCAAACTTTAGTTTGTGCTTTTCGTTAGCAATAGAAACCGCAGCCTGAAGGCTGAACTCTAAACTGCTTGCGTACGACTCCGAACCCGCAACTATTTGTTCAGTCTTTCCGCGATCTTCGGCAAGCTCGCGAGCACCACGTCGCCAACAGTCTTCATGCTCTGCGCCGAAACTTTATCAATCGTATCGTCAGCGCGATGCCAGTATTGATAGTTGCTGAGCTGAATCAAATCCAAAGAGTCGATGCCGGCGCGCAGAAACGGTTCGTGATCATCACCACCCACCCCTTCGGGTCGTTCGACGAACACTTTGCCATATCCTGCTTCTTTCGCAGTCTGCCAAACGACGTCCTGCAACCAACGCGTGCTCATAGTGTCACGGCCCAATTCAAGATTCCTGGCGCCCATCATGTCGAGCAGAATCAACGCGCGCACCCGTTTGACTTCATTCCGCTGCTGAAGTTGGGCCACAAATTCGCGGCTGCCGTAGGTGTTGTCTGGCAGTGGCTTTTTCGGATTGGCCGGATTCGCGTTGTGACATTCCTCCCATTGCTCGCAAAACGATTCTTCACCGTCGAAGAACACCAGCCAGTAAGTCAATTTTGGTTTTTGCAGCGACGCGCTTAACACGCGCGCAAGTTCCAGCAGCGTGCCGACCGAAGTTCCCGGATCGTTCGCCCCAACAAAACGCATGTCCTTGAAAAACTTCGAATCGTAGTGGCTCGCAATCATCAACACATCAGTTGACTCGCCGGGAATCTCGGCAGTGAGGTTTACCATTGTCTTCGAACCCAACGGCGTCAACACCTGAAACTCATGAGCCTTCGCGTTAATACCAAACGACTTCAGCGAACTGCTGATGTAGTCTCTCGTTTTCGCCGCTTCGGGCGAACCCGCCACACGTGGCCCAATGGCAAGTTGCTTTTTGACGTGCTCCATTGCGCGTTCACCGTTGAAGGCGACGGCATCGGGCGCCATTCCAGTCGACGCCTTCGGCCTTTCGTTATTCCTGACGCGCGAATCCGGTTGCGGTACATCCTTTGGGCAGCCAGTGAGAAACACGGATAAGCCGAGCAGACATACGACGGAGGCGAACGATCTGTATCGGGCGAGCCCTCGATGCGGACTGAATGACATCAAAACGAAAGTTACACTGTTACTTGTGCAAAAGGCAAAATCACGCGGTGACTCCCCCGCTGGGAGAAGGAAAGCGCGATCCTACCGCGCGGTTACGCGTTGACGATTCGATTCGACTTTTTGCGCGCGGCGGCAGTCTACGCAAAGTCCGATGATGCGATGCAGGTGTTGAGTGATTTGGAAATGATGTTTCGCGGCCAGTTTTTCCTGAAGCTCCTCGAGCTCTTCGGAATAGAATTCGATAATCCGGCCACACTCTGAACAGATCATGTGATCGTGGTGCTGATGTTTGTAGTTATGCTCGTAGTGTGTGATGCCGTCGCCAAATCTCACTTCGCGAGCCAGCCCTGCTTCGGTTAATAATTTCAAGGTTCGATAGACAGTCGTCTGCCCGATACTCGGATCGTCGCGTTTTACGAGCCGGTAAAGATCTTCACTGGACAGATGCTCTTCGGTGCGCAGGAATGTGTCGAGGATCAGATCGCGCTGAGTGGTGCGCTTGAGTCCCTGCTTCTGGATGTGTTTGAGGAAAACTTCCTGCTCTTCAGTCATGGGATTGTTCACAGCGGCACTTATCTAAGGCGCAGATTCTAACAAGAAGTCGCGACAGATTCACGCGGCCAGCTGGCGTTAGGAGGTCATTACCACCACGCGGGTCTTCGCATTGTCGATTTGCGATTGCCGATTGCCGATTTATTCTCTGGCCAAACGTGTAATCGACAATTGGTAATCGGCAATCGGCAATCGACAATCAAAGGCCCTCTCTGCTACCGCGTGGTGATACTGACCTCATCTTTCAACCTGATCAGGCTGCTGGCACGCTCCAGTCGCACATGCTATTTTTGCGTCACGTGCCGGGGTGGCGGAATGGCAGACGCTGCGGACTTAAAATTCGTTGGGAGTAATCCCGTGCGGGTTCGACTCCCGCCCCCGGCACCAATCATTTCAATAACTTATGAACGCTCAGCATAGAGCCTGCGAAGACAGAACGGAGTAAAATCCGTTGAGAGTCGATTTTTGACTAGATTTGCTAAGAAAAATCGCAAAGCGGGAATCTTAGACGAGCGTCATCGTGGGAGCCTTCAGCAAGATTCCGAAGAGAGTTAGCTTTGCGGCGATCCCTAAAGTTCCCATTCAGGCGACAGCTTCGTAATCCATAGGCTTCCCACGATTTGAACCAGGATTAATGTGCTATGAGTTGCCATGAACAGCACTGGCGGAAGTTGCAGCCAAGGAGGAACGCAAAGTCTGCGAAGCTGATGTGGCGTTTCGCAAGCCGATGGTGAAGCGGTGAAGCGCTTGGACAACGAGCAGCGCGATGTAGGTAGTCTGCGGATTCAACATTAATTACAAGTGCCTTCACAACAGGTCTCGCCATGTAAGGCTTCAATACCTTCATTTACAATGATCGGAACCATTACCAGAGCCGCCACGGGATCATTTGCCTCATCAAGTCCGTCACATACCCCAAGACCAGACGCTGAAGGTGTCCGCCGTTGTCGAATTCCTTTTGGAGTGTGCCGAGTTTGACGCGCACTCCGCCGTTTGGTATCTGGACCAGAGCGCGTTCAAACGAGACTTTACGACCCATCAGGGCTGAGGAGCCCGACACCCCGTCATTGCCAATCAGACCAACCTCAAGGATTTTGCGTCCTTCATTTGCGTGACCAGGGAGATCATGGCATTGAAGGGGAAATAGAGATATTCAATAGAGTCGCCGATCTCATAGAGTACTTTGCCATGTTTCATCTCAACGGGCTCGAGATGAACGAGCACACGTTGATAGTCTTCTTCAGGCAAGGCAGCGAGAATTCTATTTTTGTTGGGCGCGCGGGATGCTTCACTCATCAGTGATCTCCTTCAAGTTCGGTCGCGTGTGTGAACACAGCAGACGTCACAGGAGATCATTGCGATGCAACTCCAGATGGCGAGTGGTGAATTCTCAAAAGAACGTGCCGCGAATTCGTCTAACTGTTCGCGTCAATTGGTCCTTAGCCTACTCGCTTAAGTAGGATCGGTCAAATTCTAAGATCCGTGCAAGGTGCGTATAAGCCGCGCGGCAGGAGCTTCAACCGCTCGTAGTAGCGCACGGTGTCGACGCTCACCCCGGCGCTTGCCGCAACTTCACCGATACGTAACTCTGCTCGCTCCACCAATATCGTTACTCAATGACACCAATATAGACCCTTGAGTCAGCTCCAGAGTCAAGTCATTTTCAAACGGTTCGAGAAATGAAGCGAAGAAGGCTTCCTTTCTCAGGCTGGCTTCACTAGAAGCGACCGTCGCGAAAATTTCACTTCTGAAGACTGAGGTTGCGGAGAGAGAATTTTGCGAACCATCGGCGTGTCTTGATGTCGCCGAGTTTTTAAACAGAACAAAGCTGCTGGCACGCGAGAGTGAACTGAACCAACACTCCGCAAACCGACCTGCCGCGTCAACACATCACGGCGATAGCACCATCAGCGAATCACCATCCTTATTGCCGATTGAAGGACCTCCAACCTACAAAAGGTCGCCATTACGAAAGTGCGCTGATAATCTCTCCCCGATGTCCATCGTTCAGAAAAGTTTATCAAAATCATTCAATGACTTTTTCGACTCGGAAAAATCGAGCGGCATTCTTCTAATTATCTGCACGGTTATTTCACTCCTCCTCGCCAATTCAATCATAGGGCCACGCTACCTGGGGATGTGGGATTTCCAGGTTGTCGGGATGAGCGTCGAACATTGGATTAACGACGGACTGATGGCGATCTTCTTCTTGCTTATCGGCTTGGAACTCGAACGCGAGTTCTACAACGGCGAACTTTCCAATTTCAAGAACGCCTTGCTCCCTATTTTCGCGGCAACGGGTGGTGTCTGTTTGCCTGCGCTGATTCATTTCATCTTGAATTCGGGAACTCCGACGCAAGGCGGCATGGGGATTCCAATGGCGACTGACATCGCTTTTGCCCTCGGCGTTCTCGCACTCCTGGGTCGGCGCGTCCCAGCTTCGCTGAAAGTATTCCTGACTGCTCTCGCCGTAATGGATGACTTAGCCGCCATCGTAGTTATCGCCATTTTTTACACGGCCCATCTCTCAGTTGCTTACTTGATTGGAGCGGTTGCTGTCTTTGGTTTGCTCATCGCGCTGAATCGCGTTTTTCGAGTAATGTCGCTTCTTCCGTATTTGATCGGTGGAGCTTTAATGTGGTTCCTGATGATGAAGTCCGGCGTTCACGCAACCATTGCCGGAGTTTTGTTGGCGTTTACGATCCCGTTCTCCGCCAAAGCAGATGATGAAGCATCGCCTTCTCACCGGCTGGAACATTTTCTACACAAGCCCGTTACGTTCCTGATTCTGCCTCTTTTCTCACTGGCTAATACGGGCGTTATCCTCGGCCCAAGTTGGGCCCAGCATCTTACAACGCCGAATAGCTTGGGCATCACGGCTGGTCTGATCGTAGGCAAGCCGTTAGGTATTTTTCTTTCGAGTCTCCTCACAATTGGGGTGGGGATTTGTCGTCTGCCGCTTGATCTGAATTTGCGACACATTTTCGGCGCCGGACTCTTAGGCGGCATCGGCTTTACCATGTCGATTTTTATTACGAACCTTGCCTTCGGTGGAAACCCGGAAATGATAAGCGCGTCTAAGATCGCGATTTTGCTCTCTTCACTCACTGCCGGAACAATCGGTTTTTTATGGCTTAAACTTTGGGGTCGACCTGTACCATCGGACTTAGATACTGACACAATGGATTTTCAACTGCTGGAAGACTAAGCCGACCAGCATGGTTTGTTTTTTGGAAACTCGATGATCAGAGACTCGCATGCTCGCCCCATTGGTATCGTAGCGCTGATCATTTTCTTTGCGGCCGGTACGCTTATTAGTTTCCTAGCCGGTGTGTCACTTCTGTTTCCCTCCGGAACTCTGAATGAAATATGGCGATTAAATCCTCATGGGCATGAGGGACTACTTCGCATCGGGGGTTGGGCTGTCGTGTTGTTGCTTGCAGCCTCCGCTTCTTGTGCCAGTGCCGCCGTCGGGCTTTTCAAGCGCACGCGTTGGGGTCACATCATGGCAATCGTTTTGATAGGAATAAATCTGTTAAGCGATATCGTTAATACAGTTTCAGGAATAGAACCCAGAGCGATTGTCGGCATTCCCATCGCGCTGTTGATAATTCTTTATCTTTTTAAGCAGCGAGTCAGAAACTACTTCGCTCAACGCACTCAAAGAGTTAATAACTCCTCACCTGACTGACACCATCGAGAATTGCAACATCTGGCGCACCAAACTTAAGGTGGCACTTCACGAGATGGTAGATGTCGCTGGGCCGAAGGATATGGAACTCATCAAACAAATGCAGGAACTATTAGAAGGCGAGCATCCGAGTCCCGAAGATATCAAACAAATCGGGAAGAAGTTCGATGATCTGCCTCTGCGCTGCGGCACCAAGGTGCCGCCGAAAGTGAGAAACCAAATTCTGCGCAATCCATGAAGCGTCATCGGAACACGAAGTAAGGTAAAGAGCGAGACGTGGTTACAAAGTCCGACCTGGTAATATCGATGCGCATAGCCACCGATGCGATAGCTTGACCGACGACGACCTCTGCCGAGATGACGCTAAGATGACGACATTTTGTCGCGAGACGTAACCGGACGAAGCATGACTTTGACGGCTGCAAGTCCGGTAAATATTGATTCATCTCATTTCGTAAGATCAGGTAAGATGCCTTCGGCCGGACTTAAAATCCGTTGTCCGTAAGGACGTGCGGGTTCGACTCCCGCCCTCGGCACCATTAATAATCTTACTGTTTTCACGACTTCCATCCCTTAGCCCTACGAACTATCTCAGCTCCACCAATGCCCGATGGGGCTAAGATGGTGACACTTCTAACTAGCCTTTCTTTTGAACTTGATCACATTGCCTCTCGGCTCTGCGAGTCTGTTCACAGCATCTTCTAACGCTTCGGGTGTGCTTCGCGCATATGTGCCTGTGACAGCTTGAATAGTGTGTCCTAGTAGATCGGCAATGTCGTACTCATGTACTTGTCGCGCTCTCAACTCGGTAGCAAAAGTACGTCGCAAATCATGCCAGATTAGACCACCTTCAACCGTAAGACCGAACGGAATCCCCGCTCGCTCACAGGCCTTTTCGAAACCACGTCGGAGAGTGTGCCCGTTTACTCCAGAGTGGTCAGAGTCAAATACATATCCCTTTGTCCGATTCTGAATGGCCTTGCGTAAAGCTTTCTGCACCGGAGCATTCATCGGAATCAAACGATGACGAGGGCCTTTCCCCTTGGTGTTCACCAAGAGAAACCAATTCGGCCTGACCTCGACATCGCGCCCGTTAGCAGGACGAAAAACCGACAAGCCGCTGAAATTGACATTTTCAATTCGCAGTTTCAGTAGCTCCGTTATCTTTCGTACTCCTGTTCCAAGCGAAACCTCGACCGGTGAGCGCAGGGTCTCAAGATCGTCCACAAGCACATCCATTAGCTTCGAGCGTTCGGCAGGCATGAGATAGCGTTCTCTCTTTGCCTCTGATTCCTGCTCAAACCTGCTGCACGGGTTAAAGTCAACAGCCTCATCGAGGGCAGCCCTCGAAAAGATTGCGGACAAGAGATAGACATAGCGATTAACCGTCGCGCCCTTACGCGGGGTTTGTCGTCTCGTTTTCTTACCTCGGAGGGATGATTGAAAACGCTCGACATCGCGCCTGGTGATTTCACGGAGTGGCCGGTTTCCAAAGAACTCCTTCAACCTTTTGACCCGACTCTCCGCATCTACAACTCGCGATCGTTTCTTTTCCTTGATCCACGGCAGATAGAACTCGTCATAGTAAGTTGTGAATCCTATGTCCGTGCCCTTGTTGTACCGGCGGTTGTAGATTGCTTCTCGTTCACTAATCTCCGCACGTTCAGCCTGGGCTTTAGTGCGAGCCTCCGGGATCGAATGGTGAACACGGCGACCGTTTAGACGATATTCAATCCACCATCGCGCGCGCTCGTAGTTTGCATCTCCGGCTTTTACTTTCTTTCCTTTCCAGCGCTTATACACCATCAGTTCTTTCCTTTCTCCTAGATAAGCGCTAGCAGTCGTCAAAGTAGCTCGATCTTAGTCCTCGACGACTTTAGTGTCACGCTATTTTTAGGCGGCGCTTTTCGATCTGAGCTCGTCGCCTTTCCCCTTCTTGCTTAGCCCACAAGTCAACCTCGTTTCGATTGAAACGCAACAGGTCGCCCATGTAAGCATGAGGCAGCGGAAATTGATCGGACGGTCGCTTGGACCATTTTAAGATTCCAGCAGTAGTCGGCTCGTTCTTCTCATTAAGCAGCTGCCAGTATTCGGCCAGTTGAATTGCACTCATCCATTCACGATTTGGTTCATCGTTGGATATGCCAGGTCGAGATTGGATTAATGCCAACGTTTCCGTTTGGGCTCGCTGGTAGATCAGCACGACTTCTTGGGCTAGGTCTTGATCCGTCATTTGGACTCTCACTCACGACATTGAGTAATCGAACAGGCCTAGACTGGATTCAAGGAGTGTGCCGCTATTGGATCTTCTCACGTGTGGGAGGGTGAATGAGGGGCGAACTCAATTAAATGGCGGTCCTACTTGATTCCGCGACCAATGAGGGTCTTTGCAAATCGAGCGAATTCGTCTTGCGTGTTGTAAAACACAACTACTTTTCTCGTGCCTCACTCAATCTTTGCGCTCAACACGATTCGGCTCGTCCGTGTCGGCAGCGTCGTAAGCGAGCTTACCCTGACGATCTTCCTCCTCAGTTGCAAGGTCTGAGTCAGCGTCGGCCGCATCCAGTTCTTTCTTGATGTCTTCAGCCACGCCGTAAGCGAAGTCCCTGGCTTTTGCAATCCCAGCATCGAAGAGTCTGGCGATATCCTCATCGCTTCTCCCCTTCTCCCTGAGGAAAGGGACAGCGAGAGATTCCCAGAGACGTAAACTGCCAGCGCGTGCCTCAACCAAATTCTCCTGGAGAAGTTCAATGTCAACGCCTTGGAGACGGAAGATTGCCTCTCCCAGGCCGATCATCCTTAACAGGAGGGTCTGAACTGGATCGAATGTTTGAGAACTATCAGACGTCGGAGAAGGCTGCTCGGCTGTTCCCTGTTGAACCAATTTTCGACGACGGATCGCAAGGGCTTCGTCCACCAATAGTCTTACCAAAGGCGCCTCTTTTGTTTCACCGGTGGCTTCCATGATGGCTTGAATCTGAGGCACCTGATCGAGATAGAAGTTTATGGACGTCACCTTCTTGGTAAGCCCTCGTCTGCCGCCTCTCAATCGTCTAGTCATTCCCGTTTTCTCACTTTATTTCTTGAGTCAAAGTCTTGATGGTTATGCCAGAAAAAAGGCTGCAAATAATGAATCTAAGGTAGTTTTGCTAATTCCAAGTTTGCCAAGTTTTATTTATTTATTTTCCTGATAACAAGGTTATTGAACACAAAGAACTTACGCCTAAACCAAGCCCGATTTTTCAGCTCTATCATGTCTGCCCACTTTATTGCTTTGCTTTATTGCCTTTTGACCTACCACCTAAGACGACAAACGGAGGTCAACCTCCCAGCCAACCCAGCATTCAACCAATCTTTTTCAGACCACCAGTAACCGACCGGCAGACTGAAAACGAAGCCAGTTGATCGATAGAGGTCCAACGCGTAAAACAACAGCTAACGCGGTCTCAGATAGGAAACTTGGAAACCACGAGGGTGCGCGTGAGCGCGCGAAACCCGAACCTTGGCCCAGCGAGGTTTTGGTTTTCATTCCACTAAAACGAATCGGTAAGTCATGTGAGTTGATGGAAACCAGGTCTGCTTGCATTCCGCTTTTTCATCTGTTGGGGGATTAGTGGAAGGGCGACGTACTGCATTCCGCGCCGATTGTGCAAGGCAACGGATGGCGTGACTATCCTTTGTGCCTATTCAAATAGCCAGTGAGATTGGCGTGATATCGCCGGCGCAAAGTTCCGAGTGCAATTGATGGTTGCGGATTGAGGATTTCCCAACGTCGCCGCAAACGGGCAATTACCCTGGGACGCGAGCGCATAAGCCGCCGGAACCGATCCTGATTCCAGTCAACTCGAACCTCTCTCAGTTCGCGGTCCAAGCGCATCAGGAGGGTAAGCGCCTCGAAAGCAAGTTTCCGGTCGGGTTTCAAGAGCGGGCGCGGCGGAGTTGTTAGGAGCGGGTATAGATAACAGCGAATAGTCAAAGCGCGGCCATCGACGTCTACTTCGCCTGGCTCTATGCGTTCTTCAATGCAACTAGTCATTGAGGGAGTCATTATCCCTTTGTTGAGAAAGGTCATCGGAGTAAGCAGCGCGGGTGGTATCAGCACCCGCGCCGCTCTTTTCTTCGATCTGCTGGTGTTAGTACTCATACGGAAGCAAAACCGTGGTCGCGCTTCGGTCTGCCTCCGTGATGATCCAAAGCTTCTGGCCCTTGCCTGTTTGGTATGCACTCAAGAGTCGAAAGCCTTCCTTTAACGAAAACTCGTTCTCCTGTGCGTCCTCCTCGGATACCTCTCCCCAGTCACAGGACATGTGACGGCGCAGGAATTCGATTGCTGTCTGTCCGGCGATCTGGATCGCTTCCTCGGCTCCGGGCGTGATGAAGGTTTGACCCAGCACAAAGCTGGTCACGCTGGTGGCTGTGTTATCGTTTCGTCGCATCGATCATTTCTCCTTTAGCGGGTGAAAAGTTGGTGCCTGGGCTAGGCGAGCGTTGACGCGCTTTCCTAGCCTCCTCTCGTTCCTCACTGTTCGGTTTCGTTCTCGCTTGCCTGCAGTCGTCCGGCTCTCAGGATTTGATCTGCGGCGCGGAAAATCTTCTGAGCGCTTTTTTCGGGGATGGCGTCGCCGTTGTAGCCAATGGCGGGGCGTAACCAGTTTTGGATATAGCCTCGGCAGTAGTCCGCGCCTTCGAGGCTCAAGGCTTCGCAGCAAAGCAGCGCCACGGCTTCCGCTTCTACTTCGCGCAAGTTCCTTGGCGTTCGTTCCGTGTCGGCAAAATCAGCTTCGCTGGTGTGGCCTAGAATGACGTGCGCCGTCTCGTGGAATAGCGTCTTGTGCGGGAGTTGAGCCACGGGATTGATCGCGATTTGTCGCTTCTTCGCGTATCCCTGACAGTTGCCGTCCGTAGCGGTAAAAGCGATCTGTTCAATGTCGAGGGCGGCTAATGCTCGCTCGGCTACCCACTCCGGCAAGCGTGGCGCGGTGAATTCGTCGCCGACGGTCTGGCTGATTGCGAACCATCGCGCCTTATGCATAAAGCTGGTAAATCTGCGCTCGCCGTTCTCGCCGTTGCTCTCCGGCGCTTCCTCGTCGCGAACCTTGCGACTGATCGGCATGCAAAGGACTAAGGCTCGCTCGCCGGGTTTGACGGTTCGGCCTAGTGCTTGCCATCCGGGAAAGGTATTGATCGGGCCGGGTTCGAGTCCGCGCAATTGGCATTGCACGAGGGCAAGGATTTGATTTCCGATCGAGTAGTTGTGGAAAGCGGAGTAAGCTTCCATGATCAGACCTGGCTGGTTGACTGCTTCAACTAACAAGGCTGCCCACTTGGGAACGTCGGGCGCTGGTTTGGTGGCGTGTCGTTGCATGGGCGGTGCTCCTTTCACTACGGTGTTGTTGGTCTTTGGCTTGTAAAATGCGTTTTCCCCTTCCGTAGTGGAGGCGCAGCACGGGTGGGCGCTCAGCACCGCACCTGCAAGGTCGGAACGAAGTGGAGAACCGGAATGAAGCCTGCGAAATGGAGGTTGCGGTGATGGGCTCCCGTGCGAAGCTGGGAACGAAGGAAGGGGGAATTGAAAAAGAACTGTCGCGGGAATGGAGCGAAGCGGAATGAGGCGAGGCGTTAAAGCTCGCCAGTCAAGTTTTTCAGCGCATTACTTCGCAGCACGTCTAAGCCGTAGGTCGCGGTTTGAGTTGATGATCCAGTGAAAGTACGTTGCCGCTGAGGGTTTCTTTGAGGATATAGAGAACAAACTCTTTCACGTCCAAAACAATGTCTTGCTCAACCTTGTCGGAACGGATTGTGGCTTCGAGGGCTAAGAGTTTTAGTCGAGGAAAGGATGGTATCGGAGTGTTCAGAAAAGTTGGGCTACTAAATTCATGCCGTACACGACGCGGCATCAGATCTTGAAGGTCGGTTGGATATAATTCGTGAATAACGTCTATAACCATCCCAATCTCTTTGCCATCGCCATCGAATAGCCTCGTCTCATTTGGCTCCAGACTGAGTTGAAGTCGGGGCGCTTCATTCAACCCGCGCCTCAGGGCTTCCGAACGCCTCCAGTTCTCGTCATGTTCCAAGTGAATATTGACAGCCTTGGGAAGATAGGCCGTCAGAGTAAGGGGCAAAGCCTTCACGCGATTTTGAAGATCGGCGTCAGTTGGCTTTCTCAACTCGTAGAGCAATATCCCCTTTACGGCAGCAAGTCGCCGCGCACCAGCTTGGAAACCAGAACGTGAAACGACAATGCCGCGCGGCCGGCCGGGCAGATCAGCAAGCACGGCGCTGAGCTTCAACACTTGTCCTTGATCTACCGCCCCCTTCCAATCTTTCGCCTCTAGCACAATCTGATATCGGACATCGTCTACTTGGAATTCCCAGAAAACGTCAATCTGATGACTCGTTGCGAGACCATTGAGTCGCACGTTGTGCTTAACTTCGATGTTTTGCACCAGTTCTTGATCGAGTATGGCCTGAAATACATGCTGGGCCAGCTGTTCAAATCTAACTCCCCGCTTCTTGGACGTGGTCTTATCCATCTCATTCACTTCTGTCGGTCGTGTCCCCTTCCAGTTGCAGAGCCATTAGTTCATCTGCCGTTGGTTTCTCCACTTGAGAACCATGACGTACAAAGATATCGCCCGCGTTGATCCGTTTCCTGTCACCGATTGAAAGTGCCACGGCGTACGGAAGCTTGCTGGCATCGCGAAGGATTTCCAGCTTACCGACCTTTCCGAGTTTGTAATCGATCACTTGATAGCGGACATCTACAACTGGCGCCGTAAGCCGCGATAGAATTTGCTCTAGCAGGTTTTGAGTTAGAGCGGCGTCTGGTGGACCATGAAAGTGTCTGGTCTTATCGTCGAATCCAATAATCATCCATCGTCTTCCGCTTGCCTTCGTGTTGACGAGGCTAAGGATGTCTTTGATGAACTCTGCTTTCTGGTCAGCGGTGTGTAAGTAAAGCTCCCGCTTGAAGTCAACGCTCGTTGTTTCCCACTCACTCACTAGGTGATCAATGAACTTGGACTCTCTGGTGAAACCGCGTCGCGTCTCCCAAACCAGCCCTCGATAAGTCGACTTGGAATCGAGGTGGTAGCCAGCTGCTCCGCGGCTCTCTATCAAGCCGCGTCCATGCAAGTCTTCCGAAACCGGATAGGGCTAATCAAGCATGTCCATATCAGCGGCAATTCCGTATTCCGCGAGTAATGGCTCACGGTCTATCTCCTCTAACCAGCCGTGTTCGGGATCACTCCCGACCTTAGGGCTGTGTTGATTGACGACGCGGAGAATTCGCTCTTCGTCCGGCTCTAACTCTATTTCACAGATCTCTTGCCACAGAACTGTCGGATCTTTGGCAAACGCGCGACCGGCCACGGTCACCTTGAAGAAGTTCCCGTCGATCTCAACCAGAGCAACCGAAGCCAAGGCGTCCATTGCGTCCAGCATGCCGCCGCGAAGCGAGGACTCCCAAAACCCTGCAGTGGTTCTTCGGTCTTCGCCGTATATTATTTGGGCCAGCCGAATCTCATCCAAATCCGGATTCCGGCCCTCCTCGATCAACTTCTGCAAAACAAATCCGCACCAATCGACAAAGTCCATTTCTGTTCCTACGCAACTGCTTTGATTCCAACCAAGTCGATGACATGATAACCCGTTATGGTCAAGACAGGCGCTAACGAACTGTGCCGCTGTGGTTCGGGAATAAAATACAAGAAATGCTGTCGCAATAACGATGAAGGAAAGAGCAAGTTGTACACACCGACTCCGGAACAATTAGAAGGCATCATGAGGGTAGCGCACGAAGCCCAGCTCAAGCTGGAGCAGTCTAAGTATCGGGCTCCTGAGTATCACGAATTCGAATTGGGAGGGCAGAAGTTTCGCATTGTAGGGCGCGGCTTATACCCGCAACCACACTCAGGACAATTGGGTGACGTGATCGTTGAACACTTTAAGACTCAAGTGCTAGGAAAGAGGTGGCTAGAGGAAGAGGGTCGAAAGTCCACTGACAAGCAGCATATTGTGGCACGCTGGCTCAACGCGTGGGAGGAACTGCGAGCCAAGGGGCAGGAGGCCGCAAGAGCAAGCGGGACGCAAACGTACTCTCCGATAACGGGCGAAGCACAAGAGCTCTTGGCACTGGCAGACGATGCGTCGCGGCTCCTCCAGATGGAAAAGAAATTTCCGAAGAAGCTACGAACACGGCTGCTCAACCGAAATGAGTTCCAAGGCGCGCGCTACGAGTTGGCGATCGCTGCGACATTTATTCGCACCAATTTCAGAATTGAATGGATTGACGATAAAACTGGCCCAGTAAACGCGCTTGGAAAGCGGTGTGAGTTCAACGCGATTCATCAAGTAACTGGCGAAACTGTCGCGGTCGAAATGAAGAGCCGTCGCCGCAAAGGCCGTTTGCATGAAGCCGGTGAAGCGAAAGACGCAGCTGACCTGTCAGCAGATGCTTACAACCTCTACAAAGAAGCCACCGAACAAAACCCGGGTGATAGACCCTTTGGGATCTTTATTGACATCAACCTTCCGCATCAACCAACGCGGGCGGGCACAGATAAGACATGGACTTCGGAGGTCGAGGAAATCTTAAAGAGATATGGGGCTGCGAATCCCGATAATCCGGCACCGTTCTCTTTCGTCTTTTTCACGAACTTCGCCTGGCACTTTCGAGGTCGCGAGGTGGCGCACACGCCAGAACACTATTTCTCCTTTGTACCGGGGGCCACTCACCAGATATCGCAACAAACGTTCGATGCGATTGGATGGGCCATACACGGTTACGGCTCGCTACCGGGCGGTTATCTGAAGAGTGGCAGCATTTATCCATTGAAAGTCCCGGAATCGGCGCAGGAAGTCGTTACCGAAATCACAGTCATGACGAAGGCGCAGGCGCAATTGATGCGGGGCAAGCCTCGTACGATCGGCCAAGGTTACCGAAGCACCCGAGACGCGCCACGTACAGAACCACAGCCAATAGAGATTCCCGTGCCTGAAGGTGTACAGATTGAGAACGTCATAGGTGTTTGGTTTGAGCCGATCGAGAACGCCGAGTCGCTAAACGCATTTGAGCGAATGGACGTGGCTCTGCGCTCCGATGAACACCGACTAACCCATTTTGATTTGATTGCCGGTTCGCGGCAGGGCATCGCGGCAGAAACGAAAATTCGAGTTCACATAATCTACGAAAGTGAGTAGTCCTGGGTGCGAGGCAAAGTTTCGACACATCTACGCTCACTGCATACCGCGCTCTTCAACAGGTTTAGGCGTTCACGGCCAGGAGCCCCTGCTCGAGCGCGTAATTGAGTTGTTATTGGTGAACGGGATAACATTTCTCTTTTGTCGAATTACGACTCATTTATATATGAGAGACGACTTCCCGGCACCCACAATCGAACAGCTCGCAAGACGTGTGGGCTTCTGCTGTTCAAATCCCGGTTGCCAGCGACCGACTAGCGGCCCGCGCGACGATCCAGAGAAATCGATCAATATCGGCGTGGCTGCGCACATCACTGCAGCGTCAAAGGGTGGACCTCGCTACGACGAGAACCTTACGCCAGCAGAAAGGCAGTCAATAACCAACGGTATTTGGCTATGCCAGGTCTGCGCAAAACTGGTGGACAACGACCCAAGTCGATACACAGTGGAAGTGATCAGGGACTGGAAGGAGGCTGCCGAAGCGTTAGCCCGCGGGCGATTGGAGCAAGCGACTCCTCGTCATAATGAACCGACGCTCCTGATACCGGCGGCCATGCCAGAGGCGTCGTGGCTCTCATACATCTCTCGATCCACGACTTTCTCAGGCCGTAGAGACCAGATGAGTTTGCTTGAGTCGTTCATGGGTGCGCAGGAAACGTTCTCATGGTGGATCATCACTGGTCCAGCCGGAGCGGGAAAAAGCAGATTGGCGTTAGAGCTATCTGAGGCCGTTAAAGGTGGGTGGTACGCGGGCTTTCTGAGTCGCACTGATTCGTTCACTGACTGGAGTCGTTGGGTCCCGACTCAACCAACGCTGATAGTGGTCGACTATGTTGCAGGCAGGGTGTCGGCAGCGAGCGACCTCGTTCTACATCTGGCGACACGACAGAATACTCTACCTAGACGCGTCCGCGTATTGCTGGTAGAGAGAGAGCTCGCTGGCTCATGGTGGCCGGACTACATGCGTGAAGGTAGCTTCTCTGAGAACGTAATCATGGTCTCATCTCAGTTTGGATATCCGATTCAGGTGGGAACTGTCGGCGATAGCACGCTCTCGAATCTAGTCTCCGAGATTTCAGAACGTTTCGGTGTTGCGCTGTCCGCTGAACAAGTTGCCAGAACGGTTGCGCTAACCAAGATGATTGACCCAGTCGGACGACCGTTGTTCGCGATGATTGCAGCGGCTGCGCAGCTTACTGGAATGCCTCAAGGTGTCATCGGCTCAATCTTGCAACGTGAAATGGCTCGCTGGAAGGTGCTGATACCGGATGCCAAGGAGAGAGAGCAGACACTCAACCTGTTGACTATGACCACCGTAATGGGCGGATTCACTCCACTTGGTCCTGTGGGAACCGCGTTGTGGAATTCGTCGGTCGGCCCGCTCCTGCCGAGCCCTCACTTCTTTGACGATCGGCTTTTCGGAGAGTTAGCGGGCGGTTCCATTGGCGAGTCGACTCTCCCAAGCCTGCAGCCTGACCTGGTAGGCGAGGCTTTTGTACTTGCTAGGTTGAAAGGCACTGCCGGAATGCAGCGGTCAACCCGAGAATTAATCGCAGCGGGTTGGGTGCACGATCCTGAAGCTGTCAGCCAGTTTGTTCGGCGCGCGGTCGCGGATTTTCATGGGGATCCCGCCGTTTCGATCCTGCAAGAACCAGTCTCCGATACTGAAGTTCAGCGAGAGTCATGGTCCAGGATGATCGCGGACTTGGTGACGCTGCAGGGCAACAGCGAGGATGCCCAAGTTGCTAGCAATCTGTTCTCACTTCGTGACTTGGCAGCCGAACATCCGCAGGAGTTGAGACTGCAAAGAAACCGCGCGAAAGGAGAATTCAATTTTGGAAACCTCCTTTTTCAGGAAGGTGAGTACGAGGCCGCGGATAAACAATTCAGCTTTGCAATCGAGTTGGCAGAGGACGGTTCAGACACTCACGCAAATTCGCTGAACAATCGAGGAATTTGTCGGCTGTACGTACGTTCGGCCAAAGAGGGCTTCATGGATTTCTCAGCGGTTATTGAAATGACCAACGCCTCGGATGAGGTAAGGGCTTGCGCTTTCAACAATCGAGCGGACCTGCTGCGAAAGGACGGTGAAGTAAAGAAAGCAATCGCGGACCGATCTAATGTCCTCGCTCTCGAGGAAACGTCGTACAACCGACGTTTCATTGCGCATATTCGACGCAGTTCTGAATACTTAGAGTTGGGCAAAACAGAGGAGGCGCTGGAGGACTTGGCTGCAATCCTTTCCACGGTAGACATTCTTCCCGAGCAAAAGATGCAAGCGCACTTACAGCGAGCGGAGATTCTAGCTGACCAAAATCGAAGCGCCGATGCCTTGGCCGACATTGAGGCAGTGATGCGCTCGCCAGTGAACTTCTCTGGAACCGTTCCCCGTGCATTGGTCTTGCGAGGTCAAATTCATTGGGAGAGGGACGAAGCGCAACTGGCACTACAGGACTTTAGAGCTGTGCTTGAGCAGGATGATGCAACCGGCTCAACGATAGCTCAAGCATACCTCGGCGTCGGCGCTATGTTGGCAAGTATTGGAGAACACGACGAAGCGCGAGTTGCGTTGACGGCCGCGTCCGAACATCCCGAGGCGAATGAGGCGGTACGCCGGGAGGCTGGTCGCATCCTTTCTTCAATGGAAAGTAATTGAATCTCGGTTATGGACCAGCAGCTATATGTCCTTAACGCTGTCTTATGCCGCTTTAACGGCCTCGCGCTGCCACGACTTCACGTTCCTGGGAGTGACCCTCACACCGGGAGCTAGGTACCTTAACCGCTCGCGGAGCCCATGATTTGTCATGCGCCGCGCGCTTGTGTGTCGATGATCTCGTTGAGCCGCCAACCGGTCACAATGTCGCTAGGATTGAGTCTCATCGTTCGGCACCTAATTGGGGCAGAAAGTTGACTCACGCACCTTGAGGGAAAGAAATCGCCCCTCTTTGAATAACGCAAAGAGGGGCGGGTGAGTCTAAGTTGATTGGAAGGCCGACTGCCGCACCGCGAGACACGTCGAGCAGTGTCGCGGGTGATACACGTCCTGAAAGAATGCCAAAAGCAACTCGAAACTAATTGCTTAATGACTTTGCCCGACGACGCGATCAGCGTCGTTTAGGATTCCTTACGCTGTCTTAATCGCGAGAGACGGATGACGCTCGCGTAGAACCTGAACCAAGTGGTCTTTGGTAACATGTGTGTAGCGTTGAGTCGTTGCGATAGAAGCGTGGCCCAGAAACTCTTGGACTACCCTAATGTCGACCCCATTTCGCAAGAGCAAAGTCGCTACCGTATGCCGCAACATGTGCGGAGTGATATGCCGCTCAATTCCCGCATCTTTGCGAAACTGCGCGATGATGTTCGCGATTCCCTGCGTCGAGAGACGTTCTCCAGAAGCGTTCAGAAATAAGGCCGGGCTCGGCGAGGCCAGGTGTGACCGCATCTCAATATACTCCCTTTGTATCCGCACCGTCTGTTCGTCTACCACAAATGCGAGCCTATCTCTTCCACCTTTTCCCTTCACCTTGAAGAATGATTCTGCCACTACGAAGTCTGCCAGATCGAGTCCCGAAACCTCTCCAACCCGCATGCCTGTAGCGAACAGCAAATCGACAAGAGCGAGGTTGCGCAGGGTGCGATACGAGCGCGCTGATGCACCTACTGATTTCGCCTTTGCAAGAACAGTCCCCTTTCTGCGTATGTTAGTCGCTCGGTGGTGTTGGCGCGCCTGAACTATCAGATCATGTATTTCTGCTTCGCTCAGAGCGCGAGGTAGCTGGGTGATCCTGCCGAAGCTCAGCTTGATCCTCCAGAAGGGTGATTCGGAGAGAATCCCCTTCCTTACCCAATACGAGCAGAAGACTTTGAGAACAACTATCTTTCGCCGCATAGACGCTGGAGCATAAGACTTGCTCCGTAAATCGGCGGCCCAGTTCTCAATAAGTTCAGCATTCAGCGAAGCTAAGGAACACTCTTTAGGCGCGTAGGCCGATAGCTGCTGCAAATCTGATCTGTACGCAACTTCAGTCTTCTTACTCCGGTTGTTTGTTGAAAAGTAGCCATTAAAGAACTCGGTTATTGCCTGGTCTAGTTGCATTGTATGCACTCCCGCAAACGAGTCCGGGGGCGGACCCTTCGTAAAATTGAAGAGCTTTTTCGATTCGTCTCGGTGGGTGGGAAAAACCGTGGCGAGTTTAGTCACAGAGCGGACAGGTTTCAAGGCCATAAGGCGGGCCAAAGTTTGAAGACCTGAAATCATTGTCGCAATGGTTTTTTGAGGTCATAATGCTGCGTCTCAGAATTACCTCTTCATCTCCGCCTTCACTTGGGATAACAGGGAGTTATGAGTCGTCGGACGGCTACGATTTGGCTGGTGGATTCGATTAGCCTGTCGAGGCTACTCGCGGCACTGCTGTTCGTCTCTCTTGCATTCC
>Ga0070682_100000297_pt1 | contig 34621 bp, 21 predicted proteins | sample KBSC63LmetaG_FD_64668 | JGI IMG/M metagenome (GOLD analysis project Ga0070682, IMG submission 64668) | Corn rhizosphere microbial communities from Kellogg Biological Station, Michigan, USA - KBS C6-3L metaG | ecosystem: Host-associated > Plants > Roots > Rhizosphere | place: USA: Michigan...
TGCGGCGCCCCGGCTCGCGCCCGCAAGGCCATGAGCCACCGCCAGTACCCGCGGCTCGGCCAACGCGTGCAGGCGCGCAAATGGCGCCAGGCGGCCGAGCTCGTAGCCCAACCGCTCCATGGGCAGCCTCGCCGGGGGCGCGAGTTTCGCCTCGAGCACGCGGTCCCGCCCGCGCGACACCCGGCCGAGCCCGTAGCGGAAGGATCCGGTTGCCTTTTCTCGGGGGTTCGTGAGCTCGCGTCGTCGGAAGAAGAGCAGCACGCGGCGGGGCGTCACCGCGGGCAAAATGACGTTCTTGAGCGTGAGGTACCAGTACGCCGTTTTCGAGCCGCCCACGCCGAGAACGCTCGTTCGTGCGGGTGAGAGCAGGCGGTCGAGCTCGTGCTCGTCGAAGCGCGTTTCCACCATCGAGTTGCCGAGCAACACGAAGTCGGGGGCCTTCTTGCGCAGCCGTCGCACGGCGGACGAATCGAAGCGTGCCTGCGGCTCTTGGGGCGCGACGTGGGCGAGCGCTACGAGGGCCAGCGCGGCGAGCGCGAAAATACCCAAGCTAGTCGCGAGGCGCCGCCACGCTGCCGAGCGCGCGTCGGCACCGGCGTTGGCTTGCGGCTCGAGCGGGTCCACCGGGCAGCGTATAAACCAGGTGGCGCGGCTGCGTCACGGGTGCGAGGGCGGAGACCCTTGCGTTCAGGCGTGTTTGGGCGCCTCGAGCAGTCCGTTCGCGTCGTTTTCCTCGAGCTCTGGCTCGGGCATGGGGCGGCGGTAGCTCTTGAGCGCGAGGCTCATCACGCCGGGGAGCACGAACAGCGTGAGCAGTGTGCAGATGGCCATGCCGATGACGACGGCCGTGGCGAGCGGCCTTTGAACCTCGGCGCCGGCACCGGTCGCGGTGGCCATCGGCAGGAAGCCGAGAGCGGCCACGGCAGCAGTCGTGAGCACGGCGCGGAGGGTGGAGGCGCAGCCGCCCCGGATGGCGACCTCGAGCCCCTCGCCCGCGTGGAGGCGCTTTCTGATCTCGCTCGCCATGACGACGCCGTTCAAGACGGCGATCCCGCCGAGCGCGATGAAGCCGACCGCCGCAGGCAAGCTGAAGGGCGTGCCGCGAGCGACCAGGCCCAGCATGCCGCCGGCGAGCGAGAGTGGCACGAGCGCAAACACGCCGAGCGCGAAGCGCAGGTCCGAGAACATCCAGAGCAGCATGCCGAAGATGACGACGATGACGGCGGGCACCACCAAGGCGAGGCGAGCGCGCGCGCGCTCGAAATTCTCGAACTGCCCGCCCCATTCGATGCGGTACCCCGTCGGCAGCCGCACGCCCTGCTCGACCGCTTGGCGCGCGTCCGAAACCCACGACACGAGGTCGCGCCCGCGCAGGTTCACGTCGACGCGCACCGAGCGGGTGCGATTCTCGCGGCGAATCGCCGTGGGACCGTCGCTTTCGGACAGCGTGAGCACCTCGCGCATGGGGATGTTCTCCCCGCGCCGCGTGACCACGAAAAGATCGCCGACGGCGTCGGCCGTCGCTCGCGCCGGCGGCTCGAGAACACGCACGTCGAAGCGCCGCTCGGCCTCGTACACGTGCCCCACCGGGACGCCCTCGCGCGCCGCTCGCAGCACCTGAAAGGCGTCCTCGACGCGGACGCCGTAGCGGGCCAATCGCCCGCGGTCGGCGACTGCAGTGATCGTCGGAGCGCCGAGGATGCGCTCGATGCGCACGTCGCCGGTGCCCTGGACGCGACGCACGCTGGCTCCGACCGCCGCCGCGAGCTCCGTGAGCCGATCGAGATCGTCTCCGAAGATCTGAACCTGCACGTCGGCACGCGAGCCGCTGATGAGCTCGTTCGTTCGGTCCTCGATCGGCTGCGAGACGGAAACGAACGTGCCGGGGACGCGCTCCTCGATCCTGCGCTTGAAGAGCTCGGAGAGCTCGTCGAAATCATGAGCGGATTTCCACTCGGGGAGCGGGCGCAAGCGCACGAACATGTCGGTGTTGTCGTTGCCCACGGGGTCGACGGCGACTTCGGCGCGGCCCGTCATCCCGAGCGTGGTCATGACCTCTGGGAACTGGTGCAGCACCTGCTCGGCCTGGAGATCGAGATCGCGTGCCTTGTCGAGCGAGATGCTCGGCGCGCGCCGCACGGTCACCACGGCGTCGCCCTCGAAGATGCGCGGCACGAATTCGGCGCCCTGGCGCGCGAACAGCCAGGCCGAAAGCACGAAAACTCCTCCCGCACCCGCGAGCAGCGCAACGCGGTAGCGGATCACGCCGGGGAGCGCGCGCTCGTACAGGGCCCCGAGCCGCTCGAGCCAGCGCGGACCGTGACCGGCCGCCGGTGGGACGAGCACGACGAGCACGGCCGGAAAGAAGCACACGGCGTAGATCAGAGCGCCGAAGAGCGCGCTCGCCATCGTGATGGCCATGGGTCGGAACATCTTGCCCTCGACGCCTTCGAGCGCGAGCAGCGGGATGTAGACGAGCATGATGATGGCGACCGCGAACGCCACCGGGCGCGCCACGGCGCTCGCGATGTTGGCGTACGCCCCGGCTCGCGCGGCATTCACCAGGCGTCGCCCGGCCGTGGCCGCCATCACGGCCTCGAGGATCACGATCGGGCCGTCCACGAGGAAGCCGAAATCGATGGCGCCGAGCGACATCAGATCGCCCGTCACGTGAAAGGCGTGCATGCCCAGCAGCGCGACGCTCATGGCGCAGGGAATGCCGAGCACGACCGCGAGCGCGCCGCGGAGCGAGCCCAAAAACAGCACGAGCACGAGCGTGACGATCAGCACGCCCTCGGCCAGGTTCTTCATCACGGTCGTCAGCGTGCGACCGACGAAATCACTGCGATCGTAGATCACCTCGATCGCGACGCCCGGCGGCAACGCGGCCTGGATTTGCTTCACGCGCTCGCCGACGGCCTTCACGACCGTGCGGCTGTTCTCCCCGAGCAGCATCATGACGACACCCGTGACGGCCTCGCCCTTGCCGTTGTGGGTGATCACGCCTTGCCGGAGCGCGGCGCCGACCTTCACGTCGGCGACGTGGCGCACGAGCACGGGCGTGCCGTCGGTCGCGTTGTGCACGACGACGTTGCCGATCTCGTCGGGGCTCGTGAGTAGCCCCTGACCGCGCAGCGTGAACGACTCCTCGCGGCGGTCGATGTAGCCGCCACCGGCGTTCATGTTGGCGCTCTCGAGCGCCGTGACGACGTCGCTCAGCGCAAGGTTCTGGGCCTTGAGGCGTGAGCGGTCGACGTGGACCTGGAACTGCTTGAGCTCCCCGCCCATCGTGTTGACCTCGACCACGCCCGTTACGTTGCGCAACTTGGGCACGATCTCCCAGTCGAGCAGCGTGCGGAGCTGCATCGCGGAGTGCTGCTCGCTCCGCACGACGAACTGGAAGATCTCGCCGAGGCCGGAGCTGACGGGCGCGAGCTCGGGGGCGCCGGCCTGGGGCGGCAGCTCGACCCCGCGCAGTCGCTCGAGCACGAGCTGGCGCGCGAACCAAACGTCGACGTTGTCGCGGAAAATGACGGTCACCGCCGAGAGGCCCGAGCGCGAGACACTGCGCTGGTCGATCGACCCTGGCACGCCGTTGAGCGCGTTCTCGATCGGCATCGTGACCGTGCGCTCCATCTCGACGGGCGACATGCCCGGCGCCTGGGTCAAAACCGAGACCTGCGTCGTCGCGACGTCGGGCAGCGCGTCGATCGGCAGGTGCTGGGCGGCCCAGCCACCGATGCACAAGAGGATGGCGAGGGCGGCGAGCACGGCGCCGCGCGCGCGGATCGAAACTCTGACGAGGCTTTCGAGCATGTGACTGCCGGTACGCGTTCAGCGAAAGAGCTCGCTCTTCAGCGCGAAGACCCCGTCGCTGACGACCGCTTCGCCGGGCTCGACGCCCTTGACGATCTCGGTCTGGGCGCCGTTGTTCGCGCCGATCTCCACGCTCGCGACCCGCACGCGATGCTCACCGCTCACGACGAACAGCGTCGGCTTGCCGTCGACGAACGTGAGCGCCGTGGTCGGTACGAGCGTGCGCTCGCGTGCGCCACCCGCGGAGGCGTGGATGCTGGCGTTGACGGCCTGGCCCGCGCGCAGGCGACGCTCGCGGTTCTCGATCTCGACCCGCACGGGTGCGCTGCGCGTTTCGGTGTCGATCACGGCGCCGATGCGCGCGACGCGGCCCTCGAACGCCTCGGTGGGTGCCGCGAGTGGGCTCAGCTCCACGCGGTCGCCGAGCGCGAGAAAGCCGAGGCTCTTTTCGAATACTTCGATCTCCACCCACAGGTGCTCGAGGTTGGCGATCCGGAAGGCGACGACCTCACCCTCGACCGCCTGCCCCGGTGCGATGCCGCGCGCCACCACGGTGCCCTTGAGGGGCGAGCGGAGCTCGTGCGAGCCGAGACGGCGCGAGCGACTGCCCACGCCGCCGACCATCGAGGCGACCTTCTGGCGCGCCGCGTCCAGCAGGTGGTCGTAGCGCTCGGCTTCGACCGACGCGACCTCGGCCTCGCGCGCCGTCGAGAGCTTTCGGGCGGTGAGGGTGTTCTCGCGCTCGAGATTGCGGTCTGCGGCGAGCTTCTCGGCTTCGAGCGTGCTCACCGAGGCCTGAGCCTCGCCGAGCTCGGCGCTTTCGATCACGGCGAGCACGGTGCCTGCCTCCACGCTGTCGCCCTCGAACTTGCTCACCTGCGTCACGAGGCCCTTGAGCCTCGCTCCGACCGCCGCCACGTGCTCGGGATTGAAGTCGAGCGTTCCGACGGCGTTGATCACCGGGACGAGCTCGGCGCGGACCGCAGGAGCGAGCTTGATTCCTGCCCGTTCCGCAAACGCACTCGAGTACACGATGCTCGCCCCGTCGACGCGGGGAACGTCCGGTGGGCGGGTCGCCGCAGCCGCGCTGCCCTCGGTGTCCTTCAGTGCCCAGACGGTTCCCGTCGTACAGAGCGCCAGCAGCGGCGCACCGAGCACGAGCCAGCGCCAGCGCGAGCCGCCCCGTCTGCGGGGTGCGACCGAGCGGCTGGCGGACAGGTTCGCGTCGGACCGGTCCATGGGTAGTGGCGTCGAGGTCATGGGCTCTCTCCTGTCATTGCTGCGAGCTCTGCGAGCAGCGACCAGCACTTGTCGAGCAGCTCGAGTCGGCGGAGCGATAGCGCGGACAAATCGCGGCGGCTCACCAGCACGCTGAGCCAGTCCCCTTTGCCTGCGCGATGGGTCTCCGTCGCGGCGTTCACCGCGCGCGTTGCGGCGGGCAACGCCGAAGACGTCACGAGCTCGAGCGCGCGGCCCACCTCCACGAGCTCGCGTTCGAGAAGACCGATGCGACGGGCGATGAGCTCACGCCGCAGAGAAAGCTCTTCGAGGGCGCGTGCGCGTTCGGCCTCCGCGCGCGCCCTTTCGGGCTGATTGGCGCGAAATAGGGGGAAAGCGTAGCCGACGCCCGCGCCGAAGCGCGCCTCGCCGTAGTCGCCCCGCCCGCCTGTCAGGCCGAGGGCCAGTGGCGCCCAGGCTTCCTTGCGCAGCCGTTCGACGGACGAGCCGTAGTAGCGAGCCTGCTCTTCGAGCGCGACGGTCGTGGGCGTGCGCACGTCTTGTCCCGTCAGCGGCCGCCGTGGCCGCAGCGTGGGGAGACCGGCGTCGAGCACGGCGTCGGCGCTCAGTGAAAAACCGGTGAGCTCGAGGAGCTCGCCCGAGCTCCGCACCACGTCCCCGTGCGTCTCGCTCAGCAGCACTTCGTGACGCGCCGCTTCGAGCGCCGCGAGCGCCGCGTCGCGCTCGGTGGCGTCACCGGCGGCCAGACGCGCGGCGTAGTGCTCTGACTCGGCACGCGCGCCGGCGAGGATCTCTTCGAGCACGCGAGCCCGCGTGGTGGCGACCGCGAGCGCGCCGTACGCGCGAACCGTGCGACCCGTTGCGATGGCGCGCGCCTGCTCGAGCAGGGCCTCGTGCAGCCGGACGTAGTCGCGTGCTTCGCGCCCGCGGCCCTGTTTTTGCCCTGCAAGCTCGACCGGCACCCACAGCGACGCGTCGATGGTGATGTCCTTGGTCACGCCCAACGTGCCGCGATCCGCTTTCACCTCGAGCAACGGATTTCCGACGGGCGAGAGCGCCGCGCTCGCATAGCTCGAGCGGCTCGCCGTGAGCGCTGCGCGACCGAGCGCGACGTCGGGCGCGCGCTCTCGGGCGAGCTTCACGAGCTTGTCGAGGGTCGCGGGCGACGAGCTCGCGGCTTCCGTCATCGCGTCCGCAGCCTGGGTGGTCGAAGCGAAACAGGCGACGGCCAGGGCGAGACGAAGGGCTACTCGGGTCAACCGCAGCATGAGGGCGTGATCGCTCCTGAAACAGTGTCGGGTTTCCGATGTTCCCGGGTTGATGCATTTTTATTTCATCTGCCGCACCGGTCGCTCGGCCGCGGCTCGATTACCCCTCAGAGTGTTTCCGGGGCGTCGCGCGCGCTCTAGCCGGTGAGGGCCGCCGCGTTGCCCTGCATGAGCTGAACGTATTTGCGGATTTGCGCGGCATTTTCCGCCTCGAGGCCCTCGAACTCGAGGCCGAACGCCTGCAGATTCACGCGGCCGGCGCGCGCCCAGAGCGCCTTGACGCGGACCACACAGACCTTGCCGCTCAGCGGCAGGGAGAACTTGAGCGTGCCGGTCGTGCCGACCTCGAGGCGCGTTTCGGACATGAACTGCGCGCCACCTTCGGAAATCTCCTCGACGCGTCCCGACCAAGTCGCTCCACCCGAGGTCGCGAGCACCGCGGGCGTGGTGAAGGGCGCGCGCGGGAAGCGGCGCGCCTCGGCGCCGAGCGGCTTGATCATCGAATGAATGGGCGTCACCGGCAGCGAGGTGCGGTTGCTCGGCGTCGGATGGCGTGAGCTCACGGCCACGCCGGGGAAGTCTCGCGCGAGCTCGAGGTCCACGGCGAGGTCGGCCATGCTCGTGTACCTGTCGTCGAAGGTGAGCGCGAGGCAGCGCTCGATGGCGGTGCGCAGCGCCGCCGGTACGTCGGGGCGGAGCCGCTGGAGATCGGGAAGCGTGCCCGCCGCCTGCGCGAGGATGACTTGCGGCAACCTGCCGGCGAACGGAACCGCCCCGCTCAGCAGCTCGAAAAGAACGACCCCGAGCGCGTAGATATCGCCCCTGCCGAGCGCATCGGTTTCGCCACGCAGCGACTCGGGCGACATGTATTCGGGCGTGCCGACGGGAACACCATCCAGGGTGAGGCCGTGCGTCTCTTCCGTCTCGAACACCTCCGGCACCTGCGCCGAGCCGAAGTCGATGAGCTTGATGCCGCCGCCCTGGACACAGAAGACGTGCGCCGGTTTGAGATCGCGATGGAGCACGCCCGACACGTGCACGTCCCCGAGGATTTCCGTGAGCCGAATGCCGAGCTCGATCACCTCGGGGGTCGAGAAGCGACCGCGCGCGGCGAGCAGGCCGGCGAGTGAGCGGCCCTGCAGGTGCTCGAGCGCGACATAGGGAGCGCCTTCGTGCACGCCCGAGTCGAGGATCTGAACGATGCCGGCGTGTCGAGCCCGCCGCAGCGCGAGGCCTTCGCGCACCATCCGCCGCGCAGCTTCAGCGTCGCCATGCCTCGATCTCGCCAAGAGCTTGAGCACGACGACCGTGCCGCTCGCGGCGTGCGTCGCGGTGTACACCTCGGCCTTGGCGCCTTCGGCAAGGAGCTCGCGCAGCTGGTAGCGGCCGTCGGCAAACCCGAAAGTCCCCTGGCGTCTCGCGCCACTCCGCGCCGCGTCGCTCGCCGCCAAGGACATGAACCCACCCGAGTGAGCGGCACCGGACGCCGGACCTTGAGCGCCGGTCGCCCCCACCCCCCGTCATTCCACCCTGCCCTTAAGTCGCGCGGGGCCAGTGCCGTTGGTCCCGACACCTTGCCCACACCTACCTTCATGCCACCACAGGCTCCCGGGCCTGCCGGAAATGCCTAAAGCGCCGGTGCGACATTCCCTTCCCTCGTCATCCGAGCAGTGCCGTCGGCGGCTGCTCCGCGGGCGGGCCGATTTGGACGTCCGGCCGCTCCGCCCGTGCTGTTAGATAACTGCCCGGAGTGGTCGGTAACTTCCGAGTGAAGGCCGCGATACATCGCCGCGCTCCCGTGAGCGAGGCATTGCGATCTCGCGCGTGGTGCTGCTTCGATTCATGCCCGAAACACGATACCCCCCATACTCCTTGCCATTCTTCCGCCTGAAGGACCCCCATGTTGAAGCTTGAGACAGCGATCCTTGAGACCCAGACGCAGCACGAAGCCGATCCGGTCAGTGGCCGACGCGAATCGAGGCAGCCGCACGCCGCTCCGTCGGGTGAGGTGACGAGTTACGAAGAGCTGCGCGGCCACACGGGCCGTGACGTGTACTTTCGACCCGATCGCTATCAGCGTTCGGAGCTCGGTCCGATCGGCGTAGCAGTCGAGCTCGACCTCGGCGATCAGCTTCACCGCTGCGAGCTGATCGACGTCTCCCAAAATGGCGTCGCGTTCGTTTGGCCGCTCGGCGCCGCGGTCGAGGTGGGGACGATCCTCGCCGAAATCGTCGTGAAGTTCGACGAGTACGAGGCGTACCGCGGCGAGGCTCGCATCTCGTCGGTGCGTCGCGACGGGCTCCGCACGATCGCCGGCGCGTCGCTCGTCGACACGCTGATGAACATCGAAGACGTGCTGCAACTGCGCGACGTGAAGTCGCTCGCGGGTGGCGGCGACGCCAAGGGCCTGGGGCTCAAGGACGCGGCGTGGCGGGTGAACGGCCAGCACCGCTTCAAGGCTCTGGTTTCCGAGCTGCGGCTGCTCTTGGAAGATGCCCAGCGCGAGCTCGGTCAGCTCGAGGGGCTCTTGCCCTGGCACGTCGTGCACGGCGATCAGGATTCGCCGGCCCGCGACGCGCTGATCGAGCGCGTGAAGAACGAGGTGTCGACCGACATCGTGGCCCTGTCGGACGAGATCGACGCGGCGCTGCGTCTCGCTTCACGCAGCGAGCGTGACGCGCTGCAGGCTTTCTCGATGCGCTCGGTGCACGACCTGCTCATGCACTCGCCGTGGATGAACCGCGCGCGGCAGAAGCCGCTCGGCTACCCGGGCGACTACGAGCTGATGACGCGGGTCTACGACAACCACTTCGCGGGAGCCTCGCTGTTCGCGAAGGCCGTGGACCTTTCGTTCTGCTTGACCCCGGCCGCCGTGGCGGTGCGCGCGCGCAAGGACATGATCAAGTCGCGCCTCGCTCGCCTGATCAACGAGCGCAAGGGCAAGCCCGTGCGCATCCTCTCGATCGCCGCGGGGCCCGCCCAAGAGGTGTTCGAGCTCCTCGAAGAGCGCGACAGCATGTCGGGTCCGCTCGAGATCGTGCTCTTCGATCAGGACAAGCGCGCGCTTTCCTTCTCCTACGGGCGCCTGCAGCGCCTGGTCCAGTCGCGCTTCCGTGATCAGGTCACCGTGACGCATCTGCACGATTCGATTCGGCATCTGCTGCGCGGCACGACGGTGTTCAGCGGGGCCGGCACGTTCGACGCGGTCTACTCCTGCGGTCTCGTCGATTACCTGCAGCTTCCAACGGCGGTTTCGCTGTGCCGGAGCCTGTACGAGCTGCTCTCGCCGGGTGGTACGCTTTACGTGGGCAACATGGTGCCGAGCAACCCGTGCCGCTGGTTCATGGAGCTGCACCTCGAGTGGTACCTCGTGTACCGCGAGCGCGAGCAGATGCTCGACTTCGCCCGCATGGCCGCGCCCGGCGCCGCCATCGAGCTGATCGAGGAGCAGACGCGCGTGAACCCGTTCGTCAGTTTCACTCGGGAGTAGAGCGCAACGAGCATGGATCTCGATCTGGAGCAACGCTGGGCCGCCTGGCTCCTGGACCGCAACCGACGCGGTACCCGAACGTTGCTCTGGATCGTGATCACGCTCTACCCGAGCTTCGCGATCCTCGATTACCTGATGGCGCCCAAGCAGTGGCTTTGGCTGCTGTTCGGGACGCGCGGTTTCGTGACGCTCGTCACGGCGATCCTGTTCTTCGTGGTGCGGACGCGGCTCTTCGACCGCCACCCGAACGTCATCTCGTCGTCGTACATGGTGATGTGCTCGCTCGGGATCAGCCTGATGACCGTGTTCATGGGCGGGCTGGCCTCGCCGTATTACGCGGGCCTGACGCTGGCGATCGTCGCGACGAGCCTGCTCTTCATCTGGCCCGCGCCGGTCGTGCTCACGACCCACCTCTTCATCGTCGCCTCGTTCGTCGGCCTCAACCTCTTGTTCGAGTCCTCGTCGAACCTGATCACGGCCGTTTCGAACCAGTTCTTCCTGGTTTCGACCGCCATCATCGCCGGGACCGGTCAGCTCCTCGCCTACCAGACGCAGAAGCGGCAGATCTCCAACCAGCTCACGATCGAGCAGACCAAGAAGAACCTGGAAGAGGCGCACGAGCAGCTCAAACAGCTCGATCGCTTCAAGAGCGAGTTCTTCGCCAACATCACGCACGAGCTGAAGACACCGCTCACCATGATGCTCGCGCCGCTCGAGCTCATGATCGACGGGCAGCTCGGCACGATCACCGACGCGCAGCGCTCGACGCTCGCTTCGATCGAGCGGAGTGGCATCAAGCTCAAGCGCCTGATCGGCGATTTGCTCGACCTGTCGCGGCTCGAGGAGTCGAAGCTCCGGCTGCGTGTCGACCGCTACGATCTCGTGCAATTCTTGCAGGAGCTCGTCGCGCAGGCGGAGCCGCTCATTCAGCGTAAATCGCTGTGGCTCGAGTTTCACTCGAACGTGCCGAGCTCCGGGGTCTATTGCGACATCGAGCGCATCGAGCGCGTGCTCGTCAATCTGCTCTCGAACGCGACCAAGTTCACGCCGGCCGACGGCCGCGTGACGGTCACCCTCACCGACGAAGGCCAGAGCGTGCTGCTCGAGGTGGCCGACACGGGCATCGGCTTCCCGCCCGGCATGGCCGAGAACATCTTCCGGCGCTTCTTCCAGGTCGATACCTCGAGCACGCGCCGGTACGGCGGCACCGGCATTGGTCTCGCGCTCGCCAAGGAGCTCGTCGAGCTGCACGGCGGGCGCATCTGGGCGCGCGGTGAGGTCGACGCCGGCGCCACCGTGAGCGTCTGGCTCCCGAAGGATCGCGAGCATTTCGCCCCCGAAGCGCTCGATCGGCGCGGCCCGCGCGTCGATCAGCTGTCGGGCAGCCGCGCTTCCGACCACGGCGTCGCCGATTGGCACACCGACGAGCGCGACCGCCACCGCTTGATCGACATCGATCAGGCGAGCGATCTGCGCGTGGTCGAGCGCGACTTCGACGAAGAGCAGCGCCCGCACAGCGTGCTGGTCGTGGAAGACACGCCGGACGTGATCCGCGTGATTCGCCTCGCGCTGCATCATGATTTTCGCGTGCTCGCCGCTCCGAACGGCGTGAAGGGACTCGAGCTCGCCCGCAAGCACCGCCCCACGGTCATCGTCACCGATCTGATGATGCCGGAGCTCGACGGCCTCGGGCTCACGCGCGAGCTGCGCGCCGACCCCACGACGCGTCACATTCCGATCGTCATGCTCACGGCGCGCGGCGACGTGAGCGACCGCATCGCAGGTCTGGACAGCGGCGTGAACGCCTACCTCGCGAAGCCGTTCTCCTCGAAAGAGCTCATCAGCACCGTGCGCGCCCAGCTCAAGAGCCAGGCAGCGAGCGCGGACATCCTGCTCGAGCACAAGCTCGATTCACTGCAGACGCTCGCCGGAGGGCTGGCGCACGAGATCCGGAATCCCCTGAACTACCTGCAGGGTGCCATCTCGTCGCTCGAGTCCGACGTGCGGCGCTTGCTCGAGCCCGGCGCCGAGCCGAACGGCACCGTGCCGCCCGCCGTGGCGGAGCGCACGCAGAAGATGTTCGCGACCGCGCGCTCGGGCGTGAAGCGCATCGCCGGAACCGTCGAGCTCATGATGCGCTACAGCCGCGAGGGCTACACGCGTTCGCTCCAGCCCTATGACGTCTACGTCGCGGTGCGTGACGTGACGGCACTGCTTAAGGCGACCGTCGGTCATGACGTACAGACGGAACTGGAGCTCGAGGGAGACGCCCTGGTTTCGTGCGTTCCCGAGGAAGTGAACCAGGTGCTCACCAACTTGCTCGAAAATGCTTTCCAAGCGGTCCCGGCCGACGGGACGGGGCGTGTCGTCGTGCGGGGCCGAAACACGGCCGGCATGCTCGTCCTCTCGATCCGCGACAACGGCCCGGGGATCGACCCCTCCGACGTGCCCCGCCTGTTCACGGCGTTCTTCACGCGCAAGGGCAAGACGGGCGGCACGGGGCTCGGCCTCACGATCGCTCGGCGCGTGGTCACGGCGCTGCGCGGAACGATTCACGTCGAGAGTCAGCTGGGGGCAGGCGCAGAGTTCATCATCCGGCTTCCGCGGCACGCGGGGCGGGAGCAGCGAAGATCGATGTCCGAGGCCTCAGGAAATGAGATGACGCAATGACTTACGACGTCTTGTTCGTGGACGACGAGCCCGACAACCTCACGGTGTTCGAGGCGGCCTGCGCCGATCGTTTCTCCGTGCTGATCGCCAGCTCCGCGGCGCAGGCGCTCGAGCTGATGCGACGGCACGTCGTCTTGGTCTTGCTGGCCGACCAGCGCATGCCCCACATGACGGGGCTCGAGCTCTTGGCCAAGACGCGCGTCGAATTTCCGGAGGTGGTGCGCATGATGGTCACCGCGTACGCGGATCTCGACACCGCCATCGGCGCCATCAATTGCGGACAGGTGCGCCGGTACCTGAAAAAACCCTGGGAGAATGCCGAGCTTCTCGCGGCCGTTGCCGAGGGGGTCGAGTACTACCAGATGCGCGCCAAGCTCTGCGCGCTCGAGCGGCGCTTGCTCGAGACCGAGCGGGTGTATTCGCTCGGGATCATCACGTCCGGGCTCGCGCGCGAGCTCAGCAAGCCCGTGGAGGATCTGCGCGAGCGCGTGGCGCGTGCCCGAGGTCTCGTGCGAGCTGCCGTCGAGTCGGTGCCGAACGATTCGAACGGCTCGGCATCCCTGCGCGCGCGCCTGATCGACAGCGACGAGGAGCTCGGTGAAGCGCTCGTCGGCGCGCAACGAGCGCTCGACGTCGTGCGCGGCGTCGAGATCCCCGTGGGGCCCGCCAAGCGCCAGAACGTCGACGTGAGCGAGGTGCTGCGGCTGACGTTGCGGCTGCTGCAAGGCGAGCTGCGCGGGGCCGCGAGCGTCGAGATCGACGTGCATCCCGTGCCGATCATCTCGGGCTCCGCCGCGCAGGTCGGTCAGGTGATGCTCAATCTGCTCATTCACGCGCTCGAGTCGACCGCGGGCGCTCCGCGGCACCAGCGAGCGCTCACGATTCGCCTGATGCACGAGGCGCCCTGGGTCATCTTCGAGGTGTCGAGCTCGGCGCCGAACGTCAGCAACGACCGCGCCCCCCAGTCGGGAGAATTCTTGGGCGGTGGGCAGAAGGAGCTCGGCCTGGCGATCTCGCAGTCGATCGTCAGTGACCTCGGCGGCAAGCTCCACACGGAAGTGAGCCCCGGCGGCGGTGGTCTCCAGCGCTTGAAGCTGCCTCAGCTCGCCCTCGTCACGGCCGTTTCCGCCTGACGGACCCAATAATTCGAGGCCCCCGGCCGTCTCACGGGGGGCCATGCTGCTTTTCTTACGCTCGGGGATACCCCTGCTCGCGTTCGTGCTGCTCTCGGCGTGCGGCGCCGGCGCGGGCGCCGTGCCCGAAGCTGCCCAGCCCGAGGCGGTGGCGCCCATCCCGATTGCTCCTCCGGGCGCGTACGTGGGAGACCGCGCGCGGGGCGCGAAGGGGGATGGCCGGGACGAGCTCTGCAAGATCGATCCTGCGGCGTGTCCCACGCTCGACATGAATCGCGAGGCGGGGCGGCAGGTTCGTGACGGGCTCTTTGCCGTTCCACAGGTGGACGAGGCTCTGTCGGCAGGTGGCGATGCGATCCGGCTCACGGGACCGCTTTCGGGCGCGCCCGCCGTGCGCAAGACGAGGCAGTACGGGTACTCGGCAGAGGACGACGCCGGTGGGGGTGGAGCGGCGCCCGCACCCACGCCACCCGCGCCGATCCCCGTGAAACCCGCGCGTGCGACCCGCGCAGAGCAGCTCGACATCGAGGCGAAGGTTCAGCTCGAGGTCGCGCACATGGGCGCCGCGCGTCGCCAGGTTGCCGTGCTCCTCGACGCGTTCGGCGGACAGACGATGAACGAGGCGATCGAAGACGGCGCGGGCCGTCGCGGGATCTCCCTCTCGGTGCGTGTCCCCTCGGCCGGGGTGCGGAGCTTCGTCGCGCGGCTCGCCGAGGTGGGTAAGGTTCGTTCGAGCACGCTCGAAACGCGCGAAGTGAGCCGCGAGCTCAGCGACGCCGCCGTCATTCAGCGCAACTTGGAGCAGGCGCTGGCCCGCTACGAGCAGTTGCTCGCCAAAGCCGCGAACGTCGCCGAAGCCACGGCCATCGAGGGCGCGCTGATGCGTGTGCGCACCGAGCTCGATCGCGTGCGGGGCGACATCGAATGGGCCAAGGATCGCGTCGCGCGGTCGACCGTTTACATCACGCTGTCGCTCGCACCGACCGAGAGCGAGCCCGTGCCGCTCGCGAAGTTCTATCCAGGGGTCCGCGCCGTGCTGCTGGTCGACGTGCCGCCTGTCTCGGCGCCAGTGAGCACGACCACGTACGCCGGCGCCGGCCTCTCGCTGCAATGGACGCGGTCTTTCGACATCGATCTCGATTTCTTGAACGATCTCACACGAGCGCGCGGCAGCGCCGTGGACTTCTATTCGCTCACCCTCGGGAGCGCGTTCTACTCGGACTACTTGGGCGGCGGGAAACGGCGGAGCTTCAACCCCTATTTCGGGTTCCGCACGGGGTACGCGCACGCGCCGCACCAGAGCTTGTTTCCGCTCGGTGGCGTGGTCGGAGTCGAGCTCGTGAAGAGCGAAGTGTTGCTCTTTTCGCTCGAAGCACGCGCCTACGGCCTGATCGGCCGCAAGGAAGGGCCGGATCTCGCGGTCGAACCGGGGCTCGGGTTGAACGTCGCCTACTGACCCTTGCGGCGCTACGCTGAGGCCGGATGCAGTCGACAGCGAGCACGCCCTCCACGCATGCCTGAGATCTACGGCAACACCGCAGGGTTGCCACCGAGCGCGCTCAAAGCGCTCGAGCGCGTGTACCGGCGCCGCGTTCCGCTCGACCGCATCGCGACGCCCGAGCTGATTCGCTCACTCACGGACGCCTCACGCGAGACGGGGCGGCAGGTGGGCGCGCTCGTGCATCGCTCCGGCAGCATCGACTTCGTCGTGGTCGGAAGCGCGACGGGTCTCATGCTGCCCGACATCGGCCGTTTGCGGGCCGCCGAGGGTCGCTTCCGCGCGCTGCGACTCGTGCACACTCACCTGTACAACGAGCCGCTCACCCACGACGACATCGTCGATCTGACGCGCCTGCGGCTCGATCTCGTCGCTGCCGTGCTGCTCGATCGCGAAGGGGAGCCCGCGCGCTTCACGTGGGCTTACAACGTGCCGCCCGGTCCCGGTCGCGCGACGCCCTACGAGACCGTGGGCCCCGTGCCCCACGGCCAGCCGCAGCCGGATTTCGGCGCGCTGATCGGCTCGCTCGAGGCCGAATTTGCCCGCCACTCGCGGGCGCGCACCGTGCGAGCCAAGGACGGGCTCGCCATCCTCATCCACGTGGGCGAGAAGGGCCGCCGCGGGGCCTTCGCGAGCGCCGAGTCGAGCCTGGCCGAGCTCTCGGCGCTCGCCGAGACGGCGGGCGTCGCCGTGGCCGACCGAGTCATCCAGCTGCGCGAGAGCCTCGACCCGAAGCTCGTGCTCGGCTCCGGCAAGCTCGCCGAGGTCGTGATGCGCGCCATCGAGCTCGACGTCGAGACCTTGATCTTCGACTGTGACCTCTCGCCGGCTCAGGCGCACGGCATCGCGTCGCGCACCGATCTCAAGGTGCTCGATCGCACGCAGCTCATCCTCGACATTTTCGCGCAGCGCGCGGAGAGCCGCGACGGCAAGCTGCAGGTGGAGCTCGCGCAGCTCAAGTACACTTTGCCGCGGCTCGGGCAAAAAGACGATGCGCTGAGCCGACTCACGGGCGGCATCGGCGGTCGCGGGCCGGGCGAAACGAAGCTCGAGATTGGGGGGCGCCGCGCGCGCGAGCGGATCCAGCGCCTCGAGCGCGAGCTCCTGCAAATTGCCAAGCAGCGCGCGGTCCGGCAGCACCGGCGCGAGCACAGCGGGCTCACGCGCGTCGCCATCGTCGGCTACACCAACGCCGGCAAGAGCACGCTCCTGAACGCCCTCACGGCCGCTGCCGTCGTCGCGGAAGACAAGCTCTTCGCGACGCTCGATCCGCGCGCGCGCCGCCTGCGCTTGCCCTCGGGGCGCGTGCTCATCGTGAGCGATACCGTGGGCCTGATCCGCCACATGCCGAAGGCGCTTTTCGCCGCCTTCCGCGCGACGTTCGAGGAAGCGGCGGGTGCCGACCTCCTGCTCGAGCTGTGCGACGCGTCGAGCCCCGAGCTCGCCGAGCACCTCGAGACGACCGAGCTCGTGCTCGCCGAGCTCGGTCTCGTGAACCGGCCGCGCTTGCGCGTCTACAGCAAGGTCGATCTCCTTCCCCCCGAGGAGCGCGCGGCGCTCGAAGAGCGCGCCGACGGAGTCTTGCTTTCCGTGCACGAGCCGAGCGGCCTTGCGGCTCTGCGCGTCGCCCTTTCGGCGGCGTGCGAGCCCTCCGCCGAAGAGCCAACGCAGGCGCTCGACCTGCTCGACCACGCCGAGCCGAGCTACTGAAGCGCGAGCGATCGCAGCCGAGCCCGCAGCCGCGCAACTGAGTTGGCGGCTTCTCGCGCGGCGGAGCGGGCCGGCGCGTGTGTGAGCGGCTGTCGCACCTTCGTGCACACCTGCTGCCCGGCTTTCCTAGCCCCGCTGGAAGTTTTTTTCCGAGGTGCTCGCCGTGTAGTTTCCGAGCGCACAAACCCGACGGCCGCTGTCACCCAGAGGATTGACGAAACTGGGCCGTGCTGTAGCTTTCTGTGATCGTTCCGAGCTGCCGCCCGATCCGGGAGGACACGGCGGCAGGCTCCTCGAGATCACATGCTGCGCTCCTCATCGATGGCTCGTCTTGGTGGTGCGTTCGTGCTCGTCGCCGGGCTCGGCTGCTCTGCGGGCAAGGCCCCAGGGCTCGGGCCCGATGAATCGGGTGGCGCCGGTCCCGGCACGGGCGGCGGCGGTGGTAGCGCCGCGAACGTCGGCAGCGGCGGCGCGTCGGGTGGCAAGGCCGGCGCGGGCAAGGGCGGTGGCGGCAGCACGGGTGGCGGCAGCACGGGCGGCGGCTCGGTCGGTGGTGGCAGCAGCGGCGACTCCGGCAACGCGGGCAACGCGGCGGGCGGCAGCACGAGCGGTGGCGGTGGCGTTGCGGGCGGCGTCGACGCCCCCCCCTCGGCGCTTCCCGAGCCTCAGGCGTGCACCTCGAACGCGCCGGGTCCGCGCAAGCTCTGGCGCCTCAGCGCGGGCGAGTTCGCGGCGAGCATTCACAGCATTTTCAACGACACGAGCGGCGAAGCTCCCGTCGGCGCAGTGTTCTCCGATCCGATCATCTTGGGCTTCACCGTCGATGCGAGCACTTTGGTCGTGCAAGGGCTCAACGCCTCGCAGCTGATGGACGGCGCCGAGGCGGTGGCAGCTTGGGCCGCGCAAAACAACAAGCTCGGCCAATTCGCGAGCTGCACGACGGTGGACGCGTCGTGCGCTCAGAAGTTCATTCAAGGTTTCGGGCGCCGCGCGTTCCGCACGCAGCTCACCGCGGACGATCCCCGTGTCGCGACGTACACGGCGCTCTTCACGGCCGAGAAAGACTTCTCGAACGCGGCCCAGTCCGTGATCGAGGCCATGCTCCAGTCGCCCTACTTCCTCTACCGGAGCGAGCTCGGTACGGATTCGGGCGGAACCTACACGCTCACCCCGCACGAGGTGGCGAGCGAGCTTTCGTACCTGCTCACGAGCAACACGCCGGATGAGACGCTGCTCGCCGCGGCCGATTCCGTCGCCGCGGGCGACCTCCCACTCGACTCGATGATCGACCAGCAAACCGATCGCCTGCTGGCAGCCGGCGGCGCTACGGCCGCGAGCGCGGTCATGGGCTTCATGAACGGCTGGCTCGGCCTCGACCGCCTCTACACCACGGCCAAAGACGACACCGTGTTCGCCATGACCACGCCCCTGCGCGACGCCATGGCGAGGGAAGCGCAAGAGCTCATCACCGAGGCCTTCAACGGAAGCGGCAGCCTCGGCTCTCTCTTCACGAGTGACCACACGTTCCTGAACAAGGACCTGGCCGACTTCTACGGGCTCCCGTCGTCCGGAATGGGGGCAGATTTCGTGAGCGTGCCGCTGACCGACGCGACGCGTGACGGTGGGCTCCTCGCCACGGGCGCCATCTTGAACGGCTACGCGCGTCCCGATACGTCGTCGCCGACGCAGCGCGGGCACCTCGTCCGCTCGCGCATCCTCTGCCAGGACGTCGAGCCGCCGCCACCGGGGGTCGACACCACCTTCGTCCCGTCGTCGACGCCGCAAACCACGCGCCAGCGCTTCGAGGAATCGCACTCGCTGGGCGGCTGCTTCACCTGCCACAAGCGCATGGATTGGACGGGCTTCGGCTTCGAGCATTACGACGCCTTCGGGCGCTACCGCGAGACCGAGAACGGCCTGCCCATCGACGACTCCGTCGTGCTCTTCGACGCGACGCCCGGCGAGAGCCCGGAGCTCGTGGGGCTGAGCGGCCCGGGCAGCCTCGGCGAGTACCTCGGCAGCAGCGACGAAGCGCAGCGCTGCATGATGCGCTACTGGACGTACTTCGCGTACGGCTCGAGCTCGTGGGCGCAGGACGCGTGCACGTACGACTCGATCTACCAGGAGGCGTCCGGGGACGGCTTCGCCCTGAAGAGCGTCCTCAAGGCCATCATCCACGCGCCGAATTTCACGATGCGCGTGAAGGATCAGTAGGAGAACGAGGATGAGCAGGCTCAGTCGCAGACATCTCCTCGGCAGCGCGGGCGCGGGGCTCTTGCTCGCGCCGTTCATCAACTCCGGCATGCGCAAAGAGGCGCAGGCCGCCGGCAGCCCGGTGAAGCGCCTCGTGCTGTTCTGCACGATGGGCACCTACACGCCGGCGTGGACGCCCACGGGCATCGCCGGGGAGGCCATCAACACCTTCAGCGCGATGACCAAGCCGCTCGAGGCGATCAAGGACAGCATCGTCCTCGTCGAAGGCATGCCGAGCGGCAACATCAGCAACGGCCACGGTGCGCCCGACGGCATCACCGGCATGGGCTACGGCTACTACAACGGTGCGCTCAAGATCTCCGTCGATCAGTTCATCGCCAACCAGCTCGTCGCGCAGGGCATCAACCGCCCGATCGCCTCGCTGCTTCTGGGTGCCGGAACGACCCTGAACGGCGGTGTCACGATGTTCTACGGCGGCTCGTCGAACGGCGGGACCGCCCTGCCGACGATCGGCTCGCCGCTGTCCGCGTACAAGACCGTGTTCGGTGGCGCGCTGCCGACGGGCCAATCCGCGGACGGACTGTTCAAGCGCAGGAAGAGCATCCTGGATCTCGTCGCGGCAGAGGCGACGAGCCTGAAGGGCACGCTCGGGAGCGTGGAACGGGCGAAGCTCGACGTGCATCTCGACTCGATCCGCCAGCTCGAGAACAAACTCTCGCAAAACATGGCGAGCGGCGCGGCCTGCATGAAGCCGACGGAGCCCGGGGCCGACAGCACGTACAATTTCCAGGGCGACGGCGACACGCTCGCCATGAACGTGGTGCACCAGAGCATCATCGCGAGCGCGTTCGCGTGTGACATCACGCGCGTGGCGTCGATCGCGTACGGCAACGACCAGTTTCTGAAGGTGAACGCGCCTGGTCTGCCCTACGACGACCAGCACGGCGGGTTCATCCACAGCGGCGCCGGCACGAACTTCGCGAACCTGATCAAGTTCGAGGCGTACCTCGCCGAGCAGTTCGTCTCGCTCGTCAATCAGCTGAAATCGTTCTCGGATCCGGAAGACAGCTCGAAGACGCTGTTCGACACGACGCTCGTCGCCTGGTGCCGCGACATGGGCGATGCCGTGAACCACGACATGAAGTCGATGCGCTTCGTGCTCGCGAGCGGCGCGGGCGGCTACCTCAAGACGTCGCCGCAGGGCCGCTACATCAAGTCGACGGAGCGCCACGAGCGCATCCTCCTGAACCTGTGCGAGGCGATGGGCGTGACGAACTACAAGGGCTTCGGCGACCCCGATCTGAGCGCGAAGTCGCCGCTTCCGAACATCGCCGGGTAGCGTACGCGCGCTGCGGCACGCGCGAGCACTCGGAGAGGCGCTATGCTCGCGTGATGGGCCGTCCGGGAAGTCTTCGCAGCTTTGCCGTGCTCGGCGCCGCGTTGCTTGCGCTGGGGGTTTCGTGTGCGGGTCGCTCGGTAGGTGAGGGAGAGCGTGGGACTGCCGGAGGGAGCGGCGGGAGCCGTGCGGGCGCGACGGGCGGGTCGGACGTTTCCGGCGGGACGAGCGGCACTGCGGGGATCGCCGCGGGTGGCGGGGCGACCAGGGGTGGAACGAGCGCGGGCGGAGCGACCACCGGTGGAACGAGCGCGGGTGGGACGGGCTCGGGCGGGACGAGCGCGGGTGCGACGAGCGCGGGCGGCGGGACCCGTGGCATCGAGCCGCCGAACATCGCTACGTGCGGCAACGGCACTCACGATGAGCTGGAAGAGTGCGACGACGGCAACAAGGTCACGGGCGACGGCTGCAGTGGCGACTGCAGCGCCGTCGAGCGAGGCTGGGTTTGCCCTGGCGACGGGCTCCCGTGCCGCCCGCGCTGCGGTGACGCCATGCTCGTGGGTGCGGAGGAGTGCGACGACGGCAACGACCTGAGCGGTGACGGTTGCTCGCGGGCCTGCCGTGTCGAGCATCCCCTGTGCGCGATGGACTTACCCGCAGAAGCAGGCGCGGCGGGCGCGCCCGGAGACAACGAGCCGCCGGCCGGCGATGCCGGCGCGCGTGTCGCCTGCGTCACGCCAGTTTGCGGCGACGGCGTCGTGACGGCTCCGGAGGACTGCGACGACGGCGCCGGGGGGAACGATTCGAGCTACGGCGGCTGCACTGCGGATTGCGCGTACGCACCGTTTTGCGGGGACGGCATCGTGAATGGCCCCGAACAATGCGACGACGGGCCGGACGGGGTGCGCAACGAGAAAGGGGGTTGCGCGAGCACCTGTCGCCGCGCCGCGTACTGCGGAGATGGCATCGTCGATTCTGCGCTCGGCGAGGAGTGTGACGACGGCGACGGGAACGGCGTGACGTCCCCTTGCCGCGCCGACTGCACGGTCCCGCTCCGGTAACCGAGCACGGACCGCCACTCGATTTTCCGATCGAGCTTCACCCGACCGGACATGGGCGGGTGATGATTTGCTTCGGCAGCTCCCTCGTGCGTCAGTTCATCGCGCTCGCGACGCTCGGCTCGCTCGCGGGCTCACTCGGCGCCTGTCGCGAGAAGATCGATCCCAGGGACCCCGCCACGCATTCCCGACCCGAAGGACGCGCGTGCCCGCCGGCGACGGGCATGATCAGCGACGGCGAGTCGCTCAACAAGACCAACTTCGTCGAGGGTCGCGGCGGCTACTGGTACACCTTCCTCGACACGAAGGACCACGGCGGCTCGGACATCTGGCCCATGTCGGGCGCGCTCGGCGGCACCTTCGAGATGAGCGACGGCGGCGCGAGCGGCACGCGGCATCACGCGCGCATGAAAGGCACCGTGGGCAGCGCCGACATCGTCTACGCGGGCATGGGTCTGAACTTCGTCGACCCGAAGGGCGCGTACGATGCGAGCCGCTACCAGGGGATCGCCTTCTGGGCGAAGAAGAACCCGGGCTCGGCGTCGCGCGTGCGCGTGAAGGTTCCGGACGCGCAGACCGAGCCGGACGGCAAGCAATGCCGCCAGTGCTTCAACGACCACGGCTGGGATCTCGAGCTCGGCGACCAATGGGAGCTCTACACGCTGCCGTTCGCGGCGATGAAGCAGGAGGATTGGGGGCCGAAGGACGGCGGCATCGACCCAGCGCACCTCTACGGCATTCAGTTCCAGGTGAGCGAGAAGGGCGCAGCCTTCGATATCTCGGTCGACGAGATCCAGTTCACGGGCTGCGCGGGCTGAGCTAAGGCGCGGTACGGATCACTTCCCGGCGCCCATCAGCCGGCGCCGGAGGTCGGCGACGCGGGCCTCGTTGCCGACGACCTTCGGGAACGTGTGGCCGGCGACCATGTGCGCGTAGATCGGATCGGCTTCCCCGGCGTTGAGCGCGAGGCCCGAGATGTATTCGAGCTTGAGGCTGAAGTCGCGGTTCACGGGCACGCCGGCGAGCCACTGTCGCATGTCGGGTCCACTCGCCCCGTAGTCGGCGACGAGCTCGACGGCGTTGTGGATCTTCACCTCGGCGAGCGACTGATAAAGCCGCGGATTTTGCGAGATGCGGCGTTCCATGTCGTCGAGATCGATCGTGAGCGGCTGCTCCCCGCCGACCAGGACCACGTCGTAGCCCTTCCCGGTCACGTTCGTGTTCCACACCGTCCCGTTCGGGAACGCGTCCATGAACGTGCGCATCTGGATCTTGATCGCAAGCTCGCTCGTCTCGTAGAGCGGCACCCATTGCGTCGCGAGGCCACCCGGCTTCAGCCGGTCGCGCACGATGTTGTAGTACTCCTTGGAGAAGAGGATCGAGTTGCCACGCACCCAGGGGTGGATGGGATCGGACGTGATGACGTCGAATTTCTCGCGTGTGGTCGCGAGAAAGTGGCGGGCGTCGTCGAACACGACCTCGACGCGCGGGTCGTCGAGCACGCCGTAGTTCTCCTTCGCGAACAAGCGCGTGGCGCCGACCACGCGCGGCTCGATCTCGCAGATGACGATGCGCTTCACCTCGGGGTAGAGGGAGAGCGCGCCGGCCGAAACGCCGCCGCCCATGCCGACGACGAGCACCGACTCGGGGTGCGGGTGGGGCAAGCCGGAAAGGTGGCCGATCAGCCGCTCCGTGCGCAGGTCGGAGGGGTTGTTGGTCGCTTCGACGCGGCCCGAAACGTGGAAGTTCTTGTACCCGTCGGGGGCGATGTGGACGGCCACCGTCGAAGCTCGGCCCTCACTCACGTAGGGGTAGCGATCCTTCGAATCGACCCACCAGATGTAGCGGCCGTGCGCGAGGAAGATCGGCGGGAAGCTCGGCATGACCGCAGCACCGAGCACGCCGAGACCGAGGGCCCAGGCGGCGGGGAGCATCGGCTCGTTCCGCGCGCTGCCGGTACGGGGGCGTGCCCGGGCCAGGCCGATCATCACCACGGCCGCCGAGATGCCGGCGAAGACAGGCAGGAGCTTCTCGGCCCAGCTCGAGCCGAAGGCCGGGATGATCCAGAAGCTGTAGGCGAGCGCACCGACGATCGCGCCGATCGTGTTGGCGGCATAGACGTACGCGCTCGAGCGGCCCGTGTCGGCGCCGGCGCTGCTGGCAGCGGCGAGCGCGAACGGGAAGCTCATGCCCCAGAGGATCGCCGACGGCAGAATGACCGAAGCGGCCCGCACGACGTGCAACCCGTGGAGCGCCGAGACCGGCGTGATGGCAGGCGGCGACGCAAACGGCAGGTAGCGGCCGATGACGAGCGCGGAGACGAACAAGGTCGGAACGAGCAAGAGCTGCGTCCACCCGAGGCCCCGCACGGCGTTCGTTCCGCGCTTCAGGAGGTACGCCGCGAGCGCACTGCCGATGCCGAGGCCCGCGAGGAACACGGCCAGGATGATGGCGAACGCGAACACCGTCGCGCCGAACAGCAGCGTGAGCAGGCGCGTCCAAACCACCTGCCCACCGAGCGACGTGAGCCCCGAGAGCCCAGCCGCCACGTAGATGATGCGCAGATCGACGCTGAGCGGCGGGCGACGTTTGCGCTCCGGCCGTGCGCTCACGGGTGCGGGCGGCTGTGCCTCGTGCGGAGCGGTCTTGGCGGCGCGCAGGCCGTACAGACCGATCGCGAAGTTGAGCGCCGCAGCCGTCGCGGTCGCGACCCACACGTCCCACACGGCGAGCAAGTAGAAGGCCGAGAGCAGGCAGCCGAGCACGGCGCCCGCGGTGTTGGCCGTGTAAAGCCAGGCGAGGCTCGACATGCCGCGCCGCCCCGCGGCGTAGCGCCGCGCGATCGCGGGGAGCGTGGCGCCCATCAGCGCCGTGGGCGGGATCAGCATCACGGTCGCGATCACGCTGCGCAGGCCGATGCCGAGCGAGCCGTAGCCGACGAGGCCGACGTACACGTAGCGGATCGCCGGCAAGATCAGCGGCATGAGCAGGCCGAACGCGCCGATGCCGAGCTCGAGCAGGGCGTACACGCGGATCGGATGCTTGTCGGCTGCGACGTAGCGCGGGAAGAGCAGGCTGCCGAGGAACATGCCGCCCATGAAGCTCGCAAGCACGATGCCCACCGACAGCGCCGACGCGCCGATCACGAGGCGCATCAGGTGGAACCACACGACCTCGTAGATGAGGGCAGCGCAGCCGCTCGCCAGGAACATCAGGCGCAGGGCACCTTCGAGCGTCGCGCGCGCGTCGCGCTCGTCGGCGCGAGCGCGCTCGGCCTTCGTCTCGGTCTTCTTCCCCTTGTCGCGGCGGGTTGCGCCGAAGAAACCGAGCGCGACGAACACACCGGCGACCACGAGCAGCGGCGTGCGCGAGGGCTCGTCGGGCGGGGCGAGTCCGAGCCGGGGTCCCGCATCCTCCGGGGCCACTGCTTTGGGCACCGTGCTCTCGACCTTGAAGTGCGCCGGAAACGGGGTGGGGGCCCGGCAGTAGGCGGCAAGCTCGGCGATCGAGTACGCGCCGTCGCCCGGGCCGTCGCTCACCTTGAGGAAGCGAACGGTCACCGGCTGGAAGGTGGCGGTGCGCTGGCGGAGGCCGTGACCGCGCTCGCGCACGTTCTCGAGCTGGGCGAAGACTTTGAAGCTGCCCGGCGTCCCGTCGAGCGAGCCGGAGACGCGGTAGACGTCGTTGGCGTCGGCCTGGATGTACAGCGCGCGCAGCTCGGTGGGCGCGCCGAGGTCGTAGATCACGGACCCCGAGCCCATGATGGTGATGGCTGACGCCGCGTCCCACTCGGCGCCGTCCGCGTCGACGGTGCCATCGGTGACGCGAGCGATCTGGCCCGTGATGTTCCGCTGCTCGAAAGGCTCCTTGCCGGCGAGGAGGTTCCGGTCGTCGCACGCGGCGCTCGGCGCACTCGCGGCGGGGGACGGGGCGGACGGAGCGGACGGGGCCGCGGCGGGCTGGGCGGCCGCGGCGGTGGCCGCCAAGAGGAGGAACAAGGCGAGGAAGGCCTGAAAGACCTTGCAGCCCGGCCGGTGGGCGCAATCGGGGGCGAACATCAGCTACCCTTGTACCCCATCACCCGAAAATCTTGCTCGAAGGTGACGATTCGCCGCCTCGGTCGCGCCGGGCGCACGGCATGGGTGCTCGCGAGCGCGAGTATCGTCGCTGCCAGTTGCGGCCAGTCCGACGCTCTGCCGTTCGTCACGGGTGTTGCGGGTGCGCTGGGTGAGGGGGGCTCCGCTGCACGTCCCGAGGCCGGAGCGGCCGGCGCTCGAGCAGGTGAAGGCGCGGAAGGCGGCGCGGAGAGCATGGGTTCGGGAGGTGAGACGCCCGCCGGTGGTCGCGCGCCGGGCGCGGGAGGTAGCGCCGCCGCGACGGGTGGCGCCGCCACGGAGGAAGCGGGCATGGGGGGAGTCGGCGAGACGGCGGGTGGCCCCGCGGCGGGCGGCCCAGGCGTCGTGGCTCCCGGCCCCTGCGGGTTCCACGTCGACGTCGCGCGGAGCCCGCAGATCGCCACGGTCGTGACCGTCGAATGGTCGGTGGCACTCTCCGTGGTCGAATCGGCCGAGATCGATTTCGGGCTCGACCCGAGCTACGGGCTGGTCGCGCCCGTCGACCTCGACGAGCCGAGCTACCGCACCTTGCTGCTCGGCATGAAGCCATCCCGCGACTACCACGTGCGCGTCGTCGTGCGGGGTGATGGTCGCGACTGCACGAGCGAAGACTTCGTCGTCAGCACCGGTCCCGTGGGGAGCGGCCTCCCCGACGTCACTCTCACGACGGTCGACAAGGCGAGGGCGGCAGGCGGCTACCTGGTGTCGTCGTTCCTCGCCAAGGGGCCCGCGTTCATCCTCGATGCCGACGGCGAGTACGTGTGGTGGAGCCGAGCCATGGGTCTCGGTCGTGCGCAGCTGAGCTACGACGGGAAGTACATGTGGTACGGCAACGTCAACGTGAGAGGGGGCGCCGGCGTCATGGGGAGCGTTCGCATGGACGGCAGCGACGACACGAAGCGCACCGAGTTCGGCGATTGCCATCACGACTTCACCGTGCTCCCGGACGGAGCGATCGGCTTCATTCAGCACGACGGCGACGATTGCGATCGCATCATGGAGCGCGCGGCGGACGGTTCCGTGCGCGAGGTCGTCAACGTGCGTGACGCGTACGGCGGCGGTGTCGGCCGGTGCCACACGAACTCGATCCACTATCACCCCGGGGACGACAGCTACACGTTCTCGGACCTCAACCAAAACGCGTACGCGAAGGTGAAGCGGACGGGCGAGGTCGTCTGGGTGCTCGGGGGCAGCACCAGCGATTTCACGGGCGACGGCGCGAGCTGGACCCGCCAGCACGGCCACGATCTGCTCGCGCCCGACCGCCTGCTCTTTTTCACCAACGGCGCGCTCGGTGATTCGGCCACGGCGGTCGAGGTGTCGCTCGATTTCGAGCAAATGATCGCCACGCGCGTCTGGTCCTACGCCGGCACCGGGCACACGAGCGCGATCTACGGTGACGTTCAACGCCTCGACAACGGCAACACGCTCGTCACGTACTCGGGGACGGGTATCGTCGAGGAAGTCACGCCGGAGGGCGAGCTGGTCGAGACGACGCGGTTCGACGTCGGCAGTGGCATCGGTTACGTCTCGAAGCGTGCGTCGCTCTACGGGCCGCCGCCGATGCACTGAGCGTTCGGGCACCGCGGCGTAGGTTCTGGCGCGTACGGCCCGACGACGACGCCGGTCGGAATTGGCGTCGACTCACGCTCGACACGTGACGACACCTTCGTGGACGTCGCGCGAGCGCATGCTCGAACGAATCTTTTCGTCAGGGTCATGGAGGGCTCCGATCTGGTCCATCGACGTTTCGTCCGCAGGGGTCTTCATGTCGCGCCGGTAACGCGCGTTGCGCGAACGTTTCGGAAACACGGACCGAACAAACGAAAGCCCCAAAATCGCCTTCTTTCGCGTTGTGGGAGAAGGGCCGCGCGACGAACACTCGAGGGTATGAAAAAGTCTTCGGTTCGCGTTCTTGCACTGACTTCGCTGCTGGCGATGCGTGCAGCACCGGCCGCGGCACAGGCGCCGACCCCTGCCGCGCCCGCACCCGCTCCCGCTGCCGTTCCCGCACCCGCCCCCGCTCCCGTCGCCACGCCGGCTCCCTCCGAAGCCGCCGCGCCCGCCCCGGAAACCCCCAAGCCGAAGCCGCCGCCGTACTCGCTGCCCTGGCAACTCCGCGGCGTCGTGCCGGTGAACGGCGTGCGCCTCGACACCTCGTTCGGCTTCTACGAAGGCCCGACGACCCGCGGCGGCACCGCCGTCGTTCCGATGCTTTCGGCCAGCTACAAGGTGCTGCCCGATCTTGCCCCGCTCGTGCGCCTCGGCCTGGTCAACAACGCGCCTCCCAACGACAAATCGGCGCGCACCAACATCCTGAACCCGGTGCTCGGCGTTCTCTACGGCCCGAAGATCCACCCGAACCTGAAGCTTGGCCTCTTCCTCGGCATGACGCTGCCGATCGGCTCGGGCGGTGGGACCGATCCGCATCCGCAAGCCGCGCCCGCCAACGCGGCCGGTGCCGCGACGCGCTCGATGATGGACAACGCGATGTTCGCGGTGAACTACCTCGCCGTCTTCCCGGGCGTCGGCTTCGCCTACGTGGGTCACGGTTTCACGGCTCAGGTCGAAGCGACCGTGTTCCGGCTCTGGCAGACGCGCGGCCCCGCCAAGGCCGACAACGCGAACACGAACTTCACGACGGGCGTTCACCTCGGCTACTTCCTCGCCCCTCAGCTGTCGCTCGGCACCGAGCTCCGCCACCAGCGCTGGCTCTCGACTCCCGCGAACGTCGCGACCGACAAGACCGACTCGGTGCGCGACACGACGACGTGGGCCTTCGGTCCGCGCATGCACTTCAAGCTCGGCGAGAGCACGTGGCTCCGCCCCGGCGTCTCGCTCTCCTTGCCGCTCGATAACCCGCTCGCGAAGGGCAAGGGAATTTCTCACTACCAGATGGCCCAAATCGACATCCCGTTCGTTTTCTAACCCCTGTTCGGAGTCACCCCCATGGACAACAAGCTCTCTCGTCGCGCAGTGCTCGGCCACGCTGCCACGCTGGCCGCCGCTGCCGCTCTCCCCGGTTGCAACAAGTCGGAGGCGGCCTCGTCCGCGAAGCCCGCCACTTCCACGGCTCGGGCCGCCCTTGGCGCCGACAAGCCCGAAACGCCCGACATGCGCTTCGGCATGATCGCGCTCACCGACTGCTCGCCGATCGTGATCGCGCACGAAAAAGGCCTGTTCAAGAAGTACGGCATCAACTCCACCGTCGTGAAGGGCGCGAGCTGGGCGGCGATTCGTGACTCGCTCTCGAATGGCGACATCCAGGCGACGCACATGCTGCTCGGCATGCCCCTCGCTTCGACGATGGGCCTGCTCGGCGCGCCGAAGAAGCCGATGATCATCCCCTGGCTCCTGAACCGCAACGGCCAAGCCATCACGCTCAGGATGTCGCTGAAAGGCAAGATTGCCGGTGACCCGAAGGCGCTGAAGCCGCTCGTCGACGAGGCGAAGGCGAAGGGCTCACCGATGACCTTCGCGATGACGTTCCCGCCGGGAACCCACGCGATGTGGATGCGCTACTTCCTCGCCGCGGGCGGCATTCACCCCGACAAGGACGTGGCGCTCGTCACGATCCCGCCGCCCCAGATGGTCGCGAACATGAAGGTCGACAAGATGGACGGCTTCTGTGTCGGCGAGCCGTGGAACGCTCGCTCGATCGCGGACGGGATCGGGTTCACGGCCATCACGACGCAGGAGATGTGGAAGGACCACCCCGAGAAGGTGTGCGCTTTCACCGAGGAATTCGCCGCCAAGAACCCGAAGACCGTGAAGGCAGTCCTCAAAGCCTTGCACGAGGCGAGCCTCTGGCTCGACGACATGAGTCACCGCGACGAGCAAGCTTCGATCGTCTCTCGCCCGACCTACATCAATTGTCCCCCCGAGATCATCGCCGGGCGCTTGAAGGGCAACTACGACTACGGCGACGGCCGGAAGAAGCAGGATCCGAACTACATGATCTTCAGTAGCCGGAACTGCAACTACCCGCAGCCGAAGTACGCCAAGTGGTGGCTGTCGCAGTTCCGCCGCTGGGGAATGGTCGACGGTGCACCCGACTACGAGGGCGTCGCGAAGCAGGTCATGCGCACGGACATCTACGAGGAGGCCATGAAGGAGCTCGGGTATGCCCACGGCGGCCGCAACGACGAGCCGGAAACCTTGTTCGACGGCACGGTCTACGACCCGAAGGACCCAGAAGCGTACGCGAAAGCGTTTCCCGTGAACGGCCTGAAAGGCTGACGAAACAAATGCACAGCCAAACTACCGGGAGCGGGTCCTTGCCGCGAGTCTGTCGAAAGGGAGGAATCCGATGCTGAAGCCAAGCGCTACCGAAAAATGGGTCACTTACGTGCTCCTGCCCGCACTCGGCGTGCTCGGCGTGATTGGCTTGTGGGCGCTCGCGAGCGCGACGGTAGCTCCCGCGCTGCCGTCGCCGCTCAAGACGTGGGAAACGAGCCGCCCCTACGTGCTCGAGCCGTTCGAGAAGCGGGGTGAGCTCGACCAGGGCATCCTGCGCTTCACGTGGTACTCGCTCGGGCGCGTCGCGAAGGGCTACGCGATCGCCCTCATCCTCGGCACTCCGCTCGGCCTCGTGCTCGGGTCGTCGAAGATGTTCGCCAGCTCCTTCGACCCGATCATCCAGATCCTGCGTCCGGTCTCGCCGCTCGCGTGGCTGCCGCTCGGTCTCGTGCTGTTCGGCAAGCCGGAGCCGGCGGGCACCTTCACGATTGCGATGTGCTCGATGTGGCCGACCGTGCTGAACACGGCGCTCGGCGTGCGCTCGATCCCGAACGACTACGTCAACGTCGTCAAAGTCCTGCAGCTGTCGCGCTCGCGCGCGCTGTTCAAAGTGTATATCCCCGCGGCCTTGCCCTACATGTTCACGGGCTTTCGGCTCAGCCTCGGCATCGCGTGGCTCGTGATCGTCGCGGCGGAGATGCTCACCGGCGCACCCGGCGTCGGAGGCTTCCTCTGGCAGGAATACAACTCGCTCATCTACGAGCACATCATCCTGTGCATCCTGACGATCGGCCTCGTCGGTTACGCACTCGACCGCTTGATGATGCTCGTCGAGCGGCGCTTCAAGGCGGCATCGGCATGAGCTTCGTGAGCCTTGCGGGCGTTTCCAAGAGCTACGGGACGGGCGCTCGCCGGAGCGCCGTGCTCCGCGACGTGAACCTCGAGATCGAGCGCGGCGAGTTCGTCGCCGTGGTCGGGTTCTCGGGAGCAGGCAAGACGACGCTCGTCTCGATGATCGCCGGCCTCGCCGCGCCCGACGCCGGCAGCATTCGCGTCGCCGACAAGCCGGTGACGGGGCCGAGCACCGACCGTGGAGTGGTGTTCCAGAACTACTCGCTGTTGCCCTGGCTCAGCGCGCGTCAGAACGTCGCGCTCGCCGTCGGCCAAGCGTTCCCGTCCGCCAGTCCGGAGGAGCAAGCCGAGCGAGTGACACGCTACCTCGCGCTCGTGGGGCTCGGGGCCGCGGGCGCCAAACGACCGAGCGAGCTCTCCGGCGGCATGCGCCAGCGCGTCGCCGTGGCGCGCGCGCTCGCCATGGATCCGGAGGTGCTCTTGCTCGACGAGCCGCTCGGTGCGCTCGACGCGCTCACCCGCGCGACCTTGCAGAGCGAGATCGCTCGCATATGGCAGGCCGACCGGAAGACGGTGCTGCTCATCACCAACGACGTCGAAGAGGCCATCCTGCTCGCCGATCGCATCATTCCGCTCTCGCACGGCCCGTCCGCCACGCTGGGGCCCGCCGTGCAGGTCGACCTCGAACGACCGCGCGATCGCCGCGAGCTTTCGCGCCATCCCCGCTTCAAGGCGATTCGCGCCGAGCTCGTCGCTTGGTTGCTCGCGAGCGCCAAGCGTTCGAAGGCCGTGAGCGAACCGCCCGTGGCATTGCCGATGCCCCGAGCCGTGGAGGCGAGCGCGTGAAGAAGTATCTGGAGATTTGGGAGCTCGGAAAAAGCTTTTCCACCGCGCGCGGGGCGCAGAGCGTCGTCGAGAACTTCAACCTCACGGTTGCGGAAGGCGAGTTCGTCAGCCTGATCGGGCACTCCGGCTGCGGCAAATCCACCGTCCTTTCGATCGTCGCCGGGCTCGCCGGGCCGACGACGGGCAACGTGATCCTCGCGGGCCGCGAGGTCACGGGCCCGGGCACCGATCGCGGCGTCGTGTTTCAGGCACCGTGCTTGTTCCCCTGGATGACGGCGCTGCAAAACGTGACGCTCGGCCTCGAGCAGGCGTTTCCGAAGCTCACGGCCGCGGAGCGCAAGGACCGCGCCGCCGAGCACCTCGAGCGCGTCGGCTTGGGCTCCGCGCTGCACAAGTCGCCCGCCGAGCTTTCGCAAGGCATGCGCCAGCGCGTCGGCCTCGCGCGGGCGTTCGCCCTGTCGCCGAAGATGCTCTTGCTCGACGAGCCTTTCGGCATGCTCGACTCGCTCACGCGGCTCGAGCTGCAAGACGCCTTGATGGAGGCCTGGTCGCGCGAGCGAATCACCGCGTTGATGGTCACGCACGACGTCGACGAAGCGCTCTACCTCTCGAGTCGGGTCGCCATGATGACGAGTGGTCCCGGCGCCAAGCTCGGCGGCATTCTCGAGGTCCCGTTCGAGCGTCCGCGCGACCGCGCGTCGCTCGCCGAGTCGGCCGAGTACGATCTCGCTCGCGAGGAGCTCATCGGGTTCCTCGAACGTCAGGCGCATCCGGGCGCGCCGTCCGTGCAGCTCGAAGCAGCGGACGAAGCCCCGGCAACCGTGCAGCCCACTGCAATCATTCACGCCTGAGCGGACGCGCCGCGCCGGGCTCGCACAAAACTTGCGAGCCCGCGACGGATCGTTGGCCCTTCGCCCTGCCTCGAGAGCAGGCGTTGCGGTACCCTTCCATGAGGAACGGAGCCGTCGATGCCTGCTTCACTTCTCGCGAGACAGAGCCTGCTTTCCGCCGCGTTGACGAGCGCGCTCGCGGTGCTCGCGTGCGGCAACAAGGCCGACGACGACGGCGGCCAGGGTGCGGCCGGCCAGGGCGCGATGTCCGGCGGTGGCTCGACGAGCGCGGGCAGCGGCAACACCACCGGCGGCACGGGCAACGGGACCAGTGGTGGTACGGGCGGCGCGAGCACCGGGGGCTCGTCGGGTGCCGCGGGGGGCTCGACCGGTGGCGGCGCGTCCGGCAGCGGTGGCTCGGCCGGCAAGGCGGCGGGTGGCTCGGCCGGTTCCGGCGCGGCGATGGGCGGCTCCGGGGGCACCGGCGTCGGGGGCTCCGCATCGGGCGGCGACGCGGGACTCGCGCAAGGCGGCTCGGCCGGCATGCAGGCGGGAGGCAGCGCCGGCATGAGCGGCAGCGGTGGAGGACTCGAAAACCCCGTTCCGAGCTCGGGCTGCGGCACGTCGTCGACCCTCCCCGAGAGCGGCATGGCAAGCTTCGAAGTCGGCGGGAAATCGCGTGACTACATCATCCGCATTCCCGCTGGGTACGACGGCGTGACGCCGATGCGCATCGTCTTTGCGTTCCACGGCGCTTCGGGGTCGGCGGTGCAGGTCGACAACGGTGACCCGCCGAACGCCGGGCTCGAAGCGACGGGGCCGTACTACGGAATCAAGGAGCACGCCGACGACCACACCATCTTCGTCGCCGGCCAGGCCGACGGCACCTGGAACGACTCGGATGTCGACTACGTGACGACCTTGGTCGACAAGCTCAAGGGTGAGCTCTGTCTCGACGAGAGCCGGATTCTCGCCACCGGCTTCAGCATGGGCGGGATCATGACGCTCCGTGTCGCGTGCCATCTGTACGACGTGTTCCGCGCCGTCGCACCGATGTCGTGCTCGCTCAGCGCGTCGAACTGTCCGGCGGGCGGCGATCACATCGCGTACTGGTCTTCCCACGGTGAAGAGGACACGACCATTGCGATCTCGAACGGGGAGGCCGCGCGCGACGAGTTCGCGAAGCGCAACGGCTGCAACATGGACGAGCCCGCGCCGATCGGCAGTGACGGCTGCGTCGCGTATCAAGGCTGCGACGAGGGCTATCCCGTGAATTGGTGCCCGTTCACGGGCATCCACCAGCCGCCGCCGTTTTCAGGCCCCGAAATCTGGGCCTTTCTCTCGCAGTTCTGAAGCGAGAGCGGGCAGGCGCAGGCGGCCGCGCGTGCGTGGAACGAGCGGCGTAGCGGCGTGAAAGCGCTCGCAAATCAAAGCGATCCCCGGGGGGTTATTGGCGCGATCTTGTGCGCCTCTATCGATAGGTATAAGGGTACTCGAAGCATGGGCCTTCCGTGTCTACGGTACGTCGGGGCCCCCGCAGGGAGCGGGATACATGAACTCATGGAATGGGAGAGGCGGCGCCCGACCCGGGGTCGCTGCGACCGAGGGCCAGGTTGGCCTGTCGGCAGAGCTCGACGATGCACTCGGTAGAGTGCGGTCACTCGGTCGGTCGGTAGCGGCGGCGGGCTCGCACGAGCAGCGGGCGCTCGAGCTCAAGGAGATCATCGGCGAAGCTCGGCGGGCGCTCATCGTGAGCGCGTCGCTGTCGTCCGACGTCGACTCGGCGAGCGGGATCATTCCCAAAGGCGCACACGGGCGGTCGCAGCCACCGGTGAGCGCGGCTTCACCCCGGGAGTGGCTGCTCCGCAGCGTCGTGCACGACCTCAACAACATGCTGCTCGTGATCCAAAACTGCGCCGAGTCCCTGCGACACCAAGACAGCGCGTCTGTCCAGCGGGAAGCGAGCGTCGTCCAGGACGCCGTCAGCCAGGCCGCCAGCCTGGTGGCCAAGCTCGTGCCGAGCGATCCGGGCATCGGCCGTCCCGCGGGAGTCGACCTCTCCGAGTGCGTCGAGCGCTTCTTGGGGGTCATCGTCTCGCTCGTGGGCAACCCGATCGAGGTGGTGACGCGCCTCGGCTCCGCGCTGCCTCCCGTCCGCTGCGAGGAAACGGCCATTTTTCGTGTGCTTTCGAACCTGGCCGCCAACGCCCGCGACGCCATGCCCGCCGGTGGCACGCTCACGCTCGAAACGCGCTTCGTGACCTCGCTGCCTGGGAACGAGCCGCCCGAGAGAGAGTCGTCGCGAGG
>Ga0070682_100000301_pt1 | contig 34348 bp, 23 predicted proteins | sample KBSC63LmetaG_FD_64668 | JGI IMG/M metagenome (GOLD analysis project Ga0070682, IMG submission 64668) | Corn rhizosphere microbial communities from Kellogg Biological Station, Michigan, USA - KBS C6-3L metaG | ecosystem: Host-associated > Plants > Roots > Rhizosphere | place: USA: Michigan...
GCCGTGACGCAGCTCTCGAACTGCTGCGCCGTAACCGGTGTCTTCGAGATCGAGAAGCCGTCGAGCGCCGCGGTACCCGTCAGTCTTCCCTCCGCAAAACCGATCGTCAGGTTACCGCCGGCAACCCGGACCAGAGACCCGGCGTCGCCGTGCGTCTTGGCTATCGGAACGTGGGCGTTCGACTGACACGCCGCGACGGCGGTCACGAAAAGGATGGGACACAGGGCTCTGGGATTCATCGCTCTTGGTTCCTTGCGGCAAGGTGACAACGGAACGGAGAAAGTTGGGTGCTCATGGGAACACCACGTTGCAGACACCGCCGACGCCGAACAGGACGACGCCGTCCGTGCTGGGGTTCAGGCCATTCGGGCGGCAGGCGCCCGACCAAGTTGCCTGCCGGCTCGCATACACGATCGGCTCGCTACCGAAGGGCTGAGTGACCGCGCACGTCCCCGTGTTGCCGGAAGCGCAAGCGTAGGGGCTCCCGACGTTATCCTCTGCCGCGCCCGTGACGTTCAACTGAACGGTCACCTGACTCGGCGTCGGTTGTCGCGTTGCCTGGTAAAGCTCGAACGCGTCAACGCCCCCGGCGCCGTGCTCGCGGTTACTCGCGAAGTAAAGGCTGCAGCCGTCCGCCGCGAGCATGACCGGGAACTCGACGCCAGACCCGTTCAACGTCGTGAGATTGACGGGCGTCTCGAAGCTTCCGGTGGCGGTCGCTCGCTCCGCCATCCAGATGTCGCCGTCGGTATCACCGCTGTAGCTGCCGGGCCGCGCTGACCTGAAGTACAGCCTGAGGCCATCGTTGCTGAGCACAGGGTGCGTATCGTCCGAGCCCGCCACGTGCGACAGCGGAACGAGCACCGGCGCATCGAATCCAGCGCCGGTCTTCGCCGCCGCGTAAAGAAGGCGGTCTTCCGAGGGCTGAGCGGACGCGAAAAGCAGCGTCTGTCCGCCGAGGGAAAGATACGGATGCTCGTCAACCCCCGCGCTCGTGACGTTCGCGACGAGCTGCGGCGCTCCGAACGTCGCGCCGGGCGAGGTACGGGAAGAAACCACCACGTGTTCCAAGCCGTTGTCGAGGCTCCCCGTATCGAAGAACAGCTGCAGACCGTCCGGCGAAAGTGACGGTGCGTGCTCGCCAAGAGTGCTGTTCACGTTCGGAACGAGGCCAAGGGCCCCGAACGCGGAGCTCGTGTCGCCACGCGTGGCGACGTAGAGGTCGTAGTCGCTCGTCTCTCGGCGGGAGAAGTACGCGGTGAGCCCGTCCGCCGCGAGGGTCATGCCGTCGGTCGAGGTGATCCCAGGCAGCGCCCGCAGGATCGAACCGAACGCATCGGTCAGATTGCAGCTCCTCGTCTGGCACGAGCCGTTCTCGCAAAACTGGTTGGTTCCGGCGCAGTCCGCGTCGAGCGTGCAGCCCGTAACCCCTACGAACGGAACGGGGCGCAGCGCGAAAACGACGTCGGGCCGAGCGCCGTACGGCCACGACTCGGCGTGTTGTTCCCAAGCGATGGCGAGGGCGCCCTCGGGAAGGAGCGGCGACTCCGCAAACGCCGGAGCCCGCTGCGCGTCCTGTCGTCCGGCCGCCGCTGGGATGGGAAGCTCCGCGGTGTACGCGAGACCGGTGCTCGAGTCGAACGTGAGCTCCTGCAGCCAGACTTCCGAGGAGAGCGCGTCACCCGTGAGGGCGCCGGTTTCCCAGCCGAGGAAGAGCTTCGTTCCGACTCGACCGAGGGTCGGACGGCTCTGCGCTACGCGGTCGCTACCCGAAAAGAGCTGGTTCGAAGCCTGGAGCGGAAACGAGTCGGTGAGCCCCGGCTCGCCGACGTTCAGCAGCGCGCCGCGCAAACGCGTGAGCGCGGGCGTCCCGGTGTCGAGCGGATCCGTTCCCTCCGAGAACACGACCAGCAGATTCGAGGCGTCGAGCGCGATGAGCGCGGGGCGCTCCTTTTCGGCGCCCGGCAAGAACGGCCCGACGCTCCAGTCGACGCCGCCCCCGTGCACGCGGACGAGCTCCCCGCCGTCGTCGGTGGTCGCGCGCCAAGCCGCAACCCAGTCGGATCCGAAGCTCGCGAGCGCGACGCTACCGGCCGGTTCTCCCGACGGGCTGAGTTGTTGCTCGTCTCCGAGGGGCACCAAGTCGGCGTTGAAACGCCGCGCGACAATCGCGTGCTCGCTCGCCCATGCGACGATGAGCTCCGAACCCGTCCAAATCAGATCCGGATCCTGCTGCGCGCCCGCGGTCGTGACGTTGGCGAGCACGACGCTGCCCGCGGTCGCGGAGCTTCCGGCGCTCACGACGCGCAGGGCTATGTCCAGCGAGCCCTTGTCGAGATCATTCCACGCCACGACGAAGCGATTCGGCTCGATCGCGGCGACGCTCGCGTCGGCCTGTTCGCTCGGGAAGGCGCCGACGCCGAGGTCGAGCGTGGCCAGTGGCTGGCCCTTGGAGCCGAGCAACGCGCCACGGAGCGCCCGGCTGGAGTCGTCGAGCTCGGTGTACGCTACCAGCGTTCCGGCGAGGTTGGACGCAAGAGGGTGCCTGCCGAGATCGAGTGAACGCCTGCGGCGCTCGCCATCGACGCGGGGCAAAGGTGCCACCGGAGCGTCCGTCAAGTGGCAGTCGTCGCTGCAGGCATCGACTCCGGCGCCCGGACCGTCATCGCACTCTTCGCTCACCGGATCGCGAATCGCATCTCCGCAATAGGTCGACACGGGCGGAGGCAAGCAATCGCCGCACGCCGGGTCGCTCACCCCGCAATTGGGAAGCTCCGGGTTGTAGGAAAGACAGCCCACTGGCATGCAGATCGGGACCGCGGGAAGCTGCCCGTACCGGTCGCCCACGCCCTGAGCGCAGATGGACCCCTGAGGACATTCGGCGTCCGAGTGACAATTCGGGTCGCCATTCGCGCAGAGCCCAGAGCAAGCGCCGCAGGCCGCGGGGATCACGTCGCCGCAGCTTTTACCCGCACAGCAGTCGCCGCTGCAGACCCCCAATTCGCAGGACAGCCCTTCGACGCAATCCCCGTCGATGAAGCACGGGTCGCCGGGACCCCCTGGGGCACCCCCGGCACTTTGAAAATTGACGGTGCACACGCCTCCGTTCGTGAAAACGAGAATCCCGTCACTACTCGGGTTGCCGTTGTTGCCGGTACACGAACCGCTCCAAAACGCCGGACCACTCGCGACCACGGTCATGGTCGAGTCCGGTGCACCCTCGGCAGCGCAGGTCGTCGGGCACTGGAACGGCGGCGTATCGACGCTCCCGCTCCCGATGATCTGCAACGTCGTGGTGACCGCGGCCGGCGTGCTCGAGCCGCGCGTTGCCCGATAGAGCCGAACGTCCTCGGGATTGCCCGTCTCTTCGGCGCTCGCGAAGTAGAGCGTGCAGTCGCCGTCGGTCAGCGCGACCGGGTACTCGACGTAGGAGCTATTCAGGCCGTAAAGGTTCGTGACCGAGCCAAACGGCTGATCGACCGACGGACGCTTCGCCATCCAGACGTCACCTTGGGTGTCGTTACCGATGCCGGGGCGACTGGATGCGAAATAGAGCGTGAGCCCGTCCCGAGACAGCACCGGCCGGTAGTCCTCCACCCCAAGGAGGTTTACCGAGAGGCCAACGGGGCTCGTGAAGGCGCCAGCGACCAGCCCGGACACATAGAGCTTGCGCTCGCCGGAGGAGCCCTCTGCCGCAAAGTAGAGCTCGCTCCCGGTCGACCGAAAGAACGGATCCAGGTGCTGCACCCCGAAGCTGTTTAGCGTCGTCAGGAGCTGCGGGGCGCCGAATTGGCTGCTCGTGGTCGCGCGCGTGGCCATAGCCAAGTCGTACGCGCCGTTCCCAGGATTGATCGGCGCGAGATAGAGGCTTAGGCCGTCATCGGCCAGCGAAAGGCCGCGGTCGTCGTTGCCGTTGTTCAGAGCGGGCGCGGCGGTGAGGGGGCCAAAGGGGTCGTTGACCGACGCGCGACTCGCGACGCGGATCGCATGAGGGGCGCCCGAAGCGGTCCGGCTCGCGACATAGGCGGTGCGGCCGTCGCGTGAGAAGGCGACGCTGTTCGCGATGGCCGTGCCGGTGAACGCAGGTTGCGGCGGATCGAACGGGGCGTTCGGATCGCACTGTGGCGGGCACTCACAGGTGCCACCGCACCCGTCATCGGCGCCGCACCACTTACCGGCGCAGTCTGGGGTGCACTGCAACGGCACGCCCCACTCGTCGTGGGCGTATTGATCGAAGGCATACACCTCGGCGTCACTGATGCTGCGCGGGACGACAGCGACCTCGGCAACGTCGCCCGTGAAGATCTCGGTGGGCAGGTAGCTGCCGGCGCCGATCAGGAAGCTGTCGAAGGACAGCGGGGCGAGCGTGACCGAGCTGCCCTGCGTGACGGTGGAGCCGTCGAGGGTGAGCTTGCCGACCCCGGGTGAATAGCGCCAGACCGCGACGTGAATGTCATCGCCGAGGTCCGTCGTTGCGGCAAAGGCCTGCGTCGTCGCATTCACGTCCCGCCGACCGAGAGCGAGCACCATGCCGTTCGCGTGTTTGAGCCGGCACGTGGCCTGACCGCCGCCGTTGGCATCCCAGAAGCCGGCGATGGCGGTATCTTGAGTCGAGACTCCGGAGCGAAAGACAGCGAGGACGCTGAACGCCGCTTCGTTACCGGCAGGCGCGGCAGTCCACGCATGGCGCCAGATGGCGCCGTTGTTGAAGTGGAGGGTGGGCCTGCTGCCCGGCCAGCCGCTTTCGTCGAGCGTCGGCCTGCCCGCGTAGAACGCCTGCTGCAAGTCGAGGTGATGGGAGGTGCGGTCGAACCACATCGAGACGCCGCCGGACGTGATCACGACTTCGGGCGCGCCCGCGCGGTACCACGCCGTGGGCGACAGCTCCGCCGGGCTTCCCGCGGCGGGGACCGCGCCCACGCACGCGCCTGCCTCGCAATGATCGCCATAGGTGGTGGCGTCGGCATCGTCGCACCGCGTGCCTGGCGTTGCAGGGTCGCCGCTCACGTCGACGCAGGGGCCGCCCGTGTCGGGTTCGGCAATCCCGTCCCAGCGCGCGCGAGCGTAGTCGGTAAAATTTAGGATGTCTTCGTCCGAAATGCTGGCCGGGACGACGACGAGCTCGGACAGGTCGCCGTGGAAAAGCCCCGTGGGAAGCAGGCTTTGCGCTCCGATGATGAACGGCATCGAAGGCAGCGCAAAGATCGGAGGTTGACTGGAGCTCGAGGTGATCGTCCCGTCGACCGCCTGGCTCAGCGTCTGCGTCGCGGGCGTGTAGCGCCACGCGAGGACGTGCCGCTGATCGCCGAGATCCTGGGAGCCGGCGAACATTTGCCCTGGACCGAGCTGATACACGCGCCCCGAGTCCAGGAGCGTCATGCCGTTGGTGGTCCTTAGCCCCGCCCAGACCTGACCACCGCCGTTTATGTCCCAGACACCCGCGATGACGGCGTTCTGGGCCTGTGTCGAACGCGCCACGGCGAGGATCGTGAACGGTGCTTCATCGCCCAGGGGAGCGCCCGACCAGCCCTCGACTTCGAGAATACTGCCGTTGAAGGTGAGTGTCGGCTGGCTGCCGGCCCAGCCCGTCTCGTCGTATTGCGGGCGCCCGTAAGACGAAGGCTGCACGGCGTGCTGGCCATGGCCGCTGAGATCATTCCATTGTGCGACACGACCATCGACGAGGACGACACCGCCGGGCGACGCTGCGTACCACGCGGACGGGGACAGCTCGTCGGGCGTCCAATCCAGAGCATCCCGAGCGTGGACTAGCGGGCTTGGTCGTGGGGCGTCGGGTGCGCACGCCGAAAGGCACGCGAGCCCGAAAATCGGCAGAAAACGCCGCCACTTAGCTCTGATCGCCCCAGCCCACACGTGTCTTGACCCTGACCCCGTTCAACGATGTTTGCAGTTCAAACTACTTCGTTTGCACGCAAGAACCCCGACGCCGTCCTTCCCCGAGATACCCGCGTTCGTCGGATGATCCCCTATCACTCGCGCCTAGGCCTTGGGAAGAAGAAACTCACGCTGCTTGTCGTTTGATGCGAGCGATCCGCGTCTCCATACATCACTGTGAATGTGTACGAGTGGTGACGAGTGTGAATAGCTCGACAACACCTGGGAGTGTCATGCCTTCGCGGCGAGGAAAGACGCGACATGGTCACATGCTTCAGCTGCGAAAGGGGGTGAGGAAAACTGCCATATGGTCACATGCTTCAGCCGCGAACCACACTGCATGTGGCCAATGCAAACGGGTCGCGCCCGACCCACCGCCCCTGCACCTGCTGTTAGACAGAGAGAGTGACTCACGGTGGCTGCGCCCTGCACGCTCGCGCCACGGCGCTCGGCGCGAGACACCTTCGTGCTGCACGCGTGGGGTTCGAGAGAACGACATGCCGATGCGTGCCGCTGCGGCCAGTCGTCGTCTCGGCCTCGATGTCCTCGACGTCGCGAGGCTCGGACCGATTGAGCCGGGCGCACAATTGGTTGACGAGGATCTGGTGAGGCGCGTCGACGAGGAACGACGCGCCAGGCATCACGCTTCGCTTGACGCTCGCGAAACTCCTCGACCCGCGTTTCCTCGTCCCAAAGGAATTTCCTCGTCCCAAGGGAAATTAGGGTCACCCCTGGGGGTCTAGGCGACGATCGGGAGGCGTCGGAGCGAGGCCTGCCACGAGACGAAGATACTCCGGTCTCCGGCGCTCCGCGTGGCCTCGTGGCCCACCCCCACCGAATCGGGCGGGCCGGCGCGCACTCTCCTGCCGCGCCGGACGGAGCCGTTTCGACGCCTTCGTGCATCGCCCTGCACGCTCCCGCAGTCCCGGCAGTGACTCGCTCTGCCGCATTGCGGCGTGCGATTTATGCTTGATCCGCCGTGAAATTCGCGGGCATATCTTCTCGCCAAGCCGGCCAACCCGAGGTATGAGAGTGGAGACGAGTACCTTCATGAGCGACAAGGGTTCAGACCTCGATGTGTTCGACGGCCTAGCGGCGAAGAAGTCGTCGCGCGGAGCCTCGGCACCACCGCCACCGCCGCCCTCGAACGCTTCGGCCGTTCAGAAGAAGACGCTGCTTGGCTTGGCCGCACCCGGCATCCCGGGGCGCCCCTCCGCACCGCCGCCGCCCCCGCCGACCAAGGGCTCGGGCGCGCCGCCCCCGCCGCCGCTCCCGAGTCGCCTGTCCGCGGCTCCGCCGATCCCCGGCTCGGGTCCCCCGCCGCCTCCGCCCCCGCTGAGCCGCAGCACGATGCTGGGCACGCCGCCGCCACCGCCGCTGCCGAGCTCGTCGGCTTCCCCGCCGCCGCTGCCTCCCCTGCCGCTCGGCACGACCGAGAGCACGCCGCCGCCCCGCCTCGTTTCGAAGCCGCCACCGCCGCCGCCCAGCCCCGAGAAGGCCAAATCCGGCGCCGTCGACATCGACTGGGACGACGACGACGAGGCGACGACCGTCTTCGACAAGTCGCAGGACGATCCGTCGCACGCGCTGCTCCACAGCGCGCCGCCGCCCGCCGCCGGTGCGCCGGCGCCCCGCCCCGCCGCCGGAGGCGCACCCATCGGCTCGCGTTTGCCGCCGCCGCCCCCCGTGCCGTCGAAGCCGCCGCCGCCACCGCCGGCGCCCGCTCCGTCACGGTCGCTCGCGCCGCCGCCCACGATGTCGCGTGGCCCGCTGCCGCCACCGCCCATGACGCAGCCGGGGCTGCACACGAGCTCGATGCCGGCACCGGCACCGATGACCGATTCGTTCCCGATGCAAGCGTCGGGCGGCAGCCGCAATCTGATGATGCTGCTGCTCGTCATCGTGATTGGCGGCGTCGGTCTCGCCGCGTATTTCCTGAGCAAGAGCAAGCCGGGCTCGCTCGTGGTCAGCGTCGCTGGTCCCGGCAACAAGCCCGTCGACGGCGTCGAGATCTTCGTCGACACGAAGAAGCAAGACCAATGCAGTGGCTCGACCTGCCGCGTGTCGGAGCTCAAGCCCGGCACTCACCTCTTGAAGGTGAGCGCCGCGGGCTATCCGCCCACCGCTGACATCGCCGTGCGCGTGCCGGCCGGCGAAGAGGCGGTGCAGAACGTCGAGCTCGCGCGCCAAGGCGCGGGCACGGGTCTGAAGGTCACGGCCGAAGGCCGCGGTCTCAAGCTCATCGTCGACGACAAGGAGATCGGGCCGCTGCCGCAGGAGATCCGGGACATGACCCCGGGCGACCACCGGGTCCGCATCGACGGCGGCGATCGCTACGAGCCGTTCGAGAAGACGATCGCGGTCGAGCCCGATCGGCTGACCGAGCTCGAGCCGAAGCTCAAGGTCAAGAAGGGTCTCGCGACCTTCAAGGCCGGCATGAACGCGGACGGCGCGAAGGTCATGCTCGTCACGGGTGACGAGCGGCGCCCCATCCCGCGCTTGCCGCTCGCTGTCGAGCTCGAGAGCAACAAGGCGTACTCGATCGTCGCCGAGAAGCGCGGCTACGCGCGCTATGAGAAGCGCATCGACTTCGACGACGGCCAAGCCGAGAAGACGTTCGTGATCGACCTCATCGGCGGCGGCGGCTCTTCGGTCCCGGAGTCGTCCGGGCCCGCGCCCGAGCGCTTCGCCCCCACGCGCGGCGGAAGCTCTCCCGCGCCGGCTCCCGCGCCCAAGCCCGTCGCAGCGGCCCCCGCCGCGGCGCCGGCCGGTGCCAACGCCTCGCTCACGTTCGCCTCGACCCCGCCCTCGATGGTCATTTTCGACGGCCGCCCGCTCGGCAAGACGCCGAAGAGCGCGACGGTGCCGCCGGGCCAGCACACGGTGGTGTTCGTCCACCCCGAGATGGGTCGCAAAGCGAAGAGCATCAACGTGAACCCGGGCCAGAAGGCGACCCTTCAGGTCAAGTTCCCGTAGGGCCTCCTCACTCGGAGCTCGCACCGCGCTCGAGAGCGCGCCAGCCTGCCCAGGTGGTGGCACACGCCGCGCGATCGCGGCCGAGCCCGGCGCACGCCGCGGGGTCGGTCGGCGGCCCCACGACGAGCTCCGTGGTGAGCGACACGAAGGGCAGATCGGCCTTCCACGCCTGGCGCAGCCGATCGCTCCGCTGCTTGAGCTGCTCCTGGGCACGCTCGCCGAGGGCGCGCTTGAGATAGGCGTAGGCCTGGGCGCGGATCTCGTCGTCGTCCGACACGGCGAGCACGCGCTCGAGGAACTCGATGTTCGCTTCGCGCTCCCCCGCCTTGTTGAAGAGGCCGGCCGCGGTGATGCAGTTGTACGGAATGTTCTCGTTCGCTCCCACGAGCTCGCACGCGCGGGCGAGGATGCGCGCTCCGGCGAGCCGCCATTCCGCCGCCTCCTTCGGATCGTCGAGCCACGGCGCCGCGACGTACGCCAAGAACTGCCCGGTGCTCAGCCAAAGCTCGGTGTCCCCGGGGCGCTCGCGGAGTCCCTTCTCGAGCAGGCGCCGCGCCCGCACGTAGTCTTCGTGACGCGGCTTCACGGGCTGCATCGCGATCAGGGTGTCGCCGAAGTAGTACGGCTCGCGAAAGGTCGGATCGAGCGCCGTGATCGTGTCGAGGTAGTCGGCCGCGTACTCGAGCCTGCGTCGTTCCGAGAAATGAATGCCGTGCCAGACGAGCACGTGGGCAAAGAGCAGATCGGCGAGCGCGGAGCGGTAGCCGAGGCTCGCCACGACGACTTGATCGGGGCTCGGGAGCCCATAGGTGTCCGTCTTGTCGCGAACCGCCGAGAAGCGCGGCAAGAGGCGAGCACGTAGCTCCCCAATTCCTGCAGCCGAGAGCAGGATCAGACCGAAGCCGAGGGCGCGCGAAAGCTTGCGCCCGGCGCCGCTCATTCGACCTCGCGCTGCATGGCAATCGGGTCGGTCCGCGGCGCGCCGCCCCGCGCGCACTCACCCGTGACGACGAACGTCGACAGGTTGCCGTCGCCGTCGAGGTCGCCCATCGCCGTGGCGCGGAAGGTCGAGCGCTCCGGGCCGTTCTCGCTCTCGAACGTGTAGCTGTAGGCGTGGGGCTCTTCGAAACGGAATCCGAGCATGCGCCAGGTCGGGTGATCCCAGGTGCCGGGTGGATCGAGCAGGAGCTCGCCGCGCGGAACGGTCGCCGGAGTGAGCGGCGCGGTCCCCGGGTACGCCGACTCGACCGGTCGTCCCGCGGCGAGGGCGGTCGCGCGCGATGCGATGAAAGCCAGGCGATCCATCGGCTCGGTGAGCCGCGAAGCGCGCAGGTTCTTCAGAAATACGGGCGCCACGCTGAACACGACGCAGAGCAGCGCCGCGAGAGCCACGACGTACTCGATGATGGGCCGACCGCTGACGCGCACGCCGTCAGGATAGTGGAAGGTCGCGGGCACGACCAGCGCACGGGGCGTCATGGCGGCCCGACCCGGAGCACGCGCATCCCTCCGTGCGGTTGCAGCTCCGCTTCGAGCACCAGGCGGTCGCGGACCAGGGCGAGCGAAGGGCAGCGCAGTGCCCGCGCGTACACGACGACCCGTGTCACGTGTCGCTTCTCGATGAGGAGCGGCGCCATCTCGGGCGGCGACCAGCAGGCGAGCCAATCGAGCGGCGCGTCGGTGTAGGCCCCGATCGGCTGCGGCTCGATCCCGAGCGAGCGCTCGCCGCGCGCAACACGCTCGAGGTACGCACCGGCGAGGCGCGCCCCGTCGACGCGCGCCTCGTGCGTCGGATCGTCGCCAAGGTGCAGGCTCGTACGGCCGAGCATCACCAGGGCCTCGAGCAGCGCAACGAGCGTGAGCCCGGAGACCAGAATCGGCAGCCAGCGCGCCGCCCGCCGTCGCTCGCCCGCCGCGCTTCGCGCGCGAGCACCGTGTCTCCGCACGAGCACCGGCGCGGCGAGCAAAACGAGGAGCAGCGGCACGAGCGCAAAGTAGAGCGGCAGGCTCTGGCGCCACCCGAACCCCCACTCGTTCCAATGCGCCGAGTGCACGAGGTGGAGCGGCAGCGCGGCGACGCATCCGACGACGAAGCTCGCGACGAGCGCCGCGTAGCGAGCGTGACGGAGCCGGCGGAGCCTTCGGCGCACCGGCGCCGAGAGCGCGAGCAGCGCGGCGAGCGGCAGCGCGTACGCCGTCCAGCCGAACTGGGCCGCGTAGGAGTCCTTGCCGGCGGGCGCGAAGGCGACGCCGAGACCCACGAGCTTGTCGAGGCCGCAGCCCAAGAAGCCGTGGCAGGGCACGGTGAAGTCGAACGCGGGGAGCTCGGGCAGCTGCCGAAACGAGGAGTAATCGTAAAGGCCCCGGAGCGTTGCGCCGGGCATGCTCGCGAAGCGAGCGGCCCACGGGACGACGGGCAGCACGCTCCCCGCGAGCAGTGAGCTCGCGCGCCGAACGCGGTTTCGGTCGAAGCCGGCGAGCTCGGTGACCGCGAGCGCCGCACCGACGGGAAGCAGCTGGAAACGAGCGAAGTAGCAGGCGCCGGCAAGGAGTCCGACCGCGGCGAAAGCAACGGCCTCGCGCTGCGCGGAGCGAAAGCAACGCGCGCGCACGGACCCGAACGCCATCAGCGTCGCGAGCACGCCCGAGAACGCGAGGCTTTCGGTGTACGGACGCGAGCTCGCCCAGTGATAAACGGGGTTCAGCCCGAGGAGCGTCGCCACGGAGAGCGCGAGCCAGGGAGCGGCGCCGCGGAGCCTCGGGAACCCGACGATCAGCGCGCGCCGAACCCACAGGTAAGCGAGAACGAGGCTCAGCCAGTAGAAGAGCTCGGGCAGCACCCGCGCCGCGCGCTCGATGCCGACGAAGCGCCCCACCGTTCCAATCACGATCGGCAGGAGCGGATACGTCATCGCCGGCTGCGGCAGCTGCGCGAGCCCCTGATGATAGAGCGAGACGCTCGTTACGAACCCGTGACCCGCCGCGACGTGCCGAGCGATCTGGTAGTAATACGCGCCGTCGAGCCCGTCGCCGAGCGGCGGATCGTACGACAGCTTGAGCGCGACGAAACCCATCAGCGCGAGCGCGCAGGCCCCCACCTCGAGCGCCACGCGCAGGAACACGGGGGAGACGCGGCGCGAGCTCCGAGCGTCGACGGGCATGGCACGTTCCTGGGCTCAGGGCCCGCTCGGCTCCGGGATCATCAGCGTCGCAAGCCGGATGCAGCCGAACGCGAGCGCCACCCCCACGGGAAGATCCACCACGTAGTGCCAGCCGGCCGCAACCGCTTCGATCACGATCCAGAAAAGAGCCAGCGCGAGCGGCCAGAACAGCCAGCGGATCCGCCGGTACGCGAAGACCGTGAAGAGCGTCGCGTGCGCGGTGTGCAGGCTCGGCATCGCCGCGAGCGGCGCGGTGAAGTAGCCGGGCGGCGGAACGCGTGTCGCAACGAACGCGTCGAAGCGCGCCTCCATCGCGCGCTGCGTGAGCTCGGCCAGCCGATTTTCGCCCGGCCTGAAAATGAACGGGCCCTTCGCCGGCAGCACCCAGTAACCGACGCCGCCAATCAAGAGCACGAGACAGGCCGCGAGCACGACGCGCCGAAAACCGCTCGGCGTATCGAACAGCGCATGCGCCGTGAACGCGACGAAAAACGCGGTAACGAACACGCCGTGATACAGCGGATCGACCGGCACGTGGAGGCGCGCGAGCCCCGCGGCGAGCACTCGCCGGAGCGCGGTGAGGGCCGGCACCAAGTCACCGAACACGCGGTCGACCTGCATCAGCTCGTTGTCGAAGAGCCGTGAATGAACGAGCGGCGTCCACGCCTTCAGGTTGAAGTGGACGACGATCGTCACCGCGACGAGCGCGAGCGCGGCGCCGAAATGGCGCGCCGGCACCCCGGCCCGCCGTCGATCCCGGCGCACGGCGAGCAGCGCGACCTGGGCGACGATCGCCACGACGAGCGGCCGGAAGTAGTGCCGTTCGACGAAGCCGAGGCTCGGCCCGTTGGGCAGGAGCAGCGGCAACCCAGCGAGCAGCCCGCACGCCGCGAGCGCGAGCGCGATGCAAGTAACTGTCAGCTCCGGACCGAGCGTTCGGTACAGACGCCCGACCGAGGGCGCGGCTCCGCCTCGGCGCAGCTGCGGCGCGGCCGGCGACACCGGCGGCGGAGCGCCCTCCTCTACTTGCGTCCGCTCGGGTTCCACGAACCGTGCATGATCTACCACGGGCGCGGGTAGCCGCGCGCGGACGGTCTTTCACCGCGGCGGCGCGAAGGGTAAAGGATCGTGAAGGATGCCCGACGTCGCCGTGATCGGTGCTGGCCCCGCCGGCCTCACGGCGGCGCACGTGCTCACCAAAGGGGACGCGCGCGTCACGGTGCTCGAGGCCGACCCGACGACGGTGGGCGGCATCTCGCGCACGGTCGTGCACCGCGGTTTCCGCTTCGACATCGGCGGGCACCGCTTCTTCTCGAAATCGAAGGAGATCGAGGATTTCTGGAGCGAGATCCTGCCGAACGACATGCTCGAGCGCCCGCGCTCGAGCCGCATCTACTACGAGGGCAAGTTCTTCTCGTATCCCCTGCGCCCGCTCGAAGCGCTGGCGAAGCTCGGTCCGGTCGAGGCAGGGTTGTGCGTCGCCTCGTATGCGAAGGCGCGCCTCGCGCCCGTCCCCAACCCGAAGAACTTCGAGGACTGGGTCACGAATCAATTCGGCGAGCGCCTCTTCCGCATCTTCTTCAAGACCTACACGGAGAAGGTGTGGGGGATGAGCTGCCGCGAGATCTCGTCGGATTGGGCCGCGCAGCGCATCAAGGGCCTCTCGCTGTCGAGCGCCCTGCTCTCGGCGCTACCGACGCGCCGTTCGTCGGGCGACCGCTCCGGGATGATCAAGACGCTGATCGACACGTTCCGCTACCCGCGCCTCGGGCCCGGCATGATGTGGGAGGCCTGCGCCGAAGGGATCCGCGCACGCGGCGGGCGCATCCTCATGGGACAGCGCGTCTCGCGCGTCGAGTACGACGCCGTGTCGCGTAAATACACCGTCGAATACGCGGCGGCGGGCGGCGCAGCCGAGCGGCTCGTCGTCGACCGCGTGATCTGCTCGGCGCCGCTTTCGGAGCTCTGCCGCTCGCTCGCGCCCGCCGTGACGAGCGCGGCGCTCGAGGCGGCGTCCGCGCTCAAGTATCGGGATTTTTTGATCGTCGTGTTGATGGCCAAGGACACGGGCGCGTTCGCGGACAACTGGCTCTACATCCAGGATCCGAGCGTGCAGGTCGGTCGCATCCAGAACTTCAAATCCTGGTCACCGGAAATGGTGCCCGACCCCGCGCTCGCAGCGTACGGCTGTGAGTATTTTTGTCACGCCGGCGACGGACTCTGGACCAGCAGCGACGCCGAGCTCACGGCGCTCGCGAAGCGCGAAATGGGGGCGATCGGCCTCATGGACGCAGCGTCGGTCATCGACTCGGCCGTCGTGCGCCAGCCCAAGGCATACCCCGTGTACGATTCGTCCTACCAGCGCCACGTCGACACCATTCGACGCGAGCTACGCGGGCATTTCCCCGGCCTCTACGTCGTGGGGCGCAACGGCATGCACAAGTACAACAACCAGGACCATTCGATGATGACGGCGATGCTCGCCGCCAAGAACGTCTTGGCGGGGCACGACGTGTACGATCCCTGGCTCGTGAACCAGGACGCCGAGTACCACGAGGACGGTGCCGCGGGCGCGGAGGAGACCGGGCGGCTGATTCCGCGGCTCCTGCGCCGCTCCACGCGACCACCCCCGCCGTGAAAGGCTCGCCGTCTTGAGCGCCGTCGTTTCGCCTCGAAGCGTCGCTCGCCGCGCCGTCGTCGCGCTCCTTGGCGGCATCGTCCTCACGGCGCTCTACTTCGGATGGCTCATCGCCGAGCCGCGTGGCTCGTTCGAGTTCGGGTACGCACCGTTCGGCCCGGAGCCGCTGCCGTACTCGCCCATGCGCGGGTTCACGTACGAGCAGCTCTGGGGGCACGTCGCGCGCGCGGCGCTGCTCGGGCCGGGCCTTTTGCTCTTGAGTGTCGGACTGTCGCGTCTGAGCCCGTGGGCGAAGAGCGTCCCGACGCGCAGGCTCGTGGTCATTTTCGGCACCTTGTCGCTCGCGATCACGGCCGTGGTGATGCTCGGGGTGCTGCGCGGCCGCGCCATCGCGGACGACGAGCTCACCTATCGCATGCAGGCGACGTTCTTCAGCGAGGGCCGGCTCGGCGACCCGACGCTCGGCTTCACGCCCCCCGACTTCCTCACCGTCGGCACGCTGCGCGGGTACACCGGCAAATACCTGCCTGGGGAGGGCCTCGTGCAGATCCCCGGGCTCGTGCTCGGGGTTCCGGCGTTCGCGCACCTCGCGCTCTTGGCGCTGACGCTCTTCGCCTGGCACCGGGCGGTCGCACTGCGCGCGGACGAACGCTTCGCGGACATTGCCACGGCCGCGCTCGCCGTCTCGCCCATGGTGATGCTCACCGCGGCGACCGGCTTGAGCGAAACGACGAGCCTCTGCGCGGTTGCGGTCGCGGGCCTTGGGCTCGAGTGGTCGCGTCACGCGCGCCCGTACGCGGGAGCGCTGCTCGTCGCGGCGGGCGTGGGCTTCGGCCTCGCGACCCGGCTCCAGAGCCTCGTGCCGATCGGCGCTGTGCTGGTGCCGGCAACCGCGTGGGAGCTTTTCCGGCGGCGTCGCTTGGGCGCGCTCGTCGTGCTCGGCGGCACGCTCGGTGGCTGCCTCGCCGCGATCGGCTGGTACGACCATGCGCTCTCGGGCTCAGCGACGACCCTGCCCTGGTACTTGCAGTGCGCGATCGAGCACTACGGCTTCGGCCCCGTCTGGCGTTACGACACCTTTTCCCACACTCCCCTCACCGCGCTCGAGAATCTCGGCGTCGTGCTCGTACGCCTCAACGCCTGGTGGCTCGGCTTGCCGCTGTCGCTCGGCGTGCTCGGTTGGGCGCTCTGGCAAAAGAGCGCCGAGCGACGCTTCGGAGTCTGGTACCTGGTCGCCCTCGCGATCGTCGCGTTCGAGTTCCTCTACTACTCGCCCGGCGCTTCCGACACGGGGTCGCTCTACCACCACGAGCTCGTGCTTCCGGGCTCGCTCGTGGCCGCGGGCGCGATCGAGGCGCTACTCCGGCGCTTTCCGGCATTCGCTCCGAGCGCGCTCGCCGTGCACCTCGCGCTCGGGACGGTGCCGTTCGTGGGCGAGCAGTCCTTGCGCCTGGCCCGGCTCGTGAGCGCCATTCACGAAGACAGCGATGCCGCCCTCGCGCGCGTCACGCCTCCGGCCATCGTCTTTCATGAGCTCCGGCAGAGCGAGTACCTGATGGTGGGCTGGGCGCTCGACTCCTTCCCTCGCCGCAACCGCGGGCGGAACGAGCCGGTCGTCACCTTCCCGAACCTGCCCGCGGCGCTCCGCGCCCGCGTGCTCGCCGAATACCCCGGTCGCGCGTGCTGGTATTACCACCGCGACCCGGACACCGCGGCGGCGAGCATCGTTCCGTGCGCGGAGGCGACCGCGCTCATGAATCGAGCCCCCGGCGACGATGCGCGGCCGCTCTGGATCGAGCCGACGGCGTACCGCGTCACCGGCTTCGATCCCCGCCACAGCAACTCGCTCCGACGCCGGCGCGATGCCACGGGCCGTCGCGCCGTGCTGTGTTGCGCGCTCGACGAGGGCGAGACGCTCGGCGCGGTGGTCGACCCCGCCGAGCGCGCACGCTGCCTGCCGCGCTCACCGTGAGGCGTGCGCGCCGAGCTCGAACGCTCTCACGCTCGACGCCGCCAGCTGGAGCGCGGGGCGCTCGGACAAGAGGCGTGCGAGCTCCGCGAGACGGAGGCTCACGATGGCGTCGAGCTCGGGCTCGATGGCGCCGAAATGCGCGCGATGGATGCCAGCAACCTCGGCGATGCCGTCGCGGTCGCCCGTCTGAACGAGGTAGCGGAGCGCGGCCACGAGCGTCGCCTTGGAAACGGCGGGAAGTCGCGCTGCTTGCACCCAATCCGCGCCCGCGCGGTGGTCGTCGCCGAGCTCGGCTTCGAGTCGAGCGCGCGCCTCGAAGTCCTGCGCGCCGAGGCTCGCGACGCGTTGGCGCGCTTCCTCGAATCCTGCGGCACGCTGCAGAAGAGCTCGGGCGCCGGCATGCCCTTCGCGAGCCACGGGCGTGAGCCGGTCGCGCGCGCTGTCGCTCCGGCCGAGCTGGAGCTCGAGGATCGCCATCTGGACCGCCTGATCTCCGCGCCTCCGCTCCTTGGCGGGCAACGCCGTGAGCCGCGCGAGCGCTTCCTCGCGGCGCCCCAAGCGGCCGAGGCACACCGCAGAATTATACTCCCCCTTGAGTCTCCCGGCGGGATCGTCGTAGTGCCGCACGCGTTCGGCGAGCGTGAGGGCATCCGCATAAAGTCCGGCGCGGTAGTAGACGCCCATGAGCTCCGTCGCAGCGGCGGAGTTCAGACTCGGCGTTTCGCGGTACGTCGTCACCCAGAAGGTGACCTCGTCGGACCAGACGGCCGCACGCCGATACGTACCGACGAACAAGAGCCCGAGCAGCGCGCACGCCGCCGCCCAGCCCGCGCGCCGCGTCGCGAGGAGTCGGTCGAGCGACGGCGCGGCCGCCATGGCCAGGCCGGCCGCCGGGAGATAAAGAAAGCGGTCCGCGGCCAGGGTTCGAATCGGGATGGGCACGACCTGCACCACCGGCAAGAGCGCGACCGCCGCGAGCACGAGGCCAGCCGCCGGCCAGCCGCGTAGCCGACGACCGTACCGCCACACGAAGACCCCCACGGCCGCGAGCGCGATGACGCCCGTCGCCACTCCGAGCGGCGTGACGACGCCGACCCGTCCAATCACCGCCCTGGGTCGGAACGGATCGAGCAGCATGAGCGCGTACGTGCCGACCGCCTCGAGCACGACGAGGCCGCGTTTCCAACCGAGTCGCACCCCCTCCGCGTGCACGCCGACCGCCGACAGCCGCACGACGAGGTAGAGCACCGTGGCCGCCAGCGCGGGCACGAGACGCACGACGAGCGAGCGCACCTCGCGCCGCGGGTCTTCCAGCGTCGAAATCTCGAGCGCGAGCAGCGCGACGACGCCCGCAAGCGCCGTCTCCTTGGCGAACATGCCCGCTCCGAGCAGCAGCGCGGCGGCGACTCGCCGCGGAAGCGACGGACCCCACGCGAGCAGCGCCGCAAGCACCGCCGTCGTCGCGAGCGCGTCGGTCCGCCCGGAAATCCAGGCGGCCACCTCGGCGAGGCGCGGCAACAGCGCCCAGCACGCCGCGACGAGGGCGGCACTTTCGGCGCGCACGCGACTCCGCCGGATCACCGCGTACAAGAGCAGCGCGTTGAGCACGTGGAACGCGAGATTCGTGAGGTGAAACCCGGCGGCGTTCCCGCCGTGCAGGCGCTGATCGAGCGCGAAGCTCGCCGTGACGAGCGGGCGGTAATAGCTCGTCGCCTGGGGCTGGCCGCCGACGCCGCTCCAGAACGGATTTCTGAGGTAGTCGCCGAGCGAGCCCACGCGCTCGACGAGCGCCGACCCGAGAATCAAGGGTCGATCGTCCCAAACGAAGGTCCCGCCGAGACACTCGACGTACGCCGCGAGCACGAGGACCAGAATGGCAAGGCCGTAGATCAAGTGCCTCGGTGGTCGGGCAAAAAAGAATAGCCCCGATGCCTGCAGAAGGCGATCGGGGCCATTCTCGTCGCCGGCCTGATGCCGGCCGACCCTTCGGGATTTATTCTTCGGGGCCGTCGTTCGCGGTCGGCTCGTCCATCGTCGTCGCGAGGCGGATGACGCCGGCCGTGACCATGGCTCCGCGGTACATCCACGGATCGCTCGCCGTGCTGTCGCCGTCGAGGTCGCCCACGGCAGCCGCGGTGAACGCCGCGGTCGTCTGGCTCGTCGGGTTCGTCGAGGTGTAGTTGTACTGGTAGTACACCGGATCGTTGAGCGAGAACTTCAGGCAACGCCAGCCCGTCGTCGCGTTGCCGGTGTTCCACGTTGCCGGGTTCGGCTGGACCTTCTTGCCCGGAGGCACCGCAGAGGGAACCAGGTTCGTGCCCACGCCGGCGCACAAGCGATGCACCGCTTGCGAGCCGTTGTCGACGGCCGCGAGCGTCGCGTCCATCGTCTCACGCTCGTAGGCCGAGACCGCGTCCTTGCCCAGGCGGCCGAGGTTGTTCTTCGCCTCGCCGGTCTTGGCGTTCGTGAGGTACTTCTTCACGCCGTAGATCGCGAGCGCCGCCAAGATGCCGATGATCGCAACGACGATCATGAGCTCCACCAGCGTAAAACCGCGTGCTTTCTTCCTGAGTTTTCGAATCATCATGCTTGGTTCCTTTGTTCTGGGTGGCCTCTTCCGCGATGCGAAGGGCCACCCGACCCGTCGCTTCGTACCGATTGCGCGTGCCCGATACGGCCCGTCATTCGGACTCGTTCTCTCCGTAAATACCGTCGGTGAAATTCGAACCGACGAAGTAGGCGTAGACCCCGTTGCCGTCGCGATCGGCGACGGCGCGCACGACGTACCAGTCGGGAGCCGTCGTGGGGTAGTTCAACGTCTGGCCGATGCCGAGGTCGGCCTGCTGCGGAACGCCGGCGCCCTTGCCCGCCGCACAGCCGTAGCCGAACTGCACGGAGGCGCTCGGCCGTACGCCGAGCTGATTCCAATCCGTCAAAGTCGCCGAGGGGCCCGAGTCCCACGCGAGCTTCTTGTTGACGGTCGCCGCGGCGTTGGCGAACGGGAACGTTCCGGTCACGCCACCCGTGATCGGCAGGTAGCCGAAGGTTTCGTCCTTGTAGGACTCCTGAGCCGCGCGGATCGAGTTGATGATCTCGATGGGCTCGGAGGTCTTGGCCGCCATCACGTATTTTCGGACGCCGTAGACGGCGAGCGTCGCCAACACGCCGATGATCAGCACCACCGCCATCGTCTCGATGAGCGTGAAACCGCGAGAGCTCGCGCGTTGCCGGCAGCGCATGACCACGGCTTCCCTAAGCAGGTCGCGTGCCAGCACGCGTCGTGTGCGCCCATGTACCCCAAAGGCTTTCATCGCCTAGGGTCGCACTCTTTCATGGAGGCGCGTCTTAGGCCGAGAAAAATGGGCTAGTTCGCGTCGCGCCGCGCGCGTTTGGTCACACCTTCGCCCACAACGCCGCACGCCGGCGCCTGCCCAAAAGTGTCACCGGCCTGGCTTCGCGCGGCAAAAATGGGCCCGCGCAAGGTCGCCCGGAGCGCGCTACTCCCCTTCGTTAACTACGACGATCTCGGGCGTCCAGCTGCCCGCGACGACGAACGAGGCGAGCCCGTCGTTGTCGAAATCGGTGCGCGCCTGAATCAAGTACCAAGGCTCGACCGGACTCGCCGCCGGCAACGTGACCCCGCTCCCCGGATCGAGCACGGTGCTCGGCAGAGCCGTCGGCAAGCCGGCGTTCGCTTTGAATCCGAACGTCACCTGCTGCCGGATGTCGGGACCGAGCGCTTGCCAGGCCGTCGTCTCGGCGTCGACCGGCGTGCGATAGAACGTGCGGCGTGTGTTGGTCGTGAATGTCTTCTGCGGGTACCAGCCGGGGTCGCCCGCCGAGGAGACGTTCAAATACACCTGATTTTCAGCCCGATAGTGCTCTTCGGCGACGGCGATCGCCTTGATCACGACCTTGGCGGTCGTGGCATCCGACTGATAGGCGCGGCGATTGAACGCAGCGATGGCAAGCCCGGCGAGGACGCCCATGATGGCCACCACCGCCATCAGCTCCAACAGGGTAAAGCCATGCGCTCGGCTGCGCGCGCGACGCCGCATCATGCACCGTCCATCTTAGCACCGGCCCCCTTCCCCGCCCACGTTACTCGCTTTCGGGCGCTTCGGAGCCGTCCTCGTCGCTCTCGGGCGCGTCGTCCGCGCCGTCGGCGGCGCCCGTGCCGTCGCCACCCAAGCCGTGCTTTCTCAAGCGGTAGCGCAACGAGCGGAACGTCACGCCGAGCAAGCTCGCCGCCGCTTTGCGCACGCCGCCGCTGCGCTCGAGCGCCGCGACCAGGAGGCGTCGCTCGGCTTCGTTCAACACCGCGTCGAGATCGCAGCCGTCGGGCCCGAGTGCCAGAAGCCCCGGCTCCGGACGCCCGAGCTGCCCGCTCACTTCCTCCGGCAGGTCGCCGGTGCCGAGCACGCGCGTCCCGGCGAGCGCCACGGCGCGCTCGATCAGGTTCTCGAGCTCCCGCACGTTGCCGGGGTACGCGTAGCGTTCGATGGCGTGCAGCGCGTCGGGCGTGAAGCCGGCGATGTCTTTGCCCATCTCGCGCGCGAAGCGCCCGACGAAGCGCTCTGCCAAGACCGGGATGTCCTCGCGCCGCTCGCGCAAGGGCGGCAGGTTCAAACGGATCACGTTCAGCCGGTAGTAAAGGTCCTGTCGGAAGCGCCCCTGCGCCACGTCGGCCTCGACGTCGCGATTCGTCGCCGCGAGCACGCGCACGTCGACCGGCACCTCCTCGCTCGCGCCGACGGGACGGACACTTCGCTCCTGGAGCGTGCGGAGCAGCTTCACCTGCAGGCTCTGCGGGAGCTCGCCAATCTCGTCGAGCAGCACGGTGCCGCCGTGCGCGTCGCGAAACAGGCCGGCGCGCTTGGTTTGCGCGCCCGTGAACGCGCCTTTCTCGTGCCCGAAGAGCTCGCTCTCCATCAAGCTCTCCGGCAACGCGCCGCAGTTGACGACCAAGAACGGCTGCTCGGCGCGATCGGAGCGCTGGTGGATCGCGCGCGCCACGCGCTCCTTGCCCGTGCCGCTCTCGCCCGTGATGAGCACGGTCGAGCGTGTCGCCGCGACGCGCGCGATCACGTCGGTGATCCGACGCATCGCCTCGCTCCTTCCGAGCAGCGCACGACCTTCCTCCTCCGCGCTCACGCGCGCGCGGAGCCTGAGGTTTTCGGTCACGAGCGCGCTCTTCTCGAGCGCCTTGGCGACGAGCGCGGCGAGCTCGGCCGGCTTGAACGGTTTGGCGACGAAGTCGTACGCCCCGGAGCGCATCGCGAGGATCGCGTTCTCGACGCTCGAGTGAGCCGTGAGCAGGATGATCTCGGTCGCGGCGCTCCGGCCCTTGGCGCAGGAGATCACGTCGAGACCCGACCCGTCGGGCATCGAAAGGTCGGTGAGGACGAGCGGGAACGGCTGCGGGTGCTGCGTGATCGCCTCGAGCGCGGCGCGGCAGCCGGGAGCGCTCACCACCGAGTACCCCTCCCGCTGAAAGAGGATCTCGAGCATCTGCCGGAGGCCCGGCTCGTCCTCCACGACCAGAATCTTCACGGGCGGAGGGACGATCGACGTCACGTGCGGGCCGAAAGCTAACACGGCGCACCGGGACCCGCCCTGCGCCGCGCCTTCCTAGTCTTCCCTTGCAGCGCGGCGCTTTCGCTCTATTTTTCGTGGCGCATGCTTTCCTTTTCGCGCGCCACCCCCGGGCGGTGGGCACGCCCGCTCGGCACCATCGGGCTCGGGGCTGCGCTTGCGGCCTGTACGGCGCTCGGCTGCACGGGCAGCGCCGCGCCGCCGCCGGCGCCCCATGGGCACGACGCCGGCGGCGAAGGCGGCACGGCCGACCAACCCGACGTGACGATCACGCTCCGGGCCGTCTCGCTCGAGGACGGCCAAAGCGTCGACCCGCTGAAGCTCGCGCCGAACCAGAGCGTCGGACTCGTCGCCACGGCCAAGCCGGCCGCAGCGCGCGACCTTCGCTTCGCTCTCGTCGGCGACCCGTTCGACGCGGTTCTCCGCTCCACCAAGGCGACGACGAGCGGCTTGACGGGCATCGCGCAGAACACGCTCACGGCGCCGAGCGTACCGAAAAGCTTCAGCGTTCGGGTCACGACCGCCGGCGCGGACGCCTTCTTCTTGCCGGTCGCGGTGCCGAGCACGGGCGTCGCCGATCTCGGACTGACGCCGTCGTACGACGGCCTCCGTACGGTGACGCAATACACGGCGACGGCGTGGGCGAGCACCACCTGCGCGGACCTCACGGGCGCGCCCCCCGACGACGGCCCTACGGTCTCCACCACCGACACCTTCCCAGTTCCGCTCGAGGTCCCGTCCGGTAAGCCGCTCGCCGTGATTTTACGCGTCGGCAAGTACATCTGGGGCTGCACGAGCATCGACGCGGTGATGGAGGGCGCCGTCACTCCCGTCGTCGTCGAGCTCACCGACGTCCCGATCAAGCTCGATCGCAGCCAGATCCGCTTCACGCTGTCACTCGATCGCTCGACGACCTTCACCGACGCGCTCGCCCCGGCGCGCGACGCCCTCCTCGGTGCAATCGTCGGCGACGCGGCCGACGACGTCGAGGCGCTACTCGACGCGATGCACGACTCGCTCGAAGATCCGAGCTCGTACAGCTCGACCCGGCGCGCCGAAACCTGGGACAGCGAGCTCCGAGCCGCCCTACCGAATGCGGCGGAGCTCGTGCGCGGTCCTCTGCGCGAGCTCATCACGAACGGGCTCGACGCCATGAGCTTCGACCAAATCGTCGTGGGCTCGCTTCAAGGCGCGGGGGTCGGCGCTCCGCCCGCGCTGACGCTCGAATCGGTGCTCGGCATGGCGCCCGAGACGGCGACCTTCGCCGGGGCGAGCGACGCGGTGTGGACGACGCAAGCCGACGACACCGTGCTGATCGGCATGACCCTCGAGTTCGATCCCGGCGGTCTCTTGCTCGGAGCCGCGACCGATCCGGCGCTCGGCGACGCGCCGACCGCCGCGGATCTGGCCGGCGCCCTCGCGCTCGGCGTGCCCTGCAAGACGCTCGCGGCGACACTCGTCGCCCACGGCGAGTCGGCGAACCACTCTTACGACGGCTGCGACGCTGCGTGCACGGAGCAACTCTGCCGCACGGCCGTTGCGGCGCTCTATGCCAAGGCCGCGCAGCCTGCGAAAGATCTCGCGACGCTCGATATCGCGCTCACGGGTGCCGGCGGCGTGGGCCTCGAGGCCAATCTGACGGCCCTGAGCGGCAACTGGCTCGGCAAGCTCACGAGCCCGCCGGTCGGGGCGACGACGCAGAAAGATGCGCCCGCGGTCGCGCCCGTCAGTCTGAACGGCCTCGCGATCGCGCGCGATCCGTCGCTGCCCGCGACGCCGGCACGCTGAGACGACGGGCGCGCTTCGTCTAGCCGATACCGGAGCGCGCGATACGGATCTCGATCGCGAGCGCGTAGGCCACGAGCACCTCGGCGGCGGAAACGCCGCGCCCTGCGCGCGCTTCGCGCGCGAGGCTGCGAAACTCGAGGTAACGGCGGCCGTCGATGCCGAGCACGAGCGCCACCGTCGCGGGATCGCGCGGAGCGTCCGCGTTGCCGAGGGCCGCCGCCGCGCCCGCGAGCGAGCGCGCAACGAGCGTCTCGCACTCGACGAGCCCGCGGCTAAAGTCTCCGATCGCGATCGCGCGCTCGAGCTCACGCACCTGCCCGCGCTCCCCGGGCGGCCAGAGCAGCTCGAAGCTCGAGCCCGGCGGCGTGCTCGGCGCGGGGCGCACGCTCGCGGCCGGCACGGGCGCCGTCACGTCGTCGTGCGCGGGAGGCATTTCGGGCGGAGGCGCGTCGCCGACCACGTAGCGGGCCGCCGCCTCGCCGGGATCCTGCTCGGGAAGCTGGGAGAGCCGCAGCTCCATGCTCGGCCGGCGCAGCGACTCCCGCACGGCGCCCTCGGGCTCCGACTCGGCGCCACGCAGCGCTGCCGCGAGGCCACCCTCCGGAACGCCGAGCCCGGGAGCGTCCGCCCCCCGCCCTTCGGGCATGCGCTCCTCGAAATGCTCGAGAACCGCGCGCGTGACCGCTTCGAGGACCTCGTACACGCCCTCGCCCCGCATCGCTACCGAGCCGAACGCCGGCGCCGCAAACCGATTGTAGCGCTGCTCGAGCTCGCCGAGCGACACGGCATCGGCGAGATCGCGCTTGTTGTACTGGATGACGTGCGGCACGGCGGCGAGCGAACGACCGTGCGCCGTCAGGTTGTCGTGCAGGTTCTCGAGGCTCTCGGCGTTCGCGTCGCTGCGGTCCGCCTGTGAGTCGAACACGAGGACGAGCCCGTCGGCGCCCGTGAGGACGAGCTTGCGCGTGGCGTTGTAGTAGACCTGCCCCGGTACGGTGAAGAGCTGGAGGCGCACGTTCATGCCGCGCACGCTCGGCAACCGGATCGGCAAGAAGTCGAAGTAGAGCGTGCGGTCGACGGGCGTCGCGAGGCTCACCATCTTGCCGCGATGCTCCGGCAGCGTCGTCGCGTGGATGTGCTGCAGGCTCGTGGTCTTCCCACCGAGGCCTGGGCCGTAATAGACGACCTTGAAGACCACCTCGCGAGACAGGGGGTTCACGACCGGCATGACGGGCCGACGATACTACTCGGAGTAGAGCTCGTGCGCGCGCATGACCTGCCAGGCGCTCGAGCGCGTGGAAAGCGCCACCGCGCCGACGGCGGCGAGCACGAAAAGCACGGCGACGGCGCGCAGCGCCCGGTCGAGCGACCAGCGCCGGCGCTCGACCTCGAAAGCATACCCGAGCGCGATGCCGGCCGCGAAGCCCCCGAGGTGCGCCGCGTTGTTGACGCCGGGCATGGCGAGCGAGAGGACGAGCGCATAAAGCAGGTTGCGGATCAGGCTACGCTTCCACTCCGGATCGCGCCGAGCGCCGAGGACGCCAACCTCAGCGCCAATCTGGCCGAACACGCCACCGCTCGCCCCCGCCGTCAAAATCGAGAGCGGGGCGTACCAGAGCTCGCTCGCGACGAAGCCGAGCACGCCCGTCACGAGGAAGATCAGCGCCGCGCGTCCGCCGCCGAGCTCGCGCTCGAGGCGCGCGCCGAGATCGGTGAACATCCAGAGGTTCATCCCGACGTGCAGGACGCTCATGTGCACGAACATGGCGGAGAGGAGCCGCCACGGCTCGGCCGTCTCGGTGCCGAAGCCCATCGCGCCGAAGCGGAGTAGCGCCGAGCGACGAAACCCGGCGCCGAGTCCCCCCAACCCGATCGGCAGATGGCGATCGGCGACGACGAGGAGCCCGAACACGAGAAGCTCGAGGGCGAGCAGAAGCCGCGTGAACGGCGCCTCCGCGCCGAGCAGCTGGCGCACCACCTGCGACACCCCCTCCCCGACGGGGCCCGGCAGGCGCCGCCCGCAGCGGTAGCAGCGCGGTTCTGCCGCACCATTGAGCTCTCGGCAGTACGGGCAAACTCGGGCAGCCATCCGGAGGCCCCCGTGTAGCACTTGTAAGGTCCGGGGGCGCACGCGCGTTCAGAGGGGATGCAGGCCTGTGCCGCAGGAGACCACTTCCCGCTCGCGGGGGGCGCCGTGCTGCCTGCCATATCGCCACGCTTCGTCCGGCTGCCGGCCCCGACTAGAGTCCGGCGCGTGCTCACGCCTGGCGAGCTCGATGCCGAAGAGCGCCTGTGCGACAAGGCCCGCTCGGGCGACCGCACGGCGCTCGGCGCGCTGCTCGAGAAGCACGGCCCGCGCCTGTACCGCGCCGTGCTCTTGCCCCGCCTCGGCAATCGCGCGCTCGCGGAAGAGGCGCTCTCGCTCACCTACCTGCGCGTCGTGGAGCGCATCGGCTCGTTCGAGTGGCAAGCCGTCGGCATCTACCCGTGGCTGCGCGTCGTCGCGATGCGCATCGCGCTCGACCAGCTGCGCGCCCGCAAGCGCGAGGTGCTGTTCGACGCCGCGGATCTCGAGCGCGAGGTGGACGAGGCCGAACGCGAGACGCGTGACGCCGCGGCGCTCGAGACGCACGACCTCCGTATCGCGCGCGAGCGCGTGGTCGGACTGCTCGGCCGTCTGAACCCGCGCTACGCTCAAGCGATCCGCCTGCGGGTCATCGACGAGCGGCCGCGCGCCGAGGCAGCGGCCGAGCTCGGCGTGTCCGTGGGCACCTTCGACGTGGTACTCCATCGCGCGATGGCCGCCCTGCGCAAGGTGCTCGACGCGGAGCAAGAGCCATGAGCGACCCTCGCGACGACGACGAGACCGCCGGCGCGCCCTTCCTCGAGCCCGAGGCCGAGGCGGCGCTCGCGGAGGCCCTGCGCTCGGCCTACGCCCCGAGCGAGCTCGACCCGGCGCGGCACCGCGCGATCCTCGAGGCCGCGCTCGAGGATCCGTTCGCCCCCGCGAGCGCCGACGAGCTCCGCGAGAGCGAACGCCTCCGGCAAGCGCTCGAGACCGGCGACGACGAGCACGCCGGGGCGGCGCTCGCTCGCGCGCTGCGCGCTGCCGCGATCCCCGAAACGCTCGCCCCCGAGCGGACGCGCCGCGTCGCCGAGCGTGCGCTGCCACGCCGGCCGAACGTCGTGTTCGTGACGTTCGGCGCGGCGGCGCTGGCGGCGGCCGCGGCCTTCGCGCTGCTGTTCGCGCACCCCCGCGCCGAAAAGCCGAGCGCCGCCGTCGCGCTCGCGCGCTCGCGCAGCACGGCAGACCTCTTCAGCGAGCGCTTCGAGCCCGGCCAGGCGAGCGCGCGTATCGATCGCATTGCGGCCTCACGCGAGCGCGAATGGCGCGACAACCAGTACGCGCTTTGGGGGCTCAAATGAGGCTCGCCCGCGTGCTCCTCTTCGTCGCGCTCGCGCTCGGCGCTTGCAACAAGGCCGCGCCCAACCCCTGCGCTGACGGTGACGCCGGCGAGCCTTTGGGGCCCGCGCTGCTCGCGTTCCTGAGCCGCTCGCGCTCGGCGCATCACCGCGCCGACGCCCGCGAGGAGCACCAGGAGTGGAGCGGCGCGGAGACCGAGCTCGAAGCGATCATCGAGGGCCCGAAGCCGGCCTGCCCCGATGCGGCGGAGGTGCGCGAAGTGCTCGCCGACACGTACGCCCGGCTCGCCGACCTGAAGAGCCGCCACGCGGACTTCGCGGCGGCGCTCGCCGACGTCGACCGCGGCCTCGCGCTCGTGCCGGACACGAGCTACTTCCGCGGCCACCTGTTCGAGGTGCGCGGGCTCGTCGAAGAGCGAAGCGCCAAGACGCTCGGGGCGCGCGGGGACGCGGTGGGTGCGGCCGCCGCCCAGGAGCGGGCGCTCGGCGCGTTCCAGGAAGCCATGCGCATCCAGAGCGAGGTCATCGAGCGGGCCTCCCCCGAGCACTGACGGTTCGGGGCGTTTCGGCCGTTCCGGCAGGGGCGGCGCTCGGCCTTGGCCACCCGGAACGGACGCGGCTAGACTGCGTGGGGGTGCCACTGATCGATCCAGATCACAGGCTCCGTCTCGCCGACGGCGTCGACCTTCGGGCGCTGCCCCTCACGCCGGAGGACGCGTTCGTGCTGTCTCAGCTCGACGGGACGGCGACCGAAAGCGACATCGCCCTCGCCACCGGGCTCGAGCCGAGCGTGATTCAGGCGTCGATCGCCAAGCTGCGCGGCCTCGGCGTGCTGGCCGAGATCCGCGCGGAACGCCGCATGACGCCGCGCCCCTCGCCCTCGCCGATCCGAACGACCTCGACCTCGGGCACCTTCCACATCGGACCGGTGATCGAGACGCGCTCGGACTCGAGCGGCAACCACCCGGCCGCGGCGCTCTACGACCCGACGGAGCTCGACGAGCCGATCGATCTCGACCTCGCTCGCAAGCGCAAGATCCTCGACACGTACTACCGGCTGAGCGGGCTCTCGCACTACGAGCTCCTCGGCGTCGACGCGGGCGCCGACAAGAAGGCCATCAAGTCGGCGTACTTCGAGCTCGTCAACGACTTCCACCCCGATCGCTACTTCGGCAAGAATCTCGGAACGTTCAAGCCCAAGCTCGAGCGCGTCTTCACGCGCGTGACGGAAGCGCACGACGTGCTCACGCGCCAGGCGGCGCGCGAGGACTACGACCGTTACCTCGCGTCCGTCCGCATCACGGAAGCCCTCGATCGCACGCTCGCCGACCGCGGCGGGCACGCCCACGAGGTCGAGCGGCTCAAGCGCGAGATCCAGGAGCAGGTTCGGCTCGAGGAGAAGGCGCGTCACTCGTATCCGCCGCCGGCCGGGTCGCTGCCGCCCGTGGCGCCGACGGATCCCGCCGCCGCGCGCTCCATCCCGATGCCGTCGGTTCGTCCCTCCGACGCCGACGCGCGCCGTCGCGCGCTCGCGCGCAAGCTCGGTATGTCGGCGCCGCCGGGGGCGCGCACCTCGAGCCAGCCCGCACCCACGACGCCGCACCCGTCGAGCCAAGCGGCGGCCACCGCCGATCTCAAGCGACGCTACGAAGAGCGGATCGGGGAGCTCAAGTCACGCCAGGTGCAGCGCTACGTCACCGCCGCCGAAGAGGCCGAGCGCCGCAAGGACCTCGTCTCGGCGACGAACGCCCTGCGGATTGCCGCGTCGCTCGCGCCCGAAGACGGAGCGCTCGCGAGCCGCCTCAAGGAGATCGAAACGCGCGCGCAGGCGGGGCTCTCCGACAGCTACCTCGAGCAAGCAAAGTACGAGGAGCGCGAAAGCCGTTGGCTCGAAGCGGCCGCTTCGTACCGGCGCGCGAGCCGCGCCAAGCCGACGGCGAAGACGCTCGAGCGAGTCGCCCACTGCCTCTACAACGGCAAGGGCGACATGAAAGAGGCGGCGGACTTCGCTAAGCGCGCCCGCGACGCCGCGCCCGACGACCCGAACATCAGCCTCACGCTCGGCAAGATTTACTTGGAGGCTGGCATGAAACAGAGCGCCTTGGCCGAGTTCGAGCGCGTTCAGCAGCTCTCGCCCAAGGATGATACCATCAAGGACTGGCTCCGGCGTGCGCGCCGGGGCGAAGCGTGACCCGTGAGGGCGCGGGACTAGAGCAAGGAAAAACAAGCGATGGAGCGAGTCATCGGGATCGATCTGGGGACGACCAACTCGTGCGTCTCGATCCTGGAAGGCGATGTGCCGATCGTCATCACCAACCGCGGCGGTTACAAGACCACGCCGAGCGTGGTGGCGGTCACCGAGGCCGGCAAACGGCTCGTCGGTCACATCGCCAAGCGGCAGGCCATCACCAACGCCGAAAACACGGTGTACGCGGCCAAGCGTCTGATTGGCCGCAAGTGGAATTCCCCGCAGGTCAAGAACTCCATCATGACCTCGAGCTACACGATCGTGGAGGGGCCGCACAACGACGTGCGCATCCGCCTGCGCGACAAGACCTACTCCGTCCCGGAGATCAGCTCGATGGTCTTGCAGGAGATGAAGGTGATCGCGGAGGACTACCTCGGCGAGCCGGTGAAGAAGGCCGTCGTCACCGTCCCTGCGTACTTCAACGACAACCAGCGCCAGGCGACGAAGGACGCGGGCGCCATCGCGGGGCTCGACGTCATCCGCATCATCAACGAGCCGACGGCCGCGGCCCTCGCCTACGGCTTCGGCAAGGATCTCGACCGCACCGTCGCGGTCTACGATCTCGGCGGCGGCACCTTCGACATCAGCATCCTCGAGATCGGCGCCCACGGCGTTTTCAAGGTGATCAGCACGACGGGCGACACCTTCCTCGGCGGCGAGGACTTCGACGCGCGCATCATCGACTGGCTCGTGAGCGGCTTCCAGCAAGAGCACGGCATCGACCTCAGGCAGGATCGCATGGCGCTGCAGCGCCTGCGCGACGCGGCGGAAAAGGCGAAGTGCGAGCTCTCGAGCACGCGCGACACGGAGATCAACCTCCCCTTCATCATCTCCACCGGACGCAACGAAGCGCTCCACCTGCAGCGTGGCCTCGACCGCGCGACGCTCGAGCAATTGAGCTCCGACCTCGTCGAGCGCACGATCGACATCTGCCGTCAGGCGCTGGCCGACGCGCGGCTCGGCGTGACGGAGATCGAGGACGTCGTGCTGGTCGGCGGCATGACGCGCATGCCCGCCGTGCAGCAGGCGGTGGCCGGCTTCTTCAAGCGCGAGCCGAACAAGAGCGTGCACCCCGACGAGGTCGTCGCGATCGGAGCCAGCATCCAGGGTGCGGCGCTCGTGCGCGAGAAGCAGGAGATGATCCTGCTCGACGTGACGCCGCACGCGCTCGGCATCATGACGTTCGGCAGCCATTTCGAGGAGCTGATCCCGCAGAACACGACCGTCCCCACCTCGCGCACGAAGACGTTCACGACGAGCCGCGACGACCAGACGGCCGTGAAAATCCTGGTTTTGCAGGGCGAAAGCGCGCGCGCCGACGAGAACGAGCTGCTCGGCGAGTTCATCCTCACGGGCCTGCGCCGCGCCGCGAAGGGGCAGGTCGAGATCGAGGTGACCTTCGAGATCAACAGCGACGGCATCGTCAGCGTGCAGGCGAAGGATCTCGAGACCGGTCAGGCGCAATCGATTCAGGTCACGGCGACGAGCGGCCTCACGCAGGACGAAATCAAGAACATGATGGCGAGCGCTCAGGACTACATGGTCGAGCGCCGTACCGACGAGAAATTCGAGGGCGCGAAGCAGGAAGCCGAAACCCTGATCGCCGAGATCGAGCGGCTGTTCCCCGAGATCGAGCGCGCCGTGGGCTCGGCGGATTTCGGGCGTGACGCGCTCGCGAAAGCACGCAGCGCCGTCGAGAAGACGCGCGCCGCGATCGCGAGCAAAAACACGAACGACGTCTCGCAGCAGGTCGAGCAGCTCGGCCGGACGCTCCGTATGTTCAAGGGGGTCGTGACTCGGGGCTGACCCCGGGAACGAGGACAATGGTGGCCGGGCCGGACCGACGCGAACGGCAAAACTCGTTCCTCGAGCCACTGGAGCTCGAGGATCTCGAGAGCCGTCCGCATCAGGAGCCGGAGGACCCGGACGTGTTCGAGCGCGTGACGGCCGTGCCCGGCGAGCTCGACGCGGTCTTGCCGCCGAATCCGGCGCCCGCCGCGGTCGAGGCCCCGGCCGAGGACGACGGGATTTCGGGCCTGTTCGAGCGAGCGACCCCGGTGCCGGGCAGCGAAGGCCCGGTGCGCCGTGCGCCGTCCGATCCCCCGCCCGTGCTCACGGCGCCGCCGACCTCCTCCAACAAGCGCCCCGCACGCCGCAGCTCGCGAACGCCCCGCCCCGGCTCCGAGCGCCCGACACGCCCCGGCTCCGAGCGCCCGACGCGCCGTCCGTCTTCGCCCCACGAGCACGCCATCGAGCTCGAGCTCGATCTCGAAGCGGGCGCACCGGCGCCGGCGCCGGAGCCCGACGCGCTCGAGATGGAGCTTCCCGCGCCGAACGCGCGGATGCCGAGCAGCGCTCCCGGACCGAACAGCGGCGATCCGGAAGTCGTCGCGATGAAGGATCGCTACGCCACGGGCGACTTCAGCGGCGCGCTGATCGTCGCGGAGGGCATCCTCGAAGCGGAGCCCCAGCACGAGGAAGCACGGCGCTGCCGCGAGCGCTGCACCGACGTGCTCTCGCAGATGTACCTCGCGCGGCTCGGCTCGCTCGCCCAGATCGTGCAGGTCGCGCTCTCCGGCGACGAGATCCGCTGGCTCTCGCTCGATCATCGCGCCGGCTTCCTGCTCTCACTCATCGACGGCGCGTCCAGCATCGAGACCTTGCTCGACATCAGCGGCATGCCGCGCCTCGAGGCGCTCCGCATCCTCTACGGCCTGCTCGATCAGCGGGTCATCGCCCTGTCCGAAGGGCAGTAGCGAGCGGCAGGCACGTGCCGCGGCGGAAGGGAGCCACACCCGCGTGGCGTGAAGTCGCGCTCGGAACCGTCGCGACCGCGGCCGGCCTCGTGCTGCTCCGGTCGAGCACCGAGCTCGTCGGCACCGCGCTCGGCGCCGAGCCGGCACCAGCCGTCGTCGGCCCGACCCCGACGGCTGAGCGCACGCCGCCCGCGCCGGTCGTGAGCTACACCCTCGAGGCTCGGCTCGACGCGAACGAGCACCGCATCGACGGAAAAGAGCGCATCGTGTTCCGGAACACGTCGCCGGCGCCGCTCAGCGAGCTCTACTTCCACCTCTACCTCAACGCCTTCAAGAACGAGAAGTCCGCCTTCCTGCACTCACCCTTCGGTGGCGGGCGAAGCAGCACGCACGGCGACAGCTGGGGCTACATCGACGTCCAGCACTGCACGGCGCCGGAGCTGGGGCCGGGCGACCTTTGGAAAGCGCACACGAACGGCAGCCCGAGCGTGCCCGACGACGAGACCGACGTCCGCTTGCCGCTCCCGCGCGCGCTCGAGCCGGGACGGACCGTCACGCTCGAGCTCGAGTTCAGCGCCAAGTTGCCCACCGTCGTCCTGCGCACGGGCTACGTGGACGATTTTCACCTGGTCGGGCAGTGGTTTCCGAAGCTCGCGAAACTCGCGCCGGACGGCACGTTCGCTCATTTCCCGTTCCACGCGCAGGCCGAATTTTATGCCGATTTCGGCGACTACGACGTGACGCTCGACGTGCCGGCGAGCGCCGTCGTCGGGGCGACCGGCGAGCGCGTCTCGAGCGAGCCGCACGGCGAGCGTCGCCGCGAGCGTTACGTCGCGCGCGGCGTGCACGACTTCGCGTGGACGGCGTGGCCGCTCTTTCGCGAGCGGACCGCGCGCATCGACGGCGTCGCCGTGCGCGTGCTCGCCCCGCCCGATCAAGACGCCTCGGTGGAGGTGACGCTCGCCGCGCTCGCCAAGGCGCTCCCGCGCGCGTCCGCTCTCTACGGCCGCTACCCCTACCCCACCCTCACCGTCGTTCATCCGCCGGAACGCGCCGCCGAAGCCGGCGGCATGGAGTACCCGACGCTCATCACGACCGGCGGTCCCTGGTACGCGGCCTTGAGCGGCGCTCGCGCCATCGAATCGGTCACGACCCACGAGCTCTTGCATCAGTGGTTCTACGGCCTCGTGGCGACGAACGAGGCCCGCTGGCCGTTTCTCGACGAGGGGCTCACGAGCTACGCGGAGCTCCGCACGCTCGACGCAGGGTGGGGCCCCGGCTCCGCGTACCGCGGGTTCGGCCTCGAGCTCGCCGCGACGAGCCTCGGCCGGGCGTTCGCCGCGGGACCGGCCGAGGACTTGCCCGTGTCGAGCGCGGCCGCTGATTTTCCGAGCTTTCGCCTGCTCGGGGCGCTCGTCTATTCGCGGACGGCCACGATCCTCGAGACGCTCGCGCGGGTCTACGGGCGCGAACGCTTCGAGGCCACGCTCGGCGCCTACGCACGGCGCTATCGCTTCGAGCATCCGTCGCCCGCCGACTTCGCGGCGGCCGTCGGCGACGGGCTCGGCGACGATGCCCGTCGCGCGCTCGTCGAGGCGCTCGACGCTCGCGGCCGCGTCAACTTCGTCGTCCGCGATTTGCAGAGCACGCGGGAGCGCCCGCCCGCCGGCGTGTTCGATCGCGCGGACGGACGCGAGACCGTCGCGGCGCCGACGGCACCGGGGACGCGCCATCGCGGGCGCGCGCTGGTCTTTCGCCACGGCTCGCTCGAGCTCCCGGTCGACATCGACATCATCGACCAGCGCGGCAATCGACGGCGTGCGCACTGGGACGGCCACGGCCCCTTCCACGTGCTCGAGTGGGAAAGCGCTGAGGCACCGGCCTACGTGGTCGTGG